>Ga0187849_1003286_pt1 | contig 14437 bp, 9 predicted proteins | sample June2016WEW_4_10_2_FD_132412 | JGI IMG/M metagenome (GOLD analysis project Ga0187849, IMG submission 132412) | Peatland microbial communities from SPRUCE experiment site at the Marcell Experimental Forest, Minnesota, USA - June2016WEW_4_100 | ecosystem: Environmental > Terrestrial > Soil >... | reverse complement strand
CGGCGGCGCGGCTGCTCCTCGAGCTGCAGGCGCGATTTGACTACCTGAACGCCGACGGGACGCTCGGAGCTGGCACGTACCAGTCGAACCGCCAGCCTTCGGTGGCTTCTGAGGTCGGCGAGGCACTCGCCCAGCTCGGCTACGCGCCCGACGAGGTGAGAACGGCCATCCGCGCCCTGCCGGAAGAGGGGACCATCGAGGAGCTCCTGCGCCTGGCCCTGCGAAGCCTTGCGCCGCGGAGATGACCTGGCGATGAGCCCTCGCCGAGAGATACTCGCAGATGCCGATTCTGCCGCCGGCAAAGTTGCGGCCGAATCGCAGCTCGACCCCGGCTCGTTCGAGAACGACACCGCGCTCGAAGTCGGGATACGTCCGAAGCGGCTCGCCGACTTCGTGGGCCAGCACCTGTTGCGAGACAAGCTCGAGATCATCCTCGAGGCCGCGCGACGACGTGACCAACCGGTCGACCACGTGCTGTTTGCCGGGCCGCCGGGGCTCGGCAAGACCACGCTGGCGGGCATCATGGCCTGCGAGATGGGAGCGGGCCTGCGCATCACTTCTGGGCCCGCGCTCGTGCGAAGCGGCGACGTTGCGGCCATCTTGACCGATCTTCAGCCCGGCGACGTGCTCTTCATCGATGAGATCCACCGCATGGGCCGGGCGGTCGAGGAGCTGCTCTACCCGGCGATGGAGGACTTCCAGCTCGACATAGTGCTCGGTCGCGGACCGACGGCCCGTTCGATCCGGTTGGACCTGCCGAGGTTCACACTCGTGGGCGCGACGACCCGCACGGGCCTGATCACCGGGCCCCTGCGCGACCGGTTCGGCATTGTGGCGCGTCTCGAGCTCTACAGCGACGCCGAGCTCGAGCAGATCGTGCGCCGCACCGGCGTGCTGTTCGGAGTCGAGCTGACCCCCGGGGGGGCCAGTGAAATAGCGCGTCGATCGCGTGGCACGCCGCGCCTGGCCATCCGCCTGCTCCGCCGTGTCCGGGACTTCGTCGAAGTCCGCGGTGAGGGTGTGATCACAGAGGAGGCGGCGCGTGAGGGCCTGACGGTGTTCGGAGTGGACGAGCTCGGGCTGGACAGCCTCGACCGGAGGATCCTGGAGATCCTCTGTGACCGCTTCGAAGGTCGGCCCGTCGGGCTCTCGACCTTGGCAGTGAGCGTCGGCGAGGAGCCCGAGACGGTCGAGGACGTCTACGAGCCGTTCCTCTTGCAGGCCGGTCTCATCATGCGCACGCCCCGTGGAAGGCTTGCCGCAGCGAAGGCCTACGAGCATCTCGGACTCGCGATCCCGGCCCAGTTGTTGAGCTTGCTGTCAGTGGGCGACTCCTATCAATCGGGCGCGATGTCGTCGCGTGGGGGCCCCCGGAGCGGCGCCGTGCAAGATGTCCTGTTCGCCGCGGCGTCCGACGAGGACGCTTGCACGGAGGAGCCCGGATCGGGCGACTAAGGTGATGCGTCGCATCATTCCTTGATCGATAGGCTTCCCATGTTTCTCGTCCACGTGCTCGCCTCTTCCGGCATCCACAATCTTGCGGTCCTCACGGGCCCGGTTCTGGCTGCCGCCGCGAAGAAGTCCAGCAGCTCTTTCACTCTGATTTTCTTCGTCTTGCTGTTCGGCGTCGGATACATGTTCCTCATCCGGCCACAGCGCCAGCGCCGGCAGCGCCAGCTCCAGCTCGGTAAGCAGATCTCCGTCGGGGACAAGGTGATGCTCTCCTCGGGCATCCTCGGCCGGGTCGAGGGGTTCGTGGGCGATCACGCGAGGATCGAGATCGCTCCCGGGACTGTCATCGAGGTCCTTCGGGCTGCGGTGTCCCGGCGAATTGACGAAACAGCTGACGGCGTCACCGATCTCGCAGGCAACGCTCCGTTCGACGGGCGCGGTCACGACGACCTGATCGACGACGACAACGACCCGTACTCGGTGCCGCCTCTAGAAGCCGACAAGACGCCCGATCCAGGTGACGACGCGGATGGGAGCCATCCGGCCGGCGATGGGAGCGGAGGCGACAACCGTTGAGACGCAACCTGCTCGTGAGTGTTGTCCTGGTGTGCCTCGTCTGCTTCGGCGCGCTTGGAGGCGTCATCGCCGCGGGATGGTCGCCCAAGCTCGGCCTTGACCTCGAGGGAGGCCTCTCGGTGGTCTTCCAGCCTGCCCAGAAGGCGACGCCGGCACAGTTGCAGACCGTTGTGGGCATCATGCAGGCACGTGCGAACGGGCTCGGCCTCTCGAGCCCGAACATCGGGACCCAGGGCAGCAACATCGTCGTGCAGCTCCCAGGCGTGAAGAACTTCTCCACGGTGATCAAGGAGATCGGCAGCACGGCCCAGCTGTTCTTCCGCCCGGTCCTCTGCGCGGCCAACGCGTACACAGCCCCCAGCCCGACCAAGAAGACCACCACCACTACGACGGCTCCGAAGACGACCGCGACGACAGCGGCCAACACCACTACGACGGCGCCGAAGACGACTACGACCACTGCTGCGCCGACGACCACGACTACGGTGCCCAAGACTAAGAAGGCCGCCGTTTACGTGAAGCCGCCCCCGTGCGGCGCCAGTTACCGTTACACGACGGCCACTTACAGCACAGCCTCGTCGTCGAACCCCGGCTCGCCGCCCGACCCGGCGCTCAACTCGGCGCCGACAACGCCGCCGAGCCAGGACAAGGCATCGCGGGTCGTCCTCATCTGTGCGTCCACGTTGACCCCGTGCCCGGCACGTTACGAGCTGGGCACGACCCCCTATGACGGGACAGTGCCGGCGACCGGCGAGATCCTCGCCTCGGCCAACGCCGAGCTGCAGACGACCGCGGGCTGGGTCGTGAACTTCACCATCAAGTCGCAGTACTCGGCCTTCTTCGACACCGTCGCGAAGAAGAACTACCACCTCCCGTTGGCGATCGACCTCGGTGGCCAAGTGGAATCTGCGCCGACGATCAACGCTATGAGCTTCGGCGGTTCCGGGGAGATCAGCGGGGACTTCACCCAGCCACAGGCACAGGCGCTCGCCCTTGTCCTCAAGTACGGCCAGATCCCGATCGCGCTCACACAGGCCACCTACACCACGGTGTCGCCGACCCTCGGGAAGAAGTCGCTGCAAGCCGGCGTGCTCGCCGGCCTTCTCGGGCTCCTGCTCGTGATGTTCTACACGATCTTTTACTACAGGGCTCTCGGCGTCGTGGTCGTGCTCGGCCTGGTGAGCACCGGTGCTCTCATCTACGCGATCATCTCCCTCCTCGGAGCGACGTCAGCAGGCCTGACGCTGGACCTGTCGGGCATGACAGGTCTGATCGTCTCAGTCGGGATCACTGTCGACTCGTATGTCGTCTATTTCGAGCGATTAAAGGACGAAGTGCGTGCCGGCCGGTCGATCCGGTCCTCGGTGGACAGAGGGTTCAAGAGCGCCTACCGCACGATCCTTTCGGCTGACGCGGTGTCCTTCCTCGGCGCACTGGTGCTCTGGTTGCTCTCGATCGGCGCGGTTCGCGGCTTCGCGTTCATGCTCGGGCTGTCCACCATCGTCGATGTGATCACCGCCTACACGTTCACGCGTCCTCTCGTGATCCTCCTCGGCCGCAACCGGGTATTCACCAATGCCAGGGGCTTTGGTGTCGCGAGCGGCCTGGCTGCAGCCACGGAGGTCGGGTCATGAGCACCGCCTCGATCGAGCTGGGCGGTGCCGAGGCGCGCAGGCCCATGGTGCTCCTGCGCCTGTACCACGGACAGACCCGTTTCGACTTCGTCCGCAGACGGAGATGGTGGTTCGCCGCCTCCTCGCTCGTGATCATCGCCGGTCTCGCCTCGCTCGGTGTGAAGGGCCTCAACTACAGCATCGAGTTCGTAGGTGGCACTTCATGGCAGGTCGCGGCACCGGGCGTGACGGTGGCGCAGGCACAGAAGGCGCTGACCCCGCTCGGCTTCGGAGGCGCGACTATCACCGTGCTCGGGAGCGGGAGCAAGCAGAGCCTGAACGTCGAGGCGAAGCTCGCCAAGAACGCGACCGGCGTCAGCACCCAGGAGGCCGCCAAGGTGGCCGGGGTCCTCGCCGCGCTGACGCACAAGTCGGCATCGTCGGTGTCGGTCGAGAACGTCGGGCCGACCTGGGGGAGCGACATCACCCACAAGGCGGTAGAGGCGCTGATCGTGTTCCTCATCGTGATCTCGGCCTACATCTCGATCTTCTTCGAGTGGAAGATGGCCGTCGCCGCGATCGTCGCGGTCCTTCACGACATCCTCGTCACCGTGGGGATCTACTCGCTGCTGTCGTTCCTCGTGACGCCGGACACCGTCGTGGCGTTCCTCACCGTTCTCGGCTACTCGCTGTACGACACGATCGTGGTGTTCGACCGCGTGCGGGACAACTCGCGCGGCCTCGGCGCGACCGGGAAGCTGTCTTACACCGACGTCGTGAACCTCTCGATGAACCAGACGCTTGCCCGGTCCATCAATACCTCGCTCGTCGCGATCCTTCCCATTCTTGCGGTGCTTGTCCTCGGCGCCGAGATACTCGGCGCCATCACGCTCGAGTACTTCGGCCTTGCCCTCTTGATCGGACTCACAAGCGGGGCCTACTCGTCGATCTTCATCGCGTCGCCTTTGCTCGCGATGCTGAAGGAGCACGAAGAGCGCTACCGCCGGATTCGCGAGCGCCTCGAATCGCGCGGGACGGCCATGATGCTGATCTCGCCCGCGGCCGTTGCCGCGGGCGCGTTGAGCACCGCCGAGTCGGCGACGTCGGTCAAGCGCCGCCGCCCGTCGAGCGCCGCTGCGGCCAAGCCGGCAACACTGCGTCCCGGAGCGACCCGGGGCAGCTCTGCGGCGGTCGTGAAGGACGAAGTCTTCGACGAGGACGGCGCGCCTACGGGCAACGGGGAGCACAGCGCGCAAGAGCCGCGAGCGACCGGTACGCCTGGCGGAAGAGCGGTCAGGTCTCCTGCGGGAGCACCACGCGCCGGCACACCGGCACGCCGCCCACCGCCACGACCCCGCAAGAAGGGCAAGCGCCGGTAGCTGCCGTGCAAGGCGATACCGCCATGGGCGCAATCCCGAGCCGAGTGCGGCACTACCCCTAGGCTGGCGGGCCATGATCGACATCCGGCTGGCACGCGAGCACCCAGACGAGTTCCGACGCGCCCTCGCCCGAAAGGGAGCTGCCGCGGAATTCGAGGCCTTGTTGACCGTCGACGGGCTTTGGCGAGAGCTGACCACCGAGGTGGACGAGCTCCGCAGAAGGACCCGACCAAAGGGCAAGCCGACCGAAGAGGAGCGGGCAGCCCTTGTGCTGGTCAGCCAGGAGCTGCGTCGAGCGGAGGGCAAGCTCGAAGAGCTCGGTCACCGCCGTTCGGAGCTGCTTGGCGCCCTCCCGAACCCGCCTGACGACTCGGTCCCCGACGGCTGCGCCGATGAGGACGCGTTGGAGCTACGCAGGGTGGGGACGCCGGCCGAGTTCTCGTTCACCCCGCGCGACCACGTCGAGCTCAGCCTTGCGTCGGGCTCCTTCGGTGGAAATGGCCCGGACCGGCCCGGCTTCGACCTGGAACGAGGGGCGAGGGTTGCAGGTGCCCGTTTTGCGTACCGGAGGGGCGCCGTCGCGCTCGTGGAGCTGGCCCTGTACAGATATGCCATCGACCGGCTGGTTGGACTCGGCTTCGAACCTGTCCTCCCACCGGTGCTGGTCCGGGAGTCCGCGATGTACGGCACAGGCTTCCTGCCAACCGACGAGGTCAATCTGTACCAGGTCGCCAGTGACGCTCTCTACCTGACCGGGACCTCCGAGGTCGCCCTTGCGGCGCTTCACCAGGGTGAGATCCTGCCCGCCGAGGAGCTCCCGTTGCGCTACGCGGGCTACTCCACCTGCTTTCGGCGCGAGGCGGGCGCAGCCGGGCGAGACACGCGGGGCATCTTCCGAGTTCACCAGTTCGACAAGGTGGAGATGTTCTTCTTCGCTGTTCCCGAGCGTTCCCGCGAACATCATGAGGAGATCCTCGCGATCGAGGAGGACCTTGTGAGCGGCCTTGGCATCGCCTACCGGGTCGTGGTCACAGCGGCCGGCGACCTCGGGCCGTCCGCGGCCAAGAAGTACGACGTCGAGGCTTGGATCCCGAGCCAGCAACGCTACCGGGAGATCACGTCCTGCTCGAACACGACCGACTATCAGGCTCGGCGACTCAACGTCCGCTTCCGTGACGAGGACGGATCGCTCCGGTTCGTGCACACCTTGAACGGGACCGCCATGACGGCCAGGTTCCTGATCGCGCTGATCGAGGCCAATCAGGACAAGGACGGCCACGTGGCCGTACCTGAGATGCTCCGCGCCTACGGCGCGCCGGAGCAGCTCTGAGCTGGTTCGAGCCCGCCTGAGCGGCTCTGGGGACCTCTGAGGACAGAGGCCGCCTCAGCCGGTTCTGGCCTGTACCGCAGCGGCTCCGAGCTGATCGAGAGGCCCGTGGCCGGCACCAAGGTGCCACTGCGAGCCCCCGAGGATCGCCCGGGTGACGAACTGCTTGGCCTCGAACGCGGCCTCGAGCGGCTCGAGCCCGAGGGCTAGGTTCGCGGCGATCGCTGCCGAGAACGTGCAACCGGTGCCATGGACGTTCACGGTGTCGATCCACGGCGCCCGGAGCAGCGTCACGCAACGCCCGTCGAACGCCACGTCGACGGCCTCGGCGCCACGACGGCGCCCACCCTTGATGATCACGAGCTGTGGCCCGAGAGCGTGCAGCTCGCGGGCGGCGGCCTCCATGGCTTGGAGATCGGCCAGCTCGCGGCCGGTCAGCAGCGCGGCCTCCGGCAGGTTCGGCGTCACGACGGCGGCATGGGCGAACAAGGCGCGATAGGCGCCGGCGACGTCGTCACCGGGGAACATGGGCTTCCCGCTCGACGAAACGAGCACGGGGTCGATCACGAGCGGCGGGAGCTTCCCGGCGGCACCTCGGCCCGCCAGCAGCTTCACGATGCCGGAGGTCGCCAACATCCCCGTCTTGGCAGCGAGCACAGGCATGTCGGAAAGGACGGCGTCCAGTTGCGCCGACACCATCGCGGGGGTCATCGCGAGGAAGTCACGCACGCCGACAGTGTTCTGCGCGGTGACCGCAGTCACCACGAGCGTCCCGAACACCCCCAACGCACAGAAGGTACGCAGGTCGGCAGCAAGGCCCGCTCCGCCGCCGGAGTCGCTTCCGGCGATCGTGAGGGCCACCTTGGGCATCGCGCGCAACTCTGCTGGGACGGCTGGGGCGTCATGGGTCACGCCGGCGATCCTATGACCAGCTCAGGGACCCAGCCTCCCGGGGAACTGAGCCGGAGATCTCGGAGCCGGGAACCGCTCAGGCGGGCAGCAGGTTGACGTCCGCTATCCGGTCGTCGAGGACAGGTTCGCAGCGGCGGTGCAATAGGCGGTTACGCTCGATGTGTGCACGTTGAGCAGCTCATCGGCTTGACCGTCGTTTACACCAGCACGACCCTCGTGGACGGTTTGGTGCTGGGCGTCGCCTTGGGATCCGTGGGCTATTTCCTTTCGGAACGCTACAAGCGGTCCCGCGGCGTCACTCCATGGAGAGTGCCGTCTGGCATGTGGGCCGTTCTTCTTTTCCTTCTCTCGCTCATCGGCGTCGTCATGTACCTGATCGCGTGCTTCACCACACGGCCCAAGACGGGGCCCACGGGCTGGGCCGGAGGTGACCCGCGCTGGGGCCCGGGCCCGCACGACGCCGAAGGCCGTCCTCCGCAAGGCTGGAACGCACCTCCTCCGGGCCAGTGGGGCCAGGGCGCGCCGCAGGGATGGGACGCGCCGGCTCCCGGCGGATGGGAGGCGCCACCGCCCGGCTACAGCGGAGCGCCACCACCGGGAGGTTGGGACGCAGCTCCGCCTCAGGGAAGGGTCTTTCCCCGGCTGGGACCGCCGGGCGTGCCCGGCGCGCCCACAGGATCGGCGCCGCCCGTGCCGCTGCCGCCACCTCCTCCGCGGTCGTGGCTGCCGGATCCCGGTGGACGCCATGAGCTGCGTTACTGGGATGGAACCAAGTTCACCGAGCACGTGGCCGACGGCGGGAAGATCAGCACCGACCCGATCTGATACGAGCCGTCGTGAGCGCGGCCGACAACCTCTGTGCTCCGGCGGGTACTGGGGGCCGTTGGATTTCCGTGTATTGTCTCGCGTCATCCGCTGGGCCAAGGGCGTCCCGGCCATCAGCCGGCGGCAAAGCAGCCGAACGGCTGAGCCGGAAACCAGTCCGACCCGGGGACCGAGGTGGTCGCCGGGTCGGCTTCGACCGCCAAGAGGACGCCAATGACCAGGACCGAAGACGTGGTGGGCTGCTACGACCCCGCGTTCGAGCACGATGCGTGCGGGGTCGCGTTCGTTGTGGACCTGGAGCGCCCGGCCAGCCACCGCGTCGTGACGCTCGGGCTCACTGCGCTCGAGAACCTCGCTCACCGGGGCGCGTTCGGGGCTGACCCCGGCACCGGTGACGGGGCGGGTGCGCTGATACAGCTGCCTCATCGGCTCTATTCGGAGGTTGCAGGCTTCGATCTCCCGGCGCCGGGGAGCTACGGCACTGGGATGGCGTTTCTTCCGTGCGAGGCGCGAGCAGCTCAACGGGCCACCGATCTCGTTTCGAGACTCGCCTGCGAGGAAGGTCTCGTCGTCCTCGGATGGCGCGAGATGCCGGTCGACCTCTCCGCCGCCGGCGAGGGAGCCAGGGCCGTCGCCCCGAGGTTCTCGCAGGTCTTCCTCGCCTCCGCGGGCGGGCCCGCGCTGGTTGGCGACGCCCTCGAGCGCAAGTGCTTTGTCGTGCGCAAGCGCGTGGAGCACACAGGCTCGGGCGTCTACTTCCCGTCGCTGTCGACACGGACGATCGTCTACAAGGGGATGCTGGCGCCCCAGCAGCTGCGAGGGTTCTTCCCTGACCTCACCGACGAGCGGCTCGAGAGCCGGATCGCGATGGTGCACAGCAGGTTCTCGACGAACACGTTTCCCTCGTGGCCGCTTGCTCACCCCTACCGCCTCATCGCGCACAACGGCGAGATCAACACACTCGCAGGCAACCGGAATTGGATGCGCGCCAGGGAGGCGTTCTTGGCGAGTGATCGCTTCGACGGCGACCTGGCGCGGATCTTCCCGATCGTGACGCCCGGAGCAAGCGATTCGGCCACCTTCGACGAGGTCTTGGAGCTGCTCCATCTCGGCGGTCGGACGCTTGCCCATGCGGTGCTCATGATGATCCCCGAGGCCTGGCAGAACCACGCCGAGATGGACCCGGCCCGGCGAGCGTTCTACAGCTTCCACGCTTCGCTGATGGAGCCCTGGGACGGGCCCGCGGCCATCGCCTTCACCGACGGGACAGTGGTGGGCGCCGTGCTCGACCGCAACGGCCTGCGCCCCGCCCGCTACTGGGTGACCGATGACGGACTTGTGGTGCTCGCATCTGAGGTGGGTGTCCTCGACCTCGACCCGGCCTCGGTCGTGGTCAAGGGCAGGCTGCAGCCGGGACGGATGTTCCTCGTCGACACCGCAGCCGGGCGCATCGTCTCCGATGACGAGATAAAGGCCTCGCTGGCCGCAGAGCACCCCTATGGGGACTGGCTGGCCGAGAACCTCGTCCATCTGGGGGACCTGCCTCCCAGGATGATGCTGACCCCACAGCACGCCTCGGTCGTGCGGCACCAGCGGCTCTTCGGGGTGACCAACGAGGAGCTGCGCCTCATCGTCGAGCCCATGGCCAACTCGGGGAGCGAGCCCATCGGCTCGATGGGCTCCGACACGCCCCTCGCCGTGCTCTCCGAGCGGCCGCGCCTTGTCTACGACTACTTCACCCAGCTCTTTGCACAGGTGACGAACCCCCCGCTCGACGCCATCCGTGAAGAGCTCGTGACTTCCCTCGAGGCCACGGTCGGACCGGAACGGAACCTGCTCGAGCCTGAGCCGGCCTCGTGCCGGCAGATCTGCCTGCCCTACCCGGTCATCGACAACGACGACCTGGCGAAGCTGCTCTACGTCAACGAGCACGGCGAGACGCCGGGCTTCCGTGGCTTTGCCGTCGACGGCCTGTTCCCTGTGAACGAAGGCGGGCCGGGGCTCGAAGCCGCCATCGACAAGGTCTGCCGGCAGGTATCGGAGGCGATCGCGCTCGGCGCGAACATTATCGTGCTGTCGGACCGCAACGCGAGCTCCACGAGCGCTCCGATCCCGTCATTGCTTCTCACCGCCGCTGTGCACAACCATCTCGTGCGGGAGAAGGAACGGACCCGGGTGGGGCTCATCATCGAGAGCGGCGACGCCAGGGAAGTGCACCACTTCGCCCTGCTGATCGGCTACGGCGCAGCGGCCGTGAACCCGTACCTCGCGCTCGAGTCGGTCGCAGAGATGGTGCGCGACGGCCTGCTGGGCGAGGCCTCGGAGCGGGAAGCCTTCCGCAAGTACCTGAAAGCCGCGAGCAAGGGCGTCTTGAAGGTGATGTCGAAGATGGGCATCTCGACGGTCGCCTCCTACACGGGGGCCCAGGTCTTCGAGGCGATCGGGCTCGATCGGGCGCTCGTGGACCGGTACTTCGGGTCGACACCGAGCCGGCTCGGCGGCATCGGCCTGGCCGAGCTCGCCGAGGAGGTGGCCCGGCGCCACCGCTACGCGTACGAAGGGCCGGGGGCCGTCCCGGGCGAGCTCGAGATCGAGGTCGGCGGCGAGTACAAGTGGCGCCGGGACGGTGAGTACCACTTGTTCAACCCGAAGACCGTCTTCAAGCTGCAGCACGCGACACGTTCCAAGCGCTTCGACATCTTCAAGGAGTACAGCTGCCTGGTCGACGAGCAGTCAGAACGGCTGGCGACCCTGCGCGGCCTGCTGCGGCTGCGCGTCGGCGACGCCTCGGTGCGATCGCCGGTCCCGCTCGAGGAGGTCGAGCCGGTCGAGGCCATCGTGAGGCGGTTCGCGACCGGGGCAATGTCGTACGGGTCGATCTCCGCTGAGGCTCACGAGACTCTCGCGATCGCGATGAACCGCCTCGGCGCCCGGTCGAACACGGGCGAGGGAGGCGAGGACCCCGAGCGGTACGTGCCCGATGCGAACGGTGACCTGCGGCGAAGCGCCGTCAAGCAGGTGGCCTCGGGCCGTTTCGGGGTCACGAGCGAGTACCTGGTGAACGCGGACGACCTCCAGATCAAGATCGCCCAGGGCGCCAAGCCCGGCGAGGGCGGTCAGCTCCCCGGCCACAAGGTCTACCCGTGGATAGCAAAGACCCGCTACTCGACCGCCGGCGTCGGGCTGATCTCTCCACCGCCGCACCACGACATCTACTCGATCGAGGACCTGGCCCAGCTCATCTACGACCTCAAGAACGCGAACCCTGCCGCCCGCATCCACGTGAAGCTGGTGGCCGAGGTCGGTGTCGGGACCGTTGCGGCAGGTGTGGCGAAGGCGCACGCGGACGTCGTCCTGATTTCCGGCCAGGACGGCGGCACGGGCGCCGCGCCGCTCACCTCGCTCAAGCACGCTGGCGCTCCGTGGGAGCTCGGGTTGGCTGAGACACAGCAGACGCTGGTCCGCAACGGTCTCAGGGACCGCATCACCGTCCAGGTCGACGGCCAGATGAAGACGGGACGGGACGTGATCGTGGCGACGCTGCTCGGGGCGGAGGAGTTCGGCTTTGCGACCGCTCCGCTTGTCGTCTCCGGGTGTGTGATGATGCGCGTCTGCCACCTCGACACGTGCCCCGTCGGCATCGCGACGCAGAATCCCGAACTTCGCAAGCACTTCACGGGGCGACCGGAGTTCATCGAGACGTTCTTCCAATACATCGCCGAAGAGTGTCGCGAACTTCTAGCTGCGCTCGGCTTCCGCACGATGGCCGAAGCCGTCGGCCATGTCGAGAGCCTCGACACCGCGGTCGCGATCGACCACTACTGGAAGGCAGGCAAGCTGGACCTCCGTCCCATCCTGGAGCCGGTCAGCACCTCGTCGTCGACCGCGCTCCACCGCACGCGCGACCAGGACCATGGTCTCGACGGTGCCCTCGACCGCGAGCTCATCGAGGCCTGTGGCGCGGCGATCTCCGACAGTCGGAGGACCGAGCTCGAGCTCCCCATCCGGAACATCCATCGTGCCGTCGGGACCATGCTCGGCTCGGAGATAACCAAGCGCCACGGCGGCGCAGGCCTGCCTGACGGCACCATCTCGCTCACCTTCCGGGGTTCCGCGGGTCAGAGCTTCGGCGCCTTCGTGCCTCGTGGCATCACGATGAGGCTCTTCGGCGACGCGAACGACTACCTGGGCAAGGGCCTCTCGGGCGGGATCATCGTGGTTCGGCCACCGGAGAGCTCGCCGTTCCGGGCCGAGGACCAGATCATCGCCGGCAACGTCGTGCTCTACGGGGCGACGTCGGGCAGGGCGTTCATCCGGGGGCAGGTCGGCGAACGATTCTGCGTCCGGAACTCTGGTGCCGCTGCCGTCGTCGAAGGAGTGGGCGACCACGCGTGCGAGTACATGACCGGTGGAACCGTCCTCGTGCTCGGCCCGACGGGGCGCAACTTCGCAGCCGGGATGTCGGGCGGCGTGGCCTTCGTGCACGACCCGGAGATGATCCTGCCGAGGCGCCTGAACCCCGAGATGGTTGAGCTCGAACAGCTCGACGAGGAGGACCGGCGCACGGTACACGAGCTCTGCAGCGCACACCTGGCATCGACGGGCTCGGCGCTCGCGGCGCGGCTTGTCGATCGATGGGAAGACACCTTGACCGAGATCGTGAAGGTCATGCCCCGTGACTACCGGCGCGTTCTCGAGGCCACCAGGCGCGCCGTCGAGGCCGGTGGGTCGGTGGACGAGGAGATCATGGCGGCGGCCCATGGCTGATCCTCGCGGATTCCTTCGTTACGAGCGCACCGGTCCGCGGCGCCGGCCGGTCGAGACCCGCGTCCGGGACTGGCGGGAGGTCTATCTCGCCTTCGGCCGCGAGGAGCTGACCGAGCAGGCTGCCCGGTGCATGAGCTGCGGCATCGCGTTCTGTCACGAGGGTTGCCCACTCGGCAACCTCATCCCGGAATGGAACGATCTGGTAGAGCGCGGGCGGTTCGCCGAGGCGAGCGACCGCCTGCACGCGACGAACAACTTCCCCGAGCTCACCGGAAGGCTATGCCCGGCGCCGTGCGAGGGCTCGTGCGTGCTCGGGATCATCGCCGAGCCGGTGCTGATCAAGCAGGTCGAGCTCGAGACCGCCGAGTGGGCGGCCAGCTCTGGAGTGCTCGCGCCCCACCGGGCCGGCACGAGGACCGGAAAGAAGGTGGCGATCGTCGGTTCGGGCCCTGCCGGGCTCGCGGCGGCCCAGCAGCTCACCCGGGCGGGGCACGCAGTGGTGGTCTTCGAGCGTGCCGAGCGCATCGGTGGCCTGCTGCGCTACGGAATCCCCGCGTTCAAGCTGGAGAAGTCGGTGCTGGACCGGCGCCTGGCCCAGATGGAAGAAGAGGGGACGGAGTTCCGTGCGCGCGTCGAGATCGGAAGGCCGGACCCGTTGCGCGCCGAGGAGGTCCCCGGTGCCGCAGCGACGGACGTGTCGGTGCTCTCAGCCAAGGCCCTTCGAGGCGAATTCGACGCCGTCGTGCTGGCGGGCGGTGCCACGCGCCCGCGTGACCTCACCGTGCCCGGGCGTCACCTGCGGGGCGTGCACTTCGCCATGGAGTACCTGAAATCGGCGAACCTCGTCTGTGAGGGCACGCTGGAGGTGCCGCGGATCAGCGCCGGCGCCAAGCGCGTCGCGATCATCGGGGGCGGCGACACCGGGGCCGACTGCCTCGGGACGGTCCACCGGCAGGGCGCGGCCTCGGTGACTCAGCTCGAGATCCTCCCGATGCCCGGCCCGGCGCGCGCGCCGGACAACCCGTGGCCCACCTGGCCGGTGCTCCTTCGTTCGAGCTCCGCACACGAGGAAGGGGGCGAGCGCGTCTTCTCGGTGGCTACGACCGAGCTTGTCGACGACGGGTCCGGCGCGGTGCGCGCGCTTCGTGGCGAGACCGTGGAGGTCGGCACGCTCGACGGGCGGCCGGCCATGGTGGCGGTGCCGGGAACCGCCTTCGAGATCGAGGTCGATCTCGTCCTTCTCGCCATGGGCTTTCTCGGGCCGGAGGTCAACGGCTGCGTGGCGGAGCTCGGCCTCGGGCTCGACCCCCGGGGCAACGTCGCCGTCGACCAGTACTTCGCGACGTCAGCCCCGGGCGTGTTCGCCTGCGGCGACATGGTGCGGGGCCAGAGCCTGATCGTTTGGGCGATAGCCGAGGGTCGCTCCGCTGCGGCCGGCGTCGACCGGTACCTGACAGGTCGCGACCACCTTCCCGCACCCGTCGTGCCAGGTCAGCTCGCTCTCAGATGAGAGCGCCGTCGCTCCGAGGTCATCAAGGTGTTCCTGCTGGCGCGCAGGGCCGCCGGGCTAGAGCGTCCCTCTGGCG
>Ga0187849_1003271_pt1 | contig 14483 bp, 9 predicted proteins | sample June2016WEW_4_10_2_FD_132412 | JGI IMG/M metagenome (GOLD analysis project Ga0187849, IMG submission 132412) | Peatland microbial communities from SPRUCE experiment site at the Marcell Experimental Forest, Minnesota, USA - June2016WEW_4_100 | ecosystem: Environmental > Terrestrial > Soil >... | reverse complement strand
TTCGGACGCTTTGGCGTGATAGAGGGCCTCGCACCATCCGGTTTTCTCGCCAGAATTCACGTATGCAGCATTCACCTGATAGACACCAAAGGCGAATCATTTGTATAAATAAAATCGTTACATGGAGGAGATTGGGAACACGATTAGGATTAAGATTACACGGAAGAGATTAGGAGCGGGATTAGGATCAAGATTAAGATCAGGATTAGGCGGCTACGCAAATAAGTGAACTGCGGCCTGGCAAATCAAGGGGCCGACTGGACAGGGGTGGCCCCAGCGAGCTTGCTTGAGAATCCGGCGATCTTGACCCAGTACACAATCCAGCAGGCAATAAAGCCCAGAGAGAAGGGGAGGCGCAGGTGGGGGATGAGGTCACAGCAACCCAGGATGCACATCACCAAGCCAAGGTCTCTGCCCGGATTCGGCTCCGCGCTAATCCGGCGCTTGGAGAACTCAGCGCCGAGCGATTTGGCCAGATTCAGCACGATGACGAAGTGCCAGGCAAGGCCGAAGAGTGGAATGAACATTAACCAGACCATTCCGGGGGCCATGGCCTGGTTCTCCGGCGAGCATCGGTTGAGCGCCTTTCGGAGCGTCAGCAGATAGAGAATCGCCGGCACCAAAGCGATAACGACAATGATGAGCGTTCCCATGAGCATGGTCGTGAGTACCGCTGATTGTCCTGCACCGGTGGCGAAGAGATTATTCTGCATAGCTTCATGTGTATGAATGAAATCGGTCAACAATCCGGGCCGTGCCCGCCGATTCAAACCGCCGACTGGACAGGGGTGGCCGCAGCGAGCTTGCTTGAGAATCCGGCGATCTTCACCCAGTACATAATCCAGCAGACAAGATAGCCCAGGGAGCAGAGGATGCCCAGGAGCGGGATAATGCTGCAGCAAGCCAGGATGCACATGACCAAGCCAAGGGTTTTGCCCGGGTTCGGCTCCTCGCTAATCCCGCTCTCCTGGAACTGAGCGCCGAGCGATTTGGCGAGGTTCAGCACGACGATGAAGTGCCAGACGAGGTTGAACAGCGGGATCAACAGCAACCAGACCAGTCCGGGGGCCATGGCCTGGTTCTCCGGCGAGCAGCGGTCGAGGGCCTTTTGGAGCGTCAGCATATAGAAAATCGCCGGCAACAACATGATAACGCAGGCGATGAGCACTACGATGAGCAGTGTCCCGAAGATCGCTGATTGGCCTGCGCCGGTGGCGAAGGGATTATTTTGCATAGCTGTTTCTCTTTCGGTTACGGGTTGAGCTGTTGGGGATCATTTAAGAGGCCGGCCCAGTTCCGTCAACCGAATTCAATTCGGATCTCGGATTTCCTTCGGATTTCGGGGCTTCGGATTTCGGATTTCTTCATGCCTTCAACCTTCGACGTCCGGTCTTTGCCCTAACGCCTCACCGCTTCCGGCCCGTCTGCCCAATCCAGGCTCTCTTCAATGAAGTGGGTCCCTTGGATTCGGGCCAGGCGGCTGTAGAGGCCGCCGTTGGCGAGGAGTTCTTCGTGGGTGCCGCGCTCGACGATTTGGCCGTGGCGCAGGACCAGGATCTGGTCGGCCTTGCGAATGGTGCTCAAGCGATGGGCAATGACAACGCTGGTGCGGTTGGCCATGAGCCGCTCCAGCGCCTCCTGGATCAGCCGTTCGGTGGCGGTGTCCACGCTGGCAGTCGCTTCGTCGAGGATGAGAATCGGCGTGTTTTTGAGGAGGGCACGGGCGATGCTCACGCGCTGTTTTTCGCCCACGCTCAGCTTGACGCCCCGCTCGCCTACTCGGGAATCGTATCCTTGAGGCAACCGCAGGACGAAGTCGTGGCAGTTGGCCGCCTTGGAGGCCGCCAGCAACTCCTCCTGAGTGGCTTCGGGCCGTCCATAGAGGATGTTTTCGCGGATTGTGCCGTTGAAAAGAAAGGCCTCCTGGCTCACGACACTGATGTGCAAGCGCAGCGATTCCAGCGAAAGCCCCGTAATGTCCTGGCCGTCGATGGTGATGCGGCCCGAGCTCAGTTCATAGAATGCGGGCAGCAAATTGACGAGGGTGGACTTGCCCGCGCCGGTCGGCCCGACCAGCGCCACCATCTCGCCGGGGCGGGCGTGGAGGGAGACGTTTTGCAACGCCAGGCGGTCGGCCTGGTAGCTGAAGCTGACGTTTTCATAAGCGACCTCCCCGCGCACCGGCCCTGGAAAGGAGGCGCGGGGCTGGCCGTTGGCCCGTTCCACCGGCGCATCCAGGATGTCGAACACGCGTTCTCCGGCCGCCCGCGCCCCTTGGAGCATCTGGTTCAAGCCGTGCAAGCGGGCGACCGGTTCGTAGAACAAACCGAGATAAAACAGGAAACCGACCAATTGGCCGAGCGTCATCCGCTCCGCCAGCACCTCCCGCCCGCCCGCCCATAACACCAGGACCATTCCCAGGGACCCGGCCAGGCTCATGGCCGGCGAGTAGGCGGACCAGACGCGCATGATGCCGAGGGTCCCCTCCCTGAGCGCGTCGGCCCGCTGGGCAAAGCGGATGTCTTCGTGTTCCTCGCGTCCGAAGGCCTTGATCTGGCGGACCCCTTGGAGGTTGTCCATGAGCAAGGCGTTCATGGCGCTGGCGGCCAGGCGCTGGGCGCGGTAACGCCGATGGGCTGTGAGGGTGTACCACATCGCCCCGGCCGTCAGCAACGGCAGCGGAATCATCGACACAGCCGCCAGCCTGGCATCGGTTGCGAAGAGAATCGCCGTCACCCCGACGATGCTCAGCAGCGCGACAGTGCCTTGTTCGGTGCCGTCGATCAACACCCGTTCCACCGAATTCACATCCTCGATGACCCGCGTCATCAGGTCGCCCGAGGCGCGCTGGTCGAAATAGCCGACCGGCAGCCGCTGCAAGCGGGCATACACGTCCCGGCGCATGTCATAAATCACATTCTGCTCGAAGCGGTTGTTGATGCGAATTCGCAGGGCGTTGAAGAGGTCTCGAAGCACAAAGGCTCCCAGCAGGGCCGCGGCCATCGGCGTCAGCAGGTCAACCCGTTTGCCGCGAATGACGTCGTCGATGACGAATTGGGCCAGCTTCGGATAGGCCAGCGCGAAGGCCATGGAGAAGAGGGCGCAACATATCGTGCCGGCCGCCAACAGTTTATAGGGCCGCAGATACCGGGCGACTCGTGCCAGGACCGCCCAGGTGGACCGCGCCTTGGCGGCAAAGGTCGGGTCAACCGCTGGGGCCGTCTCTTCCTGAGCGTCTTGGCTGGCCCCCGGCCTCGGGTGCGCAACCGCGCGCAAATCGGCGCTGCCGTTGCCCCGCGCCGCACGCCTGCGCCCTGGGCTGATTGGTGCATTTCTGTGCATGTTATTGTTTAACCCACAGCGCGGCCCAACTCCAGAAGGAACCTCAGGGCTGCTCTGAAGTCACGCTGGTGAGGGAACGGCCAAACCCCGCAGCCCTGAAATCCGAAGGCCCAAGGAAATCCGAAATCCGAAGGCCGAAATCCGAAGAACGTCTCCGGTCCCTCATTCGTTGCGGTCACTGCGTGACAGGGAAGCGCTTGCGGCCTCACTATTGAGCGCAGAGCCAATACCTGAAAGGTCTGCGATCTCAGCCTTCGGATTTCGGATTTCGGATTTCCTTCGGATTTCGGCCTTCGGATTTCGGGCTTCTTTCGACCTTCGACCTTCGACCTTCGGACTTGACGGCTCCAGCATTGCCTGGCCGCCAGGGCCCGGGCATACTGGGCGGACTTATGGCCGGCAGACTGCCCGAAGCACAGGCTCGATTTGACAAGGCCCGCCAATGGCAGGCCGCGGGTCGCCGGCTCGATGCCGCCCGTTGCTACATGGGGGCCCTTGAACTGTTTCCCGGCTTTTTCGAGGCCGCATACAATCTCGGGCTGCTGTTCCAGGAGATGGGCCAGGTGGAGGAGGCTATCGCCTGCTATCGCCAGGCAGTGGGGAGCAGACCGGATTTCGCGATGGCGTGGAGCAATCTCGGAGTGGCCTGTCGCGATGCCGGCCGAATCCGGGAGGCCCTGGACTGTTTCCACCAGGCTTTGCGGCTCAGGCCCGGCGCGCCGGACGCGCTGAACAACCTGGGCAATGCTTTGCGCGACCAGCTTGACCACGGCCGGGCTATCGCCTGTTTTCAAGAAGCCTTGCGGCAATCCCCGGCGGATGCGGAAATCCATCTCAACCTTGGCAACGCCTGGCGCGAAAATGGGAACCCCGCCGAGGCCGCGAAGTCCTTTGGCCGCGCCATCCAACTGCGTCCCGATTTCCCCGAGGCGCATTGGGACCTGGCCTTCGCGCTCTTGCTTCAAGGGGATTTTCTGCGCGGCTTCGAGGAATACGAGTGGCGCTGGCGCAGAGCCCGCTTCGCGCCCCGGCAATTTGCATTCCCGGCATGGCGGGGGGAGGACCCGCGGGGCCGGACGCTCCTGGTCTATGCCGAGCAGGGAGCCGGCGACGCCATCCAGTTCGTCCGGTTGGTGACGGCGCTGGCTGCGCGCGGCGCGCGTTTGGTGCTCGAATGTCCAGCCTCCCTGGTGGCTCTCTTTGAGTCGGTTGAGGGAGCGGACCGTGTTATTGCCCGAGGCGAATCTCTTCCTGGTGTTGACTGGCACGTTCCGCTCTTAAGCCTGCCGCACCTGCTCCGAGTCACGCTGGATACGCTGCCCGCCAAAACACCTTATTTGCGGCCCCCCAGCGGACGGGAGGCGCGGCTGCCGGCGCCCCCCGGTTCCCAAACCCCGCAGCTCAAGGCCGGACTGATTTGGCGAGGAAATCCAGAGCACAAGAACGATCGGCATCGTTCGATTCCGGCCAAGTTGCTCGAGCCGTTGCTGGACGTGCCGGGGGTGGCGTTCTACAGCCTCCAGGTCGGGGCGTCTCCTGACGAGCCGCTGCCCGGGCCGCCGTTGGACAGGCTGATCGACCTGAGAGCAATGATCCACGATTTCGGAGATACGGCGGTTCTAATGAAGCAGCTTGACCTGGTGATCTCGGTGGACACCAGCACGGTTCATCTTGCGGGCGCGCTTGGGCAGCCGGCGTGGTTGCTGCTGCCGTGCGCGCCGGACTGGCGCTGGCTGCTGGGTCGCAACGACAGTCCCTGGTACCCCTCCCTGCGCTTGTTCCGCCAGCCTCTGCCCGGGGACTGGGCCAGCGTGGTGCGGGAGGTCCGCGCCGCCCTTTGCCTGACGTCGGGAGCGTTGAGCGTAGGAGCGTGAGGGCAGCGTAGCACTTGCCACGCTCCGACGCTCCACGCTCTCACGCTCCACCCCAAGCACTCAGATCCCGGAATTTGTTCTTGCACGATCCCTAAGGCACCGCGGGCGGCGGAGCGCAGGCCTCGGCCGGCAGGGTGAGCGTGGCCGGGGCGAGACCCTCGGCGCGGGCGGTCAACTTCAACTCGCCGGCTTGTTTGGCCGACTGCACGATGACTTGGGCCAGGCCGTTGAACACGCTGCGTTTCCAATTTGCCAGGACGGGCTTCTCCTGTATCACCAGGGCCACGCCTTTGTTGAGGCCGCCCTCCCCTTCGTTGTTCTTGACCACCACGGCAATCGTGTTGTCGCCGGACTCGAGGAACTTGCCAACCTGGAAGGCGGGCGAGGAGGAGTAGTCATGCGACTCGCCGACGAACTGGCCGTTGACATACACCCAGCCCTCGTCATCGATCATGCCGAAGCTCAGGAGAATGTTCGTGGCCGACAGGTCCGACGGCTGCACAGTAAACTGCTTGCGAAACACGGCGCATTGGCCGGGGGTCAGCGGGCCAAAGTCGGCCCGGACATCCACCCTGCGCCAGTTCCGAACGCTGAACTCTTTGGCCACCTCCGGCCGGTCTTTGGTGTCCGGCACCTCCTTGACTCGCCAACTGTCAAGGGGCACGGAACGGGCGCCCGGCGTGCCGATGAACACATCGGGTTCATGGCAACTGGGGTCGCCGTTGCCGACGCCCAGAATCCGGCCCAGACCGCTCAGCTCGAACTCGGCCAGGTTTCCGGCCACCGGGACGACCCGGCCATGGTCGTCGGTGACGGCTACGGTAATGATGCTGACGTCTTGGCCATCGGCTTTGATGGCGGGCCGGTCAGGCGTGAGCTTGATTGCGGCAGCCGGGCCGGTCGTTTCGACCTTGTCTTGGGCAACGACCTGGCCGGCGTTGTAGCCTTTGACCGAGAGTGTGCCCGGGGCGTAATTCACCTTCCAGGCCAGGTGCGAATTTTCCGGCATGGACTGTTTGCCGAGACTCTGGCCGTTGAGGAACAGTTCCACCTCCTGGCAGTTGCTGAAGCAGCGGACATCGATTTGTTGGCCTTCTTTGCCCGGCCAGGTCCAATGCGGCAGCAGGTGGGCCATCGGCCGGTTCCCCCACCAGGCCAGGTAATAATAGAAATTGTCTTTGGGGAAACCGCAGGTGTCCAGGATGCCGAAATGCGAGTTGATGCACGGCCAGCCGTAGGGCGTGGGCTCGCCCCGATAGTCAAAGCCGGTCCACGCAAACCCGCCGGAAAGCCAAGGCCGGGCGGCGAAGAATTTCCACCACGTCTCGGTCGTGTGCGCCCAGGGCGGGGCGTTGTCGTCGTAGGCGCTCACATAACCGGCCTGGCGGTCGTTGGCGTAGATGCCCCGCGTGCAAACGGTGCTGGCCTGCTCGCTGCCCACATTGGGCTGCACCGGATGGGCCGCATGGTAATTATCCATCTCTCTGCCGATGTGATAGTTCCAGCCGCGCACATCGATGATGCGGTTGAGGCCCGCGAAAGTATTGCCGACGTTGGCCGCCATGGTCACCTGGCGGGTCGGATCGAGCCGGTGAATGAGCCCCTGCATCGTCTGGGCCACACGTCCGCCCGCCGGCGTGGTCTGCTCGCCCTCCTCGTTGGCGATGGACCAGACCGCCACGCTGGGGTGGTTGCGGTCCCGGCGGACCAGGCGCTCGAGCCGGTCCAGGTTCAGGGCATCGCTGCCCAACAAACGGTTCTCGTCCATCACCAGCATTCCCAGGCGGTCACAGGCTTGGAGCAACTCCGGCGTCGGCGGATTATGCGACGTGCGGTAAGCGTTGTCTCCCATCTCCTTGAGCCGCGCTATCCGGAAATACTGGAGCCGGTCCGGCAGGGCGGCTCCCACGCCCGCGTGGTCCTGGTGATTGCAAGTGCCCTTGAGCACGTAGGGCTTGCCGTTGAGCAAAAACCCTTTCTCTGCGTCAAACCCGACCGTGCGAACGCCGAACTCGGTTTCCACCCGGTCCACTACCGCGCCGCCTGACTCGACGGCGGTGAGCAGTTTGTAAAGCGTTGGCGAGTCGGGCGACCACAGGGCAGGGGAGTCCAGTTGGATGGATTGCCGGACCGTTCTTTGGGAGAAGGCCCCGAGCCTGGCGGACCCGTTGCCCTCGGCCACTGTCTTGCCCGCGGCATCGACCACCTGGCATCGCACCGCGCATTCGGCCAGAGCCTCCAGCGAGTTGTCCAATCGCGTTTCAACGCGGATCTCCGCCGGGCCTGCCGGCACAGGGCTCTTGAATTTGCTATAAACGAAAAGGCCCTCCGGCGCGACCGCCAGCCGCCCGGTCTTGGTCAGCCAGACATGGCGGTAGATGCCGGCTCCTTCGTAAAACCACCCCTCGAATTGCGTGGCGTCCACCCGCGCCGCCACTGTGTTCCTGCCGCCGCAATTGGCCACGTCCGTAATATCGTAGCGGAAACTGCTGTAGCCGCTCTCGTGGTGTCCAACGAAATAGCCGTTCACATACACGCGGCTGTCCCGAAAGGCCCCGTCGAACTCCAGCCACAGCCGTTTTCCCGCGTCTTGCTGGGGCAACGTAAAGGTCCGCCGATACCACCCCACGCTGTTGGTGGCAAAACCGGGCCCCACCGGCTTGAAACCGTGGGACGTGTCGGCGTTCCGGTCGAACGGCAGCTCGATTGCCCAATCATGGGGCAGGTCGACCGTGCGCCAGACCGCGTCGTTGAAATCGCGACTCGCCGGTCCAACACTCGAACCCGCCTTGGCCAGGTCTTCGCCCGTGCCCCATTCGTTGCCCAGATGGAATTTCCAACCCCAATCCAGCAACAGCCGTTCGCGCGAGACAACACCCTCCGCCGCCCGGCCCGGCGCAGGCCAGAAGCAGAGGGAGAGTCCTGCAATGACAAGGCAGACCGTGAATCGCAACCGCGCGCCAGGGGCCGAGTGTCGAGCCTCGGGGGACGAAATCGAGCGCCCGCGTGAAATTCGGGATGGAGGTTTCCAAGTTTTCATAATCAATGCGCAACTTGTACCAGGCCCCCCTCGTTGTGTCATGCCAAAAGTCCCGTTTCCGCTTGCCCCGGCCCTCTCCCCATCCGATGGGGAGAGGGCCGGGGTGAGGGGCCGTCCGTTTGTAGTGCATCCCACGGACCCCTCAGTTCTGGGGGGGATCTTGAATCAGCCCTGCGGGCTCAGGGTCTTGCCGGAATTCTTATTGACGCCATCCCGCGACGGCGGCATCCTGGTCCCTGTCAGCGGACGATCGCTTAAGCGGGCATGCCAGACTCAACCCCAGAGACTGCTTCGGCGGCGGGAGGCCAGTTTCGGACCACCCATTGGAGCGCAGTGATTCGGGCCGGTCACGGCGACGCGAGCGAGGCCGGTCCAGCCCTCAACGAGCTGTGCCAGGTCTATTGGTATCCCCTCTACGCGTTTGCCCGACGCCAGGGACACGGTGCTAACGAAGCCGAAGACCTGACCCAAGGATTCTTTGCCCGGCTGCTCGAGCGCAATTTCGTGGCCAAGGCGGAGCCGGACAAAGGGCGTTTTCGCTCATTCCTCCTGACGGTGTTCAAGCGGTTCCTGGCCGATGAATGGCACCGCCAACACACGCAGAAACGGGGCGGATTCCAGCCCGTCGTCGCCCTCGACGCCCGCCTGGCCGAGTCCCGCTTCGATGCGGAGCCCGCGCCCGGCGAGCCTCCCGACGCGCTCTATGAACGGCAATGGGCGCTGACGTTGCTCGACCAGGTCATGGGACGGCTGCGGCACGAGTACGTCCAATCCGGCCGGGTCCGATTGTTCGAGCGCCTCGAGGCCTGCCTGACTCGGGATGAAGCCGCCTTGCCGTATGCCGCCATCGCCGCGGAGCTCGGTCTCAGCGAAGCCGCCGTAAAAATGGCCATGCAACGCCTGCGGGCCCGCTACCGCGCGATCCTGCGCGAGGAAATCGCCAAGACCGTCGCCTCGCCGCACGAGGTGGAAGCGGAACTCCGGGACCTGTTTGCCGTATTTCAGCGCTAAAGCGCGTTACTTTTCTCCGGGTTTGCGGAAGTAATGGCGGATGAGCATTACGAACCAACGGACAAAGGAAATGGCGGCCGGAAGTTGCCCGGTCTGCGGCGGGCCATTGCCACCACAGGTTCCACCCAGCCGATGCCCCCACTGCCTCCTGCGGCAGGGGCTCCCGACCAGGGAGGTTGGCTCCCCAGGCGAAACCTTGGTCGTGACGGATGCAACGCCGGCCCGCGCCTTGCCGGAGCCAGGCGCGACTTTCGGGCATTACCGCATCGGCCGCCTGCTGGGCCAAGGCGGAATGGGCGCGGTCTTCGAAGCGGAAGACTTGGAGTCCGGCCGCCGGGTGGCGCTCAAGGTGCTCGGGCATCGGATCGACTCGCCGGAGGCGCGCAGCCGTTTCTTTCGCGAAGGACGCCTCGCCGCGTCGGTCAATCATCCCAACAGTGTGTACGTGTTCGGCACCGAGGAAATCGCCGGCATCCCGGTCATCGCGATGGAATTGATGGCCGGCGGGACGCTCCAGGATCGCGTTTCCCGCCAAGGCCCATTGCCGGTCGCGGAGGTGGCGGACAGCGTGCTCCAGATCATAGCGGGCCTCGAGTCGGCCCAGCGGGCGGGCATCCTGCACCGCGACATCAAACCGTCCAACTGCTTCGTCGAGGCGGACGGCACCGTCAAGATCGGGGACTTCGGTCTTTCGATCTCGACCCTCGTGCGCACGGAACCCGCCATCACGGCCACGGGCGCCTTCCTGGGCACACCGGCGTTTTCCTCGCCGGAGCAATTGCGGGGCGACGAACTGACGGTGCGCTCGGACATCTACTCGGTGGGCGTGACGCTCTACTACCTGCTGACCGGGCATCATCCGTTCGAGGCGCCTGACATGGTGCGCCTGCTGGCAACGGTGCTGGAACGGCCGGCCGAGTCTCCCGCCAAACAGCGTCCCGGCTTGCCTTCCGGGCTGTGCCGGGCGGTCCTGCGTTGCCTGCAGAAAGACCCGGACAAACGGTTCCGCAATTACGACGAGCTGCGCAACGCGCTCCTGCCATACGCCTCGGCCGTGCCGACACCGGCGACGGTGGGCCTGCGCTTGGTTGCCTATGGCCTGGACATGCTCCTGTTGGCCCTGGCGAACACGCTGATCATCAGTGGAGTCCGCGCCGCCGCGAACCATCTGACGCTTTCTCAATTTCTGCTGGTGAACCTCCTGGACACCGCCCTCCTGGCGCTTTTGTATTACGGCCTGCTTGAGGGCCTTTGGGGGGCCTCGGTCGGCAAAGCCATCTGCCGGCTCCAGGTTGCCCGGCTGGATCGCACCCTGCCCGGGGTGCCACGCGCATTGCTCCGTGCCTTCGTTCTCGCGGCGCCTCCCCACGCCGTGTGGTTGCTGGGCTGGGGCGCGGCCCACGCGTGGGCCTCTGGCGGGTCGCTGTCCGGCTGGATGACGGTCGTCGGCCTTCTCGGCCTCGAGGCGCGCGTGCTTCCCTTCACCACCGCCCGCCGGCGCAACGGCTTCGCCGGCTGGCACGACCTTGCCAGCTCCACGCGGGTCATCGCCAAGCCGGCCTATGAGCCGCGTCCCGCGCTGCCGCGGGTCAAAGAGGCCCTGCCGAAAATGCAGACCCTGCCCCAGATCGGTCCGTATCACGTGCTGAATCGCATCGGCGGCGAGGACGGAACCGAACTGATGCTGGGCTTCGACGCGCGCCTGTTGCGCCACGTTTGGATTCGGAGGCTCTCGCCGGGCGCGCCCCCGCTCCCGGCGAACTTGCGCCATTTGAGCCGCCCCGGGCGCCTGCGCTGGCTCAGCGCGAAACGTGCGGAGGCCGAAGCCTGGGACGCTTACGAGGCCCCGCCAGGGCAGCCACTGTTGGCCCTCCTCCGGGAACCGCAGGAGTGGAGCCGCGCGCGTTATTGGCTGCTCGACCTCGCGGAGGAATTGCGGGCGGCAACCCAGGACCGCTCGCTCCCCAGCACCTTGAGCCTGGACCGTGTCTGGATCACGGCAGACGGACGCGCCAAGCTGTTGGATTTCCCGGCGCCCGGGACCGCGGGTCTTCAGCCAGACCGGCCTGCGGAGGTCGAGTCAGTTGCCCCCTCGCGCTTTGCATTCCTTCGGCACGTGGCAATTTCCGCTGTGGAAGGGCGCCCGGCAAACTCGGGCGGCGCAGGCCCCGGCACTCCCAAGGTGCCGCTGGCCTTGCATGCCCGGCGTTTCCTGGAAACGCTCAAGCCCGGCGCCAGCCTCGAGGAATGCATCACTCACCTCCGGTCCCTGCTCAGCGCGCCCGCACAGGTTTCGCGCGCCCGACGGCTCGTCCTATTGGCCGGAGTGCTGGCCTTGCCGGTGTTGACCGTGGCGGTGGCGGGCTTCGCACTCGCGCGGACAGCCGCCTTCTTCCATGCGGCGCCGGAGTTGGCGACCCTCCGCGAGTGCCTGGCCCACCACCAGGAACTCCAAGACCAGGCCAAACCAGGCAAATTGGACCAGGCAGCCGACCGTGAGGCCCTCGAGATCTACATCGCCGGACGGTTCGCACCGGTGATCACCAATGCCGTTCTGTGGAACGAGTTCAACACGCGGGTGGCCATCACCGATTCTCTCCGGGACGAAGCGGAACGGATTCTCACCCGGCGGCCGCCGCCTTCACCCGGCCAGTTCGCGGAGGCCTCGGCCACGGTGGAACGATTCTTCAAGAAATCACCGGACCTTGCGGCGCAGGAGGCCATCAAACAAGTGAAGCTGCCGCTGGCGGTGCTGCTCGTTGGCTATGGCAGCGCCGTGATGCTCGTAGTCCTTCCCTGCCTGATCGCGTCTTTGCTGTTCCGAGGCGGCGCCATCGTCAAGCTGCTGGGCATCGTCTTCGTGAATCGCACCGGAGCGCTGTCCTCGCGCTTGCGAGTGGCCTGGCGGAACCTGCTCGCCTGGTTGCCGTTCCTGGTCCTGCCGGCTGGCGTTAAGCTGCTCGCGCCGGTGCTGGGTATGAATGGCTCCACGGTGGCTGTAATTGGGCTAAGCGCAGGGCTTGCTCTGGCTTCAGCTCTGCTCCCGAAACGCGGCTTGGCGGATCGGCTCGCGGGCACGTGGCTGGTGCCGCGCTGATATGCTCCGGGTCGTGAGCATCTCTCTCGGCGCCTTTTCTCAACGGCCTGATTATGCGCGCTGGAAGCAGGCCCTTCGCAAGTTGATCCGACCATAAAACCCCGGGAAATGGTGCAGCTTTGGCGGCAAACGGCGGCGAAGGCAGCAGTCGGGCCTGTGATCGATCCCGGCGCACTCATCGAGGCAATCAACAAACGGCGATGAGACTGATACCGGAGGCTTGAGGCCGGAGACCTCGGCGGCTTGCGCAGGGAGTGCGCCGACCGGTTCGGCACTTTGCGCGCCTCCAGGCAACGTCTCATTAACACCGGGGCTTTAGCCCGGTGTACCGAGGCGCAACGGGTCATCAGCCGTTTCAACGGCTTGCGTCCAAGGTGACAAACTGTTGAAACAGTTTGTACCGGGAGCGCGCCTCCTTCCACCGGGCTAAAGCCGCGGTGCTAATGGCAGGGCCGCTCAGGCGTACCGCAATAGCCCAACTGGCTCGCGAGCTGCGAACAACCTCTTCTCCGCGTTCTTCGCGCCTGCCTGCCGAAGCCTCGGCGCAGGCAGGTCTCTGTGTTTTCATTGCCTCTCCGAACCCGCCTGCCGGCCCCCATCCAGTCGCCAGCGTCCCTTCCCCCGCGCTCCACGCTCCCACGCTCGACACGCTCCACGCTCTACGCCTTGGCTGAAACAAACCTTCAAGACCGGACCGGGAGCAGAACCCGGCACGATTTCAGCAGTGAGCGTGAACCTTTTGGGCAGCCGGTACACTAAACTGCTTGCGGAATTGCAACTATAGCGCTCATGATGGCGGCATCACCAGCTATGCAGGCGCCCGTAAATGCGGCGGCCAAGCCAGACTCGCTTAGCGACCTGGACTTGGTTGCGGCAGTCAACGGTGGCGATGTCGACGCCTTTGAGGTGCTGTACTACCGCCACCGGGATTGGGTGGTGAACCTAGCCTTCCGGTTCACCGGTGACCGCGACTTGGCGCTGGACGTCCTGCAGGAGACGTTTTTGTATTTCCTGAAGAAATTCCCGGGATTCGAGTTGTCCGCCAACCTCAGGACCTTCCTCTACCCCGCCGTTCGGAACCTCTCGATTGCCGGCCGCCGGAAAGCGGCGCGTTACCAGTCCAGCGAGGAGGAAATACGGATGATGGAGGCGAGGACGGCTACCGGGCCGGTCGTGGCTGAAGGCGAACCACTGGCGGCGGCATTGGCGGGGCTTTCCGAAGAGCACCGCGAGGTGTTGACGCTGCGTTTTGTCGATGGCCTGAGCCTGGCGGAGATCGCTGAGTTCATGGAAATTCCCCTGGGGACGGTGAAATCGCGCCTGCATCATGGGCTCAGCACGCTCCGGCAGGACCCGCGCACCAAATCTTTCTTCGAGGCATGAACCTTTTCGCCCCGTCGCACGCTTAACATTCAGGACAGAGCATGATGGACAAGAACTCATATCGCGGTGACGAAGACCTGGAAGCCCCGGATAAACTCGTGAAGGCGCTGGCCACGCTCCCGAAGGAGCGTGTCTCCGTCCCGCGCCATGTTGACGAAGCCATTCTGCGCGAGGCGAGGGAGCACCTGCGCTCTGTGGGGCAGGGGCAGGAGGCGAAGCCGCCGGCTTGGCCCTGGGCCGAGATGATGCGCGTCATCGGCAATTTCCTTCAACCGAACGGGCCAAGGTGGCGTCCCGTGGCGCTATGGTCAGCCATGGCGGCGTCATTTGTCCTGGTGGCGTGGTTTACGTACAACTTCGCCCATCCGGCTTCATTTCATGCACCGGCGCAGAGTGTGGAGGACCTCAACCACGATGGGAAGGTTGATATTCTCGACGCGTTTTGCCTCGCCCGGCAGCTTGAACGTGGAGAAAGGCCGAGCCGGCAGTTGGACCTCAACGGCGATGGTGTGGTGGATGAGCGCGACGTCGCGATAATCGCCGCGCACGCCGTCAGCCTCGAGCGGACAGGATCGTTATGAAACGCTGCTTCCCGATGATCCTGGTCCTGCTCCTTGCGGCGCCAACAATCGCCCAGGAACCGCCATCGACGAGCCAGCCGATCCGCTTCCGGGCGGTTGACGTCCTCGTGGATTCGATGGGAAAACCGCTGGCGGCCTATCAACTCGAAGTCTCG
>Ga0187849_1003268_pt1 | contig 14486 bp, 10 predicted proteins | sample June2016WEW_4_10_2_FD_132412 | JGI IMG/M metagenome (GOLD analysis project Ga0187849, IMG submission 132412) | Peatland microbial communities from SPRUCE experiment site at the Marcell Experimental Forest, Minnesota, USA - June2016WEW_4_100 | ecosystem: Environmental > Terrestrial > Soil >... | reverse complement strand
TCAAAAGCGCTTCATTTTGGTCGGAGCCGGACCTCATTGCAAGGGGGAAGTTGCGCGGCGCCTTACGGGAACGGCAACCGGAACTTTCGCAGAAAGGGGAAGTTAGGGATAACATCAAGCATATCAAATACATGGGTCGCGTTCGGGTTGATTGTGTTACAATATCGTTCCATTTTAAGCGCGGGTTCGTTCAGCGGAGTGCCTTCATGAAACGGTACGGCGAGCATCGTTTTCCCGGCAAACTTTTCGTGGTGGAGGGAATCGACGGCTCAGGAAAATCCACCCAGCTCATGCTTCTGCATCAATGGATCCAAGCGGAAGGCTACGGAGTGGTCTTCAGCGAGTGGAACTCTTCGCCGCTCGTCCGCGAAACCACCAAACGGGGCAAAAAGAAGCAGATGCTCACCCCCGCGAGCTTCTCCCTGATTCACGCCACGGACTTTGCCGACCGCATGGAGCACAACATCCTACCCTTGCTCAAGGCCGGAGCCGTGGTGTTGTGCGATCGTTATATATATACGGCGTTCGCGCGCGACGTGGTGCGGGGCATGAACCCGCAGTGGGTGCGCGAGCTTTACAGTTTCGCCGTAAAGCCCACCGCCGCGTTCTACTTCCGCGTCCCTCTGGACGTTGCCATGAAGCGTATTCTGGACGGGCGCAACGGGGTGAAGTATTACGAAGCGGGGATGGATCTGGGCTTGAGCGAGGACCCGGAGGAGAGTTTCGGCATCTTTCAGGGCCGGATCCTGGATGAGTACGAGAAAATGGTTCCGGAGTTCGACCTGACCGCTGTGGACGCTACCCTTCCCATCGAAGAGCAGCAGACTCATATGCGGCAGATTGTGAAGGCCAAACTGGCCCAAGCGAAGAGATTGAGGGTAGCGCCGTGAGAGAGACTTATGCCGCCCCTCTGCCGGGCATGAACCTGGCGGAAATGACCGGCAAGCTGATCGTGATTGAAGGGACGGACGGCGTGGGCCGGTCAACCCAGATCCGGCTGCTGCGTCCGTGGCTCGAGCAGCAGGGCCGGGCGGTTCTGGACACCGCCATCAAGCGCTCAGAGCTTGCAGGCAAGGGCATCCAGCAAGCGAAAGAAGGGCACACCCTGGGGCGCATTACCCTGAGCTTGTTCTATGCCACGGATTTCGCCGACCGCCTCGAACACGAAATCGTTCCGGCGCTGCGGGCCGGTTTCGTGGTGCTGACCGATCGCTATATCTATTCTTTAATGGCGCGAGCCATCGTGCGGGGCGCTGACCCCCGGTGGATTCGGAACGCCTATGGCTTTGCGCTGAAGCCGGACGCCATCTTCTATTTGCGCATTGGCGTGGATGATCTGATCCCCCGCGTGGTTTTCTCGCGAGGGTTCGATTATTGGGAATCCGGCATGGATATTCATCCCAGCGAGGATATGTACGACAGCTTCCGGAAGTATCAAACGGAGCTGCTGGCAGAATTCGAGCGCCTGGCGAAGGAATACAACTTCGAAGTCATCGATGCCACGCCCGACGTGCGCATGGTGTTTGAACACCTGCGTGCGGGAGTGGCACGGGTGTTGAGCGGCGAGCCACGCGAACCGCTCTTTTCCGTCACCACCGCGGCCGGGGAGCCTTCGGAAGCAGCGACCAAGAAGGTGTTGGAAATGCCGACGCCCGCCCCTCCGGCCTCGGAGGAACCGGCGCCCGCGGCTCAGGCTTTGGCGAGAGCGGTGGAAGGCGACGCCAACAGGTAGGAAACCCACTCTTTCAAACGGTGTATTTCCCCGGATTCCCGGGACATCCGGGAATATTTCTCTTCGAACCCCACTTTGTTTTCCCGGTTGCGCAGGATCAGCTTTCCCACTTCCATGGCCAGGGGCAAGTGATCGCGCAGGAATTCCGGTCGCGCCAGCATTTCGATCATCATCTGCTCGAGCACTTCCATGTCGTGCCAATCCCCCAAATGCTTCTGGAGTTGGCGGAGCCACGCCAGGGCGTCGGCGCTGCCGGCCACGCCGAACTCATGGAAAACCTCTGTGAGATAGCGCAACCGCTTGGTGGCAATGCGCGCCCCGTGGATGACCTCAGGACGGGAATTGCGATGAGAATGCGCGACTTGGTCTTCAAAACCGCTCCAGGCGGATTCCAGAGCGTTGGTCAGGTCCTTGGCGAAGGCAGGGTGTGGCGCCACTGAGCCGTGATGGTGATGCTCTGCGGAATGATCGTGCGCCTTATCATGAAGGAGGAATTCCTTCAGGTTCACGTAAAAAACGGCGAGGTTGATCTTGCCGAATTTGCGCATGGCCCGCAGGAAACTCTTTGACCGGCGCATCAACAGAAAATGTTGCACCGCGGTCCAGGCCTCGCGCCGCGCCGAGCGCTTCCTTCCCAGCGAACGCCCCACAAACTCCAGCAAAACGTCGCAATTGCGCACGTCCCCCAAGGCTTGGCGGCAGCGGCGAATCTGGCGGCGCAACCGGCGCAGCTCCTGCGGACGTGGTTTGGAATAAAGCAGGTCGAGCACTTGCTGCAATCTTCGGCTGGCCACACGCATGTCGTGGATGGCGTCGGCATCGTCACCCTTCAGGACCTTGGCTTCGTAGGACATGAAGCGGTTGAGTTGCCGCAAGGCCAGCTCCCGGACCTTTTTGCAACTATCCTCGTAGGGCAGCAGCAATGCGCCCTCGGGCGCTGCAGTTTCCGCAGGGGACTCCGGTTCGACCGCGGCGGGTGTGTGGCTTTGGGTTAGTTCATCTTCCATAGCACGTGCCTCGAAAAGGTTGGGCGGGAATACCTCGCCCCCCATGGGGTTTCGGAAGGTAATCAACCAGCCCGGATCGCAAGGATTCCGGGAATCTCAGTTTAAGGAGTCTACAGTCTACCCCGCGAAGGGCGAAGTTACAACGGCTTGTGCGGCGGCCCAGCAGCTTCGGAGTTTCCGAAAAGACGTACGTTCGACCACGGTTCGGGGTCCATTGGCGGGCAAATCGCAAGGGCACGGCAAACCGGGGCCTATTTTCCAGGCCGGTTTTTTGGCCATTTCCTGACACCAGTACGGAAAGCGGGCGGGCGGGGAGGAGAAATGAAGGAGGCCGAGCGAAGGGACTGCCGAGATCTCATTTTCAACGGGAGTCGGTGGCGGCGGTTACCGATAGGCCCAGGCTGAGTTATAGAAGTAGGAGCCAATCGATGGCGGCGCGCACGGGGTGGGTGCCCCGATGCAAATAACGGACCCGGTAGAGCCGTTCCACCGTCAAGGCCAAGCAGGTCAGGAGCCAGACCACCAGCAGGCTGCGGCGCTCGTGGTGGCAGATATGCTCGAAGCCGTAGCGGTTCGTGGTCCGTCGGCTGACGGATTGAAGCCTTGGTTCTCGATTTCCCAGCGGCTCTTGGCTATGAGGAAGATAGCGCGGCGGCTGACCAGGGGGCGAGGAAAGTCGGTGAGCCCGTAGGCCCCGCAGACCGTGCCGTCGGGCTTGTGCTGGCGGTAGCGAATCACGCGCACGGTTTCCCAACGCAGCGTTCTCCAAGGGTCAAAGTCGTCGGCATCCCAGATTTCCACCCGGTCTTTCCTGTGCCGGAAGACCTGGTCGGGAGGCTGGTGGCGAAACCGCTTCTGGGCCGCCGCGAACCATTCGGGCAGATTCTTTTTCAGCCGGGCGACAACGTAGAGTCCCAGATCGCCGGCGTCATGCAGGAAGGGAGCGCGAGCGAATTCCCCATCCGCGACCACATAGTCGGCGAAGCGGCGGCCGGTGTTCCCGACGGTGCGGCGCAAGAGTCTCCGCGCCGCGTTGTACTCGCTATCCCCAGGGCCATAAGGCTCGATATCCAAGGGCAAGGTGAGGCCGGTTCCCACCACACTGATCATGACCAGCCGGTGGTGGTAACCCAGAATCTCCTTTTGCTGGTTCCGGTAGGGGCGGCAGAGGTCACAACCTTTTTCGCGTGATCGTCCCGCGCTGGTCCCATCCAGGGCCAGTCCGATGAAGCGACTGTCGTCGAAGGCTTTGTGGCGCTTGGCTTGACGGACGGCGGTGACCATGGCTCGTCGCGTGACGGCGGGGGCGAGTCGCTCCGTGAAGTAGGCGAGCGCGTCATCGCCGAAGCGCTGGCAAACGTCCAGGGCGCGGCGGGCCCGTGAACGCACCAGCGCTTCGATACCGGCGAAGGCCGCACGGCGCAGCAACGCGCCCATCAACAAAGCCCCCAGCAGGGCGGCAGCCGGAATGCGTCCCTGCGAGCGGCCATCGCCCGGGCGCTGCAAGTAGCCTTTCAGACCCAGACACTTCGCCACGTACTGGCGCAGGCGACGGGGCGTCGGCCCTTTCACTGCGGCTTGCGCCTTTGCTGACGAGCCAGCACCAACAGTTGGGCGTTGGCGGCCAGCACTTCCCGCACCGCATCTTGGAATTGGCGTCCGCCGGCCACGCGGCGGCGGACGTCCTCAACCCATTCCTTGGGAATGTGCTGAACATGCTTCTTGCCGTGCACCATAAAGGTGAAGGACCAGACGGGATGGCGTGAGCCGTCAGCACAGTGGCAGGTGGGCTTGCCGCAGCGGAGATGCGAGAGGGAAAGCGAGCCGGGAAGCAGATCGTCGGGAAGGTGGAAACGGCGCACCAGCTCAAACTTGCGTTGCCGAAGTCGCGAGGCCTGAGGGCCTCGGGGTTCGCTGTTCATCTCGTGGTATAGATACCATAAGAAGAGAACAAAAGCAAGGTATTCTTGGGAATGCGAAAATAGGAAGGGATCAGGAGAACTCCGGCGGAAACGCCGGAAAAGGCTTCCTTATTGGCTTCACTTGCAGCGGTCTATTTGTCATTTCCGAAACTGCAGGCGGCGGCCGCAGAGTAATTCCGTGACAAGAGCGTGACGGACCCGATCCTGGCGCCTGAATCCGGAATCGGGAACCGGGAACCCGGAATCTTGAATCGGGAATCTTGATTCGGGAATCTGGATTTGGAAATCAGGAATCTGGAATCCGGAATCCGGAATCCCAACGCCGAACCCCCAGAAGCATGGCGAGCGAGTGCCTGGCACGGCCTGACCTCCATCGCCTGAGGCTACCGTCACGGAGCAAAGGCGGTACGAGCTGCGGAGGGAAAGCACAAAGCACCAAGAACAGCTATTCACCCGGGAAGAACAAAGAAGAAAGCGAGAAAAGGCAACACCCCAGAATCCATAACTTGGGTGGGGCCAAATCAGATGATCAAAAGGGGCCAACCCAGGTTGACAAAACGAAGTGGTTTAAAAGGTGCATAATACGAAGGTGCGTTCATATTGGTACAGAAAGTAGAACCCGGCTCAGGCGCCGAGACTGAAGAACGTACGATTAAGTATCTCTTCAATTGCACCTTCGTATAAGGCGGTGGTGGAACCAGTATCTGAACAGATCCAAGAGGCGCTGGCCGGGATCTCTCACCGATCCAACTTGGCCTCACCAAGGAACTGGAAAGGCAGGGGTTCGGCCCCGTCTGGCGGCGGTTGTACTGTTATTATCTCCCGCATTTTCATATACCTAACGGAGACTTGGGCAAAATTAATATAAGTCTTGTATGTTCAACAACATAGTGGCCTTGATGAAATCGCCCCCCGTCTGACGGCGGTTGCAACGCGACTATCTCATGTATTTTCATACATATCATAGCCTTTCGGGCGTGATTTGTATAAGCCTTGTATTTTCAACAATATATCAGACTGGATGAAAGTGCCACCCGTCTGACGGCGGTTGTAGTTCTACTATCTCCTGCATTTTCATGCATATACGGGAATTTCGGGTGTTTCCGACGTAAGCCTTGTATTTTCAATAAGATAATGGCCTTGATAAATGCGACTCTTTTCGCCCGCGTTTGTTTTCAATAACATTCCGGCTTTGAACGTACAAAAGAGAGTTCTTTTTTCATTTCCTCTGCGCGCGCGACCACAGACTCTCTTTACACATAGCGAGTTCCGTTTGGACACTCATCTCCATGGCTTAGATAAACAGGGGATGAAGCACATGTTTGGACGAGAGGAGGGCCTGCGCTGTCAGCCCCACCTGGCAGGGTAGAGCATAAAGCAAGGCCTCGAAAAAGCTGATGTATTCCGGCGAACGCCACCCGCTCTGCAGGCCGTTCAGCCGCGACCAGGCCTTGCCCCGCGCGGCCTGGGGCCCCGTGGACTTCTTAGCGTTGCAGCGATTGGAGGTTATGAGAGCAGGAGTCAGGGTGGGAGACTTACCCAAGGACATGGCACCACCTACCTTCCAACACCGCTCGATTGTATACCACAACGCCACTCTTGTCAAGCAAAATAAACAAACGTTAGAGCCTACAAAAGGTGGCTGCCCCCCACTCTCCCGGCGCGCGTTGTGCTTACGTGAGCCCGCCGTTCAGCCGCCGCTTGGCGAGTCCCGCGAAGTGGGATAACGTGGGTAGCCGTAGGTGAAACCTATCATCAGTGACTACAAAGTGCGCGCCGAGCGGGTCCAGCACCCAGCCTTGTGGGCTCCTTCGCGGGAGCGGCACGGGGTGCTGTTCGGTCGCCCGCCGGAAGTACATGGCAAACCTAGTCCCGTGCCCGCCTAAAGAAGTCCCGAACCCCCTCTGCCCACACGGCGCTTTGGTAGACTGCGAACGCTTCCGAAAGGAACCTAACCAGGCGGGCACGGGACTAGTCCGGTAAAACCTGCTCCAGCGGACCCGCGGGACAGCCGTATTTATGCAGGAAATCCTGCTTCCGCTGCCTGGCCATGTCCCATCGCTCGGCTTCCATGGCGGCTTTGACGACCTCGACGGAAGCCGTACAGAATTGCTTGTGGACCCGATCGCAGGCGAGATTCACCGCCGGGCCGTTCGGCCCTGCGGCAATCGCACAACTGTTGCTAAGAGCCTTGCGGTACAAGTCCAAGAGATCCGATCGGAGGCTGAAGTCGGATGTGATCAGCGCTCCTTCGATCAGAGCGACGGCCGCGTCATCGATCCGATCCTGGGCGACGAAAGCGTAGGAGATCTGCCGGTACGCCTCGGCGTTCACGGGATGAAGGGCGAGCGCTTCGCTGGCTGCGGCGCCAGCCTCCTCCGCCTTCCCCAGCCTCCAGTACGCAGCCGCCAGCATCCAACGCGCCTCAGGATCGCCTTTGGCAGCGACCGCAACCGTGGAGTAGCGGCGAGCCCACTCCGCCCCTCCCTTTCGATCGTACTCCGCCCGTGCGCTCTTGTCGATGGCGATCGAACGCTCGAGAAGCTGGAGCGCTCGTTGGTACTCATGAGCGCTTTCGGATGAATCACGCTCGTGCAAATAGTCACCTTTGGCTAAATGGAAGCTGCCCGCCATGCGGTAAACCACCGGATTATTGCGCGAGTCGGGCAGCGAGTCGAGGATCGCCACAGACCTTTCGGCTTCCTTGATGGCGCGCTCGCGGTTCGAACCCTCGGCGCGGTTGGCATAAAGCAGGGAAGCGAGCCGCTCGTGGACCTTGAAGCTGTTGGGGCTGGTGCGGACAGTGGCTTCCGCCATGGCCAGATCGTCCTGCCAATCGCCGTTCCGCCCCCAGGTCCGGACGGCGAATGCGGCGGTGATCACGCACAACACGACCGGCGCAAAACGTTTTATTGGGACCCGTTTGCCGGCCGCATAAATCGCCATGACCAGGCAGGCGAGCAGGCCGATAGTCGGCATGTACAAGAAACGCTCCGCCATGATGGTGCCGATCGGGAAGAGCAGGTTCGACATGGGTACAAACGTCATCGCGGCGAAGGACGCCAGGAAGAAAGCCCTGCGGTTCCACCCGTACAAAGCGACGACGAGTAGGGCCGCGGCCAGCACGGCGATCCACGCAAGCCAGTCCTGCAAGGCGCCATGGGCGAGCGGGATTTGCGCGTAGGAATAATCGCTGGAAAGCTTGGCCGGCCACAGCGTGAGCCCGAGATAGCGCGCGATCACTTCAATCGCCGTGAGCCGTCCGACCCAGAAGTCTGCGCCCACGATGGGGTTGTCGGTGAAAGTAAACTCCGCGGGCCGCGAAGCCCCCAGCACGACCGAGCGCTGATACAGCATCGCCGCGATCGGCAGAAGTGTGGCGATGCACCCCAGGAGTAGGGCTCGGCCCGGTTTTCGCTCCTTCCACCATGTCAGTTCGTAAAGCGCAATCACCCCCACGATGGCGACCGCGCTCTCTTTCGAAAACACGCCAACGGCGGTGACGGCCATCAATCCGGCGAGCCATGCGAGCCTGCGCACCCCGGCGGACTCGGCGCTCTTGAGATACATCAGGAATCCGCTCAAGACGGCCATGGCGGAGAGCAGATCCGACCGGCCGATCATGTTGGTCACCGATTCGGTCAGGGCCGGGTGGACGGCCCAGAGCGCCGCCGCGAAAAAAGATGGCCAGAACTCGCGAAGGAGTCGGCGCGCCAGCGCATAGACCAGAAAGACATTGCCGAGGTGTAAAAGGAAGTTGATCCAATGATATCCGGCCGGCTCAGTGGCGTTCCCGAGCACCGCATAGTTGAACAGGTAGGAGAGGGTTGTGAAGGGGCGATAAAGTCCAGCCTCGCCGGTTGGCCACCAATATGTGTGCTGAAGAATCAGACGGATATTCTCGCCGGTAAGCTCGCGTATGCGCGGATCTTGGAGAAGGAGGCCTTTGTTGTCGAGAATGAATCCGGCGGAGAACGAATTTGAAAAGGCCAGAAACGTCAGTAGGGCGAGCGCAGCGGACGCGAGCACGCTCCGCCATCTATCAAGTTGAAATTGGCGGGGCTCAGCCGTTTGCGCTATGACCCGCTTCTTCTTGGGTTTCACTCTTTCCCTCGACATTTCAGGTTAGCAGAATCGGTCGAAAACTCCCGCGAGTGCTGAGCCCGCGCCGCGCGCGGTGAGATATGATCAAAGAATCCCGACATGGGCATAACCTTGCACGTTCGGCGCAACCGCCGGGCTGGAGGGAAGCAATTCGTGCTGGGAGTTGACCGGGATTTCCATTTTGGCATCCTGAGTCATAGCAGTATACATTCCACCGGCTTGTTTGCGACGGCAATTTTGCACTCCAGACGCCACCGCGCCATCTGGCAGCCAGCGGGCAGGCACGGCCAGATAGCCTTGGGGGAAGCCGGCGCGCCGTTGACGCACCCGGTCTTGCAGGGCCTCCGGGCGCTGCACCACATCGCAGGCCTCCACTTGGTCGGAGCCCACCGCTTGCACACGGACGGCAGGCGCTTGGTCGGCCCAATCGATGCCGATCCAGGCCACGGTGGGAAAGGGAACCCCGAGGAACTTATCTTGGACATGGCCCAGCATATAGATCATCTATGAAGTCTGCAAATCGTTGAAAATAAACAAAAAATAATTCTTGACAATAAAGCGCTCATATTTTATCATGTAGTTGTACTAAGGTACGTGAACGTCCAACAAATGGAGGCACACTAACATGGCGATTGTTCGATTTGAACCATTCCGAGGCCTGACGGCTACACAGAATCAATTTGACCGTTTGTTACGCGAAGCCTTCTCTCCTGTATTGGGTGAGGGCGAGGTTTCGACCCGCACTTGGGCGCCGCCCGTGGACATCTACGAAAACGGCGAGAGCTTGGTGCTGAAGGCGGAGCTGCCCGGCATCAATCCCGACGAGGTGGAGATTCGCGTCGAGGACAACACCCTCTATCTCAAGGGTGAGCGCAAGTTCGAGAAGGAAGTGAACGAGCAGAACTACCACCGCATCGAGCGTTCCTACGGAACCTTCACACGCACCTTTTCGCTGCCCAACAGCATCGATGCGGACAAGGTGGCGGCCAATTACAAGGACGGCGTTCTGACGCTGACGATGCCCAAGAAGGAAGAAGCGAAACCGAAGACCATCAAGATCAACGTCAGCAAGAGCTAAAGTGATTTCTCCGTGCGGGTGGGGGGTGAGCAGCCGGCAAGATGCCGGCGCTACCCCTCCTGCATGATGGGTTTTCTGCCGCGTCGCGAGCCGTGGAGCAACCTGAACGCTCCGGGGGTCTCCGGCGCGGTTTTTGTTTCAATGGACCGCCGGCAGGGGCGGGCTCTAATGTCGCTCCGCCTTGGCGAAATGGGTACAATTTCGGAGGAGCATCCGAGAATTAGCAGCCCGCGAACATCCAGATATAATGGGAGCGCAGGCTAAGTGTTTCGTGCCCTGCAAGGGCACCAGAAAATAGCCGGGGGCAACGCCCCCGGTAAGCGTGGCTTTTGATCTCCGACCCTGACGGGGTCGCACTACCCTAGGAGCGTGTCGGAGATAACAGTTTGTCAACGAAGAATCAATAACTTACAGACAGTGAAATCTCGCTAAGTTGTTGATTCTACGTACAACGAAATCTATCTCCGACAGGCTCCTAGGCCGGGGGCGCAATTCCAGCGTGCCTCGATTCGACCCTTTGCAGGGTCGGACTTGCTTGGGGGAGTTTTCCGGGGGCGTTGCCCCCGGCTATTTTATAGATCCCCTGCGGGGATCCAGGAGCCGCAAGTACTCTCGCTGAAAGCTGATAGCTGACAGCTAAAAAGGATTTCACCATGGCTACACGATTTGACAAATTCACCGTAAAGGCCCAGGAAGCGCTCCAGGCGATGCAGGGCGTCGCGGGTCGCCATGGCAACCAGCAAATGGAGCCGGTGCACCTGTTGCTCGCCTTGGTCGAGCAGCCGGAGGGCATTGTTCCAGGAATTCTCCAGCGGCTGGGCGTCACACCCGCCGCGGTCACCCGGGAAGCCACCAAGGTGATCGAGGCGCTTCCCAAAGTGGGCGGCACGACGGACCACTATTTCTCGCCGGCCTTGAAGGAAGTCTTTGACCAGTCGTTCAAAGAAATCGAGCAGTTTAAGGACGAATACGTCTCCACCGAGCACCTTCTGTTGGCCCTGGCCAAGAAGTCGAGCGACCCGGTGGGGCGCATCCTGAAGCGACTGGGCGTCACGCACGATGCCATTTTGCAGGCGCTCGTGGCGGTGCGGGGCACGCAACGCGTTACCGACCAGAATCCCGAGGCCAAGTACCAGGCGCTCGAGAAGTACGCGCGCGACCTGACGGAACTGGCCCGCCGCGGCAAGCTCGACCCGGTGATCGGCCGCGATGAGGAAGTTCGCCGCGTTATCCAGGTGCTTTCGCGACGTACTAAAAACAATCCCGTGCTGATCGGTGAGCCGGGAGTTGGCAAGACGGCCATTGTGGAAGGTATCGCGCAGCGTATCGTCGCCGGCGACGTCCCGGAATCGCTCAAGTCGAAGCGCATTGTGCAGCTTGACCTGGGCGCGCTGGTGGCGGGTTCGAAGTACCGTGGGGAGTTTGAAGACCGCTTGAAGGCCGTACTCAAAGAGATTGAAGAAGCGAGCGGCCAGATCATTCTCTTCATCGACGAATTGCATACCCTGGTGGGCGCGGGAGCCGCCGAAGGTTCCATTGACGCTTCCAACATGCTCAAGCCGGCCCTGGCGCGCGGCGAGCTGCGTTGCATCGGCGCCACCACGCTCAACGAATACAAGAAATATGTGGAGAAGGATGCGGCGCTGGAGCGGCGTTTTCAGCCCGTCCAGGTGGGCGAGCCTTCGGTGGAAGACACCATCGCCATTCTGCGCGGCCTGAAGGAGCGTTATGAGGTTCACCACGGCGTGCGCATCAAAGATTCGGCTATTGTCGCGGCGGCGGTGCTCTCCAGCCGTTATATCGCTGACCGCTTCCTGCCCGACAAAGCCATCGACCTGATTGACGAAGCCGCCTCCGGCCTGCGCATCGAGATCGATTCCATGCCGGCCGAGATCGACCAGATTGAGCGCCGCGTGACGCAGCTTCAAATTGAGCGGCAGGCGCTGCGCAAGGAAGACGACGCGCCCTCGCGCGAGCGCTTGCAGGCGCTGGAGAAGGAGTTGGCCGGGCTCAAGGAAAAATCCGATCAATTGAAATTACGCTGGAAGGCGGAGAAGGAAGTCATCGCGAATATTCGCCGCCTGAAAGAAGCCATTGAAAAGGCGAAGATTGACGAAGCGCGTGTCACCCGCGAGGGCGACCTGAATAAAGCGGCGGAGATTCGCTACGGCAAGCTGGTGTCTCTGGAGAAAGAACTCACCGCCGCGAACGCCAAGCTTCAGAGTATCGACAAGACCGGCCGCATGCTTAAGGAAGAAGTGGACGAAGAGGATGTGGCGCGCGTGGTCTCGCGCTGGACGCGGATTCCCGTCGCCAAGATGCTGGAAGGCGAAGTGGCGAAGCTGGTGAAGATGGAAGACCGCTTGCGCCTGCGCGTGGTGGGCCAGGACGACGCTCTGCGCCTGGTCGCGAACGCCGTGCGCCGCAGCCGCGCCGGCTTGGCCGACCCGAACCGCCCCATCGGCTCGTTCCTGTTCCTCGGCCCCACGGGCGTGGGCAAGACGGAACTGGCTCGCGCTCTTGCCGAGTTTCTTTTCGACGACGAGCGCGCCATGCTACGGCTCGACATGTCGGAGTACATGGAAAAACACGCCGTATCGCGGCTGATTGGCGCGCCGCCCGGCTACGTGGGTTACGAAGAAGGCGGCCAATTGACCGAGCAAGTGCGCCGCCGCCCCTACGCCGTCTTGCTCTTCGACGAAATCGAAAAGGCGCATCCCGACGTTTTCAATGTCTTCCTGCAGATTCTCGACGATGGCCGCCTGACTGACGGCAAGGGCCGCACCGTAGACTTCAAGAATACGGTCATCATCATGACCTCAAACATCGGCAGCCACTTCATCCACGAAGCCATGAACGGCATCGACCACGCCATCGGCATGACCGGGAAAAAGGGAAGCGCGGTGGGCGAAGCCGGAGTGCTGAGCGAGGGATTGAAGCGGGAGATTAACAACGCGCTGCTCCAGCACTTCCGCCCCGAGTTCCTCAACCGCGTGGATGAGATCGTGATCTTCAACGCTCTCGGCAAGCAGGAAATTGAGAAGATCATCGACCTGCAGCTTCACAACCTGCGGCGCTTGCTCGCGGAGCGCAAAGTCCAAGTCGAGCTCACCGCCAAGGCTCGCGAGCTGCTCTTCGAGCAGGGCTACGATCCGCAGTTTGGCGCCCGCCCGCTCAAGCGCGCCATCCAGCGGCTCATCCAGGACCCGCTCGCCATGAAGCTACTCGACGGCGACGTGTTGCCAGGGGATTCGCTCACCGTCGATGCCGACATGAAGAAGGGCGCGATGACATTCGCGCGTGCGACGGCAAAGGCGGCGCGGTAAGACCCTCGCAATTTCAAAACGACGTTCGCATCACCAGCCGGAATATAGCCGTGGTACCATATTGTTGACCTGCAAATCTCGCGGACCAACGATCCATGTCAGTGCCGTAAGCGACGAAGGCGGACGGAGGTGCTCGTCATGCCTTCCACATGGTACTTTGATGGCAGTGGAACCGACCGCCACTCTCCAGTGATCGTCCTGACCGGGCTTGTGGCTGCTGACGACGCTTGGCACGAATTCAGCCGCCGGTGGGCAGCAGCCCTCCAGGATCTAGGTCTCATCAACTGGCACACGACTGACGAACTTAGAAAATTGCGTGCCGCTGCTTCCGGGACTGCCGCTGCCGCTACACCCCGGCACTCCATCCCCGCTGCTGTTCTGAATGCCGCGCTTCACCTTGCCGACAGAGAGTTTCAGATTGCGTCGTTCGCAATTGACAAGAAGGCGTTGCGCAGGCTGCATGAGCGGTACGGGGACGAGGTGCCTGATGCGCCACGACTGTGCGTCCGGCTCTGCTTCGGCGCCCTGGGCGTCTGTAAGGCTGATGTCCTGCGCAGTAATTCCCTGCGGGTCTTTTTCGATCGGAACGAACCATTCATCCGATGGCTGAAACGCCCCTGGCAGGAGCATGTAAAGGAGGCGCGTCGCGCGGGGAGGGGTTGGCCCATTCAAGTCACGCAGATTGAGCCAGGAACTAGCATTGAACACCCGGGGCTGCAAGCCGCCGACTTAGTGTCTTGGGCAGTTAGAGTCAGATACGACCTCGGCGATTGTTATGCCGACGCGGACGCTGCATGTATATTCGTCGGACTACTCCTGACTGGAAAGTATTGTGGGGGATTTCTGGACCACCAGGCACTTCATTCACTTTGCGTGGATAAGAAACAGCCCGATCTCCGCCATACGTACCGCTTTAGTTGACCAAGAACCTCAGCACGTCGTCTGCCTGACCATTTATGATTGGCGGCGCATCTAATATTGGTGATAATGGATCGGTGGAACGTGGGGGTCGAAAGCAATGTGGAATAACCTGAAAACTACGGTTCTGCTCGCGGGCATGACCGGCCTGCTGCTAGCCATTGGGCAGCTCTGGGGCGGTCAGCGCGGGCTGATGTTTGCCCTGGTGCTCGCCGCAGTGATGAACCTGGGCAGCTATTTCTTCTCGGATAAGATTGCGCTGAAGATGTCCGGCGCGCAGCCCATTGCGCGCGAGGACGGCCCGCGCATTTACCAGATCGTCGAGCGCCTGGCCGCGAAGGCCAACATCCCCGTTCCCAAGATTTATATGATCCCGACAGATTCGCCCAACGCCTTTGC
>Ga0187849_1003262_pt1 | contig 14514 bp, 18 predicted proteins | sample June2016WEW_4_10_2_FD_132412 | JGI IMG/M metagenome (GOLD analysis project Ga0187849, IMG submission 132412) | Peatland microbial communities from SPRUCE experiment site at the Marcell Experimental Forest, Minnesota, USA - June2016WEW_4_100 | ecosystem: Environmental > Terrestrial > Soil >... | reverse complement strand
GCCTGGCGTCACGCTTCACGCAAAACGCGACGGGCTGAACGGCGCCAACGTTTCGTCCACCACGCCGTCGATTATTGACCGCGCTATCAGCCGGCCCGTGATCGCGGAGAGGAGAATCCCGTTGCGATAGTGGCCCGTCGCGACGCTCACGCCTTCCCATCCGGGCAGCGGTCCCAGCAGCGGCAGGCCGTCGGCGGAACCGGGGCGCAGGCCGGCCCAGCAGACGACAGGCGAAGCGCCGGTCAGTCGCGGCGCCAGCGCTCCGGCCATTCGGACGAGGCCGCGGATGCCGGCAACGGTCGTTCGCTGCCGGAAGCCCACGTTCTCCACGGTCGCGCCGGCAAAGACAAGCCCGTTCGCTTTCGGCACCAGGTAGCCGGCTTCGCCCCAGACGATGTGACGGATCAGCGACCTCCCCTTTAGCGCCGCCATCTGGCCGCGCACGGGGAAGACGGGCAGCGCGACGCCGAGCGGTCCAGCGAGGCGCCCTGCCCAGGGGCCGGCGGCGAGCACAACGTACCCGGCGCTCATCGGCCCGTCCGCGGTCCGCACGCCGACGACGCGCTCCCCTCGCTTTAGCAGCCCATCGACGCGGCAGTTGCGGCAGAGGCTCGCGCCCTGGGCGGCGGCAGCGCGGGCGAAAGCGCGCACCAGCCGGTCGGCGCTAACCTGATGCTCCTCCGGCGAGTACAGCGCCCCTCGGACTTCGGGCGACAGCGCCGGCTCCAGCGAGCGCGCCTCTTCCCGCGGCAACCAGTGGACCGGCAGCCCCATCGATCGCTTCGTCAGCGCGCGAAGCCGCCGCTCTTCCGCCTCGCTCAACGCGACGCGCAGGATGCCGGACGCCAGGTATTCTATATCGACGCCGCTCTCCGCGTGCAGCGTCTCCGCGAGCGCCGGAAACAGCCGCAGGCCGGCGATGGCGAGCCGCTGAAAGGGCCCGTCCTCTTCTACCTACGCCAGCGGCGCCAGCATGCCCGCCGCCGCGCTCGACGCCTCGCAGCCGATCTCACCGCGCTCCACGATGGCCACCGACACGCCTTCACGCGCGAGGTAGTAGCCGATGGCGCAGCCGATGACGCCGCCACCGACGACAATCACGTCAGATGAGCCGTTGGATAACATCGGGCTCTCGCTAGCCGCCGCCCACCATGCGCACGATCTCGATGCTGTCGCCTTCGCGAAGCGTCACCGTCGCGTACGTCTCCCGCGGCACGATCTCGGCGTTTCGGGCGACCGCCACGCCGCGGCCATCGACCTCCAGCGACCGCAGCAGGCCGGCCAGATCGGTCTCGTCTTCGACCTCGCGGGGCTTCCCGTTGACCGTCACCGCTATCATGCGCCCGCCTTCGCTCTTGCCAGCAGCCGTTCGCGCCAGGCTTCGCTCATCGCCTCCATCAGCGCTTTGGCGGCCGCCCGGGGGTCGTCTGCGGCGCAGATTGCGGAGATGACCGCGACGCCCGCCGCTCCCGCCCTTATGACGTCGCCGGCGTTCTCCGGCGTGATGCCGCCGATCGCGATCACCGGCAGCGGCACCGCCTCCGCGATCTCCTTTATCAGCTCGAGGCCGACCGGCTTCTTGTCCGGCTTGGAGCCGGTCTTGAAGACGGGGCCGACGACGACCATGTCCGCGCCGTCGGCTTCGGCCTGCCTTCCCGCCTCTATGTCATGCACCGAGCGTCCGATGAGGGAGTGGCGTCCCATGACCCAGCGCGCGACGGCGGTGGGCAAGCCGCTTTCCGGCAACTGCACACCGTCGGCGCCGCAGGCCTGCGCCACGTCAAGGCGGTCGTTTATCAGCAGCAGGCTTCGGTTCTTTGTTTTCGCCCGCAGGCGCACGCTGAGAGTGAACAGCTCGGCGGCGGACAGGTCTTTCTCGCGCATCTGTATCACGTTCGCGCCGCCTTCAATGGCCTGCGAAACGACTTCCTCCAGCGCCTTGTCGCCGCAAACACGGCGGTCCGTAACCAGACATAGGCTCGGCAGGCGCAGGCGTCCCATCCTGCTGGCGATAAACGTTGTCATCTGTCCCCTCCTGTTGTCGCGACCCGGCCTGCAACTCCCTCCATGGGGCTGCTTGCCGAAGCGAAGCGTTTCTTCGGAATCCGGCCCGCCAGGTAAGCTTCGCGCCCGGCCTGAACTCCCTTACGCAGGGCAGCAGCCATCAGCGCGGGATCGCCCGCCTCAGCCAGGGCCGTGTTCATGAGCACAGCGTCGGCGCCCAGCTCCATCGCCAGCGCCGCGTCCGACGGCGCGCCCAGGCCGGCATCGACGATGACCGGCACTGTCGCCTGCTCAACGATGATGCGAATCTCCTCCCCAGTCAATATACCCTGGCCGGAGCCTATCGCCGAACCCAGCGGCATGACCGTCGCGCAGCCGATCTCCTGCAGTCGCCGCGCCAGCACGGGATCGGCGTGGATGTACGGCAGCACGACGAAGCCTTCGCCGACGAGCGTTTTCGCCGCCTCCAGCGTCGCGATCGGGTCCGGCAGGAGGTACTTCGGGTCCGGCACGACCTCCAGCTTCACCCAGTCGGAGCCGGTAACTTCCCGCCCCAATCGCGCCGTGAACAGCGCCTCTTCCACCGTCCTGCAGGCCGCGGTGTTGGGCAGGATCGTGTAGCGCCGCCAGTCGATGTGGTCGAGAAGCGTCTTCTGCGCCGGGTTGTCGAGGTCGAGGCGCCGGATCGCCACGGTCACGATCTCCGCGCCGGAAGCCTCCAGCGCCGCCGCCATCTCTTCCGGTGTTCGGTACTTGCCGGTCCCGACCAAAAGCCTCGACCGGAACCTCTTGCCCGCAATCTCCAGGTAATCTTCTTCCATCGTATCGCCTGTTTCGCTAAGGGCCCGAAGCGACCCCGGAATCCGCAAGCATGCGCTCCGCCAGCCGCCGCACGTTCGGCCAGACGTTGTAGCGCCCGACCTCGTCCGGCGACACCCAGACGTGCCGTACGACCTCTTCGTTCGGTGCGAAATCGTCGCTCAATAGCTCGACGGCGAAGTGCACGAGGACGAAGACACTCCCTTCCGGTCCCGCCCAGTCGATCTCGACGCCGTATGGCGCGACGATGCGACACCGCACGCTGAGCTCCTCCAGTATCTCCCGCGCCAGCGTCTCCTCCGCCGATTCGCCCGCCTCCAGGAAGCCCGACGGCAGTCCCCAGCGACCCCAGCGGTCCTCCAACAGCAGCAACCGCCCGTCGCGGACGATAACCGCCGCCGCCGCCAGGATCGCCGTGTATTTTGGATAGGAAAGCTCCACTAGCCGCTCTTCTCCCTTTCCGCCGCCATCGCCTCATTCATCTGGTGGCTGATGCGCATCGGGCAGAACTTCGGCCCGCACATCGAGCAGAAGTTGCCGGCCTTCGGATAGCCCTCCGGGAGGCTCTCGTCGTGCATGCGACGCGCTGTCTCCGGGTCCAGCGACAGCGCAAACTGCTGCTCCCAGTCGAAGGCGTAGCGCGCGCGGGACATCGCGTCGTCGTGGTCGCGCGCCCCCTTGCGGCCGCGGGCGACGTCGGCGGCGTGCGCGGCGATCTTGTAGGTCACCACGCCGGTCTTCACGTCCTCCAGGCTCGGCAGCCCGAGATGCTCCCGCGGCGTGACGTAACAGAGATAGCTGGCGCCGGCGTACGCGGCCAGCGTCGCGCCGATTGCCGACGTGATGTGATCGTAGCCGGGCGCAACGTCAGTGACCAGCGGCCCCAGGACGTAGAAGGGCGCGCCGTGGCATACCTCCTGCTGCCGCCTGACGTTCATCTCGATCTGGTCCAGCGGCACGTGCCCGGGCCCTTCGATAATCACCTGCACGTCCCTGGCCCAGGCGCGTTCCGTCAGCTCTCCCAGCGTCTCCAGCTCGGCGAACTGCGCCGCGTCGCTGGCGTCGATGAGCGAGCCCGGACGCAGGCCGTCGCCGAGGCTGAGCGTCACGTCGTAGCGCCGCGCGATGTCGCACAACTCGTCGAAGCGCTCGTACAGCGGGTTCTGGCGATTGTGATGCATCATCCATTGCGCCAGCAGCCCGCCGCCGCGGCTGACGATGCCGGTGACGCGCCTTTGCGCCAGCGCGACGTGCTCGCGCAGGAGGCCGCAGTGAACGGTCATGAAGTCGACGCCCTGCTCTGCCTGGCGCTCGATCATGTCCAGCAGCGCTTCGGCCGTCATGTCCTCCGTACGTTCCAGCTCCGCCGCCACCTGGTAGATCGGCACCGTGCCGACGGGAAGCGGGCTGGCTTCGATGATCGCCCGCCGAATGGCGTCGATATCGCCGCCGGAGCTGAGGTCCATCACCGTATCAGCGCCGAAGTTGACCGACACGCGCAGCTTGCACAGCTCCGTCTCGATGTCCGACGACAGCGCGGAATTGCCGATGTTCGCGTTGATCTTGACGCCTGCAGCCGTGCCGATGCCGATTGGGCTGAGCGCGGCGTGGTTTACGTTCGCCGGGATGACCAACCGTCCCGCCGCCACCTCCTGACGTACCGTCTCCGGCTCCAGACCCTCCTTCGCCGCGACGGTGCGCATCTGCTCGGTCACCATGCCCTGCCGCGCGCAGCTCATCTGCGTGCCGGCCCCGTTTGTTGTCGCTTTCCCTGTCGCCATGATGAGCCTCCGGCTTCCGCCCCAAGCCTACCGGTTGGCGGGACTGCCTTCTATGTCCTGCCAGTAGCGAAAGAAATGATGCAGCGGGCCGTTCCCCCGGCCCATCGGGTACGACATTTGCAGCGCCTTCGTGACATACGCTTTCGCCATCGCCACCGCCTGCCGCGGCGCCGAACCCTTCGCCAGCGCCGCCGCGAGCGCCGCCGAGAACGTGCAACCGGTGCCGTGCGTGTTCACCGTGTCGACTCGCGCGGCGGCGAACTCGTGTGGCTGCTGACCGTCGAAGAACAGGTCGACCGCCGGGCCGTCCAGCGCAATGTCCGTGATTACAACGTTCCGCGCGCCCATCGCCACGATCTCCTGCGCCGCCTGCCAAACGTCCTCGTGTCCCTCGAGGCGCCGTCCCACCAGCACCCCCGCCTCCTCGACGTTCGGCGTCACGAACAGCGCCAGCGGCAGCAGCTTCGTCCGCAGCGCGTGGATGCCGTCTGCCTCCAGCAGCGGGCTGCCGTCCGACGCTCTGAGCACCGGGTCGACGACGATCTGCGTCACTTCGAATTCGACCAGCTTTGCCACGATAACCTCGACTATCGCCTTGTGGGCAAGCATGCCCGTCTTCACCACGTCCGCGCCGATATCGCTGAGCACGGCGTCGATCTGCGCCGCGACAATCTCCGGCGACAGCGTTTCGACGCGGCTGACGCCCAGCGTATTCTGCGCCGTTATCGCCGTCACGACCGACGTCCCGTAGACGCCGAACGACGCGAACGTCTTCAGGTCCGCCTGTATGCCCGCCCCGGCGCTGGAATCGGAGCCGGCAATTGTCATCACCGTCCGCATCCGCGGCACTCCCGACAAAACAAAAAGCGCCGGCCGTCGCAGGGACGAATAGCGCTTGATTCTCCCTACGCTGGCATTACCCAGGTCAGGTTCAAACGGTCGGTGGCGGTCTTACGGCCACCCTCTCAGCCGGGCCCTCCACCCGAGGCGGATCCCCCAGCTCCCGAAAACCTTGGTCCAACCATCATCATAGCTCATCGGCGACCGTGCGACAACGCTTGACCCGCGCGTCATACCCCTCCTACAATGCGTTTGCCCGTGAATCCCGATTCCAGGGGATTGTATTGCCGCCCGACGCCGAACAACTGAAGGCCCGCGTCATCGAAGAGGTCGACGCGCAGCGAGACGCCCTCATCGACCTCAGCCTCCGCATCCACGACAACCCCGAGACCGGCTTCCAGGAGACCAACGCCTGCGCCTGGCTCTGCGCCTATCTCCGCGACCACGGCTTCTCCGTCGAGCAACCGTTCTGCGACCTCGCGACCGCTTTCCGCGCCACAGCCGGCGAAGAGACGCCACAAGTCGCCTTCCTCGCCGAGTACGACGCCCTCGCCGGCCTGGGCCACGCCTGCGGCCACAACCTGATAGCCGCCGCTTCGACCGGCGCGGCAGTAGCGGTGAAGAGCGTCCTGACGGAGACCGGCGGAGGCGTCGCCGCCGTAGGCACGCCCGCGGAGGAAGTCTACGGCGGCAAGGCGATTATGGCGGCGCGCGGCGCCTTCGACGGTTGCGACGCCGCCATGCTCGTGCATCCCGGCTCGCGCAACGCCGCCCTTACGGCCGCCCTCGCCTGCGCGACGCTGACCGTCGAGTACTTCGGCAAGGAAGCGCACGCCGCCAGCCGACCGGAAGCCGGCATAAACGCCCTCGACGCGCTCGTTTTCGGCTACAACGCCGTCGCCGCATTGCGACAGCACATTCGCCAGACGGCCCGCGTTCACGGCATCATCAGCGACGGCGGCCAGATGCCAAACGTTGTCCCGAACCATTCGCAGGCCGTCTTCCTCGTGCGCGCAGAGGACGAAGCTTACCTGGAAGACCTGAAGCGACGCGTCGTCGCCTGCTTCGAGGCCGGCGCCACCGCTGCGGGCGCGCGCCTGGAGTGCCGCTGGGACGAGGTCCAATATGCGCCGCTGCGCGCCAATCGCGCGCTTGCCGACGCGTTTCGACGCAATATGACGTCGCTGGGACGCACGACCACCGAGTCAGCGAACCCTCGCGCCCTGGGCAGCACCGACGTCGGCAACGTCAGCGTCCTAATCCCGACGATCCATCCCTCCATCGCCCTGGCCCACGACGTGAACATCCACACTACCGACTTCGCCCGACTCGCCGCCTCGGAGGCCGGCCACCGCGCCCTCCTCGACGCGGCGAAGGCGCTGGCCACCACCGCCGTCGATGTCCTTGTCGACGCCGAGTTGCGGGACCGAATGTGGGACGAGTTCCGCTCCGGTCCTCCCGCCGGAGAGCCCTGAGCCATGATTATCGCCCTCGACGTCATGGGCGGCGACCGCGCCCCCCGCGAATCGATAGCTGGCGCGGTTCAGGCGGCGAAAGAGCTTAGCCTGGAGATAGCGCTCGTCGGGCCGCAGCGCCTGATCGAGGAGGAGCTCGCCCGCCACTCTCCGCAGCCGTCCGGCCTGCACATCGTCGAAGCCAGCCAGGCTATTGGCATGGACGAGTCGCCGGCGCAGGCGGTGCGCCAGAAGCGTGACGCCGCCATCAACGTCGCCATGCGCCTGGCGAAGAGCGGCGAAGCGGGCGCCGTCGTTTCGGCCGGCAACACCGGCGCGGTCGTGGCCTCCGCCCTGCTCAATCTCGGCCGCCTTCCCGGTATCGAACGACCGGCCATCGGCGCCATATTCCCCTCAACCGACCGAGGCGTCCTCATCCTCGACGTCGGCGCCAACGCCGTCTGCAAGCCGTCGTACCTCATGCAGTTTGCCTATATGGGCTCCGCCTACATGGAGCGCGTCTTCGGCCTGGAGCGCCCGCGCATCGGCCTGCTGAACATCGGCGAGGAGGAGGGCAAGGGGAACGACCTGGTCCAGGAGGTCTACGAAAAGCTGAAGAAGACGCCGCTCAACTTCATCGGCAACGTCGAGGGCAAGGACATCACGCAGGGGGTTGTCGACGTGGTGGTGACGGACGGCTTCACCGGCAACGTCATCGTCAAGGCAAGCGAGGCGCTGCTGGAGTTCGTCTTTACGCGCGTCCGCAGCGTCGTCGAAAGCAAGCTTCAGTACCGTCTCGCCGGCCTGGTGCTGCGCGACGCTCTGCGCGAGATGCGCAATCGACTGGAGTACGCCCAGTACGGTGGCGTGCCGCTTCTGGGAGTTAACGGCGTCGTGATCGTCGCCCACGGCCGCGCCGATGCCGTCGCCTTCAAGAGCGCCCTGCGCACCGCCCGTGAGGCAGCGTCATCGGGCCTCCTTGCCGCCCTCAGCGGCCTACCGAAGAAATAGACTTGCCCCCTCGGGGTGTCACGTTTTCGATCGGGGTCGGAGTTCGATAGACAGCACTTAGCGTCTGGTTTACACTCAGACTGATCTCCCTTGTCGCAGTCTCGACGCTCCGCTATCCTCATCTCGTAGCGTAGCCATCACTCGACAAAGCAGGCGGAAACACATGCTCAAGATCATCGACGTCCACGTCCACACCTTTCCCACCGCTGCCATCGGACTCCAGGCAACCGGCGGCACCGCCATGAGCGGCTGCGCCGGCACCGTCCAGGAGCTCCTCGCCCTTATGTCCGTCGGCGGCGTCGACAAGGCGGCGATGATGAACATGACGCCTGTCGCCGACATGCGCGAAGCGGCGCTGGCGGCAGGCCACGGGCCGCCCGAAGAGGTAGCGCAGCAGATGATCGAACGCCTGAAGCGCCGCAACGATTGGACCTGCTCGACCGCCCGCGACCACCCGTCGCTCGTCCCGTTCATCAGCGTCGACCCATCGATGGGGCCCGAGGGCGTCGTCGCGGAGGTTCATCGCTGTCGCGAACAGGGCGCAGTCGGCATCAAGCTGCACCCGTCGTCCCAGCGGTTCAACCCGGACGATCCCAACCTCTGGCCGCTTTACGCCGAGGCGGAGTCGCTGGAAATGCCGGTCCTTTCCCACGGCGGCTTCTTCCCCATGGACCCGGAGTCGTCGGACCACTCGCGGCCGCGGGCGTTCGCGCGCATCTTGCGGGGGCATCCACGCCTGCGCTTCGTGCTGGCCCACCTGGGCAACGGCTACATCGACGAATCGCTGGCGATGGCTGAGGAATTCCCTAACCTGCACTTCGACAGCTCCAGCGTCATCGAGGGCACGGTCGAACCGCAGCAGATGTCGGACGGAGAGGCGGTGGCGCTGGTGCGGCGCTTCGGCGCGGAACGCATCCTCTTCGGCTCCGACTGGCCCTGGTACCATCCCGTGCGCGACATCGACCGCATCGAGGCTCTATCGCTCTCGGACGAAGAGAAACGTCTGATCCTGGGCGACAACGCCCGCCGGGTCATCGGAATCTAGTCAGGCTGCAGCAGGAGGTGACGAGAATGGCCGTCGATAGCTTCAAGTGGATGCCGCCCTCGCTCGCGAACTACTACCGCAAAATGCGCTTCGAGCAGACGCCGGTCCCCTGGACGCCGCTACGCAAGCCGCTCAGCGAGTGCCGCTTCTCCCTTCTCAGCACCGCCGGCGCGTACGTCAAGGGTCAGCAGGAGCCGTTCGACCTGGAGCGCGAGAGGCGCGAGCCGTTCTGGGGCGACCCCACCTATCGCGCCATTCCCCGCGACGTAAGCCAGGAGCAGATCGGCGTGGCGCACCTGCACATCAACACGAGCGACCTGGAGACCGACATCAACGTCGCTCTGCCCATTCACCGCTTCCTGGAGCTCGAAGCGTCGGGCGAGATCGGCTCCCTGGCGCCGACGAGCTATTCGGTGATGGGCTACCAGTTGTCGAACGACGAGTGGCGGGAGCGTTTCGGCCCCGAGATCGCTGTTCGCATGAAAAGCGAAGGCGTCGATTGCGCGTTCCTCACACCCGTCTGACCGGAGTGCTGCCGGAACGCGCCCGTGCTGGCGCGTGCAATCGAAGCGGCGGGGATCAGCACCGTCCTGGTGACGATGGTCCCCTATCTGGCGCGGGCCGCCGGAACGCCGCGGACCGTCGGCGTCGAATTCCCGTTCGGCCATCCGCTCGGGCACGCCAGCGACCGCGACGAGCAGATGCGGGTTATCCGCGATTCGCTGCGAGCCCTCGTCGACATCACGGAGCCGAACGCGGTGGTCGACCTGCCGTACGAGTGGCCCGACTTCGAATACTGGAGCAAAGCCTGGCACCCGTCGGAGCCGGCGCCGATCACGAAGTACCTGCGGGAGCAAGCGCGGCTTCGCGCCGAGGCGAAGCGTCGCGAAGAAGGTCAATTGTGAGTCGCTGCGGCGACTATTCTTTTCGCGCGAGGTAATGATGGAGTTCACGACGCTGATTGAGGAAAGACATTCGGTCCGAGTGTATGGTGACGCCCCGGTCGAGTCCGAGAAGCTGGAGAAGATACTGCACGCCGCCAATCGCGCCCCTTCCGCCGGCGACCTGCAGGCGTACTCGATCGTCGTCGCGCGCGCGCCCGCGATCCGGGAGGCGCTGGCGAAAGCGGCCGTCGACCAGCAGTTCGTCGCGCAGGCGCCGGTCGTGCTCGTCTTCCTGGCGGAGCCGCAGCGCTCAGCCGCGCAGTACGGCCACCGCGGGGAGACGCTCTATGCGATCCAGGACGCGACGATCGCTTGCGCCTACGCTCAGCTTGCCGCCCACGACCTGGGCCTGGCAGCGTGCTGGGTCGGCGCGTTCCGACGCAGGGACGTGCAGGAAGCCATCGGCGCCCGTGACGACCAGATGCCGGTGTCGTTGTTGCCAATCGGCCATGCTGCGGAGAACCCGCAAGCGACGCCGCGGCGCTCTCTGGCGGAACTGGCGCGGGAGCTCTAAGCTGCGATCCGACGTATCGCACCTGCTCGACCGTCTCGACCGCGACGGCGTCCTGGCCGCGCCGACACGGCCTGTGCAGGCCACAGAAGGCACCGCGACGACTTGGGATCGCTGAGACAAAGATAGCAGGGACGCGCGCCCGTCTGGAAGACGACGGTGTCACAGGCGATCAGATTGACACCCGCTACCGCTCACAGTACGCTTGTTCCAACCCGCGCGACGACGCAAATCCGGGCGCCTCAACGCGTCGAAGCCTTCGGGCGAGAGGAGGCGAGCCATGGAGAAGCGAGAGCACCCGCAGGTCGGCAACCGCGTCTGGGCCACCATCCGCAACGTCAAAGGCAACTGCAGCATGGGCCACAAAGTCGGCGACGAGTTCGAGATCAGCGCCCACAACACCGCCGGCCTATGCGGCTTCTTCTATCACGACATATTCCCTTACATCGTCATGCTCCAGTTCGGCGGCGGCTTGCCGGCGGGCTGGGGCGACCCCGACTCCGTCGAGCGCAAGTGCATGGACAGCTATAACGAAGTCACCATCGAACTGCGACGGGAGAAGCGCTAGCAGATGACGTCTGAACGCATCCTCTCCGGCAAGCCGCGCGAAGAGGACCTCGCCCTCGACACCTCCCTGCGGCCGCACCGGCTCGACGACTACATCGGCCAGGACAAAGTCAAAGAGAACCTTCGCATCGCCATGGCCGCCGCCCACATGCGCGGCGAGCCCCTAGACCACGTCCTCCTCTACGGCCCGCCCGGCCTGGGCAAGACCACCCTCTCCTACATCATCGCCGCCGAGATGGGCGTCAGCGTGCGCGTCACCTCCGGCCCCGCCATCGAGCGCCCCGGCGACCTCGCGGCCATCCTGACGAACCTCCAGCGCGACGACGTCCTGTTCATCGACGAGATCCACCGCCTGGCGCGCGCCATCGAAGAGATCCTCTACCCCGCCATGGAAGACTTCGCCCTCGACCTCGTGCTCGGCAAAGGGCCAGGCGCCCGCAGTGTCCGGCTCTCCCTGCCGCGCTTCACCCTCATAGGCTCCACCACCCGCTACGCCATGCTCAGCCCGCCCCTGCGCGACCGCTTCGGCGCCGTCTACCGCCTCGACTTCTACGACCCCGAAGCCATCGGCGCCATCATCCGACGCAGCGCCCACATCCTCGGCGTCGAAGTCGACGAAGGCGGCCTGAAGCAGATGGCCCAGCGCGCCCGCGGCACCCCGCGCGTCGCCAACCGCCTGCTTCGGCGCGTCCGCGATTACGCCCAGGTCATGGCCGACGGCCGCATCAGCGAAGAGGTCGCCGTCGAAGCGCTGGCGCGGCTGGAGATCGACGAACTGGGGCTGGACGAAGTCGACCACAAGGTGCTGCAGACGATCATCCACAAATTCGACGGCGGCCCCGTCGGTCTCGACACCATCGCCGCCTCCATCTCCGAAGAGGCCGACACGATAATGGACGTCTACGAGCCATACCTCATGCAGGTCGGCTTCCTCCAGCGGACGCCCCGCGGCCGAATAGCGACCCGTCGCGCCTACGAGCACCTGGGCCTGCCGCCGAAAGGCCCGCCGCCCTCGGCGCAGCCCGCCCTCTGGGACGCCTCCTGACGCGGCGTAACCCAACGTCCACGAGCATCCTATAGCGGAACAGCTATATTGCTTGACAACCCGTCGGCGGATGCTATACTGGCGCCACTGGCCATTGTCTCACGCCAGTTCTGCCCACCGATAGGGAGGTTGCGGAATCCGCCTGCCTGACCTGTTGAGCCTGTCTGATCGTCATCGGACGTCGCCCGTAGCCGAGCGGATGCGCAAGAAGACGCTCAATTGAAGTGCCAACGTAAGACGGCCATTGTCGTCCGGTCGCTTGGAGGAAAGCGATGACACACCAACAAGGCCCGGTCGGATCTCGAATTCGCGCTGCTTTGGCGGGCGTCATCGTACTTGCCGCGCTCATCTCAGCGGCCGTTGCTGTCGGGACGGTGCTGCGAGAGGCGCGGGCCACGCCTGCTTCTGGAGTAACGCTCAAGTCGGTTAGCTCGGCCGCTCTGGCAGAAGTGGGCATAACTCTGAGCGCGCCGCCCGCCAACGCCACGGCTATCGCTCGGAGCGCGGCTGAGAGCAGCGTCCAAGCCGAAATCCCGGGTGCCACAGTGAGGGAGGGCGTTCTGGCGATAGTGGACGACATACACGCAAATCCAGCCATCCATTGCCTTTGCTGGGTGATGTCGATTACGCCGCCCGGTGGCATCAAGTTCCCGTCGGCTGGTCCCTTCGGAACGGGAGCCAGAGCAACGCCCTCGCCACCCACGTTTCTACTATTCATGTTCGACGCTGCTACTGGCGCGTTCGTGGAAGGCACATCCGGAAATTAGCAGCCGCAGAACGTTCCGGTGGGCCGGTGTACCTGGAGTGCGCCACGGTTGGAGGCGGGGGACAGCCGGGGCAATTCGTTAGAGCGCCGCGTTGGCATTGCAGGAACTACCGGTTCAAGTCCGGCACCGCCGCTTGAGGGAAGCAGCTGGGGGCGGGAGACGCTCACCCTCCAACCCCCAGGCAACAGCGGGGGTAACTTGAGCGGCGGAGAGGCCACGCTCTCAGGCTCCGCATCTGGTACGTCCGCTCGCGCCGACGCATCTAGCCCCGCCTGTTCGACCCGTCGCCCAACCGCCGTTGCCGCCTCTGTTCGCGCCTTCGGCCCTATGCTACAATTGACCTTCCAATGACATCCCTTGCCGTCGGCGTCGACCTGGTCGAGATCGGCCGCGTGCACAGGCTCCTGCAACGCCATCGCGAGCGCTTTCGCTCCCGCGTCTTTACGCCCGCCGAGCTGCGACTCTGCGGCGACCGCGCCCACCTGCTCGCCGCCCGCTTCGCCGCCAATGAAGCGACGATGAAGGCGCTCGGCACCGGCGTCCGCGGCGTCGCCTTGCGCGAGATCGAGGTGCTGCCCAATCGACGCGGAAAGCCGCTGCTCTTCCTCTACGGCCGGGCGAAGGAGCGCGCCCAGAGCCTCGGCCTGACCGGCATGGATGTCAGCCTCAGCCACTCGCGCGACTTCGCCATGGCCACGGTCGTCGCCCTCCAGGAAGAGCCGCCCGACGACCAGCAGGCCGAGCGCCGCTGGCTGATGGAGCGACTCGACGCCATTCGCTGAAGGAAGGATCCTGCCATGAAGCTCGTCACCGCCGACCAGGTCCGCTCCCTCGACCAGCAGGCGACGAAGGGCGGCGTCCCCGTCGAAAAGCTGATGGAGAACGCCGGCCGCGGCGTCGCCGAGCAGGTGCGCGCTCTCCTGGGCACCGTCAAGGGACGCCGCATCGTCGTGCTCGCCGGGCCCGGCAACAACGGCGGCGACGGCCTCGTCGCCGCGCGCTACCTCCACGACTGGGGCGCCGAAGTCCGCGTCTACCTGCTCGCCCAGCGCCGGGCCGACGACGCCAACCTGCCGGAGCTCGTCAAGCGTGAGATCGATATCACCGACGCCGAGAGCGACCCCTCGTTCGCCGCCCTCGACCGTTTTCTCTCCGACGCCGAGCTCATCGTCGACGCCCTCCTCGGCACCGGCCGCGCCCGTCCCATCGAAGCCAACCTGGCGCAGATACTGGAGCGCGTGCGTCGCGCCCGCAGCCAACCGCAGCCGCCGCGGCTCGTTGCCGTCGACCTGCCGACCGGCGTCAACTCGGACACCGGCGCCGTCGACCCGCACGCCCTTCCTACCGACCTCACGGTCACCCTCGGCTACTCCAAGATCGGCCTCCACACGCTTCCCGGCTCCCAGTACGCCGGCGACGTCGAAGTCGTCGACATCGGCCTCCCGGATGGTGCCGAGAACAGCCTCAAAGTAGAGCTGATGACCGATGAATGGGTCGCCGGGCTCCTGCCGCAGCGCCCCCTCGACTCCAACAAGGGGACTTTCGGCCGCGTGCTCGTCGTCGCCGGCTCCGAGAACTACATCGGCGCCGTCCACCTCGCGGCCGTCGCAGCCGGACGCGCCGGCGCGGGGCTCGTGACCGTCGCCTGTCCGCTGTCCATCCATCCCATCGTCGCCGCCGGCCTGGTGGAGGCGACCTACCTTCCGCTGCCCGACAAGGAAGGCGG
>Ga0187849_1003259_pt1 | contig 14525 bp, 26 predicted proteins | sample June2016WEW_4_10_2_FD_132412 | JGI IMG/M metagenome (GOLD analysis project Ga0187849, IMG submission 132412) | Peatland microbial communities from SPRUCE experiment site at the Marcell Experimental Forest, Minnesota, USA - June2016WEW_4_100 | ecosystem: Environmental > Terrestrial > Soil >... | reverse complement strand
CGCCCTCCCCCCGCGGCGGTGGCGTGGGCTCTCCCGCGAGCCCAAGGGCGGGGTCCCATACACCCTACGGGGTCCCATGTCAAACGGGCAGGTCGGCGGCGGTGAGCTTGCCGGCGGCGGTCGAGAAACTTCCCGGCATCGGCGCCTTTCAATGATTTGGCGGCATCCGAGTATGCACGGCGTAGGGCTTCGGTGGGCGTGGCGGTATGTTCCAATGAAAATGGGCAACATACGGGGGTCATAATGCGGCAGAGCTTCGCACTCGACGACACGGTAGAGAGCGGCGGTAGTATGTTCCAATGATTTCGCCCGTTTCCCTGGGGTCCTTGCAACCGTAGACGACGGCGACTAGTGTGCTCATGATGTCCGGGTGGGACGGATGAGCGGGCCGGCGGCTCGGAAGCTTGCATATCTTCTCCTCGCCGGTCCGCCCACCCCGGACAATGACTCGACACCCCCTCTGGGATAGGTACACTTTTCGCATGGCTCGCGGTCCTCGAATCTGTCGACAATGCGGCGTCCGGGAGTCCACCGATCGGCGGATCTCGGTCGACGGCTATTGCCCGCCTTGCGGTCATGCCAACGAAACGGCGGCGATCGAGGCGCTAGTCAACCGCTCGGGACCGATTTACCGCCGATGGCTAGAGGCGTCCGCCAAAGCTCACGCTCGCACCGCTCGCCGGTGCCGGGCGGAGCTCCGCGCCCTCGACGCCACGGAGGACGCCGCCGCGGTGTAGTCTCCTCCTCGCGGGGAGTTAGGAGTCGGGGGCGATGAACCTCGACCCGACGAGCGGGACCGCCAAATGGGTCCGCAATATCGGCAACGCAACGGCGAGCATCACGGAGGGAGTCAACGCGGTTACGCAGGCTCCCGGACCGAAGGCCGCGGCTCAGGTCAACGTCTGGCTCGCCCGGATTCAGCAAAGCGCGACGAAATGGGCACAGCGCGTCGGCTCTGTCTCTCTCGGCGACTGGCAAGCGGCGATGATCGCCGGTATCCCGAAGATCGCCGCCGGGGCGCAGGCGAAGCAAGCGAAATACCTCGCCTTTGCGACGAAATTCTTCCCGCACTTGGCGCAGGGGGTCAATCAGGTCAAGCAAATGCCGAAGGGGACCCTCGCCGACGCCAAGGCTCGCGCCAGTTTCATGATCGACTGGAACGCGAGCTACGCCGGCCGGCAGTCATAGCGGCGACCGTCATCATTCACTAACGAGACAGACAAAGGACGGTCGGCGATATGCCTCCAATCTTGGAAACGATCAACACCTACGGGACGGGGACGGGCGCGCTCACGACGCTCGCTCATGTCGCCGACCCGATGCAATCCCTCTATTTGCGGCAGGCGAACGGTTCGCCGGCGGCGTTCATCGGCCCGGAGTGGGCTTTCGTCTCGGCGGGTGCCGACGTCATCGTGACGTCCCCCCGGCTTCACGACGTCCTCCACGGTGTCCAGACGCGCGCTCAGGCGACCCTCGTCACGCCGCTATTCGAGGAGGGGTTGCAACAGGCGGACTTCTCCGTCGACCTGCTCTCGGTGCAAACGGTCTACACCGCCGCACCGGGCAACGGCGTCGCCGAGGGGGTCGGCTTCAACGTCTACTATCCCGACCTCGGTGGAGGTTCGGCGGCGTTCGCGACGTTCGCTCAGATTCAGCCCTCGATCAAGCAGTATCTCGGGGTCAAGGTCTCGGCGACGAGCTCCGGGACCGCCGGCGCCTACGGGGCGGGAGCGGCGATCAACTCGGTCTACGACGAATTCAAGGCGGACACGGTCTACGCCCTCCTCGGATACAACGTCTCGGTGGCGTGCACGAACGTCGCCATTCAGGGCGCCGACACGAGCAACTACCTCGTCGGCGGACCGGGAGCGGTCGACCCGTTTATAACTCGGCGGTGGTTCTACCACCTGTCAGAGCTCTACGGATACCCGCTCATCCCGCTAATGAAGGCGAACAACAAGGGATCGACGAACGTTTTCGTGTCGCACACGACGGCATCGACGACGGTTATCGTCACCTTGCTTTTCGCTTGGCTCGGCTAGACGAGCGCGGCGCGGTGAACGGGCGCCAACAAGTACCCTGCCAGATCCCGGCGACGGCGACGTTCGCCGGGGTGCTGGCGACCGGCGCCGGTCGGATCGTATGGCTTTCGCTACGCGAGACGACCGGCGCCGCGGCCGCGGTCGTCGAGCTCTACGACGGTCTCGATACGACCGGAGTCCTCCTCGCCTCGGTCGAGATCGCCCAGGCGACGTCGAAGGAGCCGACGATTCAGCCCAAGGGATTGAGGTTCTATAACGGGCTCTACGTCAACGTCGTCTCGGGGACCGCCAAAGGTGCCGCGGTGGTCGTCCTCGACGAAGACTGGGAGGAATACGAGCGGGTCCCGCTCGTCGTCAATCTGCCCCTTGACGAGCTCGCCCAAACGATCGCGGCACGGATGGGAGCCTGAGCAATGGCATCGGATCTCACGAACGGCGGTTTATCCCGCCAATTCGGCGTCAATATGAACGCCGTTCGCACGGCGGTAACGCCGGCGTCGGGGGCGGCGTTCCAACCGAACGTCAACGCCGACACGATGGTCTACATTCAAGTCGCCGGCGGTGGGTCCGGTGGCAACCTCTCGGTGACGATCGGACCGACGACCGGGGCGGAGAACGCCATCGTGACGACGATGGCGATCGCCGCCTCGACCGGCGAGGAGGTAACCGTCAAGGTCCCGGCATCGTGGAAGGTCGTCTGGACCGGGACGGGGACGGTCACCCTCACGCTATGCGCGATCGTGACAGACTAGGGGACATGGCAGAGAGCGAGGCAGTCCCGCAACACAACGGCGAGGCGCCGGCGCCGGTCGTCCGAGATTTCACCTGGAAGGTCGAGCTCGTCACCGGGCCGGCGGGGAGCCGGGTCCGAGTGACGTTTACGACCAAATTCGGGACGCAACAATTCGTCTTCGACGGGCCGGCGGCGACGGAGCTCTCGACGGCGATCGGCGCCGCCGCTCATGATGCCTCGACGGGGCTCTCGATCGTGAGGCGAAATCCGGGGATCTTCCCGCCGGGACGGTGAGCGGCGATGCCGTTCGTTTGGTACTACACCGAGGCGGTCGTCACCACGCCGGCGGGGACGTCGAAAACGTCGCCGCAATCGACGGCGGTCGTCCTCCCGGATGCCTACGTCAACCGCGTCAAGGTACGATGGCCGGAAGGTCACAACGGGCAAACGGGGATCTACGTCCTCAAGTCGGGGGTCCCGGTCATCCCGTTCGGAGTCCCGCCAGTGTGGATCGTCGCCAATAACGATTCGGAATGGTTCGCGATCGGCGACGAAGTCCAGGACGGATTCGTCGTCGTGACCTATAACCTCGGCGTTTACCCGCATGGTCACTACCTGCGGATCGAATACGTCCCGATCGGTCAATGGCTCGGGAGCGGACCGGAGATCCCGAATCTCGCCCTCCTGGAAGGTCTGAGCTCGTCATGACCCCGGCGGTTACGCGTAACCGGGCTTTGACCAGGGGCTAGCCGTGACCGTCGTCGATACCTCAGACTGGCAACGCGGCACGGTCGCCCCTCAGAAGCTAATCGGCAATTTCGGCGCCGCATCTAACCCGGAGAGAGTCACTCTGCCGGCGAACGCCGAGACGTTGTGGGTCTTTTGCGTCGGGGTCGTCGGGATGATCCTCCAATCGGTCGTCGGGGTGACGACCGGCAAACCTTATCCGTTCGCGGCGATGCCGTTGCTTTTCGGGGCGGGGGCGAACCCGATCTACGTCGTCCCGGTCTCGTCCGCCGCCGACATGCAGGTGACGATCACATGGGCGGCGGCGCCGGCCCAATGGTACGTCGTCGCCGACGCCGGGGTCCGGCTCGTCATTGACCAAGTCCTTCAAGCAATCCTCGCCACGGCGGGGCTCGCCTCCCCCGGCGTCGGTCTGGAGATGCTCGGCACGGACGGCACCAATGCCCGAGTCATCGCCGTCAGCCAGCAGGGCATCACCTACGCCATCCCCTCCGCCCCCGACACCGCGACCGGCGACCACCCGCCGAACGAGCTCCTCTGGGCGACAAGTACGACGGCCGGCTCGACCACGGGGACGATCCTCGCCCTCCCCGGCCCCGGCAAACGCTACCGTCTCTTCTACGCCCAGCTTTTCGCCTCACCCGCACCGACCGCCACCACCTACATCACGGCTACGGTCAACGGCAACCTCTTCATCGTCTCTGGCCTTATCACCCCGGCAAGCGCAGACCGAGCCGTCCTGCCCCTCTCTGGGATGCCGCTCGACGCCAACACGAAGATAGCCCTCGTCGCCGCCGTGGCCGCAACCTACGTCGTCGGCTACACCCTTGAAACCGTCTAGCGGCGCGGTATCCTTCCCCCATGACCTCGCTACAGACCTTCCTAACTCACATCGTCGTCGACGTCGTCGTCGTCGCCGCGGCCGTGACGCTCTGCGTCACCGGGCACATCCCCGGCGACTCGGCGGTCGGCATGATCGCCGGTATCCTCGGGATCTCTCTAGGAGCGGGGACGGCGTCCATCGGGGCGCTTTCGACCTCCCCCGCGGCGAAGGTGACGGGACCTTCTAGTGGAACCGGCGCCGCTCCCGCTCCCGGAGGTTGAGACGGTCACGGTCGACGAGCTCCGCCGGCTCCCCGGTGGGCTTTGGTCGGTCCGTCTCACCTTCCCCGATCTGACACAACGGCGGATCGTCGTCCCCCCGGAGGTTGCCGACCTCCACGGGATCAGACTCTCCGCCGGGGTGGTCGCCGCCCTCCACGCTCAGGGCAAGCTATGACCGCCGTCTACGTCTCCGCCCGCGAGGTTTTCAACCTTTGTCGGTGGCAGGGATTGACCCCCGACGAGGCGGTGACCGCCGTCGTCGTCGCCGAGGCGGCGAGCGGTCTCGACGCTCATTTTCAGATGCTCGGGGCTCCCGGTGAGGAGTCGACCTACCGGGGGCTGTTCGGGATCGAGATTCACCGCGACGATCCCCTCGACCGGATGGGGCTTTTGCAACCGACCCGCAACGTAACCGCCGCCCTCGACCGATACCGGGCCCGCGGGCGGTCATGGTCGTCTCATTGGGTCTGGCCGATCGAGAAGCTCGACGAGCTCCGGGAGAGGGTCATCGTCGAGCTCGGCGGGGTCTACGATCGGGACGCCGGCGAGCCGGCGGAGAGAGCGGCGGAGAGAGCGGAGGCGTGAAATGGAATCGTGGAAGGTCATCGACTCGGCGGAGACGACGGCAAGGGTCGGGGCGCGTTCGGTCGACGCCGTCCGGGTCACCTACCAAACGGAGGACGGCGTCGTCGGCTCGGTCACCGTCCCGCTAACCGATTTCAACGGGCCGAACGGCGTCCAGGTCGTCAAGGCGGCGATCGACAAGGCGGTCGAGACGCACTCCAGGATTCGCGCCCTAACCTCCGAGACGTCGGCGCCTACTAAGTAGGTCGACCATTGTCCTGGTGGAACCCGGTCGATTGGGCGAAAGATGCCTGGAACGATATTCACGGCGTGCCACAAGACGTCGGCAAATGGGTCGAAAAGTGGGTCAAGGCGGCGGTATCGTCTCTAGCGCGGGACCTCGACGATTTCGTCGGCATCGTCGACTACGGGCTCGACGAGGTTGGTCTCGCCGCAAACGAGGCTTACGGCGAGGCGGTCTCGGCGCTCGACTGGGTCAGGACGGAGGGGTCGCATCTGCTCGCCGACGCTCAGGACTACGCCGGGAGCCTCGTCCACCAAGCGGTTCGCGATCTCGAAAAGGCCGGCGGGGAGATCGAGCATATCGCCGGCGTCGCCGTCGCCGATTTCCACCGCGACGTCCTCAATCCGGCGATTCACGACCTGGAGGCGGCGACCGACCTCGTCCGACACGACCTCGCCCACGAGATCGACTCCGTCGCCGGCAATCTCGGCGGCTTGGCTCATTCGGTGACGACCCGGCTCGACACCGCCTACGACCAAATCGAGCATTACGCCGACGTCGGTCTCTCGGCGTTCGATCGTGACGTCGTCGACCCGATCGGACACGATCTCGCCGTCCTCGCCCGCGATGCCGTCAAGGTCGACGACCACGTCTGGCACGAGACGCTGGCCGCGGTCCATCTCGTCGAGGCGTCGTGGGATTGGCTGGAGCTCATGGCGCTCCACGGCGTCTCGGCGATCGAGGAGCTCCCGGCGGAGATCGCCGCCCGACTCTCCCCGGCGGCGGTGCGGGACTACGTCGCTCACGAGCTCCGGGCGGACGTGAGGACGGCGGAGACGTTCGTCGAGGAGTGGTGGTCCTCATGAGAAGGGAGAACCGCGGGCCCGGATCGCTTTGGGAGTCGGTCGTCCGGGCGACGATCGCCTCGAAAATGGCGACCGCGCCCCATGAGCACCGGGCGCGGGTCAAGGCAAATACCGAGTGGATCGAGCAATTGGAGAGGGATCTCGCCCCGTTCGTCGGGCCGCTCGTCGAGCGGCTCGCCGAATCGCTCCCGGAGGACCACCCCCTTCAGCCGATACTCCGCCAAATCTCAGAACCGTAGCGGCAGATCAGTTTCATTCTCCAGGTCATCTTCACGGCGCTCTCCGTCGTGCCGATGATTACCGGCGGGGCGAAGATTTTCGCTCAGGCTCAATTGAATGAGCTCTGGACGATAGACCCGGCGATGCCGTTGTCCCCGGCGGACCTCGCCGACATGGTCGAGCGCAACATCGTCGACCAGCCAAGCGCGGCGGCGATCGCCGCCGAGTCGGGGATGCGAGCAGACTACTTTGACCTCCTCGTCAAAGACACCGGCGAGCCCTACGGCGTCATGGATGCCCTCCGTCTTTGGCGGGAGGGTCGGATCTCGGACGAGGAGCTCTCGGTCGTCGTCTACTACAGCCGGGTCCGGAATCAATTTCTCGGCGACATTCACAAGCTCGCCTATGTCTCGATGAGCGCGGCGGACGCCCTGGAGCTCGCTCTCAAAGAGATCATCCCCAACGACCAGGCAAAGGCGCTTTTCGTCCAGGCCGGCGGCTTCGAGGAGCAATTCGACGAGCTCCTCGCCGGCGCCGGCAATCCTCCCGGAGTCGAGGCGACCCTCAACCTTTGGAATCATGGACTAGTCGACGAGGAGCAGGTCGACGTCACCATCGCCCACTCCCGGATAAATCCGATGTTCACCGACCAGGTAAAGCTCCTACGTCATCATTTTCTCGGGGCTTTTCAGATTCACCAGGCTCTCGCCGCCGGCTCGATCGACACCGACACGGCGACTGAATGGCTCATTGCGGACGGTTACTCCGCCGCACAAGCGGCGGCGTTCGCCGCTGCCGGCTCGGCATCGAGACCGACCGCTCCCGGTCATCTGTCGGCGACGATGATCGGCGAGCTCTACCAAGCGAAATACCTCTCCCGCGACCAGGCGACGCAGGCGCTCGAAAATCTCAAATGGCCGGCGGACGATATTCCGATGTTCCTAGAGCTCGCCGACGCCCGCCGCGCCCTCACCCTCACGAACACCGGCGTCCGCCGTGTCGCGACCGCCTACCTCGCCAAGCGCTTGACCGACGAGGAGGCGACGAGGGACCTCGACGCCCTCCAGGTCCCCGGTGAGGCGATCGCCCACTACCTCGCCACCTGGAAGATCGAGCGCTCGACTGAGATCCGGATGCTCACGGCGGCTCAGGTCGGCGCCCTCGCAAAGAAAGGATTCGTCACGGAAAACGACGCCCTCCTCCGCTGGGTGGCAATGGGCTACTCGACGGAGGACGCCGGGCTGCTCCTCGCCGACTACACCGGACACGCTCCCGCCGGTTCGCCGGCGGCGGTGGCGACGGGGACGGGATAGCGGCGGTGGCGACTCACGATCTCTCGGCGACCCTCCCGACCGGGACGACGCACTATCACGCCGTCAAGGCGACGGAGCTTTGGTCCGAATTCGCCGCGGCGATGGTCGACAAGGCGCGCCGCACCGCCGCCGAACGGGAGGACAGAGAACGCGAGCGCGTCAAGCGGACGACCTATTATCGGGCCGAACAGTCACCTACCGCGGGAGGTTGAGCAATGAGTCTGAAAGGGATCGACGTTTCATCCTGGTCGCACCCGGAGGATAAGCCGATCGACTGGAAAGAGGTTCGCAAAGCGGGCGCCCGGTTCGTCATGGTCAAGGTCTCACAGTCGACGGACTACGTCTCGCCCTTCAAGTCCGAGGACGCGATCGAGGCTCATGCTCACGGTCTCCTCGTCGGTCTCTATCACTACGCCGTCCCGCACAAGGACGACGCCGTCGCTCAGGGGCGATTCGCCGCCGCGCAAGCGGTAGGGCTGCCTTTGTCGCTCGGGATCGCCCTCGACCTGGAGGAGAACGGCGAGCTCCAGATTTTCGAGCTCGCCCAGTGGGCTACCGATTTCATGCGGACGATCAACGAGCATGGTCACCACGCGCCGCTTTACGTCGACGGCTACTACCTCGGGCAGATGCCGGGGGCGCCGTTCGGCCACGTCCTTTGGTTCGCCTCGACGGTCCTCCCGGAGACCTACCACGGGCCGGCGCCGTGGATGCGGCAAACGGCGGAAAACGTCGACTATCACGGCGTCCCCGGTCTCGTCGACCTCGACGAGCTCGTCTCCGTCCGCGGCCAGAACGCGCCGGGACCGTCCGCCACCGCGGCGGTCTCGGCTCCACCGGAGTCCGTCGCAGCCGCCGAGTCGCCGGCGGGACCTGACGCCCATGCTGTAGCACCGGCGGCGGCGACGGACACGAGCGCTCTCCACCCTCTCATCCCGGCTACGATCGAGACCGCGGGGACGGGAGAACTGCAATCATGACCGTCAAGATTGGGGACCTCGTCGTTGTCGAGCATTTCCACGGCAACGAGAATGAGCCGACCGCGGCAATCGTCACCGGCGTCGGCGGCGACGGCTCGGTCGACGTCACCGTTTTCCCGCGGGGAGTGTCGACCTCGCCGGTGAACCTCGTCGCCATCGCGCCGTCCGACAAGGTCGACGAGACCTACCTCCGCTTCCACGGCGTCGGCGACCCGGACAACTACGTCGGCTCGACCCCGCCGGCGACGAGCGAGGCGGCGGCGCCCACCGCCTAACGGGAGACTTGCCACCCCCCCTCGGGGGGTGTAGCTTCGATCCGGGAGCTCTGTGCATGGGCTCTCGGATCGGAGCGAAAATCATGGCAGTCAAGTCGTCCCACTCAATTTGCACCAGTCTCTACGACGACGGAGAGCCCGGTGACACGGTGCCCACCATCGTTAATCTCCGCCATACGGCAGAAGGATTCACCTACCCGACGCTTAGGTTCGCGTTCGGCGACACGAGCGTCTACGTCGCCGCCGCCACCAATGACCGGTTCGTCGAGATCGTCCGCTCGCTCTACGCCGACCTCGGGGCGATCCTCCAGTCGGAGGACCACGACGAGCCGGAACGTAACCCCCTACTCGCGGTCGCCGAATTCGGCTCGGTGCACTATGACCACTGAGCCGATCGACACCCGGCGGATCGCCGCTCAGGAGCTCGCCGACTCCACGGTCCCCACCCCCGACGACGCTTTCGAGGATCTCGGACCGTTCGCCCAATTGCTTTGGTTGCATGACGGCGCCTACGTCACCCTCAAGCTCTGGACGGCGATGCTCAGTGACGAGGCGGCGGGGATCGACGAGGACGCCCCGGACGTCACCGAGGCGCTGACGGCGATCTCCCTGGCGTGCGGCAACCTCGACGCCGCTTGCATCGCGGTCGGCATCCTGGAGCCGTCCGCCAAGGTCCCGGAGCAGACGTCATGACCGCCAAGGCGGCGCGGGTCGACCGCAACACCCCTTGTGGCAACTGCGGTCACCAGAGGCACTATCACCGGCTCGCCGTCGAGCTCAAAGATCGGCGCTGGGCCGAGTGCTACATCGCCGGCTGCAATTGCGGCGAGTATGAACCCCTAATGACTTGGCACGCTCCGGAGCCGGCGTCATGATGACCGACACCGACTACCGAATCGCCGTCCTCACCCGCTCGGTCGAGACTCTCACCAAGGCGATCGACGCCGTCATCGTGACGAACCGGATCATGCGGGATCGGCTCGTCAAGGTCGAGTGGGACCTCGTCGACTACCGCTGGCGGGTCCAGAAGCTAGAGGGGGGTGCAAAGTGAACCGTTGCACCGTCTCCCGCCTGCTTGCGACGGACGTGATCGTCCGGACAGTCGTCCTCCAGGTCGACGACGATCGAGTGACCGTCAATCTCTACGACCCCGCCGGCCTTTTGCGGGACGCGCCACAATTCGCGCTCCCTGATCCGTCCCGGCGTTACGACCCGCCGGCGGAGGCGTCAGAGGTTCCCTCATGGCTCGACGTCGTCGAGGCTCGGCAGAGATTCCACGACCTCGCCGTCCGGTATGCCGACCATGACCGCTGAGATCGTCTACCGACAGATCGACCAGGCGCGGGTCATGCCGGGTCTCCGGCCTTGCTCGCGGTGCGGAGCTCTCATCTTCACCGAGGGGCTCTATCGGCGGGAAAACGTCGCCGATTGGGCTCGCGTCATGACCTGCCGGCTTTGCATCGGAGAGATCGCCGCTAGGCGAAGGATGGTCGTCCGGGACGAGGCGACCCGTCTCGTCCTCGTCCCGGCGACCCCGTCATAACCGCGGGATTACACCCGCAGAGAGGATAGCTGAAATGAGCACAGAGTCCCGGCGACCCCGTCATAACCGCGGGATTACACCCGCAGAGAGGATAGCTGAAATGAGCACAGAATCCCCGGACGCCGGGACCGCCGTCATCCCGGCAAACGTCGAGAAGATCCTCGAGCTCATCCCCTGGGCATCGGAGGAGGAGGCGGTCGACCGGATCGCTCTCCGCGTCATCGACGCCAAGACGGTCAAAGACGCCCTATCGTTCCCGGAGGAGTCGATCGGGCTCCGCCGGACGATGGTCGGAAAACAATTCCGGATTGACAAGGTAGCTTGGCTCCCCTCGTCGATTCAGACTCAACCGCTCGGACGCTACGCGCTGATCGAGGGGGTGACGAAGGACGGGGAGATCGTCGTCGGGACGATCGGGAGTCAGAATGTCATGCTCCAATTGGCAAAGGTCGCCGATCTCGGCGGATTCCCCGTTTGGGTCACGTTGCGCGAAGTTCAGTCCAAATCGAATCCGGACCGCAAGCCCTTGTGGCTCCAGTTCGCCGGCGATAACACCGACGAGCCCTTCTAGTCCGGCATAGATCCCCCCGCCCGGTGGGAACGTCGGGATGACGCTCCGATCGGCTTACCTCCGATGGTGTAGCTCACCGGGCGGGGGACCTCACTCTCGGGAGTCTCGTCGTGTCCTTTGCTGAAATGCTCGGCGGTTTCGGCGAGTCAGACCTCGCCGCCGTAGGTAATAAATTCCTGCCTGCCCTCATGCGGGTCGGGCTCTCCGAGGGTCTCTCGGGCGCCGACATGCTCGACCAATTCCGGGAGGCGGGGATCGGGATGCAAACGCAACGGTTCTACGGTCTCCTCGGTGAGATCCGCGACACCGGCGAAATGCGGGAGGGTCTCGCCGGTCTCGATCCGATGAGCACCCCGGAGGCGAGCAATTTCGCCGACTGGACGGTGAACCAGGCTCAGGGATACCTCTACCAAGTCCGGGCCTATTTCCAGGAGCTCGACCCGGTGACCGGACAATTGATCCGGTCCTTCAAGCCCTTTGACGTCGCCTCAAAAGACATGATCTCCCTCTACCAAGCACTCGGGCGCGCCTACGACTACATCGGCGGCGGCGGCGGTCCCGGCTCCGATGCGACCCTCGTCGGACTGGAGATCGTCGGGCTTTTCCACATGATCCCCGGCGTCCGATGATCCCCGCTCACAAGATCCGCCGCAATAAGACGAGCCGCATCCCCCGCCGGTTCGTCATCCTCGACACCGAGGCGCGCGAGGAGGGGGAGTCGCAACGCGTCCAGACCTGGCGCCTCGCCGTCACCGCCTACACGCACGCCGATAACCGCTCGAAAGATTGGAGTCGCCTTGTCTACCGCACCCACCGCACCCCCGGCGACCTTTGGGACTACGTCGAATCGGTCACGCGTCGCCGACGCCGTTGTGTCGTCGTGGCTCATAACCTCGCCTACGACCTACGCATCGCTCGTGGCTTTCATGAGCTCCCTCGCCGCGGGTGGTCTTTGTATTCAATGGGGCTGCACGATCGGAGCCTCACCGTCACTTTCCGGCGAGAGGATCGGACCCTCGTTCTTGTGGATTCGCGTTCCTGGTGGCCGACGTCCGTTCAGGGCTTGGGCGTATTGGTCGGACGAGAGAAGATGGGTCTCCCTTCTACCGATGAGTCCGACGATGTTTGGCAGGCTCGTTGCCTCCGTGACGTCGAGATCCTCGCCGCCGCCGTCCTCACCCTCCTCCGATGGCTTGAGGCGGGGGATCTCGGCAACTGGCAACGGACGGGCGCCGGCCTAGCCTGGTCGAACTGGCGCCACTCCCACTACACGCACGAGCTCATCTGCCACGGCGACCGCGCCCTCCAATCTCACGAGGAGGCGTCGACCTACTCGGGCCGGTGCGAGGCGTGGCGCTGGGGGAAGGTCCAGGGAGCGCCGTTCGTCGAGTGGGACCTCCCCCTCGCCTATCCCCGCGTCTGCCTGGAGACGGAGCTCCCGCTCCGCATCGGTCGCCATGTCACCGACCCGCCGATCGACTACGTCCTCCCATGCCGTCCCGGTCGGCGGGTCCTCATCCGGGCTCGCGTCCATGAGACGGTCCCGGTCCTCCCCGCCCACCACGACGACCGCGTCCTTTGGCCGGTCGGGACCGTCGAGGGGTGGTGGTGGGATCTGGAGCTCGCCGAGGCGTTGGCGGAGGGGGCTCAGGTCACGCCCCTAGAGGCGTGGATCTACCCGGCGGCGACCTGGCTCGCCGATTGGGCGGCGTGGATCGTCGACGCCGCCGAGGGTCGGGACCCCTCGGTCCCGCCGGTCTGCCAACTGGCGGTCAAGCATTGGGGGCGGGCGCTCATCGGTCGGTTCGCTAGTCGTTACCGCGAGTGGGCGCCGTTCGCCGACTCGCTCGTCGACACCGTCGAGGCGGCGGCGTGGATCGACCTCGACGAACACAAGCAAGGCTGGAGGTTGACTCTTGGCAGAGAGACGTTTCTCGCTATGGCACAGACCTACGGAATGGACGCATTTCCGGCGGTCCAGGCGGTCGTCATGGCGGAGGGGCGCCGCCGGCTCTGGCGGATCATGCGGGCGGCTGGGCTCGACCACGTCGTCTACGTCGACACCGACTCGGCGATTACCGACCGGACGGGCTCGGCTCGCCTCCGCGCCCTCGTCGACGCCGGCGAGCTTTGGGGGCTCCGGGAAAAGAGACGGTGGAGCAAGCTCACCGTCCTCGGACCCCGGCAATTGGTCCTCGACGACCTCCCCCGTTTCGCCGGCATCCCCTACGACGCCCGACGCCGTCCGGACGGCAAGCTCGTCGGCGATCGTTGGGAGGGATTCGAGGAGTCGTTACGCCGCGGTCGTGTCGATCGGGTCACGATCACGCCGACCAGGTTCCACACCCGCGGCACCGACCACCGCCGGCAACATCGCCCCGGTGGTCGCACTAAGGCGGTCGCCGTATGACCATGACGGAGGGGTCTGACACGCCGGTCGATCATGTCGAGTGGCCTCCGCGGTTCCAGTTCGCTAGCCGGGTCTGGCCGGGGCTCGCCAAGCTCGTCGAGGAGTGCGGCGAGGTAATTCAGGTCTGCGGCAAGATCGTCGGGACCGCTGGCACGATGCGATTTCGAGACGGGCAGGTCGTCGAACGCTTTCGCCTCGTCAATGAGCTAGCCGACCTCGACGCCGTCATCGGCTTTATCTACTCCCACGCTCTCACCCCCGACGAACGGCTCACGATGCTCCACCGCCACGACGCCAAACGGGAGCTTTTCGAGCGCTGGCGCACCGCCGAGACCTGCGGCGATGCGTCCTAGACGATTCTAGGGGGTCCTCCGGGGATTCCGACGCGAACCCCCTGGTCGGCTCCGCCCCTGGTCCGTCACGACTCCGGGGACGTCGTCGAGAGTAAGGCGAGCCCGCTCCGGGCCGCTGAGGAGCCGGACGAGGAGCTCCCGCCACGCCCGGAGCTCGACCTCGACGGCGAGGAGACGGACGCCGGCGCCGGCGCCGTCCTCGACGAGCTTGGCGACCGCGGCGTTGAGCTCGACGAGCTTCGGCCCGACGTCCCCCCGGAGCTTGTCGACGTCCGACTTGCTCGCCTTGGTCAAGGTGCCGCGCCAGTAGCGATAAACGATGACGAGCGCGCCGCCGACCGTCACGACCCCGCCGGCAATGCCGAACGCATTAACGAGGTTCATAGACCACTCACTCTAGCACACGACCCCGCCATAGAGTCTTATTCGACACTTTCTCCGCCGCCGATACATCTAAATCGTGAATCTCTAGCCGATCTATTTGCTGACCTGGAGCTCACCGGCGCCGCGGGGGGCCGCTTACGTTGTGGCCGCCCACGCCACCGCCGCGGGGGGAGGGCG
>Ga0187849_1003255_pt1 | contig 14555 bp, 9 predicted proteins | sample June2016WEW_4_10_2_FD_132412 | JGI IMG/M metagenome (GOLD analysis project Ga0187849, IMG submission 132412) | Peatland microbial communities from SPRUCE experiment site at the Marcell Experimental Forest, Minnesota, USA - June2016WEW_4_100 | ecosystem: Environmental > Terrestrial > Soil >... | reverse complement strand
TCTCATCTCGGCCAGCGGCAGGAACTCGAACGGCCCGGACGGCCGATATTTCCTGACCAGCTCTGAGGCAGCGGTCCACGCTGCCAGGAAGCCCTGTTGCAGCACAGTGGTCTCCACGGGGATCCAGACCGTGCCGTGTGCTATCACCTCGAGGGACTTTGTCGTGAAAAGAGCTGCGTTCTCCGCAGGCTCAGCCGTGTCGAAACCCAGGAAGATGTGGCCGGGAGTCGTGAGAATTGCCGTGCGTATGCCAACGGACTCCAGGAGCGAGGCAAGCAAGGCCGTCGTGTCGCTGCAGTCACCACCCCGGTTGGCAAGGGTCACCCTGGGGAAGTGCACCGTGTCGATCACCTGGGAGTTGCCCAGCACTTTGGAGATGGGGGTTTCAGGGTTGGGAACGTAGCTCATTCCATACGCGCCCAGAGCGTCGCAGATATGCATGGCCTGAAAGATCTTCCGCGACATGTGCAGGCCGCGCGCCGAATCCCCGATGTCCAGGACGCGCCGGGCAAAGCCGCTCACCGTGTCCTCGTTGGGAGTGATGTAGGCTGCGATCTTTCGCGTGTCGTCCCAGGTCAGCGCGGTGTTGCGGTTGATGGTCGCGTTCACGACCCTGCTGACCTTCTGCTCCACACCATTCACCGTGCAGACCGCGTCGATCCTGGCCTGGACAGCTGCATCCTCCTGCAGCTCGAGGACCGACGGCTGGAACCTCAGCAGGAGGTCGAAGGAAGCCTGCGCCCCGGCAGCAAGCTGTGAAACCGCCTTTGCCTCAGAGGGGAAGTCCATGAACCGGGGGATGAAGATGCTCACCCTCACGTTCTGAACAGGCGCGGAAAGCTGGTTTGTGACCGTCACAGTTCCCGCCGGATGGGTGAGATAGAACTGCATGAGAGCGGGGAAAAGGCTGGGGATCTTCACCTCCTGCACCACAAGGGGTGCCTGCTGCTGCGGGACGGAGCCGCCCGCCTCGAAAAGCTTTTTCAATTCTTCCATTGCGGCCCGGGCGTCACGGTCCTTGGGGTCCCTGGCCAGGATCTGCTCGTATGTCTGGAGAGTCTGCGTATACGTGAGACGCGCAGATTCGGGCCCCACCGTTCGTAGAGTTTCGCGCGTCCTGGCATCCAGGTCCGCAGCGGCCCGCTTCAGGTCCGCAACCTCCAAAGCCGAAAGCCTGGCCTGCGCGGTCTGGTTGCCGGGATCAGCATCAAGGACTTTCTGCCAGGCAGCGCGGGCCATGAGGGAAGAGCCGGCAGCCTCGTACAGGGCGGCTGCTTTGGAGAACGTGGCCGCCTCATCCTGGCGTGTGCCTTGCAGGAGAGCAGCGAGCTTTTCCTCCGTCTCGTTGTGAATGCCCTTCTGGGCGCAATACCCCGCGTCCAGGAGCCTGATGATGCGCCGTCCCGTGGTGTCCGAGACGTACACCAGACCCCGGCTCCAGTCCGCGGCCACTGAGCCGCTTGCCGGGAGCTTTTCCACCTCCAGGCCGGCAAGGGATTCGAGCTTCCAGATGAGGCTGCCGTCCCGGGAGAACTTCAAAAGCTGCCCGCTTGAAAGCACGATGAAGCTGCCGTCCGGCCCAACTGTCATTGCAACAGGAGTGAGGGGTTTTGCCGGGTCGACGAGGGGGAGAACATAGTCCACCAGCCGGCCTTCCGAAGTGTAAATGCGGAAGGCGCGCAGAATATAGTCGTAGACCCAGACGGTGGAGTCGGGGCTGACCCCGATGAAGGCGATGTATTCGGATGCGTTGGCAAACAGGGGGAAATCAGCGCGCTTCCTGCCGGTTATCTTGACCGCCTTCCGAGCCGCTGAATCCACCACCAGCACGCCGCCGTCGGGAAGCGCGGCGAACGGCGCCGTGGCCAGCTCGATCCCGGTCTGCATCTTTGCTGGCGCCGCGGAATCCGCTTCGATGCGATACAGGCTGCTTCCCTGGGCAGGCTTCAGAAGCACCGTGCCGCCGGGCGTCACGGAAACCCCAAGGGCGTAGCTGACGATCCCGCTCTGTCCAAGGCTTTTCCCCGGTTCAGAGACGACGCGCATCGCGGGGTCCAGCTCCACACAGCCGGTCCCCAGGGCGGCCAGGATGTTTCCGTTGGGCCGGGTAGCCAGGGACCAGGGGTATGCGTACTGCGAGATCAGCGCCGCTGGCAGCTCGTCGACGGGCTGTGGCGGCTGCATGGAGGCCTGCTGCGTGATGCCCTTGAGCGAGCCCCAGAGGAGAAACACCGCATGAGCGAACAGGGAGGGCAGCTCGGGCGTCGGCATGCCGAGCCAGGGATAGGCCGCGGACTCTGCGCCGTCTGACAGGCGTTTGATTCGGATGACAATGCTCGGGCTGTCCCCGCCCAGGCCGGCGATCATGGACAGCGAGTAGTCGAAGTTCCCGCCCGCCTCAGGTGGGGCGCACTCGATGCGCCCGGCGTACAGCCGGTTTGTCACGCCGGCCATGGTTTCCAGAAGCTCAGCTGCCTGCCCCTGCGCTTCCAGGGTCCCGGGGGCAACGAGAGGGGCTTCGATGCGGATGCGCTCCACGCCGGCCGCCTGCGCGCCGACGGATTGCGCGCCGACCGCGCCGAGAGCAAGGAGGAAGGCCATCACCCTTCGCATCGCGGCCTCCATTCGGTTCGCGCCCGGGCGGCTTCAACGCCGTCTGTGGTGCGCACAACGGAGTGCTCCAGCCGCACGGGATCTGCGTTGCTCTGCCGGGTTCGCACCCCGATCCCCGTGCCGTACGTCGTCTCAGAGAGGAAGTCGATTCCCAGCTCTGCAACAGCGCTGCCTTCCAGGAGCTGAAGTCCAGCGCTTTCGACCACCCAATCAACGTAGCGGCTGTTTCCCACGTGCCTGTTCGCATCCAGGTCCGCAAAGCGCACCGTTGCCGACCACTTGTTCTGGGAGGTCGCCGGCCCCGGCAGCTTGTCGACGTCTGCGTCGAGCGCGCGGGGGAGGGCATCCTGGCCGGGCGGATCGAAGACTGACTGGACGCGGACCGGCCGAAGCGTGTCAAGCTTGAGGGCGAGCCATGCGCTGGTGGCCCCTGCAATCCGTCTCCCCTGGGCATCGCTGACTGAGAAATCCCGCAGCGCGAACAGCTTGTTCACGCCGGTGGGCCAGGTGCGGACCGTTATCTTCTCCCCCAGCGCCGGGTACCTCTCCACCCGCATTCGCAGGCGCGAAAGGATCCACGCCAGCCCCTGCGGCCGGAGGTCTTCAGGGGCAACTCCGAGGAGCTGGGTGTGAAAGCCCGCGGTCTCCTGCAGGAAGTCCCACAGGCCGCGCACGGACAGAAACCCGTGTGCATCGGTGTCGAAGAGGTGCACGGTATAGGCGACTTCCGCCACGAGATCAGCCACGCGAGCTCACCGCCAGGAGCCGTTGTCAGAGACGGTGTTGCCCGCCATGGTGAGCCCGCTCACTCCGGCCGAATACATGGTGGCGGCGTTCCGCTGGACCCTGTTGCCCGCGATCGTTATTGATGCCACGTCGGTGAGCTGGAACGCGGCGAAGGTGTTGTCGTGGATGAAGCAGTCGCTCACCTCGATGTCCTCGCAGCCGGAAAGGTCCACGGCGATGGAGCCGGAACCGGCCAGCTCGCAGCGGGAAATGACCAATCCTGTGACGCTCTGCGCGGAGATGACCGAACCCTCGCACGCATAGGTGCCCGCGGGCTGGGAGTGGCGGACCACAATGCCTTCGATGCGGATGTCGTGGCTGTCCGCCAGGGTCATGACGTTCTGGTACAGGTCAGTGCACAGAAGACGCACGTTCCCTTCCCCCCGCAGGGTGAGGCCGCTGCGGCTGGAGATTGTGATTGCAGCCGGGGTTGAGTACGTCCCCGCCGTAAGGATGATCGTGTCTCCATCCTTTGCCGCATCTAGGGCATCCTGGAGGGAAAGCGGTCCTCCCGCGGACAGGCGCACCGGACCGGCCCAGAGAGCCAACCCGGCGCACATAAGCGCGACCGCGAGCACCTTCTTCACGGATTGAGCGTATCCGCGGGGCGTGATAAGGTCAATGCGCGCCTTCGCCGATATTCTAGGCACTATCGCATGAGCATCCGCTGGAAGATATTCCTGATCGTCCTCCCCCTCATTGTGGCGACGCTGGGCCTTACCGGCGGCTCCTCGTTCTTCTCCACCCGTAATGGCATCACGCGGATAGCCAAGGACTTCCTGGGCTTCAAGGCGGAGGAGCTGCGCAAGCAGGCGGAGAGCCAGTGGTCCCTGCTGGTGCAGAACAACCTCACCGGCCAGCCGGACATGGTGGCGGCGACAAAAGCCGCAGTGGAGGCGTACGCGAACAGCATCATCGGCAGCCCCACGGAGCTGATCGTGGCCGTGGGGGAGGACGGCAGCGTTGCCATGAGCACCGCTGATGTCAGCCTGTCCGACACGGAGAAGGCATCCCTTGCCAGGCTTGCCGGAGCCAAATCGACAGACCTGATCCCCGCAATCAGCATTGGGGGCAGGGACAGGGTGGCCAAGGGATTCTGGTTCGATCCCTTCAAATGGTACATCCTGACCACGGAGGACCGCTCCGCGTTCTACAGCCTGGTCAACCAGATCACCGTCCAGACCGGGATCATCCTCATGGGGGCCATCGGCGTGGGGGTCCTCCTGGTGCTCATTTTTGCCGGCTACCTCACACGGCCCCTCACCCGCGTGGCTTCCACAATGAAGTCCATCATCTCGACGAACGATCTCTCCCAGCGTGTGGTGGTGGAGTACCACGATGAGATCGGACAGCTTGCCCAGACCTTCAACCTCATGGTGGAAGAGCTGGAGAAGGCGTACCGGCAGATCAAGCAGTTTGCCTTCAAGGCAGTGCTGGCCCAGAAGAAAGAGCAGAAGATAAAGAATATCTTCCAGAAGTACGTGCCCAACGACGTCATTGTCGAGTTGTCCAAGAACCCTGATAAGATGCTCATCGGGGACAACCGCGTGGTCTCCGTGATGTTCTCCGACATCAGGAGCTTCACATCAATCTCGGAGAAGATGAATCCCGATGACCTGGTGAGTGTTCTTAACAGCTATTTCAACGTGATGGTGGACATCATCATGGGCCGTCAGGGGACGGTGGATAAATACATTGGAGACGCCATTATGGCGGTCTTTGGTGCTCCGCTCCGCCACGAGGACGATGGCCTCCAGTCTGTGCTGGCCGGAATCGACATGATCGAAGCCCTTGTTGGATGGAATGAGCATCAAGAGAAGCAGGGCAAGCCTCCCTTCCGCATCGGCGTCGGCATAAACTACGGCGTCGTGACCGTGGGCAACATGGGGACCGAGAAAAAGATGGATTACACGGTGATCGGAGACACGGTGAACCTTGCCTCGCGGCTGGAGGGTCTCACGAAGTACTATCATCAGCCGCTTCTCTACGCTGAGAGCCTTCAGTCGAAAGTGAAGGACGTGATGCCCTGGCGCCTTCTGGACACGGTTGCCGTGAAGGGCAAGACCAAGGGAGTGAAGATCTTTACAACGAAAAAGGCCCCTTCCCCGGCCGAGAAGGAGGCCTGGGACCTGCACAACGAAGGGATGGATGAGTACTACAAGAGGAACTTCTCCCGGGCGTTGTCCCTGTTCCGGAACGTGCAGCGTATGCTCCCCACCGATGAGCCTGCTGGGATGCTCATGCAGCGCGCGCAGGGATACGCGAAAAATCCTCCGCCCCCTTCCTGGAACGGGGTGATCGCGATGACATCGAAATGAAAGGATCCATGCTTGGGCTGCTGAAGAAAGCCCGCACCATAAGGACCACCCTCGGGCTGCCTGCCGACGGGCGCGACGAGTTTGTCTTTGACGCCGACTCAGGGATCTCTCGCGAAGACCAGAAGGACATACTGCAGCAGATCGAGACGGTCGCAACCGGGAACCGCATTGAGGTAAGCCCCGAGGTGTTTGCCGTGAAAGCAGCCAAAAAGGGGATCCTGTTCCCGGTCCTCGTGAACCTCGCGGCGGTCGTTGCCCTGGCCGGGGGATTGGCCGGACTGTACCTCTTCTTCCAGCGCGGAGAGACGCAGCTGTCGCAAAGCCAGACAGGCACAATCACTGCCGAAGGCAAGCTCATCGAGACCTTCAAGAAGGAGTCGGAAGCGAAGCTGCTGGAAAAAAACCAGCAGATCAACCAGATCCAGGACCGCCTTGCTGAGATCGACAAGCAGCGCCAGGACCTGCAGACCAACATGGACGCGAAAGTCCGCGAGCGGGAGGGCCAGCTCAAGGCTTCCCTTGCTGCGGAGCTGGAGGGCGAAAAGACCCGGCTCCAGAAGCAGGGGCTTTCGGAACAGGACATCACCAGCCGGCTTACCGTCCTGGAAGCGCAGAAGAACGCGGACTCCGCCCGACAGCTCGATGCCTACCGCGCGCAGGCGGAGGCGGACAGGCAGAAGGCGGATGAGAACCTCAGGAACCTGCAGGCGGAGTTCAATACGAACCTTGCCAGGGCCAACCAGGAGCGCCAGCAGGTCCTGGATGAGTCGAAGAGGCGCGAGGCGGACCTCCAGGCCCAGCTGGAGCAGAAGACACGGGAGGCCGCTTCAGCTCAGGCAAGCTCTCAGCAGGCCCTTGCCGACCTCCAGCAGCAGAAACAGCAGGAGGACCTTGTCTCGGGCCAGCTCGTGGGCCTGTACTCCGTGGTCAAGGCTGACATCTCGGCCAGGGACTACCCGAAGGCCCTCACCAGCCTGCAGGCAATCAGCGATTATGTGAACCGTACGGACGTGGCCATGCTTCCAGCCATTCAGCAGCGGCGGGAGGTGGATATCTTTGTCGTGGATTCGCTGAAAAGCTACGTGCAGGATCAGCTCTCCCAGGCAAGCGTCGATACCAGCTCCCTGGTCGCCGCAGCAGGACAGATTTCCGACGTGAGGGCGGCGGTTTCCCAGGCGGACGCCCAGGCGCGCGCGGGCAACATCGCGGAGGCGGAGAAGCTCTACGACAAGGCCCTTGCCGCGATCCCGGAAATCGCCCGCAGCTACGGCTATTTCACGGCAAAGGCGCGCGATGCCGAAAATGCGCGCCAGCAGGTCCTCAGCGCAGGGCTTGCCAGGGCCGAGACGGCATTCGATGCAGGACGCTACCCTGAGATGCTGGCTGCCTACAAGGATGCCTTAGCCTACCTTCCGGAGACTTCCGCCAGACTGGATAAGACCATTGAGAACATCCTGGTGGCTGGTTCGGAACAAGGGAGGACCAGAAGCCAGGCGGAGCAGGCCAGGGCAGCGGGTCCCATCCTGGCCCAGGCAGATGCCGCCCTTGCGCAGGGAAGACCGGCTGACGCCATGGTCCGCTATCTCACGGTCCTGGAGCGTTTCCCCCAAAGCCCACAGGCCGGCTCCGCGGTGCAGGGAATCAAGGGTGCCTCTGCACTTTTTTCCAACCAGGCTGACGCGCGCCTTTCGGCTCGGGAAAAGGACCTGAGCGCCCAGGTGGCCGGTCTGCAGAGGCAGGTGGCTGACCGCGGGGCCGAGATCATCGGCATGAAGAAGAGCATCATGACTCTGCTTGGCATGCAGGGAGATCCGGCGACGACAGACACATCGACGCTCATGGATGCCTTGAACAGGAAGTTCGGGGATTTCGCAGCTGCTCAGGGAGCCTCCAGTGACCTGGCGCAGCGGCTTTCACGGGCAGAGGACAACGCGGCGGCGCTTCAAAAGAAGGTCGACGCGCTGGACGCCGAGAACCAGAAGCTGAAGACACAGGCGGACAAGGCCGCCGCGGATGCCGCCGCAAAGCAGACCGCGGCTGCGCAGCAGCGGGCGGCGCAATCCGGAGGGTCAGGACAAGACTTGGCATCGCTTCAGGCAAAGCTCGCTGCCCTGAGCAACGGGTATTCGGCGTACGCATCTCGCGAGGATCCTATTCTCCAGGCCCGCGGGGACCAGGGCCTTGTTGATACAAAGGCGTACCTGAATGATTTCCTTGGATCAAAGCCAGTAGAAGAGACTTTCCCCGGCCTGTTCGAGCGCATCAAGCGCTATGACCAGGGATTCTTTTCCGCAGGGAGATCCAATGCCATCCAGGAGGTCTTGGACGTCGTCATTCAAATGTCCAAGCAGACCACCCCTGATGCCCGCGCCAGGTTCCTCTCCGATCAACTGAAAGCTTACAGCAACGACACGGATATGACAGGCCTCGTGAAAAGGCTCCAGTCGCTGATGAAGTGACGCCTCAGTATTTCAGCGAATCCAGCCTAGTATGGTGATTTTTCAGCGCTCCCGCGAGTGATTTCCCGGGCCTGTCCTTGCCACGTTTCCTGCTATCGACTACACTAGATGCCAGGTCATATGTCGCCTGAGGATCTCCTTTCACTCCTTCGCGGCTTCGCACTGCGCACCAAAGCTTCCACGATCGATCTGCGCCAGTTCATCGCCTCACTCCCCAAAGGACAGATGACTCCCACGGAGATGGGGACTGCGCTCAGCGGGCTTGCCAGGAAGGGGGCCCTGAAGCTGTCCGCGGCCGAGGGGAAGATCCGGGCCGTGACCTTCCCTGACTTTTCCGAGACGGCCCTGCAGGAAGAATACAAGCGGCTGGCGGTTGAGCCTGATCTGCCTTTCCCCAGCTTGGAGTCGCTCCCGGTGAAAGTCCCGGAAGAGGAGCTTTCCACCGTCGATGTGAAAGGCACCTTTGCCGCGCTCCTCGAAGAGGATGAGTCTCCCCGCAAGGGCCTCGTCAAGGTCGACTTCCCTGACGGGGTGAAGTCTCTGATCGTGCCGCGCGTGATCGTGGGCACTGCGCTGATAGAAGCTGCAGCCGCCAAGATTTCCCGCTACCTGCAGGACCCGAAGAACGCCTCCTACGCCGAGAGCAAGCTCGGATCCGTTCTGCGCGGGAACGAGCTTGTGCTTCGCCAGGCCCTGGAAGATGCCACAAGCCGGCCGCGCAAGGCCGCTTCCCTGATACTTGCCCCCAGCGATTTCCAGTTCCGATTCTGGAACCATCTCACGAACCTGCTGCTCCAGGACGCTTTGGGAAAGGAAGGCAAGACAGACGCAGACCATGGGCTGTGCCAGTCCGCCATGATCATTGCGTACACGGTTTTCCACATGAAGGGAGCGTCGCAGCGGGACCAGGAAAAAGCCGCAGACCTGAAAAAGCTGGACTCGGCGGTGAGAAAACCCCCGTACGTCTTTGGTTATCAGGACCTCTACGAGCTGAAGGACGAAAAGGGCGCGGCCTTTGCTGCGAAGCACACGCGGGACTTCATTCACGGATTCCTCAAGGAGAAGACCAAGCGCTCGGGGGATGAGAACCTTCCCTTCCTGGTGCGGGTCCACGCCGTGGCACAGAACAAGGACTATTTCATCCAGAGGGACTTTCTGGTGACTGTCTTCCTGAAGAAGCTGACGGAGGCTTCCGACGAGCTGCGCACGAAATACCTGGATGATTGGTCTGCCGCGATGAAGCTGGATACCTATCCGTCAGCCGCAAGAAACGACGCAGCCTTCCGCCGCGACGTGGAGGTCCGCGTGAAAGAGGATTTTCCCCTGCTCTCGGCCCTGGCAAACGGGTCTGTCCTCTATCTGGCTGCGGAGCTTCCCGGAACACCGGAAGCGGCCCACACGGAGCTTGGCAGATGCTTTTCCGTGGAGAGCATCCTGCGTCCCTTCGACGAGCTGCTGGGTCTTTCACGGGCCAAGCTGCTCAAGGATGTGCGCCTGTACCTGCCGTTCTGGCAGACCATGCCGCTCGTCAGCGGAATCGTAAGGTTTTTCCGGCGGCTCGGCAGGGGCCGGAAGAAGATCCGCGCGGACGGACAGGCCCCCCCGCCCGCGGCAAGCGCCCGCGTCGTCCTGGGTCAGCCGGAGACTGCAGTCGAGGAGAAAGGTGCCGGCGGCGCAAAGGACAAAGTCCAGAAGACCAATCTGTTGCAGTACAAGAGGAGCATTCAGGCCTTGATCTCGCACTATGTCCCCCTGGGCAAGTCGATAGATGTGACCCTGGAAGAACTGGCGGAAAAATGGAACCCCCTCTATGACCCCCGGGCAAAAAAGAACCTCGTTGAGGACGTCAACTCTCTTGTCCGGGATTTCCTGCGACCCGTCAGACGGTCTTTTCTCGTTCAACCCCCCGATATCAAGAGGATCCATGCCCTTGCAGAACAGCTTTCCACCAGCAAGAGCCTTGCGAAGATCAAGAAGCGCGAGGTGCTGAAAAACTACATCGAGCTGTACATGGTCCGCAGCCTCGATGTCAAAACCATCTAGCCCCGGATCATACAGTGAAGACACACTACGATTTCGACGGGATCATCACGCGGAGCGGAACGAACTCTCTCAAATGGGATTCAAGCAAGAGGATCACCGGCTTTGACGCCCTGCTTCCCCTCTGGGTCGCGGACATGGATTTCGAGGCCCCGCCGGAGATCCGCGAGCCCCTTGCCCGCAGGGTCCAGCACGGCATTTACGGGTACACCGTGGAGCCTGAGTCGTACTTCCAGGCCGCGGGTCTCTGGCTGGAGCGGCGCCACGGCTGGACGGTCAAACGGGAGTGGATGCTCGCCTCCCCCGGCGTCATACCCTGTCTTTCCGCCGCAATCCTTGCCCTTACCGGCCCCGGTGACGGCATTGTCATCCAGCCCCCTGTCTACCATCCGTTCGCCATGCGAATCAGCGGCAACGGGAGGCGGGTTATGGAAAACCCGCTCCTGCTGTCCGGCGCGCGATGGGAGATCGATTTCGAAGGCCTTGAAAGGGTCATCGACCCGGGCACGCGGATGCTGATCCTCTGCAGCCCGCACAATCCGGTGGGCCGGGTCTGGACGCGCGAAGAGCTGGAGCGCCTGGTGGAGATCTGCGCCCGCAGGGGTGTGGTGATAGTTTCCGACGAGATCCACTTCGATCTGGTGATGCCCGGCTTCAGGCATGTCCCTGTTGCATCCCTTTCCGGGGAGGCCTCACGCATGACCGTCACTCTTATCGCGGCAACCAAGACGTTCAATCTGGCCGGGCTGGGCGGCTCAGTGGCGGTGGTCGAGGACCCCGAGCTGAGAAAGCGCCTGGATGCAACTCAGCACTCGGTCTTTGCGGGCCTGGCGAATGCGTTCGCGGCAACTGCTTCCGAGGCGGCATGGCGGCACGGGGAGCGCTGGCTTGATGAGCTGCTGGTGTATGTGGAAGCAAACTACAGGTTCACGGCGTCCTTTTTTGCCGGGCGCCTGCCGGCCGTCCGCATTTTCCCCCTTGAAGGAACCTACCTTGCGCTCCTGGACATGAGGTCCCTTGGGCTCACCGATGACCAGGTGTCGGACAGGCTGCGGCGCGTGGGAGGAGTGTGGCTCGATGAGGGGCGCAAGTTCGGCCGCGGCGGGCAGGGGCTGCAGCGCCTGAACCTCGCCTGCCCCAGGGCTGTCCTCAGCGACGGCCTCGAGCGCGTGGCCCGGGCGCTTTCCTCCGCCGTCCCTTCGGCTCCTCCCGGGGGGTGAGGAAGATGGGCGGCACGAGGGTCCACACCGCCAGGGCCACTGCCCCGTGCCACGGCTCGTAGTACGGCGGACGCACGAACCGCAGCGGACCCGTGCCAATGGCATAGATCCAGACAACAAGGGAAAGCGTTGAAACAATGAGCTGGGGCCGCGAGGTCACCCCCGAAGCCCTGCTGAGATAGATCGGCGTGATGGCCACAAGGAGCAGCGCCACCACGAGGTGAGGCAGCAAAGCAGGCGGCATCACTCCCTGAATGAAGATGAAGACCGCAATCACTTCACTGGGGATCAGCTTCAACAGGACCTGGAGGAACGAGTTTTCCTGCTCGATCGATCTGCCCATCATGGGCTCCTTTCATTCTCAATCGCGCCACATTTTCACGACAGCGCATTCTTGCCCACGGGAAGAGGATCGTCAACGCCTTTTCCACCAGATGCCCGTGCACTCAGGGACAATCACCTCGCCGCCCGCGGCAAGATCGTAGTCCGTCATCTGGCCAAAAAAAAGCTCCACCAGACGCCTGGCCTCGGCAAGGGAAGGGAATCTGTAGTCCGTACGGACCCACCGGGCCGCAAACCCGAGCTGGCGTTCCAGAAACCCGTAGAAGACCGGCAGGACCGAGCCGGGCGCGCTCGGCATGCGAAAGCCGGTCCCCAGGGTCTCGATGATGATGAACGTCCCCCCGGGTCTCAGCAGCCGGGTGCCCTCTCCCAGCAGAGCCTCCGCTGCATTCCTCCATTCGCTCTGAGCCTCCGATACGCCGTGCCCGTAGCTCCATCCTTCGATCACCACATCCGCGCAACAATCAGGAAGCGGTATGCTTCTGTTGTCGGCAACAGCCACCGTGACATTCCGCAGGCCGCGGCTCTCTATGTTCACCAAGGCCTTGTCCAGCATGTGCCTCGACCTGTCGAAAGCAGCCACCGTGCCACACAGCGGGGCAATGAGCATGGTCACGCGCCCCGTGCCCGCGCCCAGCTCCACGACGGCCTTGCCGGTGAAAGACGCAGCCTCCCCCAGCGCCCGGGGCAGGTTCCCTTGCCAGTCCTCGAAGGAAACCAGTTCGTGATATTCGCCTGCGTGTCTGCTGTAGATCAGCTCGAAGTCAGTGGCCATTTTTTCTCCTTTCCCGCAGACACGAGCCGCGCCGGCTTTCCCTCAAGCCTGTAGATCCTGCATGCCGCAGCTCCCTCGATCTCCCGGGGGTAGTGTGTCACCACGACTGCAGGGATGGGATGGCGCGAGAGAAGCCGCAGAAACATCGCCCAGAGGCTTCTCCGCGCATCGGCGTGCAGCCCGCTGAATGGCTCATCCATGAGGATGGCATCAGGGGCCCTTGCAAAGCAACGGGCCAGCGCGGCGCGTCTTTTCATTCCTCCCGAAAGCTCCTCAGGCCTCCGGGTCTCCGCTCCTGCCAGCCCGACTTCCCTGAGGAGAAAACGCGCCATGCCAAGCGCCTCCTCGCGCTGATGCCCACTGTACAGGAGGGGGAGGGCAGCGTTTTCCTCAACGCTCCTCCAGGGCAGGAGCCTGTCATCCTGGAACACGAACCCCAGGCGCGCAGGTGCTGATATCGCGCCGCTGGACGGCCGAAGAAGGCCGGCAATCAGCTTCAGGAGGGTCGTCTTCCCGATCCCGGAGTCACCGGTGATGACAGCCACGCCTCCCGGAGGGACCGTGATGCTGATGTCCCGCAGGAGCGCTTCTTTCCCCTGCCATGAAAACCCGACCCTGAGCAGACGAATCCGCTGCGGGCGTGGAGTCGGCGTGAACAGCGCCTGCGGATCCGGCGGCTCGATTTCCCTTCGGGCAGAGGGCCGGCTGCCGGAGATCAGACGGCGGACAGGGGTCCAGAGACGCCCTGCCAGGGGAAGGAGGTGCGTGAAGGCGAGAATGACCAGGATCAGAACGATGGCCCAGGCGAACAGGTTTCGGATGCGAAGCGACATGTACGCGGACTGGATCTGGAAGCCGATGCCGCTCGATGCACCGAAGTACTCTGCAGTCACTGACGCCTTGACTGCCAGAACCAGCCCGGCCTTCAGTGATGCGGCCAGAAACGGCCTCAAATGCGGGAAGACAAGCTCCCGCATGCGCGGAGAGAAACCAGGGGCAAACACAGAAAGCATTTCCCCGTATGAACGCGGGAGAGTCGTCATGCCCTCTCCCACGGTGACAGCCACCAGAGGGAACGTGATGAGACCGATCACCGTGATCGCCGGCAGATGGCCGACTCCCATGAGGGCGACCAGGGGGATGGCCCACAGGAGCGGCGGCATGCCCTGGAAGAACTGCACGATGGGCCGCAAGAATGCGCCTGTCCCCGGACGGCTGCCCGAGGCGATGCCCGCGATGCATCCAGCGAAAAACCCCGCGCAGAAGCCAATGAAAACCCGGATCAGGGTTGCCAGGATCTGCAGCCACGCGAAGCCATGCGAAAGAAGGAGGACAGTGTCCGCGGCCGAGGTCCAGGGCGCGGGAACGAGGTAGGTACCCGCAAGGAGGCTCGCGGCCGCCCAGACCAGCAGGAGGAACGCAGTCCCGGTCGCTGCCTGGAAACGAAGAGCGAGCGGGCCTTTCAGGCGCGTCACGGCAAGAAGAAGAACTGCCCGTCCAGGGTCCGCTTTTCCTCCGGAAGAAACGGAGCCACCTGGCGATAGTAGTCGAGCACCCGGGACTCGTTTTCGGCGAGGTCCGGCACTTCGAAGAGCGTCCGCCGCGTGGCTTCCTCCAGCACCCCCGGCGAAAGTCCGAGAGTCACGGCAAACCTTCGAGCAGCTGCTGCCGGATCTGCCGAGATCTCGCGGCTGGAATCCCGCCACGATTCCAGGAGGCTGATCAGCAGGGCCCTGTGGGACGATGCAAAGGCCTCCGTGGAGAAAAGGCTGACCTGCGGAGACCTGCCGTCCCCGCTGTTCAGCGACGCCCATGCCCGGGAATACTCTGTAAGACGCAGGAGGCCGTTGCTGCCCACCACCGAGGTGGCCAGCGGCTCAGGCAGGGCGGCAGCGTCGATCTGTCCGGAGAGGAGCCTGGCTATGCTCTGGGTAAAAGGGCCGTAGGTGATGGAAAGGTCCCTCTGGGGATCGATCCCCTCATGCGCAAGCAAGGCGCGGGT
>Ga0187849_1003241_pt1 | contig 14596 bp, 16 predicted proteins | sample June2016WEW_4_10_2_FD_132412 | JGI IMG/M metagenome (GOLD analysis project Ga0187849, IMG submission 132412) | Peatland microbial communities from SPRUCE experiment site at the Marcell Experimental Forest, Minnesota, USA - June2016WEW_4_100 | ecosystem: Environmental > Terrestrial > Soil >... | reverse complement strand
GCCGCAGAAAATGCAGCGAAGCATGTTGATCTCGAATTCGAGCGGCATCTTCTCGGCGTTCGGGCGGTCGGCCAGCGGACCGGTCGGGCCGGGCGGAGTGATTTTGATCGCCTTGGGTGGGCAGACGAATTCGCAAAGCTGGCACGAGACGCACTTGGTGTTGCCTTCCTGATCGCGCACGAGATATGGCGCGCCGCGATAGTCTGCCGGCACGGCCCATTTTTCCTCGGGATACTGCATCGTCACCTTCTGCTTGAAGAAGTGACGGAGCGTGACTTTGAACCCGCCGGCAATCGCCGGCAGGTAAAGCCGTTCCCAAAGATTCAATGGTTTGCGTTTGACAATCATTCGTTTTTTATTAACACCCTGCTTTAGCTGGGTGTTGCCCAACCCGAAATGCGGGAGAAACCGTTTCAACGGTTTCCACATCGTGCCATTCCAAGCCGTATCGTTCGACAAAAAGTTTCAGTTCGTCCGTAAAACTCCTTTTGCGATGATGCTCTTCCTGGTTCACGATGTAAGCCGCAACTTCCGCCACCGCCGACTCCGAAACCGAGAACGCTCCGTAGCCGCGCCCCCAGGAAAACCTGCCGGGGATCAACTTTTGCTCGTTAATCCAATGCGACGAGCCACCCTTGAACAATTGCACCGCTTCTTCGACACAGAGATTTGTCGGCAAGTCAATCAAGGCGTGAACATGGTCAGGATTGAAATAATTGATCTTCAGATAAATGTTCTTTTGTTTCGAGTAGTCAGTCAGCCAAACGGAGGCATTTGCCGCCGCCGACTTCGAGAGCATCGGCTCGCGTTCCAGTGTCGCCCATACCAAGTGAACCCAAAGTTTTGAATAAGAATGCAATGACATATTTTCCCCTTTCACCATTCCGAAAGAAAACCGTTAAAACGGTTCTTTCCGCGCTCCCGCATTTTTTCACCCCGCTGAAGCGGGGTGTTAATGAGAGGCGCACAAGTGGGTTTGGCAATAGCGATCATTTTTTCTCTGTTGTTCAACTCTTCCACCACAGCCAAACCGCCGTCACCACGATGTTCGCCAGCGCCAGCGGAATGAACCGGCGCCAGCCCAAATCCATCAACTGGTCGTACCGGAAGCGCGGCCACATCCAGCGCACCCAGATGAACAGCAGCAGGAACCCAAACACCTTCGCCAGAAAGATCGCGATGTGCGCGATGCCGCCCAGCAACGTCGTCGCGGTCTGGTCGAGGCCGAACCACGGCAGCGTCCAGCCGCCGAAGAACAGCGTCACCATCATCGCCGACGCGAGAATCATGTTTGCGTATTCCCCCATGAAAAACAGCGCAAATTTGATCGAGCTGTATTCGATGTTGTAGCCGCCGGCCAGTTCCTGCTCGGCTTCCGGCAAATCGAACGGCGTGCGGTTGGTTTCGGCAAAAGCCGCCCCGAGGAAAATCGCGAACGCCAGCGGCTGCTTGAACACCAGCCAGCTTAAAAGACCGTGTGCTTGATAGCCAATCACGTCGTTGAGATTCAAACTGCCGACGAGCAGAAAGACCGGGATGACCGACATGCCCATCGAGATTTCGTAGGAAATCATCTGCGCGCTGGAGCGGATGCCGCCGAGGAACGGGTATTTCGAGTTCGCCGCGTAACCCGCCAGCACGATGCTGTAAACGCCGAGCGACACGATGCCGAACGTATAAAGAATGCCGACATTCAGATTGGCGAGCACCATCGGCTGATTGCCAATCTTCGATCCAAACGGAATGACGGCGAGGTTGAGAATGGCCGGCATCAGGGCAATGGCCGGCGCCAGGATGAAATAAACTTTGCGCACGTGCGCCGGCGTGAACTCTTCCTTGAAGAACGACTTCACCCCGTCTGCCACCGGTTGAAGCAGGCCGAACGGCCCGACGCGGTTCGGCCCGAGGCGGTCCTGCATGAACGCGCACACGCGCCGCTCGACGAGCACGATATACGCCACCATCGTCATCAGGATGGCAAACGCGGCCAGGACCTTCACGCCCGTGAAAAGCGCGAATTGCTGTGCGTCGCTCAAGTTGTTCAGCCAATCCATCATGGTGTTCGATTTCAACGCAGAGAACGCAAAGAACGCCGAGAAACGCAGAGAGATTTATTCTTCTCTGCGCAACTTTGCGGGCTCTGCGGCCTCTGCGTTAAAAGTGTTGTCATATCTTCACCGTCACGCCCGTGTCACCAAGGCTGGCCCACGTCAGACCATTGAACGCGGGCACGTCCTTCGCCATTTCGTTGAACAAACCTTCGATGGTCAGGAAACCATCCTGGCCGGTGACGTTGTAAACGAGGTCGTGCAAAAATTCCCATTCGGGCCGCGCCTCGCCGGGCGGTTCGACGGCCTTCATGAATTTCTGGACACGGCCCTTGGTGTTCGTGAACGTGCCGCGCTTCTCGGCGTGGGCGCAGCCGGGCAGAACATAATGCGCCAGTTTCGTCGTCACATTCGGCAGAAGGTCGCTCACGATGAGCGTCTCCAGCCTGCCCAACAAATCCGCGCCAATACCGTGCCTGGTCACGTCTTCGCCAAAAACAATCAACGTTTTGATTTTCCCGGCGCGAATGAATTCGGCCATCGGCATCATTTTAATGCCTGCGCTCGCCTGACAAAGGCCGATCAACCGCGCCCCGGTCTTGTTCGGATTCCGATCGGCGTTCAGCAACAACTTGTCACCTTCACCAAATCGCCCGATGGAGTCTGTCAGCGCGCCGTATTTGTCCGCGAGCTTTTTGAGCAGCCAAAGTTCCTCATTGGTCTGCCGCGCCGAGGCGATGATGGCGATCGAACCTTGAGAGGCTTTCTTCAGTTTCTCCGCGATTTCACCAAGCGCGGTGGTCCAAGTTGCTTTGGAGTGGGTCAGGCTTCCAGCCTGACCGGAGTTGGAAGGAGACAGGCTGGAAGCCTGTCCCACTCTGACAAGAACTTCCTTCAACCGGTCTTCGCGACCAATCCACTTGTAATTCAACCGGCCGGCATCGCACATCCACGGGCCGTTGACGGCGTCGTTCTCGCGCGGCGTGTAGCGGTAAATTTTCCCCTCGCGCGAGCCGATGAGGATGTTGCAACCGGTCGCGCAACTCGTGCAAATGCTTTTGGTTTCCTTGAGAAACCACACGCGCATCTGGAATCGGAAATCTTTCGAAGTAAGCGCGCCGACGGGGCAAATGTCCACGGTGTTCAGCGTGTAATTATTGTCGAAAGCCTTGCCCGGATACGCCGTGAGCGCGTTGAAGCTGCCGCGATTGACGATGCCGAGCGCGTCGTCGCCCACGATGTCCTTGGTGAACCGGATGCAGCGGGTGCAGAGGATGCAGCGTTCGTCATCGAGCAGGATACGCGGACCAAGGTCAACCACCTTGGGCTTGTGAACCTTGGCCTCCACGAAGCGGCTCGCGCTCTGGCCGTAATCCACCGAGTATTCCTGCAGTTTGCATTCGCCCGCCTGGTCGCAAATCGGGCAGTCGAGCGGGTGGTTGATGAGCAGGAATTCGAGCACGCCCTCGCGCATTTGTTTCACGCCGGGCGTGTTCGTGTAAATCTCCATGCCGGGCGAAATCGGAGTGGTACAGGCGATGGCCGGGCGCGGTGACTTGATGATTTTCGGCGTGCCGTCGGGGTTCAAAATCGGTTTCCGATCCGGCCCGAGCGCCGGTGTGCCGAACTCGACGAGGCACATGCGGCAATTGCCGGCGACGGGCAGCTTCGGATGATAGCAATAATGCGGCACGTCCACCTTCGCCAACTCGCAGGCCTGGATCATGGTCATTGGTGTCAGTTTGCCCGACCAATCGGCCATGAGGCGCGGCACCTCGATTTCGCGCCCGTCCACCTTCACCTTGATTTTTTCAATCGCGGGCGGCACGGGCTTGGTTTCGATTGTTGGTGCTTGCGACATTAATTATTTTTCCAATGTTGCAAAGTAACGTTGCCAAGATTGATCAACTAATTTGCCAATCTTTTGAAAAAGCTCGGCATTTCCTCTAATGAAACTTTCATCAACCTCCATTTGAATTGTCTGCCACTTCGTTGAACCGTAGGGTTTTGCATTATAGGAAATGGATTTAGCGTCAAGCAATGACGTGATGGCAGGAACATCCTGGTTACTCAAAGTTTTTGAGATTGTGATTTTGTCTGTCATGGCTCAACTCCTCATGGTTGCTTTCTCTCATTAGCACCGGGCTTCAGCCCGGTGACCCGCCGGCCAAGAGAACATCCAGCCGTTTTAACGGCTTTTCCACGCGCCCGGGAAGCCGTTGAAACGGCTGAAAACATACACCTGCCGCCAACACCGGGCTGAAGCCCGGTGCTAATGAGAGGTTGGTTCGTTCGCATTTCTTTGTCAGCTTTACGCATGTTGACTCGCCGCCGGTTTCATCTCCAAGCCCGGCCCGACGACTTTCGCTTCTTTCACCCGACGCTCTTCATCCGTTGCGCCTTTCGCAATAAATTCGTCCTTGAACTTTGCCACGAAGCTTTGCACCGGCCACGAGCAGGCCTCGCCGAAGGCGCAAATGGTGCGGCCGCCGGGAATGTTGTCGGCGATCTTCACCAGATAATCCGCGTCCTGCGCGCGGCCTTCACCGTGCGTGAGGCGATGCAGCGCCTTGTTCAGCCAGAGCGAACCTTCGCGGCAGGGCGTGCACTGGCCGCAGCTTTCATGCGCGTAGAAGTCGCTGATATTCGCGAGCGCTTCGACAATGTCGGTCGAGTCGTCCATCACGATGATGGCGCTGGAACCGCTCATCGAGCCGGCTTGGATCAACGAGTCAAAATCATAGGGCAAATCGAGCATGTCCACGTCCTTGCCCTTGATTTTGAATTTTTCGCCCGCCTTGAAAACCTTTGCGGATGACCCGCCGGGAATGACCGCCTTGAGTTTCCGCCCATCACGCAGTCCCCCGCCGAAGGCCGGATCATGAATGAGTTCGCCAATGGTCACCTTGCCGACTTCGATTTCGTAGTAACCCGGCTTCTTCACGTGGCCGCTGAGGCTGACGATGCGGGTACCGGTGTTGTTGGGCGTGCCGAGCTTGGCGAATTCCGCGCCGCCCAGGGCGACGATGTGCTTCACGTTGCAGAGCGTTTCGACGTTGTTGACGATGGTCGGGCACATCCACAGGCCCAGCACCGCCGGGAAATACGGCGGTTTGATGCGCGGATACGGCCGCTTGCCTTCGAGCGATTCGATGAGGCCGGTTTCCTCGCCGCAAATGTAGGCGCCCGCGCCGCGATGCACGTACATTTCCAAATCGTAGCCGGTGCCCAAAATGTTTTTGCCGAGAATTTTTTTTGCCTTCGCCTCCTTGATGGCACGATTCAGAATTTTTGCGCCCCCGATGAACTCACCGCGGATGTAAATGTAGGCGAGATGCACGTCGTTCGCAAAGCACGAGATGATCGTGCCCTCGAGCAACTGGTGCGGGTCCTTGTGGATGATCTGCTTGTCCTTGAACGTGCCGGGCTCGGATTCATCGGCGTTGCAAATCAAGTAAATCGGCTTGCCGCTTTTGCGGTCCACAAACGACCACTTCAACCCGCACGAAAAACCGGCCCCGCCGCGACCGCGCAGGCCGGAGGTCATGACTTCCTGGCGGATTTGCTCCGGGCCGGAAAGTTTTTTGCCATCCGGCAAATCCTTCGGCTGAAGGGCCAGCGCCCGCTTGAGCGCGTCGTAGCCGCCGTGACGCAAATAGCAGTTGAGGTCGGGCGTGTAACCCGGCGCATCGGCATGTTTCAAAATCAATTTGTATTCCTGCGGCATGGCTAATTGCGTAATGCGTAATGCGTGATGCGTGATCCGGGAAAGTCAGTTGTTGCGTCCGCCCTCACCCCGGCCCTCTCCCCCAGGAGAGTGAGAATGATTCGCCGGTTAATGGCGATGCGGGCACCGCTGGTTGTCGTGTTTGGTTTGGAGCGAGCGGCCGGGAGACGGTGATTGCAAATGTACCGAACGAATTCCCCAGCGACGCGGTCAGCTTCCGCCTCTCCCCGGGGGAGAGGGCCGGGGTGAGGGCGGACGTTAAAACCAATCGATTCTTTCAACGCTGAACCGGTTTGGCGGCTTGACTGGCCGATGAAACCGTTTAGGCTGTCACACGCTCCGGCCTGCCCGATGGTGTAACGGTAGCACAGCAGACTCTGGATCTGTTTGTCATGGTTCAAATCCATGTCGGGCAGCCAACTTGCCAAGGCTGAAGGCTGAAGGCTGAAGGCTGAATTGAACGTCTTCATTTGCACCTCCCCACAATTTCATCGGCTTTGGCATGACTCACGCCTTCGTAAAAGGCATCGTTGCACATCATCACCGGTGCGGTGCCGCAACTGGCGAGGCATTCGACGAATTCGACCGTGAACTTTCCGTCCTTCGTCGTTTGCGGGCCGTGCGCGTGCGGATCCAGGCCCAGCTTCGCGCAAAAATGTTTGTGGAGTTCATGCGCGCCGCCCAGCGCGCAGCTCAGCGTCCGGCAGACCTTGATCTGATACTTGCCCATCGGCTGCTGCCGGAGCATGGGATAAAACGTCACGAGCTCGTAAACGTTGATGGGCTGCAATTCGAGCTTCTTCGCCGTCCATTCGACCGCTTCCTGCGAAATCCAGCCGAAATGCTCCTGCATCGCGTGCAGCACCATGAGCGACGCCGCGCGTTTCACGGGGTAATGCGAAATCAGTTCGTCAATCCCGGCTTCTAAATTTGCTGGAACGGTGAAACTCATTTCAATTTTTTAACGCAAAGGCGCAAAGACGCGGAGACGCAAAGGTGTGTCGCGGGTTTCCAAACCCGTGCGCCGCATGATATCGCCAGCCCCGCCGATTTGGAAATCGGCGATACAGCAGGTTTGGAAACCTGCGCTACATCACGCAACGGATGCCGATCAGCAAATCCTTTGCACCCTGGCGTCATTGGGTCTTTGCGTTTCATGTCTGGTTCGGAAATCATCGGTCACATTCCCCCATCACGAAATCGAGCGAGCCGAGAATTGCCGTCACGTCGCTCATCATGTGGCCGGGCAACAAGTGCGACAGAATGCTCAGGTTCACAAAGCTGGGCGAGCGAATCTTCAACCGGTACGGTGTGCCGCCGCCGCGGCTGTGGATGTAAAAACCGAGTTCGCCCTTGGGATTCTCGTGGCCGAAATAAATTTCACCGGGCGGCACGTTCATGCCTTGCGTCACGAGGATGAACTGGTGAATCAACTCCTCCATGCCCGACATGACTTTGTCCTTCGCCGGCAAAACAATTTTGCCATCGGCCACATTGACCGGCTCTTTGGTTTTGTTGTCCGCGCCGCCGGGAATTTTGTCGAGGCACTGATGCAAAATGCGCACGCTCTGGCGCATTTCCTCCATGCGCACGAGGTAACGGTCGTAACAGTCGCCGGCCGAGCCGAGCGGCACGTCGAATTGCAAATCACGGTAGCACAGATACGGCTGCGCCTTGCGCAAATCATAGTCCACGCCGCTGCCGCGCAGATTGGGACCGCTCAGGCCGTAGTCAATCGCCACGTCCTTGGGGATCACGCCCACGTCCCGGGTGCGGTCCACCCAGATGCGATTGCGCGTGAGCAGCGTCTCCATCTCCGCGATGTTGACGACGACTTCGTTGAGGAACGTGCGGACGGCGTCGCACCAACCCGGCGGGGTGTCGCGCGACACGCCGCCAATGCGCGTGTAACTGGTCGTGAACCGCGCGCCGGTGAGCGATTCGCAGAGGTTGTAAATTTTTTCGCGCTCGGTGAACGTGAGCAGAAAAACTGTGACCGCGCCGAGGTCCAATCCAAATGCGCCGATGCCGAGCAGGTGCGACGAAACACGCGCCAGTTCGCAGCACATCACGCGGATGTACTGGCAGCGCGGAGGCAAATTCTTTTCAATGCCCAGCAATTTTTCCACCGCGAGCGCGTAAGCGACGTTATTGGCCAGCGGTGCGAGATAATCCAGCCGGTCCGTGTAAGGGATGAACTGGGTGTAGGTCATGTTCTCGGCGATTTTTTCATCGCCGCGATGCAAATAACCCACGTCCGGGTCAGCCTTGGTGATAAGCTCGCCGTCGAGTTCGAGCACGATGCGGAGCACGCCGTGCGTGGCGGGATGCGACGGCCCCATGTTCAGGACCATTTTCTCGCCCTGCATGTCGCGCAATTCCTCAACCGCCCCGCTCGCGCTTGCGGCGGGGTCGCGAATTTCGGTGTCTTGAACGCTGCTCACTTAAACAAATCTTTCTGCGTTTCTTTATTGCGAATGGCTGAACTCAACTTTTCCTTCATGCTTGGCAAATTTGTAAGAAGAGTTTGAAAATGAATTAAATCATCTTTTTCAAAGCTGCCTGAATATGGAGCACTATCGGTTACACGAAGTTGAGATTTCCCGTCTTGCCAACTAAAATTATACACACACACGCCACCGTATAATTCCGTTACTATGCTACTCGTGGCACGACTCATGGGACACCGAGCAATTTCCGTTTCAAAATTTTCGGTGTGATTTTTGCTGGCCACAGTATCCCACTCAAAAAACTTGTTGAAAACATTTGTTACAGATTCTTCTTGGCCTATATCAAAATGCATCTCTTGAGAATCTTCTAAATCTTTAAGATCGGGTCGGTGAAAATGAGTCGTAGTAAATGCTATTAATTCAATTCCAGCATGCCTTAAGTAAATCCACCGTTGTTTATCTCTTGTAAAACCAAAAGGTGGTTCGTTTGTGGTAAAATAATCGGATTCGTGCTGCTCAAGATCGCTTTCGCGATTTTGCCAAAGGAATAAGTCAACTGGATTTGCAAATGGACTTCTTTGATTTTGCGTAACTGAAACATTTGGCGTGTTGGTTTTGATAATTATTCCATACTTTGCCCGAAACTCTGCCGGCAAATTTGAAATCGCAACAGACGTTCTGTTGCTATTGTATGTAAACACAACGAGTTTCGGATATTTGGTGATTTCTGTGATGTTCGTAAATATTTTCCCGTCCAAGGTTGTTAAATCCTCGGCATACGAGAAGACGGAAGGCAGAATCAAAACACTGAGTGCCACCAAAAGACGCAGGGAACGCAAAGGAGCGCGGCTGTGGTCGCAGACCCAGCCGCAGCACGTTCGTATCAGCACAACGCTGGATATGTCGGACATGCTGCGGCTGGTGCTTCGCACACAGCCGCGCTCCGCCAAGAATTCTTTGCGCAATTTGTGTTCTGTTGCAGCCATGAAAATCAGTTCTCCGGCGTCCGCACCCGCGGCTCGCGTTCAATGGCGTCCTTGCCGCCGGGTGCAGTCACGAACGGTCCGCCTTCGAGTGGCGCGGCTTGAGTGAATGCGACTTCAGGAATTTGTGTTGGTTTGCCGGCGAGCGGGAAATCCTTCCGCAACGGAAAATACGGATAGCCTTCCCACATCAAAATCCGGCGCAAATCGGGATGACCGCGAAACCGGATGCCCATCATGTCGTAGATTTCGCGCTCGTGCCAGTTCGCCGTGCGCCACACGCCGATGACGGTCGGCAATTCGGATTTTTCCTCGCTCACGTCGGCTTTGACACGCAATTCGCAGCCATTCGCGAGGCTGCGCAGATGATAAACCACTGTCCAGCGCGGGTCTTCGCCGTAATTATCGAGGCTGCTGCTGTCCACGAGGTAATCGAAGCCCAATTCCTTCCTGGCGAATTCGCACACTTCCGCGATTCGTTCCGCGTTGGTGAGTTTGATTGTGATTTCGCCGCGAAACCCGGCCGGTTCGGAGAGCACGTCCCCGAACTTGGCTTTGAGTTGTTTGGCTAAATCGAGCGCGCTCACGGTCAAAAAAGGGAGTATTGGAATGTTGGAGCATTGGAGTATTGAGATATCGGAGAACCATTACTCCAAAACTCCATCACTCCAATTCCGTATCCGTGTTTATCCGCGTTCATCCGTGGTTGGAAATTCAACTGGCTTTTGTTAACGTCGCCAGCAGCGGCTCGTGTTGCACTTGGTTTTGCAGCTTTATCAGCGCGTCCAGCAACGCTTCGGGCCGGGGCGGACAGCCGGCCACATAAACGTCCACCGGGATGATGTGGTCCACACCCTGCAGCACGGAGTAGCTGCGATACATGCCGCCGGTCGAAGCGCACGCGCCCATGGCGATGACCCATTTCGGCTCGGCCATCTGGTCGTAAATGCGCTTTACCGCCGTCGCCATTTTGTAAGTGACCGTCCCGGCGACGATCATCACGTCGGATTGCCGCGGCGAGAAACGCATGACCTCCGAACCGAAGCGCGAAATATCGAACCGGCTCGCGCCGGCAGCCATCAATTCAATGGCGCAACAGGCCAGGCCCATCGGCATCGGCCAAAGGGAGTTTTTGCGAAACCAATTCAAGGCCGCATCAATGCGCGTGACAATGACGTCGCCTTCAATTTTAGAATCGTAGCCGATTTCGCTCCGTGTTGGCATAAACGCGCGCTTCAAAAAAATGCGCGGAAACTAACATAAACAACGGTTACAATTGAAACAAGTTAAATTGTGAATTTTTTCACAAACTTTCAGTTTTCACACGGAAACTTTCACACAAATTTAACCAGGCTGATTACGCCAATCCCACCCCACTGATGATAAAGAAAGATGAGAATCTTGATGAATCCGATGTTGATACCAGCGAGAGCCATCATGCCGGCAAGGAAATATAAAACCTTTCTCATGGCTTGACGCTGCCTAACGCTCCAGATGAGCGACCGGAGCGAGAATAACCAATGACGACCGCCTTGCAAGCCAGCATCCGAACTCCGAGCGCCCGCTCCGGTTCGCTCGATCTGGTTTGTTAGGCCGACAATCCTGTGACATCATACTCATAACGTGAAACGAAATATGGGGCGACCTGTCTATCGCTGTGATGACGAAATCCAAATCTCTCATAGACTGCTCGCAACCGCGGGCGTGACGCCTCACAGTCCAAGCGCAAGTAATCTCTGCCAAGCGAACGCGCTCGCTCGACAGCCCAGCGAAGCAAAGCCGATGAAATGTCACCGCCTGCGAACTGCCTTCTGACAGCAAGGCGATGCACAAATGCCGACTGATGCTGCAGCACGTCCGGCCAGAACAATGAATCCTCCAGCTGAAACTTCACAACACCCGCTGCCGCGCCCTCCCACTCAGCAACAAAGAACAGCCCGGCATCAACGTCGGCGACAATACGCGCTGGCAACAACTCGTCATCTCGCCACATACCCATACCGCTCTGCTTCAACCACTGTGCCGCCTCTCGAAGTATGCCGCTCACATTCTCAGTATCCTGCGGCATGGCTTGTCGGATGGACGGGCGCATTATAGCCTAACAGTTAATGGACGGCGTCCAGCAGTTCTGGGACAGCCTGTCCTGTTTCATGGATCCGACATTATTCCGGGTTTAAGTAATTGTCCAGTATCGGCTTTGTAGCGGCAGCAGTGGTGATTCGGCGGCAAGGAAAGGCGCGATTCGTGTCTGACCTTCAGAGTGGAAGGTTTGAGGTTCATCCTTGGCCGAGCTTCTTTGATTTTTCCGTCGCGGCGCGGACGGCGCTCATCACAACGCCGCGCAGTTTGCCTTTTTCCAATTCATGCAAGCCTTCAATCGTCGTGCCGCCAGGACTGGTGACCTGGTCTTTGAGTGCGCCGGGATGCTGGCCGGTTTCCAAAACCATCTTGGCCGCGCCCAAAACGGTTTGCGCCGCGAGCTTCGTTGCAATGTCACGCGGCAAACCGGCCGCCACCCCGCCGTCGCTCAACGCTTCGATGAATTGATAAACATAGGCCGGGCCGCTGCCGCTCAAGCCCGTCACGGCGTCGAGCAACGATTCCTTCACTTGAAACGCGATGCCGACGGCGGAAAGAAGTTTCTTCGCCAGTTCGCCGTCCGCCGCCGTCGCGGATTTGCCGAGCGCAAACGCCGCCGCCGCTTCGCCAACGAGCGCGGGCGTGTTGGGCATGACGCGAATGACACGTGTGCCAGCGGGCACCGCCGCTTCCATTTTGGCGAGCGTCACACCGGCGGCGATGGAAATCAGCAAATGCTCGTTCGTGAAATTGCCGCGCTGTTCGGCCAGAACCCCGGCGACCTGGTCGGGTTTCACAGCCAGAATCAGGGCGCTCGCGAATTGCAAAACGTCGGCGCTGGACACGGTGGTTTTGGCGCCGGTTTCCTTCGTGAAAGCGGTGCGCGCCGCCTCAGACAAATCGCTGGCGAGAATTTCTTTTGGAAAAACAATTTCCGCGCGAATGAAGCCACGCGCCAGCGCCGTGGCCATTTTGCCCGCGCCGAGAAAGCCGATGGTTAATGGGGTTGCCATGAGAGCTTTTTAGCAGGCCGGTTTGCGCAGCGGAAGTGAAAACGCGCCGATGAATTCGCGGCTTGAATTTGCGCGAACACAATCTATTTTAAGTCCGGCACGAAAAGGCTGTTGAATTTTCAATTTTTACACAATGTCAGGCCACCGTCGAACATGGGAAACGTTTGAAGCGATGAAATTCGCCGCCGAAGAGGGCGATCCGCAGGCGCAGTGTTATCTCGGTGTCTGTTTTCAAAACGGCCAGGGCGTGCCCCAAGATTATCACGAGGCGGTGAAATGGTTCCGTCGCGCGGCCGAACAGGGCGATCCCGTCGCGCAGTGTTACCTCGGCGTGTGTTATTTGAACGGCGCCGGTGTGCCGCAGGAATTCGGCGAGGCGGCCAAGTGGTTGCGCGAAGCGGCGGAACAAAACGACCCCGCCGCGCAATTCAACCTCGGCATGCTTTACGAAACTGGCCAGGGCGTGACGCAGAATTACGCCGAAGCGGTGAAATGGTATCGCGAAGCAGCGGAGCGCGGCTACCCGGCGGCGCAATTCAATCTGGGAGTCTTTTACGAGACGGGCCAGGTCGTGCCGCAAAATTTCCAACTGGCCGTCAAATGGTATCGCGCCGCCGCCGAACAGGAGTGCGCGCCCGCGCAGTGCAATCTTGGCCTTTGTTACCAAACCGGACGCGGTGTGGAGCAAAATCAGCCGGAGGCCGTGAAGTGGTTCATCCGCGCCGCGCGGCAAGGCGACAAAACCGCCCAGCACAACCTCGGTCTGCACTACGCCTCGCAGGAAATCACCGAAACCACTGAAGCCGCCGAAGATTCGCCGTGAACATCAGTGTGCGAGTTCCGCCAGTTTCGCGTTGGCACGCCCGTCATCAATAATTTCAGCGGCCAAATCCCAGCCTGCAACCAGCGACTTCGTTTTGCCCGCGACGAACAGCGCGGCGGCGGCATTGAGCAGGACGGCGTCGAGTTTCGGTCCGCGTTCTTCGCCGCGCAGAATGCGCCGCACGATTTCCGCGTTGGTTTTGCAGTCGCCGCCGATCAAATCCGCCAGCTTCGCCGGCTGCACCGGGAATTGTTCCGGTGACAAAACGGACGTGGCAAAACCGCGTTCCTGATAAAATTCAGCAACCAGGTTCGGGCCCAGGGTCGAAAGTTCATCGAGATGACTCGCCGCCGGGACCGATCCGCACACAACCATTGCGCGCCGCACGCCGAGCGATTGCAACACCCGGGCGAGCGGCTCGCACAATTCCGGTCGTGGCACACCGACGAGCATCGCCGAAGGCCGCGCGGGATTCAGCAGCGGGCCGAGAAAATTGAAGATCGTCCGCTGGCCGCGTTCGGCGCAGAGTTTGCGCGCCGGGGCAATGTGCTTGAACGCAGGATGGTAATTTGGCGCAAAGAAGAACGCAAAGTGATGTTCGCGCAATGAGCGCGCGGCTTCCGCCGGGGTCAAATCAATCCGCACGCCGAGGGCTTCGAGCACGTCCGCGCTGCCGGCTTGTGAAGTAATCGCCCGATTGCCATGCTTGGCGACCGTCACGCCGGCGGCGGCGCAGACAATGGCGGTGGTGGTTGAAATGTTGAACGTGCCATGCCGGTCGCCACCGGTGCCGACGACGTCGAGGATTTCCCGCGCGCGGGTTTCGGCATCGAGCGGTGGTTGAATTGATTTGTCACGCAGGGCGCGGGCGAACGCGGCGATTTCGCCGGGGGTTTCGCCTTTTTGCGCCAGCGCGCCCAGAAAAGCGGCTTTGCCGGCGGCCGAAACTTTTTCGGCGGTCAATTGTTCAACCGCCAGGCGGACTTGTTCGTCCGCGAGCGGACGCGCGGCGGCAAGTTGTGGAATGAACTTCTCAAGCACGGCATGATTCTAAGCCCTGGCGCGCCCGGCTCAAACCGAAAGTGCGCGCGGATGAAAGCGTGGACAGTTGCGTAAAAACGCGTAACTTGTCAGGCGCTGGCGCGGTCTCAACCAGGAGCAGCGAATAAATTAAATTTATGGCAGACAAACCGGGCAGCAGTTGGATCAAACGGATAATCATTATTTTTGCCGTTGTGGCGGTGATCGTTGGCGGCGTTTGGTATTTTAAACGCGGCCGCACCGACGCGCCGGATTACCAGACCGCCATGGTCACCCGGGGAGATTTGACGCAGGTGGTGACGGCGACGGGCGCGCTGAATCCGGTGGTGAACGTGACGGTGGGCAGCCAGGTTTCGGGCATCATCAATAAACTTAACGTGGATTACAATTCAATGGTGAAGTCCAACGAGGTCATCGCGGAAATTGATCCTT
>Ga0187849_1003234_pt1 | contig 14618 bp, 11 predicted proteins | sample June2016WEW_4_10_2_FD_132412 | JGI IMG/M metagenome (GOLD analysis project Ga0187849, IMG submission 132412) | Peatland microbial communities from SPRUCE experiment site at the Marcell Experimental Forest, Minnesota, USA - June2016WEW_4_100 | ecosystem: Environmental > Terrestrial > Soil >... | reverse complement strand
GACCCAGGCCGTTGGCCTGGGCTGAGGTAGTTCGCCCCTTTGGGGCTCGATTGGGCATCAGCAGCATCAGCACCCCCGGTGTCCAGCAAAAGATGTGGGACACGATCAGCTCCCCCAAAGGGGGCGAGGGAAGAAGAATCCTTAGTAAGGAGCTTATGATGCCATTCGCTGCAACCTGCGGGAATTGCATGGCGACTTCATGTCCATCCGGCGCGCCAAAGCCCAAAGCTGATAACCTATTGAAAACAAAGGATCGGAAGAGGCGTTTTCATTTGCCAAAGCTGAGAACATACTGAAAATAAGCTAGTTACAAAAAGACGTAGGGACACAGAATCTGGGTGACAAATTGTTCGGTCAGGTGGATCATGTGTTGCCGAAACCTTGCTCTTGCTTGGTACTTTGCGTGGTATAATCTCAAAGAGTTTTCAGGGCGATATCAATGACTCCCAACGTGGAAGTGGGAATTACAGGCTATATGTGGCGTCGTGTCTTCATTTGGTTCAAGAATTGCTTTGACGAAGAGTAGTGTTTTTTCTTGATTTGGCGGTCGAAAAGTTGTAATTAGGTTGTCACCTTCGACCGATAATAGGGACTTAAGAGACGAGAGAGTTATCTCGTCACCAAAATGGGTGAGGAAAATGGGATCATATCTTTACGCTTCTCCGAGTTTCTTGTCTGGAGCCGCTCGACTTCTCGATTTTGGGAATACGTATGATACATACAATCATGCGGTGACCGGAAGCCAAGCTGACTCTCTCGGCTTGCTCTGGGATTGGGCAGTTGTTGGGAACGACCTGTGGCAGAGTGTTGGTGCTTATCAAGTTGACAAAGTTGAACAATTGCGCCGACACACGGTGAATACTGAAACCGAACTCGTTACTCGATAAAATCCAGTGTCGAAGAAGAGAAGGCAACAACTTCCTGCACCCCAAGTTCTTTCGCCACCGAGCCGTTCCGAAACCCTGGCTCAATTTGCAATAACTGCCCACCATTTCAGTGGACCGCTGCCCCCGTCAGAAATCCTGCGCAAGTATGATGAGCTTCTGCCAGGTTCGGCTGAACGCATCATCGCGATGGTAGAGAAGCAGGGTGCTCATCGACAAGGTCTGGAATCCGAGGTTGTCAAATCCAACTGCAAGAATGAACGCCTTGGAATGATATTCGGTTTAATAATATGTGTAATGGCAATAGTAGCGGGCATATATGCGGTGAAAATGGGCAAGGAAGGCTTCGGAATCGCAGCAATAATTAGCGCTCTCGCCGCCCCTATGGCTGTATTCATATACGGGAAATCACGCCAGAAAAAAGACCTCCAAGCAAGCCAGCAAGGAATAATAGAAGCTGCGAGACAAACCCAAAGGCCAGGCTAACCACGCCGCGCGGGCGACAAACAACTGATGACCATCCCGCTTTGCAGACCCAGAATCGCAAATCGCAAATCACAACTTACGAGTTCTGCCCTTCCACCAGTTGTTTGGCGCGTTGGGCGGCGCGGACCACGGCTTTGATCAGGGTGACGCGCAGGCCGCCTTCCTCGAGTTCCAACAGTCCATCGATGGTGCAGCCGGCGGGCGTGGTCACCATGTCTTTCAGCTTGGCCGGATGCTCGCCCGTGTGCAGCACCAGCGAGGAAGCGCCGAGCAGCGTTTGCGCGGAAAGCTCCGTGGAGAGCTCGCGCGGCAGCCCCAGCTTCACTCCTGCTTCCGCCAGTGATTCAATGATCAGGTAAACATAAGCCGGGCCGGAGGCGGACAGGCCAGTGATGGCGTCCATGTGCTTTTCGTCCACCACCACGGTGCGGCCCATGGAGCTGAAGATTTCCCGCGCCAGCGCCACGTCGTCGGGCGTGGCGTGGGCGCTGGCGGCCACCGCCGTCATGCCCTGGCGAATCAGGCAGGGAGTGTTGGGCATGGCGCGAACGGCGCGCGCGGGGCGCCCGAGTTCGCGCTCGATAAGCGCCGTGGTGACGGAGGCCGCAGCGGAGATGATCACCGCGTCCTTGCGCAACACCTTCTTCACCTCGTGGAGAAATCCCTTCACCTGCTGGGGTTTCAAAACAATTAACACCAAGTCGGCGCCCTTAACGGCTTGGGCGTTGTGGGTGTGCGCTTTCACCCCGTATTTCTCGGCAAGAAAATCAGCGCGCGGCTGGTGCGCAACGGTCACTTCCACACGCTCGACGGGGATGAGCTGCGAACCCAACATGCCGGAAAGCAGGCCCTCGCCCAGCTTCCCACAGCCAATGAGCGCGAGCTTTCTTATCCGGCTCTGAAAATCGCGCGCGGCGCAAACATCTTTAGGGTTAGTGGTTTTCATATTGTTCCTTAGATATGGAGTAGGGGCGGTTCGCGAACCGCCCCTACATGGCACCCGCTGCGCCCGGCTTCCTGCTGCCTGCACTATTCCCGCGCCGCCGCCTGTGCCGCGGTGACTTCTTGCTTGGAGGTGGAGATCCACGGCATCATCTTGCGCAGCTCACTTCCCACTTTTTCGATGAGATGGGCCGAAGCCTTGGCGCGCATTTCCAGGAAGCGCTGGCGTCCCTTGGCGTTTTCCTCCATCCACTCTTGGGCAAAGGAGCCGTCTTGAACGCCGGCCAGGACTTGCTTCATCGTCTCGCGCACGTGCGCGTCGATCACCTCGGGCCCGCGGGTGTAGTCGCCGTATTCAGCCGTGTCGCTCACCGAGTAGCGCATATACTTGATGCCGCCCTGGTAAATGAGGTCGACGATGAGCTTGAGCTCGTGCAAGCATTCGAAGTAGGCGATCTCGGGCTGGTAGCCCGCTTCCACCAGCGTTTCAAACGCGGTGGTGATGAGGGCTGAAACCCCGCCGCACAGCACCGTCTGCTCGCCGAAGAGGTCTGTCTCCGTTTCTTCTTTGAAGGTGGTGCGAATCACGCCCGCTTTGAGCGAACCGATACCCTTGGCGTAAGCCAATCCGGTCTTCTCGGCTTGGCCGGAGGCGTCCTGTTCGATGGCCAAAAGGGAAGGCACGCCAACGCCCTCGGTAAAAAGTTCGCGCAGGCGATGCCCGGGGCACTTGGGCGCGATCATGATAACGTCCACCATGGGGGGAGGAACGATAAACTTGTAGTGAATATTAAACCCGTGTGCAAACACCAGGGTCTTACCAGGTCCAAGGTGCGGGGCGATGGCCTCTTTGTACACCTGCGCCTGAATCGGATCGGGGATGAGTATGACGATCAGGTCGGCGCGCTGGGCGGCTTCCGACGCGTCATAGACCTCGAAGCCTGCGTCTCTCGCCTTGATGTATGGCGGATCGCCAGCACGCTCGGCAACGATTACCTTGACCCCGCTGTCACGCAGATTCAGCGCGTGGGCGTGACCCTGGCTGCCGTAACCGATAATGGCCACGGTCTTCCCCGCGAGATTCTTCAGATCGCCATCTTGCTCATAGTAGACTTTAGCCATAGCCCTCCATTCCTTTTTCGTTTATTGAATTTGGAAAGCGGAATTATATACCAGGAGTCAGGAGACAGGAGTCAGGAATGACCGAAACTCGAAAACCGAAATTCGAAACTCGCGGGCCACGCATCGAATTTCGAGTTTCGATTTTCGAGTTTCGATTCTGACTCCTGACTCCTGGCTCCTGACTTCTTTCTCACGCTTGCGCGCCAGCCATGACCGGGCTCGGCACGGTCCGGGTGGTTTTCACACAGGCAAAGGGAAGGAATTCCGGCAGCCCGAAAGTCGGCGCGGCGGGTTGCCGGCGGCTTTCTGCGGGAACCTCGAGGAGATATTTTCCGTGACTGGCAAAAATCAGCTTTGACCCCGGAAAAGTCTTGAGGACCTCGGCCACGCGCGAAGTGTCAGCGTCGGCGTCGATGAACACAAAGGAAGCGTCAGCGGAGGTCTGGTGTTGGTAATAGGAGACGCGCTCCACGCCTTCCATCCCGCGCAGGAAGTTGAAGAGATGATCGATGTCCGACTCGGGCGAGTCCAGCACGGCCATCATGGAAAAGCCATCGGGCCGGGCGGCCATCGCCAGGGTGGTAATCTCCATTCCCTTGCGGCGAAAAACGTTCATGAGGCGGCAAGTCACAATCAGGTCCTGCTCGGTTTCAAGCGTGATGAGCCACTGCATGTTGAACTCCATCCGAAGAACTAGGTTTCAGGTGTCAGGTGCCAGGTGTCAGGGAAAGAACGAAACTCGAAAATCGAAATTCGAAACTCGTAAGACAGGTGCCGAATCTCGTGCTTCGATTTTCGAGTTTCGAATTTCGAGTTTCGATCCTGACACCTGGCACCTGGCACCTGACACCTGCCTACACCGCCCACAGATCATCCAACACTTCTTCTTCCACCTGCACGCGTGGCGGTTCCACTACCATCTCCGCCAGCGCGGCTCCCGGGGGAACGATGGGATAAACATTCTCGGCCGGGTCCACCCAAACGTCGAGCAAGCGCGGCTCACGATCGCTGAGGAAATCCTCGATCGCATCCGGCACGTCAGTGCGGTGTTCCACGCGCGCGCCGCGGATGCCATAAGCCTCCGCCAGCTTCACGAAGTCCGGCGCAAAGTCGAGGTTAATATCGCAATAGCGCTTCTCAAAGAAAATTTCCTGCCACTGGCGCACCATGCCCAGGGCGCGATTGTTGATGATGGCAATCTTCACGGGCACGCGGTATTGCACCACCGTGGCCAGATCGTTCAGGGTCATCTGGAATCCACCGTCGCCGACAATGGCAATCACCTGGCGGTCGGGGAAAGCCATCTGCGCGCCCATGGCGGCGGGGAACCCGTAACCCATCGAGCCCAGTCCGCTGGAAGAGAGCCAGGTGCGCGGCCGCGTGAAGTTGTAGAACTGCGCGGTCCACATCTGGTGCTGGCCCACGTCCACGGAAATGATGGCGTCTTCAGCGGCGCGTTGGGCGATGGATTCAATCACCATCTGGGGCTTCACCGTGTTCGCGTACCGGTCGTAGGTCAGGGGATGCTCGCCGCGCCACGACTCGATGCGCTGAAGCCACCGCCGGCGCTCGGGCATGGGAGCCGCCTGGCGGCGCTTCAATACATCAATCAAAGCCTTCAGCGCTTCCCGCGCGTCGCCCACCAGGGACAAATCCACTGGCACGTTCTTGTTGACCTCGGAAGGATCAACGTCAAATTGAATTTTCTTGGCGCCGGTGGCGAAACCGTTCAAGCGGCCTGTCACCCGGTCATCAAACCGCGCGCCAATGGCCACCAGAAGGTCGCAGTTGCAGATCGCCATGTTGGTGGCGTACGAGCCGTGCATGCCCAGCATCCCGAGCGACAGTGGATGGTGGGAAGGGAAAGCGCCCAACCCCATCAACGTTGTGGTTACTGGGAGATGAGTCAACTCCGCCAGCTCGCGAAGTTCCTGCCAGGCGTCGGACGCAACCACTCCGCCACCCACATAGAGCACCGCGCGGCGGCTTTCCAGGATCATGTCGGCGGCGCGCTCGATGTCGGCGTCCACAAACTCGCGCAGCCGCTCGGGCCGCGTGACGCCCAGCGTGGACGGGTAGCTGGGCTCGGCCATTTCCATGAGCACGCTCTTGGGAAGATCAACCAGTACCGGCCCCGGCCGTCCGGAGACCGCGGACCGGAAAGCGCGGTCGATGATTCTGGGAATGTCCGCCGCCGAGCGAACGGCAAATGACTGCTTGGTGGAGGGGAGGCCGATCCCGATCGTGTCGGCTTCCTGAAAGGCGTCTTTCCCAATCAGACCCGCCGGGACTTGGCCCGTCAGGGCGACGATGGGAATGGAATCCATCATCGCCGAGGTCAAACCGGTGATCAGGTTGGTGGCGCCCGGACCGGAGGTTGCCAAACAAACCCCCGGCTTGCCGGTGACCCGCGCGTAACCGTCAGCGGCGAAAGCCGCGGCCTGCTCGTGCCGCACCAGCAGGTGGCGAATGCCCGCACTGTAAAGGGCATCGTAAAGGGGAAGGACGGCCCCCCCCGGGAGGCCAAAAAACACATCCACCTTCTGGCGCTTCAGGCTTTCGAGCAGGATCTCGGAACCGGAAAAGCTCTTACCCATAATTTCTCTCTCAATGGCCGACTGGGCAATAGAACCGACCAGTCGGTAGGTAAAAGTACCACGCACGGTTTTCCCCGTCAATCCCTTTTTCGGAGCGGGTGTAGCGCAGACCTCCGGGGTTGAGGTCTGCGGCTCTTGCCTAGCAAAAACTATAAATCTCAACGACAGGGAACTGCCCTCGGATATGGAATCGCGACTCTAAGGAAGAACCGCAGACCTCAAAGGCGGAGGTCTGCGCTACGCTCGCTTTTTAGCGGAGCAACTCTTCCAGTCTGACGGCCTGATCGGTCTTTTCGTCGCGGTATTTGATGATGACCGGGGTGTAGAGGGAAATTCCCAACTCTTTGCCTCGACCCTTGGTGACGGCGCGCGCGCCGGGGACCACCACCGCACCCTCGGGAATCCGCAGTGGGGCGTCCCCCTCGCGGCGATGCACGGTGTCGCGCACCAGGTCGTAGACGGGCGTGGAGCCGGTGATGATGGTCCCGGCGGCGAGCACTGCCCCTTTGCCCACAATCGTGCCCTCGTACACGCCGCAGTTGCCGCCCACCAGCGCGTCGTCCTCGATAATCACGGGCAGCGCGCCAATCGGTTCCAGCACGCCGCCGATTTGCGCCGCGGCGCTAATGTGGACGCGCTTGCCCACCTGCGCGCAGGAACCCACCAGCGCATGCGAGTCGATCATGGTCCCTTCGTCCACGTAAGCGCCCACGTTGATGTACATCGGCGGCATGCAGGTCACGTTCTTCCCGATGTAGCAGCCATCGCGAATCGACGAGCCGCCCGGCACCACGCGGATGTTCTGGCCGTCGGGGAGCTGCTTCAAGGGATAGGTGTGCTTGTCGCGGAACTGGGAATCGATTTCTGTAGGGGCGGTTCGCGAACCGCCCCTACGTCCGCGTGCGGTACCCTGCGAGCGGCGAACTGGCATCTCTACGATGCGCCCAATCCGGAACCCTAGCAGGATGCCTTTCTTCACCCAGCCGTTCACCCGCCAGCCGGAAGGAGAATTCGAGTCGGGCTCCGCCGCACGCACTCGGCCCTCGTTCAAGGCAGCCTTGAATTCGTCAAAGGCGCAGAAATACTCGTCGCCGGGCTGTCCTTCCTGACGAGCAAACAGTTCGGAGATCTTAGCTTCGAGTGGGAGCATAGGCTGGGGGTTCGTTTCTCGCATAAAGACTAAAGCCCAAGCAGCAAACGTAGGCCGTTCTCGACCTCCCGCAGAAGGTGCGACGGTAGTTTGGAAACGCGGCTCGTGAGCCACCTCTTATCAAGCGCCGCAAGCTGTGAAACATTGGCGACCGAGTCCGTGCTCAAACCGGTGTGCTGGCTTCGGCATAGAACGTTGCCGGGAGCAGCCGCCCGTTCTAAATTAGAAGTGAACGCCACAGCCACGACCGTTCCAATTCCGCTTTGGTTGAAGGGGTCGGTTTGCACAACCAGGACGGGACGCCGGTAGCCAGGTTCCGACTCGGTCGGTGGAGGTATGTTCGCCCACCAGATATCACCTCGCTCGATCACCACTTCTCCTCGGCCAGAAGGTGGAAAGCGGCGGTTGCCAAGTCCGGATCGAGTTCGGAGCTTCCGGTTCCGTAGACGGCGTTCAACGCCTCTGTCACTCCCTTGGCCTGCTGCGTTTTAAGATAGGACTCGACGGCTTGAGCATAAAAGCGGCTGCGCGAAACCTTTTGGCGCTTCGCGGCCCGCTCCGCCGCGCGGAAAATGCGATCGGGAATGGAGATTGCGGTTTTCATGGTTTGAGTATAACCTAGGTTATACCTTGGGGCAATTCGAATAACGGGCAAACAAGCCAAGGCAACTCGGAATCGGATCACCCGCAAATGCGAGAGTAATTTCCGGTGTGTTCAGCCACACCGGCCGGCGATAACCGGGTTCGGAGCCCGCCGGCTCCGGCAGGGATGCCCACCAAATCTCCCCGCGCCGAATCACCACTCTTCCCTGCCCAGCGCCATCGCCTGCAATTGGGCAATCACGGGATCAAGTTCCGATGACTCCGTACTGTAGACTTCATCCAGTGCTTCCTTAATTCCTTTTGACCTTTGGCGCTGGATGTAATCTTCCAAGGCTCTTGCATAGAGCTGGCTGCGCGGTATGCGGAGCCGTTTGGTGAGCCGTTCTGCCTCTTTGAAGAGAGGGTCGGGAATGGAGATTGCTGTTTTCATGCTTGGAGTATAACCGAGGTCATACCGAAACGCAATTCGTGGATATCATTCGTCAAAAGCGCGGAAACACTCATCGCGAAAGTAGAGTCCCGTAATTTGCGTTTGAAATTCCAATGGGGGTGTCTCGCAAAACTGGAGGCCCTAATATTCTCTGCCGCAATCATCAAATGTTATATGTTCGCCCACCAAATCTCCCCTCGCTGGATCACCACTTCTCCTCGGCCAGAAGGTGGTCAGCGGCGGTGGCCAAGTCCGGATCGAGTTCGGAGCTTCCGGTTCCCTAGCTTTTCCCTGCCCATAGGGAACGAGCCGCGGACCTACAAAACAGGTCCGCGCTACGCCGGCTCGCTGATGGCTCCTACCAAGTAAGATGGCCGGGGACCCGCCGAGGCGCCCGAGTCGGCCAACGCCTGTCCAAACTAGGCGAGGCGAGAGCCCCGGAAGCGAAGGGCTCTCCTTGCTCCTCGAAACGAAGGGCCTTCCTTACTCCTCCTTCTTTCCATTCGTATCGTAAACCTCGACCGTCCCATACTTCTTCAGCACGTCACGGATGGTCTGCTTCTGGTCGTTGCCGGGCTGTTTGGGGTCACCGACGCACACGATTTGCAGGTGGTCAACGTCTACGTACTTCCGGGCTGCCGTCTGGACAGCGTCCGCGGTGGTGTGGGCGACTTCCACCGGGTAGCGGTCCCAATAATCCACGGGCAATCCGTAGTCCTGAACCAGGATCCAGCGATACAAAAGTTCCTGGGGCTGCTCCAGGGACAGCGCAAAGCTTGCGACGATGGCATGCCGCGCCTCATTCAGTTCGGGCTCCGGAACCTTTTCGTCCCGGATGCGTTTAAACTCTGCCAACAACTGTTCCATTGAGCCATCGGTCACGGCGTTACGAACTTCCGTGTTGGCCCTCCACGCTTCGCGATATTTGTCATCACCCACGCCGCTATAAGCTCCATAGGTATAGCCGTGGACCTCGCGGAGGTTCAGAAACAGGCGCGACTGTGGGCCATCGCCGAGTACCCGGTTCATCACATAAAGCGCGATGTAATCCTTGTCCGTGCGCCGCGCCCCGTAGTCCCCGGCCACGATGTTTGCCTGCACGGAGTCAGGTCGGTCCACAAGATAAATTTTGGCGGGTGCGGGCGGTGGTAGGTGGCTCCAATCCGCCTTGGGCGCCGGTTGGCCCTTCCATTCGCCGAAACTTTTCCGGCTGAGCTCTATGAACTGGTCGGCTTTGACGTCGCCCACTACGGCGAGAAGGGCGTTGCTGGGAACGTGGTAACGTTCATGGAACTCTTTCAGGCGTTCCACCGAGGCGGCTTTGATCGATTCCGGAGTGGGTAAGGTGACGGCGGCAGGGAAGTCCCCGTAGAGGGCTTGGTGGAATCGCTCATCGGCGAGCACATACGGCTGGGAGCGGTGTTGTTCAAGCAGCGAAAGTTGCCGCGCCTTGTATTTCTCCAGTTCGTCCTGGGGGAAGGTGGGATTCAGCACGATATCGCTGATCAAATCCAGAATCTGGCCGGTGCTGGGGGAAAGGCCTGATGTGACGACACTGGAAACGGTGGAACCGAACCCCGAAAAGCAATTCAGCGTGGCGCCTAGCTTATCGACGTCCGCCGCCAATTGCGCGCTGGTCCGGTGGGTGGTGCCCTCACGGAGCAGTTCGATGGTGAACTTGGCAAGACCGGGCAAATCCTTGGGGTCTGACATATCGCCGGTCCCGAACTGGAGAACGATGTTGACGGTGGGTAACTTGTGCCGCTCGAGCACCAATACGGTAAGCCCATTGGGGAGCTTGGTCACCACCGGCCTCGGCAGGGTCACCTGGAGGGTTTCATTGCTCACTGGGGCGCGGTTGAGGCGGACCACCTTGGAGAGTTCGGCCGCGTGCTGCTCTTGCGAGAAGGCGGGCATGGCCACCGCCATCGCGGCAGCGAGCGCCGCTAGATAGGAGATAGAAGATCTGCATTTCGCCATCATAGTTATTTCCCCTCCTTTTGAGGCTTCGCCGCTTTGCGCTGTGGCGCCGCCGGTAGATCCGTCACCACCGAGAGCTGTTCTGGAACCAGGTACTTCTGAGCAGCCTCTTTCACCTGGTCTGCGGTTACGGCGTTAAACTTGTCCACGGCGGTGTTGATCAAATTAGGATCCCCAAAATAGACCGCGTACTGGCCAATCCGCATGGCGGTATAGAGGTCCGATTGCCGGGTTTGAATTTGCCCGCGCAAGAACTGGACGCGCGCCTTCTCGACTTCCTCGGTCGTGATACCGTCCTTCTGAACCGCGGCGATCTCATCCCGTATCGCCTTTTCGCAATCCTCCGGCTTCACCCCCGGCCGCAGGAAGGCGTACGCATAGAGCATGCTCGGACCGCGACGCTCATCGGCTTGGACAAAGACCTGGGTGGCGAATTGTTTTTCCTTAACCAAGCGCAAATAGAGGCGGGAGCTTTCTCCCTGGCTTAGCACATTCGCCAGCACGTGGAAGGCTTCGTTATCCGGGGTGTTGCCGGGCGGAATGTGATACGCCATGATCACCAGCGGAGTCCGCGCCAGCGGATCATGGATGATTTCCCTCCGCTCGCCATAGTGAGCGGGCTCCGTCATATCGACCGGCGGAGGCGCGGATTGCGAGGGAATGTTACCAAAGTACTTCTTCACTTTTTCCAGAGTCTCGGCGGGGTCGAGGTCGCCCACCAGGGTCAGCACCGCATTGTTGGGCGCGTAGTAGATCCGGAAAAACTCCTTCACGTCGTTTACCGAAGCCGCGTTCAGGTCAGCCATCTCGCCAATCGTGGAATGCTTGTAAGCGAAGTTATCGTAAGCGAGATTGTCGAGGTCCAGGAAGGCCTTGCCATAAGGTTGGTTGTCTACGCCGAGCCGGCGTTCTTCCTGAACCGCGTTTCTCTGGTTGTCGAGATTGGATTGATTGACGGCCAGGGAGCGCATGCGGTCGCTTTCCAGATATAAGGCCAAGGCCAATTGGTTCTTGGGAAGCGACTCAAAGTAGTTGGTGCGATCCTCGTTGGTGGTCCCATTCATGTCGCCACCGTTATTGAGGACGAGGATGAAGTGCTCGCCCTTGCCCACATTTTCTGAGCCCTCAAACATCATGTGCTCGAAGAGGTGAGCGAAACCGGTGCGGCCCGGTCGCTCGTTCCGCGATCCCACGTTGTAACTGACCGAAATGCCAAAGACCGGCGCCGTGCGATCCACGGCGATAATCACGCGCAGGCCGTTATCCAGCTTCTGATCGGTGAATTCCACCCGAGGTAGCTTCGGCTGATCTGCCCGCCCGAGTTGCGTCGCCATCAGCAACCCGCCAAGCAACAGCCCACACCATCGATATTTGGTCATGGAAGACTCCTATTGATCGTTTTCTCCACTTGAGACCGCTATTCTGTTCCTAATGTGTTCCCAGCGCAAGCCCCATGGAACAGGTCGTGATAATCTACGGGCCTTGGGATGCTTCGCCCGTTTGTCGAATGGGTCAAGCCACCGCGACACGCCGCGAAAATACAGCGCTGTCGGCGGGATCAACAGTCAAGCCGCACAAACGCCAAGGTCATTGTGATCCCAGTTTATAATACGTCGTCATGCCAGGGGAGGCGCGCCCGGATATCTTCAGCCCCTGGTCAGTTTCGGAGGAAGTCTAATTCACCAAGAAGAGGAGCCAGCTTATGGCTAATTCAAAAACGTCATTGCCCCGACCTCTTGAGGTCTCGAGAAGAGAATTCCTGCAACGCTCCGCAACGGCGGCCGCCATCCCTGCCCTTCCTAGGGCGGTGGGCGGGGAAGGTGAATCCCCGGAAGGACATCCTAAGCGCCCCAATGTGATCATCATCCATGCGGACCAGATGCGCTGGGACACCGTGGGGGCCTACGGCCTCAACCCGATGGGGCTTACTCCCAACCTCGACGCCATGGCCAAAAGGGGCGCGCTCTTTGCCCAAGCTATTACCAATCAACCCGTGTGCGCTCCCTCCCGCGCCTGTCTGTGGACAGGGCAGTATCCCGCCCAGCACGGGGTGTGGAGAAACGGCATCGGCCTTGCCCGCGATGCTACGACCATTGCGACGGCCCTTCGACAGGAAGGTTACACCGCGAATTACATTGGCAAGTGGCACCTGGCAGAGAAAGGTACAGGCCCTGTTCCTCCCCAGGAAAGAGGAGGTTTTTTGGACCTCTGGCAGGCGTCCAATGTGTTGGAATTCACATCGCACGCTTACGAGGGGGACTTATATGACCGAGACGGTAAACCCATCCACTTTGCCGACACTTACCGGATCGACTTCATGACTCAATTGGCGGTCAACTTTCTCCAAAACCAAGGGAAGGAACCGTTCTTGCTGGCGGTTTCGTATATCGAGCCGCATTACCAGAATGATGAGAATAGTTGCGTCGCACCGAAGGGCTATGCGGAGCGCTATGCCAATCCCTTCGTACCCCACGACTTGCGTTTTTTCCCAGGAGACTGGCCCAACCAACTGCCTAAATATTACGGATGCATTGCTAGGATCGATGAAGCCGTCGGCACAATTCTGGGCGCCCTCAAGAAATTGGGGTTGGATGAGAACACCATGGTAGTTTTCACCAGCGATCACGGGTGTCATTTCCGGACGCGCAATACCGAATACAAGAGAAGTGCTCACGAGAGTTCTGTCCACGTGCCCTTGATTATCCAAGGCCCCAAGTTCAACCGCGCGCGGGTCGTACAGGAATTGGTGGGCATGGTGGACATCACCCCGACGATTCTGGATGCAGTCAGAGCTCCGATCCCCTCCAGCATGCAGGGGAGGAGCGCCCAGCCTCTTGTGGAGGGGAACGCCGAGGGATGGCGCAACGAAGTCTTTATCCAAACGGCCGAATTCATGGTGGGGAGGGCGCTCCGCACCGAGCAGTGGACGTATGTGGTGGGGGCGGCGAAACAGCAGGGCCAAAAGCCCTCTGATCCCGCCGAACGATATACCCAGCGTGCCCCACACAATCTCACAGGGGGATCGGTACCCGCGCCCTCCAGCGACCATTATGCGGAATACCAGTTGTATGACTTGTATTCCGATCCGCATCAATTGCTCAACTTGGCGGGGCGTGATGGAACCCTTGAAATAGCAGAGAGCTTGCGGCAGCGGCTCGTGTCGCGCATGGAAGAAGTCGGCGATAAGGTGGCAGAAATCAGCCCGCCCTTTTTCCCCTACTCCTAGTGCCGGCCCAACTTATTGAGGCTATGTATGCCGTTTTTTGTTGCACAGCATCGGCTTGACCTCGGGATGACGCAGATCAGGCGCAAAAAGTTGGGACGGCGCCAGGCTGGGAAACGAACGGTCGAGGAAGGCATGCAAGCTGAGAGATTATTCCAGCAACGCCAGGAGAATTATGAACCGCATAAATCGAAGAAAATTCCTGCAAGCGGGATCCGTTTTGATGGCGCCCAAGCTGGCGCAACCCTCGCCCGAAGGCGGCAAGCCCAACGTCCTCATTATTTTCTCGGACCAGTTCCGCCTCGACTGTTTGGGCGCGAATGGCAACCGGATCATCAAGACGCCGAATCTGGATAGACTGGCCTCCGGCGCGGCGAACTTTACCAACGCCTACGTCCAAGCCGCTGTCTGCGTTCCCTCGCGAATCAGTTATTTGACCGGGCGCTATCCGCACTCCCACAAAAATCGCGTGAATTACACGCCTTGCGATCCGCGGGAAGTCATGATGCAGCGGATCCTCAGCGCGAACGGGTACCAGACAGCCTCGGTGGGAAAGCTGCACTTTTGTCCTCCCACGGCGGAACACGCCCAGTCCACGGGGTTCGATAAGGTTTTCCTCGATGACGGCGTGCAATCCACCGATCCTTACTCAGATTACGTTCGCTGGCGTAAGGTGCATGACCCGACTCCAGACCTGAGTCCCGATGCTCCGGCCAAGGATATCAGAGCGGGGAAGAATCCCTACCGCGCGGCGGTGCCCTATGAATTCACTCCCACCTTCTGGACGGGTATGCAAACCGTGCAGTTGCTGCGCGAGTTCCGCGCTTCGCCAAAGCCCTTCTTCCTTTTTTCGTCGTTTTTTAAGCCGCATTCTCCCTTCGCCGTGTCGACTCCCTATAACACGATGTATGACGGCATCGAGATCCCCTTGCCCAAAGCCGTTACGCTCGATGACCTTCACAAGATGCCCCTGCCGGTGCAAAAGCAGGTTGGCCGTAGTCACGCTTATGACATCGACGGCGCCCGCCTTCAGTGGATCTATCGCAGCTACTATGCCGCGGTGTCCATGGTCGATCATGAGGTGGGATTGATCCTGGATGAACTGGAGCGGTCAGGAAAGGCAGAGAACACCATCATTGTTTTCGCTACAGATCATGGCGACCAACTGGGTGAACATGGGATGGTTGGGAAGAATGTTCTT
>Ga0187849_1003233_pt1 | contig 14621 bp, 14 predicted proteins | sample June2016WEW_4_10_2_FD_132412 | JGI IMG/M metagenome (GOLD analysis project Ga0187849, IMG submission 132412) | Peatland microbial communities from SPRUCE experiment site at the Marcell Experimental Forest, Minnesota, USA - June2016WEW_4_100 | ecosystem: Environmental > Terrestrial > Soil >... | reverse complement strand
CCTTTCGCTCCGCCGCAGGATCGCCTTGATGCGCGCCACCAGCTCGTGCGGATTGAAAGGCTTGGTCAGATAGTCGTCGGCACCCAGTTCCAGGCCGATGATCTTATCGATGTCCTCATCCCGGGCGGTCAGCATGATGACGGGGACGGGATTGTTGTCCGAGCGCAGGCGGCGGCAGACCTCGAATCCGTCCATTTTGGGCAGCATCACGTCCAGGACAACCAGGCCCGGCCTCAGGCGGTTGACCGCCGCGAGGGCCTCTTCGCCATCCGTCGCGGCCTGAACATGAAAATTATCGCGCTCCAGGTACATGCGCACCAGCTGGACGATCGAAGGCTCATCATCGACCAGCAGGATGAGTTCGTTCATGCCTGCGGCCCGAGCGCCACGGCTTCGATCTCGACGCTGCCGCCTTTGGGCAGCGCCGCAGCGGCCACTGTGGTCCGGGCCGGGGGGTTGGAGGGAAAGAATTCGGCGTAAATGGCGTTCATCCTGACGAAGTCAGCCATATCCTTGAGGAACACGGTGGTCTTGACCACCTGCGACAGGCCGGATCCGGCGGATTCCAGCACGTGCTGAAGGTTGGTGAGCACCTGGCGTGTCTCCGGCTCGATCCCACCCGGCACCAGGTTCCCGCTCCGCGGGTCCAGGCCGGTCTGGCCGGAGGTGTAGATCAGGTTTCCCACCTGGATGGCGACCGAATAGGGCCCGATGGGCTGGGGCACCTCGGAACTGGTGATCACTTTCTTGGTTGGAGAAGCTGGCATGTTACCCTCGCAGAGGAAAGTTTGCGTTGATTCTACTGCAAAACTTGTATCAAGGCACGGCGGCGTGGTCGGAGAGGAGGACCCGTTTGGTTTTATGCCTTGCGAGCGTGCGCACAGGGCATTCACCCCGCCCTTTTCCTCAAGGTTAGGTTAGTTCCTGAAGGTAATCGGCCGATTGCGGACGTGTAAAATCTTTGTAAAAAAAGCGCGCTCCTGGCCCAGTCAAACCGCGCCTTCCCCGCAGGGCTGCCTGTTACAGAACAAGGGGGAGTGATCTGCTAATCCTGGCTCTATGCTATAATATTCCAATATAGGTATATATTATCTGAAATCTTAGAGGCTTAATCGGTAACCGATCAGAGGGATTGACGCTTCGGGCAACCATGAGCGATTATTTCTCGTTTTATATGACCGCCAGCGGCGCGGCAGCGACACTGCTCGGGTTATTGTTTATCGCGATCCAGTTCAATATCGACGCATTCGCCGATGATCGCTCCGATTGCTGGCGGGCAGTCGCCCGTTCCACCTTCGCAATTTATGTCCTGTGGTTCATTCTACTGATCGTATTCCTGATCCCGGGAATGACAGGCAACGGTCAGGGCATGGCGTTGATGATCGGCGCATGCTACGGCATCTATCGTGCAGTTCGCACCTGGTGGCCCGTCTGGCGTAAAGCGCTGCAGCGGAAAAGCGAGCGTTGGCTGCAGCTGCTGCGTTTGTTGGTGGCTCCGCTGGTCGTTTATGGGTTGTTTGCGCACTCCGGCTATCAGCTTCTTAAATGACAGCCCACCGGGGGTACTGAACTGAGCTTTGCTCTGGCGCTGCTCTTATTATTTGTCATTGCCTTGTCAAATTCCTGGAACCTTCTGGTCGAGCTCACCTATGAAAGAAGGGCGAGAGAGGGGAAAAGGGGGCATGGTCAGAGAAATGGTAATAGATGAACGATCCCGACTGGTGCTGGTGGTCCTGCTTTGACCGGAGAATCGATGGAGAGCTACGGTTTCACCGGAACCGACCTGATGGCAATGAAGATTAATTCTTAGGCTACCCACAGCTTAAAGTGGGCGGTCCCGGTGGAGAGGCGGGTCGGGATGGAGCAACTCTCCGAGGTCGGGGAAATGGGCTTCGTCAGAATCGTTCATGGACCGGCGGGCTCCTTTGCAGTTTAAATAACAGCGAACCCGTTTTCTTGACAATCTTCCCCTCTACAGGTAAAATCCATCCGCTCTTAGAAGAGAACGATTCCCGGCCGAGATAGCTCAGTTGGTAGAGCACGCGACTGAAAATTGCGGTGTCGCCAGTTCGATCCTGGCTCTCGGCACTCTCGGCTGGAAGGCGCGGCCGGTACGCGGGCGTGGTTCAGTGGTAGAACGTCTCCTTGCCAAGGAGAAGGTCGTGGGTTCGAATCCCATCGCCCGCTCTAACGGTTGAGGATTGCAGATTGAGGCGGCGCAGAATCAATCGGCAATCCTCAATTAATGCTCATGGCGTCGTGGCCAAGTGGGAAGGCAAGGGTCTGCAAAACCCTGATCACGGGTTCAAATCCCGTCGACGCCTCTAATAAAACGAGCCGATCCGGCTCGTTTTGCATTTAACCCATCCGATTGATCCCAAGGTGGGTATGGCTGGGTTATCGACCCGTCGGATCAGGATCGTCCGCGGCGCCCTCACGAAACAGGGATTGATACTGGCCGTAGCCTTCCTGCTCGAGCTGCTCCACCGGGATAAAGCGTAGGGCGGCTGAATTGATGCAGTAGCGCAAGCCTGTGGGCGCCGGCCCGTCCTCGAAGACGTGCCCCAAATGGGAATTGGCGAACCTCGAACGCACTTCGGTGCGCGACATAAAGAACTTGTGATCCGTGCGGGTGACGATATTGTTCGGCTCCAAGGGCTGGATGAAGCTCGGCCAACCTGTGTCCGAATCATATTTATCCAATGAACTGAACAAGGGTTCACCCGAGACTACATCAACATAGATGCCGGCGTGCTTGTTATTCCAGAATTCATTGGCAAAAGCTGGCTCGGTGCCTTCATGCTGGGTGACTTGATATTGCTCAGGGGATAACTTTTGCCGTAGCTCGGAATCCGACGATTTGGTATGGCTGTTCATGCAAACCTCCTATCCAGTAAGAAACCAGTAGAGACCAACCCTCCAAATTAATCAGGACTTACGCAAAACCTCAAATTATGCTGGGTATGACGCCTTTTATAACATCATATTTGGTGGGTCAATGTATATTCTGCGTAAGTTTATTTTGTCCAGTGCTGGGTGTGGGTGGACTAGCGATTCTCTTTTGACCGGGATGTAATCGAATTTACCGGGGAAGGTCGTTCCTGTCCTTATTGGGCAGGATCAAGCCGAATAAACCGATGATCGCCACGAAACCTCCGGAGGAAAACAAATACATAGTTCGTGATAACTGTAAAGGCCCAATATAGGGCACCCAGCAACAAAGCGCTGGAGTGAAAACAAGAGCTGGATAAATCACAATGAACAGTCCGACTATTAAGAAGACCAGAGAAATCCAGACATTCCTAGGAGCTTGGCTGAGCACAAACCAAGCCAAAAGTAACAATATAGCTGCCAAAAATAAGGCGATCAGGGGATACGACCAGAAGATCACCCAGACCAATGAAAATGTCTGGGCATTACGGTGACTCAGGAATTCCATCCACGTATCAAAACCCCAGGCCACCCCCAGAACAACGATCAATCCAATGATGGAAACTACTCTTGACAAGTAAGCAGATCTGCGGTTCATTATGGTTCCTCCTCCACCTCAAGCAGAACTTGGGCAAAATAAGATTTGATTGACAGGGAAGGCGAAAATGGGTAAGGTAAGGAGTGATGAGACCCAAGAGCCACTCTGTCAGCCGCTTGGATTACTGTCAGTATTTGCTGGTCAGCCAGATCAATTATACGCTGACGAATTTTGCCGAACATGCGGAGAAGTTCAGCCATGATGCTGCCAACCGCTATTTGGCCGGAGAGCAAATCCGACCGCACCTGGTCTGGGAGAATGTCAAAGGTCAAGTCGAGCAAACGCCGGAAGGGTTTCTGGTGATTGACGACACGGTGATTGACAAAAACTTCTCGCAGGCGATCGAATTGGTGCGGAAGCAGTACAGTGGGAATGCGCATGAGGTGATCAAAGGGATCGGGGTGGTCACCTGTGTGTATGTCAACCCGATCCTGGACAAGTTCTGGATCATTGATTATCGCATCTATGATCCGGACGGAGACGGCAAGACCAGGCTGGAGCATGCCAACGAGATGCTGAAGAACTGTGTGTACCAGAAGCAACTGGCGTTCTGGGCGGTGCTGATGGACAGCTGGTACGCCACCAAGGAGATGATGCTGTCCATCGATCAGCTGCACAAGATCTTCTACTGTCCGCTCAAGGATAACCGCCAGGTCGACGATTCGAGCGGTGACCAGCCTTACCGGCGAGTGGATTCTTTGACGTGGACCGAGAGCGAAAAGGAACATGGCAAGCTGATCAAGATCAAAAGCTTTCCGGGTGCGTATAAGGTGAAACTCTTCCGGGTGGTGCTGTCTACCCAGCGCACGGACTATGTCGTGACGAACGACTTGGCTCAGGATAACACGCAGGTCGTACAAGAAGTGTGCGGCTTGCGCTGGAAGATCGAGCAGTTTCACCGCGAAACCAAACAACTGACCGGTACAGTTACATTTTTGGGGGTATTTCTTTCTACTGCGTCTATAGTTTCTACAGCGTAGTACCCCATCTGCACCACAATTGCACCCGAAACAGGAAAGGCGACTCTAATATGTTCTAAGTGTCTAAGATCTATTTATCTTGTTGGCAGATGTGATCGGCATAATGATCATACCCTGTTCCGTTTCAGAGCGTTTGAGACACAATTATAAGTGAACAGTTAAGAGGCACCTTTCGGCCAGGGATTGAAATACCTGGACGTGCTGGCCAGCATTCCCCTGCAATTTGCAGAAATAAATGGATGTTCGGTTACGCTTCAAGCGTGACCTACTGGTATACTGTACCCGAGGAGGCCGTATATCCCGCTTGATTTCCTCTGCCGAACGGATCCAAAAAGCGTACGCCCTGATCCGGCAAGCGCGCGACCTGCCCTTGCCGCCTACTGGGGAGGGCGGGAAATACAACTTTTCTTACATCGCCCGGGTCAAGGCGCTCCTGCAGGATGCACGCGATCTGGTCAAGTACATTTCCAAGACGCCGACCGCCACGCCGGAATTGAAGGAAGAGGTGAGGCGGCTCCTCCAGGAGGCCGATCGAGCCAACCAGGAGATTCTGATTCAGCGACCTGACTCGGGGAGTGACTTCGCTTGATTGGAAGGGTTTCACCCATTGAATCCTCTGCCTTTGGAGAATTGCATGAAAAGATCCTTCCCACTTATTCTTGCCTTCGGACTTTTATTCCTCTTTATTGTGCAGCTTGCCGGCATGCTGGTCGAATCCATTTACATCTTGGACTTGATGAACCTTAAACTGGACATCCGAGTGCTTGGCTTGCTGTTCTTTTTTACACCCATCCTGCTCTTGCCCTTCCGCAGAGAGCTGCCCGGCTGGACCGTCTGGCTGGTGTTCGCGTTCCTATTCGTTGCCCGCAGTCTGACGCCATACCTAGATACCTTCGGACGTATGATGGCCTCCGGCATTGGGATTGGGGCGGCCCTGCTTTTCTTCTCATTCCTGGCCTCGGCTCGAGCCAGAGTTGAATCTACACGGGCATTCGGGATATCTACCGCCGTCGGACTGGCTTTGGCTGTCGCCCTCTCGGTGCTGCTGCGCACGCTCAATTTCAGCCTAGATTATTCCCTGACCGTCTCCGGCGGCTGGGTCGGATGGGGCCTTGGCCTGTTGCTAGGGTGGGCGCTGACCCAGCTGGATTGGGATTTCTCAGTTCGCCCGCAACCCGAGGGGCATGGTGTGACCGTCCCGATCCTTGGGATCTTTCTGATCATTATCCTGATTTACTTCGCCTTCTCGGCCCCGGCGGTGGTCGCCCGCTGGACGGAGGGCAACTATCCCCTGATCGTGGGGGCAGTCAGCTTGTTTTCAGCAGGCTGGGCCATTCTGGCTGTGGCCCGGCCGCGGACTTTCGGACTTCTCTCACGGGGCGGCTTACTTCTCTGGAATGCTCTGTTCACACTCAGTCTGACCGGGACCATCCTGGCCCACCGTGTCTCATTTCCGGCTGCACCGAATTCCCCGTCGGTGGTGGTGGGGGCCCCCGGCTGGATCCAGCAGGTCCCGCTCGTACTGATGCTGCTGCTCTTTCCGGTGCTGTTCTTGGATTTGCAGTTCTTTTTCACACAGCTGCGGCAGGCGGAACCTGCTCCCTGGACCCTCATCCCAGGCGTGCTCCTGGGAGCCCTGGCCCTGGTCGTGCTGGTTTTCATCGGCATCTTCACCAACGTATGGGGTTACATTGCCCCCGTCAGCACACCCTTCCGCAACCTGTTCTGGTTGCCGTACCTGCTGGCGGCCGGTGTGCTCAGCCTGCTGGCTTGGGTCCGCCAGCCTGCCGAGAGCTCATCTGTCCCGGGGATGGGCGGGTCGATGCTGCTCGGGTGGGTCGTCCTGATGGGGATCATCTTCCTGGCTACCGGCGCCTATGCGCTGCGTACTGACCAGCAGCATCCGGGCGACCCGAACAAGACCAGCCTGTTGGTTATGACCTACAACCTCCAAGCGGGCAACGATGCCTCGGGGCAGCGTTCCTATGATCGCCAGCTGGCCGTGATGCGGCGCGTGTCTCCCGATCTGATCGCACTGCAGGAAAGCGACACGGCCCGTCTGTCTCTCGATAATGAGGATCTCGTCCGTTACTTCGCCGGCAAACTGGGCTATTATTCCTATTATGGGCCCGCGACGGTCACGGGCACTTTCGGAACAGCTATCCTGTCCCGCTATCCGCTCGAGAACACGCGCTCGGTCTTCAGCTTCAGTGATCAGGACGAGATCGGCACGTCCGAGGCCGAGATCGTGGTCGACGGGCAGCGCTTCTCGATCCACGATGTCCACCCGGATGGCTCGGACACTGCCAAAATGGCCCTGGCGCGCAGCTTGCTGGACCGCTCGGAGGGGCAGGCAAATGTGATCGCTCTGGGGGATTTCAACCTGACGGAGACTGCCGCAGCTTACCAGTTGGTAGCAGGGCGGTATACGGAGGCCTGGGCGAGCGTTTATCCGTCCGGCATCGGGCCGGATGGAATGGACATGTCCGGACGTATTGACCATATCTTCGTTTCAACCGACCTGGGTGTGCGGGATCTGGTCTATCTGCAACCCCCGGCATCAGCCAGTGATCATCCTGTCCACTGGGCGGTCATCTTCTGGAAGTAATAAAGCTGTCTCCAGATATTCCAGCCTTCCAAAGCAACCGATCGACCCATTGGCTCTCCCGATGGAACACCCGTCAGGAGAGCCTTTTGATTGATCATTGTAGGGATGGACTACCCCAATTGCGCCCGATTTTGGATGATTTTGCCACTGGATCTTGATCTCCCTCCATGGAATATAGCGGCATATAAAAAAATACCGTACGTGCATATACGGTATTTCAGGTGACCGACCGGGGACTTGAACCCCGAACCAACTGATTAAGAGCCTAAAAGGAGCGTGTCTATGGCATATCTATTGTGGTAAGGTGTCTATGAAGTCTCATATTGGGGGTATATCTTTCTACTGCGTCTATATTTTCTACAGCATAGTACCCTATCTGCACCACAATTGCACCCGAAAACGGGAAGGCGACTCTAATATCGAATTACATTCTGCCTGTTGCTGGTACCACGACCTATTCCATCACAAGGTCTAACATAGCAACTAGTACAAACTATGGGGGCTGGTCAGTGAACCTCAGCGCATTCAAGATCAACGCTTGAACTGTTTGCCCACAGCTCACCTTCCGTTCACTCGCCTTCATGCGTTCATCTACCTACTCGATCAGCCCAATTTCTCGACCATATCCCGGCCACAATTCCTAAATGTGGTCTCCGGATATCGGATGGCGATCTGGCGGGCAGCCTCCAGCCCGCTGTCCCCGGGCAAACCGATATCCATCAACACGACTTGCGGATGGGTGCTGTCCACCATTTGAAGCGCAGCGGTGGTCGAGTTCCCCCTCTCCAACGACTTCCATATCGACCTGCTCGTCGATCAGGGTCTTCAAGTCCAGACGCAGCAGAGCATGATCGTCCACCATCCCAACGCGGACCTTGGTCACGCTCCCGCCTTCCAGGATATGTCCAGGACCACCGAAGTGCCCCTTTCTCTGGGACGGACTTCAAGCCTTGCGTGCAGGAAGGCGGCGCGGTCGCGCATATTGCGCAGCCCATGCCTTTCCATGACCTGATGTTGGTAATCCTGTGCCAGGTGCTGGGCAACGAGTAAGGCCTATTGGGATTATTGGATGTACTTTTCGAGGTTTATAGAACCCCTCGAAAAATATAGGATCGGAAGCCTTTGGTAACTACCCTCGCAAAATTGGTGCTATTTCACCACTACTGCCTGGCTGCGCGCGCGAAGTTCCGAGATGTTCTGTCGAAGTCTGGCCAGGGTGTTCTCGGTCTTGTCGATGCGCTCACGCTCACTGCGGACGTAGCGGGTGTAGGGAGCGACGCCATCTTTCTGGCGGGCGATGGCATTTTCGCTCTCGTTGTTGAACTGGGTGGTCAGAGTGTTGAGCAGTTTTGTGCGCAGGCTGAGCATTTTCTCTTTGAACCTGTCTTTGGCCTGTTTGCGCTTGAAAGGGATCACGAAAAAGCCCAGGATGGCCAGGGTGCTGGCGGCCAGGATACCGGTGATATCCAGGGTGGAAGAGAGGACGGCTATGGTGACCAAAGCCCCCAGACCCACAGCCCCGACTTCCAGCAGAGCGGTCTGGGCCACGGCGGCTTCTACGCTGGCAGCTAGTTCGCTGGCTTCTTTGTTGCGGTCGTAGCTCTCCACAATGGTCTGGGCGGTTTTGCCGACGGTGTCGATCAGTTCACGCCGGCGGGCCTCACGCGGACCGTCGCTTTCGCCGACCATGTGGTCCAGGTTCTGCGCACGACGGCGTTGCAGGTAGCTCATGATTTGCTGCCATTCGTGCAGGTCTTTCTGCACCAGCCAGTCGATCAGGCGCTGGATCTGATCTTCGATCTGCTGTGGGACGTTGTCCAGGACCTGCTTTTCGAACTGAGCCCGGACCTTGTCGCCGCGCACCAGGTTCTGGACGTTGGTCAAACGCAAGGTGCTGTCGAAGAAATCGAGGCCTCGCTGTTCGAGACGGTGCAGGATGTTCTCGACTTCGGCCAGGCGTGGAGGAAGTTCATTATGCAGTTCGCGCTCGTACTCGATGATGACGGTTTCCAGGGCGGTGGCGGTCTGTTTGTCTTCATTCAGGGCTTCGGCCTGGGTTGCCAGGGATCGCCCAGCCAGGTCGCTCAAATGTTCGGCTACACCCAGCGGGTTGTTAAACTTGAGCTCGAGCCGGGTGGCGTCGTCAAGGGTGGCGCTGACATACTCCTCCAGGTCGTCCAGTCGGCTTGCGCTGCGCAGACGGGCACGTTGTTCGGGGTCCGGTTCGGATTGGGCGCGCTGGGCCAATTTGGCAGATACAGGAAACAACTGAGGTTGATCGCCAAGTATCTTGGTGGTGTGTTTTAGAATGAAATTGCGGACTTCCTGCAGGGCAGAGTCGTCTTCGAAAATGTCCACCTTATTCAGAACAAAAACAACTTTCTTCCCCCAAGTCAGGATGCGTTCCAAGAATTGTCTTTCGCTTTCAGTCAGGGGATGATCAGCAGAGGTGATGAACAGAACCAGGTCACTTTGAGGAACGAACTCGTCTGTCAACCGCTCGTGATGGCGGATGATGGCATTCGTACCCGGTGTGTCAACAATGTTCAATTCTTTCAGGAGCGGCAGGGGGTAGGTATAGACAGCAAAGTTTTCGTCGACTACTTGTTCGGAGGCCCGTTCGCCCCATTTGACCAGGGTGACGCGCGATGTGGTGGGGGTGACGCCCTCGGCCAGGACTTTTTGTCCGAGCAGGGCGTTAATCAGGGCGCTCTTGCCAGCGTTGAACTCGCCGGCGACGACGATCAAGAAAAGTTCGTCCAGTTGCAGGATGGCTTTCTGCAGGCTGTCCAGAGCTTCGCGCGGCATATCGAACTCGGCCAGGGCAAGTTGGAACCCGGCAAGGGCTTCTTTTTCGTCGCGCAGGAAATGGGCCTGCTGATCGGTGAGTACGGACTGGTGCATAGACTTCTCCTTATAAATGCCGGCAGGCTGTTATCATTCCTGAAATTCCAGTTCGATCCAGGACGATACTTCTTTATCGCAGGGATCATGCATCCTCGGGTACCGGGAACAACATCATTCCGCCGCAGCTCTCTCATTTCTGCAACTGCAAAGATGGATGGAAATCCAAGATTTATTTGGCATCGCGACGGTCCCGCACCAAATCGAGACCTTGCAGGCCCAGTCCCAGTTGGACAATCAATATCCACACGAGTACAAAGCTCAGGATCCAGGTGATTGCCAGTATCCAGGTTTGGGCCTCGCGTTGCGCGGTTTCCACATTTGCCTTTAGCTGTGTGGTGGTTGCTTTATATTGGTTGATAACCGTCTTTGCACTGGCGAGTGTGCTGCTCATCCCTTGCGTAGTATCAGAGATTTTGGTCAACTCGCCATCCATAATACCCAGGTTGGTCTTGCCATCCGCCAGACTGGTGTTGATAGCACCCAGAGATGGTATTAAGGTATTCAGGCTGGTTGAAACCTGGGCCAGGGCAGTGTGCAAAGGAACATCTGGTTTGTAAGCGGCCACCGGTGAAAAAGGAATGCTGGTTAGAGCCACCAGCACGTTGTCGATGAGTAATGCGCTGCTTTGAGCCGATGCCAATGAGGTTTGTGTAGCGCTGACGGCAGCCGGGAGATCTTTGCTAGTCAGGCTGATCAGGGAATCAAGCATCGGGTTGGTGTCATGGATTGCGAGAGCAAGCGCTTGGGTGGTTGCTTGCAGGGAAGTAACGTCGGTAGTTGAGGTCTGCACCACCTGACCGACGACGGTGAGAACATCCTGGGTGGTGCTGAGAACCTGATCACCCAATGCCAGGTTATCAATCACTGTTTTTGTCACCACTGGCCGGTAGTGCCATATTTCTATCAGGCCAATGAGACTGAAAATGATTCCGGCCACCGCAGCAATAACGAATAGAATGCCGATCATTCTTCTTATTAGGAACATATAATTTTCCCTTTCACCTCGCCGCAATTGGGGAGAATGTCCCTTGTTTACTGCGCAAGGATCTCGCCAGACTCTGGCAGCACCTCTGGCGCTGCCTGCCCAGCCATCACCGCCAGAGCATGCCGCCGAACTTCGATCCGCACCAAGCCCTCCCCCAAAGCACTCCCATCCGCCATGACCGGCATGGCCGGGTGGGTGTCAATATCCACCCTGCGCACATGGAAGTGCTGGATGCGTTGGTCTTCCGGATAGCCTTCCCCCACCCCCTGAAGAATATAGCCCAGCAGTTCCAGCTTGTTCAGGTCGGCAAAGAACAACACATCCAGCAACCCGTCTTTAAACGAGGCTAAGCTGCGAACCAGACTTGTTACCAACCTTTATTGCCTGTAGTACAATCCTAGCCGATGTCTATACTTCCTTGTCATTACCGTGGTAATTATTGCACTTTTTTGCCCGTCACGCAATCGTCTGAAACCTCCCCATCGAAAACCAATCCACGCTTCAGAATCAAACTCTCCCCTCCCGGCCTTTCGACCACCCCACCGGGCATGACCGCTTCCGCAAGATATTCCTCGACCACTGGGACTGTTACTGCGACCTCCGTCTGGCCGACGAAGTGCCCTTCGATCAGCAAGCTTACGTCCGGTTTTCCACCAGCTATGGTGACCGACCGGGGACTTGAACCCCGAACCAACTGATTAAGAGCCTAAAAGGAGCGTGTCTATAGTATATATACGGTGGTAAGGAGTCTATGAAGTCTCATATTGGGGGGTATTTCTTTCTACTGCGCCTATAGTTTCTACAGCGTAGTACCCCCATTGCACCACAATTGCACCCGAAAACGGGAAGGCGACTCTAATATCAAATTACGTTCTGCTTGGTTGCTGGTACCAGGACCTATTCCACCACAAGGTCTAACATAGCAACTAGTACAAACTATGGGGGCTGGTCAATAGGATGTGGTGATTTTTTTGACACAAACAGCGGATTACAGTCTGGGCTGCGTCGCAGACGCCAAAATGTGCGATAATAAGAAATATCCAGGGAAGATTTTCGGGAGGAAGGCAGCATGTCTACAATTCTCATCCTTGTCATCGTCATCGCCGCCATCCTTTCCTTGGCGTCCTTGGGCGGGGGTATTTACTGCCTCGTCCGTTATGCCAAGACCAGGAAGGTGGTTTTCCTGATCGTAGGTTTGATCCTGACCTTCATCCTGCCCGGCATCGGTCTCTGCGCCGTGCTGGGAGTCTACATTCCCAGCACAACAATCGTGTATGGACCGCCTCCCTCTTTTCCAACTTCCGCTCCCTGATCCCCTCTGAAAGTGCCACCTGGAAGATGTTCAATCTTCACTATGAGTTTGCCAAGCTCAGGACCGACTACTACCTGGGAGGAATCCAGCAGCGCTATAGGACAGGAAAAGCAGTTCCACTGCCAACGTACATCATCTGGGATTGCACCCACCGCTGCAACTTGACCTGCCTCCACTGCGGTGCCGTTGAAGAAACATATGTCCACGAGCTAACGACCGAACAGATCAAGGCCATCCTAGATCAACTGGCAGTCATTAAGGCTGGAATGTTCGCGGTGACAGGGGGAGAGCCCCTCCTGCGGATGGATCTCCCCGAGGTGCTTTCCCATGCCTCCCTGCGAGGGCTGAAGACGGGGATTGCCACAAATGGGTTTCTGGTCGACCGGGCCGCGGCCGAGTGGATCAGGGACACACGGGTTTATTCGGTTCAGGTCAGCCTGGACGGGCCGGAGAAGATTCATAACCGCATAAGGGGGAATGAAGAGAGTTTCGACCGAGCGATCCAAGCCATTGAGATGTTGACCAGGCTCAAGGTCCCACTTGTGTCGGTGGCCACAACCGTCACGACCAACAACATCCATGAGATCGATGATCTCAAGCCACTGCTTCTTCATCTGGGCATCAGGCTCTGGAGGCTGGCTGTGGTCATGCCCATCGGCCGGGCTCGATTTTCAAACGACTTTCCGGAAGGGGACCAGCTCGCTTGGCTGCTGAACTATGTCCAGGCGAACGACTCGAGAAAACTGCGCATTTATATCGGCGAGAACTTACCTTTTCTAGGAGCCTGGGAGAGGCAGATAAGAAAGGCACCTGCGATATGCCCTATTGGGTTCACTGCTTGCTGCATCGGTGTGGACGGCAGCCTGAGGGGATGCCCCGAGCAAAGGAATACCATTGAAAATCGGGAGGGATCCCTTTTGGAAACTCCCTTTCAGGATATCTGGCAGAGAGGCTTCGGGCGGTACAGGAACCGTGACATATTGTGCGAGGATGAAAAGTGCTCCGGGTGTGAATCAAAATATGATTGCTTCGGTGGCTGCTGGGTTATGCGGAATGGGAGGCGGCACTGTATCCAAGAATTACTGAGCTCCTCCTCGTCGAACTGTTTCGGTAGGGTACAATAAACAGTGGGGCATTGTGACTAATGAAAATACCGTACGTGCATATACGGTATTTCAGGTGACAGACCGGGGACTTGAACCCCGAACCAACTGATTAAGAGACTAATTGTTACATGTCTACTGTGTCTACACAGTAGTACAGCGTCTATGCAGTACCATATTTAGGGGCAAATTTGTCTACTGTGTCTATATTGTCTACAGCGTAGTACCCCATTTGCACCACAATTGCACCCGAAACAGGGAAGGTGACTCTGATGGAATTCATCGTGAATAGCCGCCGCAAATGTTTATTGCCTGACCATTTTGAACTCCCTTGATGTATTATTTAACAAGCGGGTAGCTGCAATTTGCCTTTTTTGTTTTCTATCTTTTGGATGCTAATACGATTGGATAAAGGACATGATAAAAAACACAAACACAATCGCAATAACGGTATCGCATCTCAAAAAAACGTATGGCAATGTCAAGGCGGTTGAAGACGTGTCGTTCGAGGTGAGCGAAGGCGAAATATTCGGAATGCTCGGTCCGAATGGGGCCGGCAAAACAACTACCGTCGAATGCATAACCGGCTTGCGACACCCTGACGGAGGCACTATTTCCGTACTTGGCCATGACCCCCAGTCCGACCGGGACGCGCTCCACCCTATCGTTGGCGTTCAATTGCAATCCAGCACTTTCCCCGACAAGTTGAAAGTCGGCGAGATTCTAGACATGTATCAATCCTTCTACCCTAATCCGGCAAATCCAGAAGAGCTGGCTCAGGCGCTTGGACTCAGCGAGAAACTGGGCAGCTATTACAAAACACTTTCCGGCGGACAGAAACAACGCTTGTCAGTCGCTTTAGCGCTCATAGGCCGGCCGAAGGTGGCGGTGCTCGACGAGATGACGACCGGTCTTGATCCGCAAGCCCGGCTCGATACCTGGGAACTCATTGAAAGAACCCGCGGCCAGGGAACCACGATCATATTGGTAACTCATTACATGGAAGAGGCTGAACGGCTTTGCGATCGGGTGGCCTTGATCGACTACGGCCGCATCGTAGCCCTTGATACCCCCGACGGATTGGCTGAAAAAGTTACCGGCGGCAAACAGGTGCGATTCGTGCCATCCCAACCATTCGATGATCAATTGCTCAAAGCATTGCCGGAAGTGAAAACCATTGAATACCAGGGGAAGCAT
>Ga0187849_1003222_pt1 | contig 14644 bp, 9 predicted proteins | sample June2016WEW_4_10_2_FD_132412 | JGI IMG/M metagenome (GOLD analysis project Ga0187849, IMG submission 132412) | Peatland microbial communities from SPRUCE experiment site at the Marcell Experimental Forest, Minnesota, USA - June2016WEW_4_100 | ecosystem: Environmental > Terrestrial > Soil >... | reverse complement strand
TTCGGTTCATACGGCAAAGGCGCAAGGGGCGGAGGAAGAAAGGCGGTAGCTGCTGCTACCGCAGTCCAAGGCGCTTCGCGCAACGCCATTTGAAAACGCGCGCTTAGTGAACAGTATTGGGGCTAGCGCCCCTTGAGAATCAGCGCGAGGCGCGGGAAGAGGCTGGCGGCTTGCTGGACTTGCGGGTCGCCCTTGGTTTCAAGTTCGTCCCCACGTTCCAACCCATAGACTAAGTTCGTAAGCTCCACCCTGAGCCTCAGCTTCAGATAGTCCTGATCCTTTGACCAGTACTCATCTGGAACGCGGACGCCGTTGCGTCCGAGGGTGGTCTTGAAATCCTCCAGCACTTCGGGTGAGACTTCGAAAGGCTCGGCTAATCTGCCGTGGGTGGTCAGATAAGATTCAGCATAACTCGTCAGGTAGCCGCGTTGAGTGACGAAGGCGAGCCAGGGGTCGTCCGAGCGGCCCGCGATGGTCACATCGGGAGTGATGCCCCCGCCAACGGTGACGGGGCGGCCGTCGTCGGTGTGAAACGTGGCGGCGACGGGCCCGGCCGGGTCAGCGCCGGTTGTTGTCTTCGCCGCCTTCTCCTTGGGCACAGAGGAGGGAGAGAGAGAGGCGAAGGTAAGCGCGGTGCCGGCCAGCGGCCGTTGGATGGATCGTCCGCTGGGCGTAAAATATTGCCCGGCCGTAAGCGCCAAGCCGGTCTGCTCACTAAGTTCCATTACCGATTGGACCACGCCCTTGCCGTAGGTTGGAAGGCCGGCAATCACCGCCCGGTCGCGCTCCTGAAGCGCGGCGGCCAGGACTTCCGCGGCGCTGGCGGTGTCACCGTTCACCAGCGTTACGATGGGCAGGTCATAGTGCCGGGGCATTTGCGGAACGCGGTAAACCGTTTCCTTCATAGCGCGGCCTCGCGTGGTCAGAACCAAGTCGCCCTGCTTCAGGAAAAGGCTGGCCACCGCGGCGGCGGAATCCACGATGCCGCCGTGATTGTCCCGCAGATCGAGGAGCAACCCTTTCAGGTGGAGTGCGTCCATGCCATCCAGCGCCGTCGCGACCTCCTCCGGCGTTTTTCCCTCAAAGCTGGCAATGTGCAGGTAGGCGATGCCGGGCGACCAAAGGAAGGCCTTGTCAACAGAGGGCAGAGCGACCTCAGCGGGGCGCAGGTTGAAGTCCTCCGGCACGAGTCTGCCGGGACGGATGACTCCCAGGCGCACGGGGCGCGAGCGTGAGCTTTTCAGAAGGTCGATCAGCGATTGGAAATCCAGCCGATCGATCCGTTGGCCGTTGATCGCCACGATTTCATCTCCGGGCGCCAGACCGGCTCGAAATGAGGGTGAACCCTGCGCCGTCTGCAAGATGAGCACTTTCCCCACCGAGACGTAAAGGACCGAGCCAAATCCTATCGATTCCCCGCGCGCCTGCTGCTTCATCAGCTCGAATTGATCGCGGTCCAGAAATGCGCAGAAGGGATCGAGGGCCGACAACATGCCGCGAATACCGCCGTCGAAAATGGCATGGTCGGGGTCGACCGGCTCCACGTAATGCTGCTCGATGGCGTTATAAAGGGCCGTGAACTTCACAGCTTGCGCGGCTACCTCGTCGGGCGGCCCCGAAGAGGTCTGCGGGTACAGCCCCGGGGCGGTGAGGAAGAGCAGGGTAGCGAGAAGAGTGGTGTGTAATGTCAGGGCCGGAACTTTCAAAGGCGTCGGAATCCCCTCCTTGGTTCAGTATAACCCAGATGCAGAATTTGAACGGCGGGGTGTTTGCCTGCGATCGCTCAGGAAAAAGTTTGGCCAGCGGTTCGCCGCGCGGGGGCCGCGCAAGGGGATCGACCATGAGGGATCATTTTTCAGAGCGTGAAATCTATGGCGCAAGAAGATTCCTCCGGGCGGAGTCGTGCAATTTGTCGTGTGTCAAATTTGGCGTAAGAAGTGCTATGATTTCCAGCGGTGATATATCTCTGCGGAAAATTCCTCCCGGCTCCTGAACCGAGCTCGGGAATCATAAGGAGTCTTGATGATGGAGAAGGAGCAAGACGTTACACGCCGTGAGTTTTTGAAGACCGCCGCTACGGTTGCCGCCGCCTCTTCCCTTACGGGTCTCGGCGCCCCTGGGATGCTCACCGCCCAAAGCGCCGGCAATCCCGTGCGGTATGGATTCATCGGTACGGGTACGGAGGGCTGCACGCTGCTCAAGTTTCTGGCGACCATCCCCGAAGGGCATTGCATTGCCACGTGCGACATCTATCCCCCCAACCTTAAGAAGGGGGTCGAGACCATCGGCTCAAATCCTGAAACCTACGTCGAATACCGGAAGATGTTGGAACGCAAGGATATGGATGCGGTGCTCATCGCCACCCCGCTGAACCTGCACGCGCAGATGGTGGTGGACGCCCTCAACGCCGGCAAGCACGTCTTCGTCGAGAAGACAATGTATTTCAAGGAAGAAGAAGGTGACATGATCCGCAAGGCGCTGGCCGACCATCCCCAGCAGGTCTTGCAAGTGGGATTGCAGCGGCGGTCGAGCGTGCTCTACCAGGTGGCCATGGAGATGATCCGCAAGGGGGCGCTGGGCAAGATTATGTTCGTGCGCGCCCAATGGCACCGCAACAACAACTGGCGCCGCCCGGTACCCGACCCGAAATTCGAGCGGCTGATCAACTGGCGCATGTACAAGGAATACTCTGGCGGGCTGCTGGCGGAGCTGGCCTCCCACCAGATCGATATCGCCAATTGGGCCTTTGGTTCGGAGCCTATCTCTGTATTTGCCACCGGCGGCATCAATTACTGGAAAGACGGCCGCGAAACTTGCGATAACGTCGAGGCCATCTATGAATACCCCGAGGGGAAAAGGCTGGTGTGGAGCTCCATCCTTTGCAACGCCCACCTGGACTTCGACGAGCAGATTATGGGTGATCGGGGAACCATTATTATCACTCTCGGCAAGGGCCTGTACTACCGCGAAGAAGTGGCCAAGGTTTCCACCGGCGCCGGCAAGGAAAACTGGTGGGCCGGCGCCACCGTCACCAATCAGGCCCCGCAGGTAGGTATCCCCATTTTCATCGAACAGGGCGCGACCAGCCAACTTGGCTTCATGGACCGTGAGATGCGCTACGCCAAACACTGGCTGGCGTCGATGGGCATTTACCAATATGAAGAGCCCCACGATCCCTGGTGGAGCGAGCTGCACAACTTCCTGCTGAGTGTCCGCGATGGCATGCCGATCATCGCGCCCCTCGCCATCGGCGTGGCCGACGCCCAGGGCGTTATCTATGGGAACCGCTCGGTAGAGACGGGGCAGAGAGTCTACTGGCCTGGGGCGGAGCCGCAGAAAGAAACTACGAAAGGGAGCCGGACCACCTAAGATCAGGTGCCCGGTGTCAGGTGTTAGGTGTCAGGGGCCGGTCTGAAAAAGTGTAAAGGGTAAAGGAGAAGTACCGCAGGAGGCACTTCATCCTTTATCCTTCACACTTTACCCTTTACCGTTTCCACCCCCTAGCCCCTGACACCTGGAACCTGGCCCCTGACACCTGACACCTAAATTGCCGCCCCCATTCAAATCCGCAAAAACACTGTCGTGGGTTTTTATTGCCGCCTCGCTGTCTCTCTTGGCTGGGGGAGTCCGAGCCGTCGGGCCAACTCCTGGACCCCGAGCCCCGAGTCCCGAGTCCCAAGCCCCGAACCCCGAATCCCGAATCCCCAGTCCCGGGTCTTCCGTCCGTTACGAGGCCTCGCATCAAGCCATGGGGACGACTTACAGCGTCATCGCCTATGGCCGCGACCAGACTTTCCTTTCCGAAGTTGTCAGTGAGGTTTTTGCGGAGATCGACCAGCTTGATGAGCAGATGAGCAATTACCAGCCGGAGAGTGAGCTCTCGGCCATCAATCGCGACGCCGCCCAGCACGAAGTGACGGTTGCGCCGCAACTTTTCGGGCTGATTCAGTATTCCCTGCGCTCGAGCCAGGAATCCGGCGGCGACTTTGACATCACCGTGGGCCCGCTGATGAAGCTTTGGGGATTCTTCCGCGGCCAGGGGCGCTTGCCCAGCTCTCCGGAAATCGCTCAGGTCCGAAAGAAAATCGGGTACCAGCACGTGCACCTGGATGCCGCGCGCCGCACCATTCGCTTTGACGCGAGCGGCATGGAACTTGACCTGGGGGGCATTGCCAAGGGCTACGCGGTGGATCAGGCGGCGGAGATTCTGCGTTCCAATGGCGTCACCGCAGCTTTGATTTCCAGCGGAACCAGCAGCATTTACGCGCTGGGGTCGCCGCCGGGCGAGCGGGGGTGGAAGATCACCGTGCGTGATCCCTTCCACGCGGAGAAGCCTGCGGATGTTTTCCGCCTTCAGAATTTCGCACTATCCACTTCCGGAAATTATGAGAAGTTCTTCAAGATTAACGGGAAAATTTATTGCCACATCATGGACCCCCATTCGGGCTGGCCGGTGCAGAACATGCTCTCGACCGTGGCGGCGGTCCCCACCGGCATCGAGACCGAGGCGCTGACCAAGATCTTCTTCGTAGGCGGCGTACAGAAGTCGCGCCAGTACCTTTCCACCCACCCGAATGCCATCGGAATTTTCTATCAGCCGGGCGACCAGCCCCAGACCTTTAAGCGCACCGTCCTGCGGTCAAAAACTTTTCAAATCCCCGCTGACAGCATCGCGGAACTGGAACCGTAGCGCCCCGATGCATCGGGGCGGCTCTTACCGAGCAAATGCCACGAATGCCGGCTTGCGCAGAGCGCAGCTCTGCGATTCACGCCCATCTCCCGTGCTAAAACGCAGAGCTCCGCTCTGCGCAAGCCGGCACGCTCCATTCGGTCAAATGTCGAAGTAAGAACCGTAGCGGGTAGCGCGAGCTATTCCGGTCCGACTGGATTTACTCCGCGGCTTTTCGTCATCGGGTATTAACAGGTATGGGGCGTTATCATGTTAAGGACTGCGAAAGAAGGCAAACTGTACCCACCTCCACGCTACCCGCTTTGGGCCAGCGCGCGATTCCGCAAAACAGGCTCGACTGACCATATGCGCACCGCGACCGTTGACGCGAGCTATATTTGATTTGATAATGTGGTGAACATGGCATTGAGGCAATCCATCCAACTCGGCCAGGTGCAGGAGTCACTGCTGGTCCCGCTTTACGCCCGCGCCCTCGACTCCCTCAAGAAGCGTCCGCTCCTAAACGATCCGAAGGCTGTGGAAATGGTCCAATCCATCGATTGGGACTTCCGAAGATTCAACCAAAGGCGGCGGGTCGTGGGTTGTATCTTGCGGACCGCCGGGTTCGACGAGTGGGTCAAGGGTTTTCTTGGCCGCCATCCGGAAGGCACCGTGGTGGAGATCGGCGCCGGACTCAACACCCGCTTCGAACGGCTCGACAATGGCTCCGTGCACTGGTTCGACCTGGATCTTCCGGATACGGTGGAACTGCGGCGGAAGTTTTTCACCGATAGCGCGCGGCGCGTGACTCTGGCCGCATCGGTTCTCGATCCAGGTTGGATGGCCGCGGTGCGCGAGAGCCCCGGACCGTATTGCTTCGTTGCGGAGGCGGTATTCGTCTACCTGACCGAGCCGGAGGTCAAGGCGGCGCTGGCACAGATCGCCGCCAACTTCCCGCACCTAAGCATCGCCTTCGACACCGCCACCCTCCAAGTGATAAACCATGAGAACCAGGACCACGCGCGCCGCAAACTCGCGGCCCGCTTCGCTTGGGCATGCGAAGACCCGAGGGAGATTGAGCGCTGGAACATTGGATTGCGCCTGGTGGAATCCCGTAGCATGGCGGACATCCCCGATTCTTTGCGGCCACGCCTTTCCTTGCCGATGCGAGCCACCTTTCGCGTCTTGGCCAAATTGGTTCCGAAGCTCACTACAGCCTACCGGCTCAATCTGTTCGCTGGACAGTCAGAAGCCTGACCGGCAGCGAATGGGGGGCTACCAGCGAAACTGCGGCGCGCATCCTTACCGGAAGCACACCTTGCTTCGCAAAAAACGGCAAGTCGCAAACTTCTTCCGTTGCAAAAGCCGCAAATCGCAAAGACGGACGCCGGCTTTCGCGTTCGGGAGCGCGAGTCTAGGGAAGAGCCGCAGACCTCAAAGGCAGAGGTCTACGCTCCATTCGCATCTGGCAGCATCGCCGAACTGAAACCGTAAGGACGTGATAGAATCCGCTGATTGAGGCGGCCTGGCGATGGTTTCAATTGCTCGCAAGAACCTTTTTCACGACAAGATTCGGTTTGCGGTAGCCTTGGCTGGCATTTCTTTCGCCGTGGTGCTAATCACGGTGCAACTGGGGGTTTACCTGGCATTTCGCTCCAATGTGAGTGTGCTCATCGACCACACCGAAGCGGACATCTGGGTTACCGCCCACGGCCTGGAGAATTTCGATTTCGGCCGCCCTTTCAGCGAAAAGAAGGTGTACGAGGTGGAGGAGGTGCCGGGCGTGGCGTGGGCGGACAAATACTTTTTGGCCTTCGGCTATTGGAAGACCCCCAGCGGCAGCCAGGAAACGGTGCAGATGGTGGGGTTCGACCCCGAGACCATGGTCGGCGCGCCCTGGAACATCGTGAAAGGCAATCCCCAGGACGTGAAGTACTTCAACTCGATATTCTACGACGAAGCGGAGACCAACCGCCTCGGCAATCTGCCCATCGGCGGCGAAACGGAAATCAACAGCCATCGCGTGCGCGTAGCCGGCATTGTGCGCGGCGCGCGGTCGTTCATCCAAAGCCCTTACATTTTTACTTCCTTCAAAAATGCGCTGAATCTCTCCTTTGTTAACAAGGGAAACACCGTCTACGTGCTGGTGAAAGTGGCGCCCGGTTATTCCGTGAAGGATGTCCAACGGCGCATCCGGGAGACGGTTAAAGATGTGGACGTTTACACTTCGTCGGAGTTCAGCAAGAAGTCGCAGGACTACTGGATGATCAACACCGGCACGGGGGTGGCGCTGCTGGCCGTGGCTCTGATGGGGGTGGTGATTGGAACGGTGATTGTGGCGAACACCATCTACACATCGACCACCGAGCACCTGAAGGAGTTCGGCACCCTGAAAGCCATCGGGGCTTCTAACTGGGATCTTTACGCCATCATCATTGAACAGGCCCTGATCAACTCGGTGATCGGGTTTGCCGTGGGAATGGCGGTCAGTTACGTGGTGATTCAAATGATGAAGCGGGGACACCTTTCCATCCTTCTCCCCACGCCGGTGCTGGTGGGGATTTTTATTCTCACCGTGATGATGTGCTTGTGGTCCTCCGTGCTGTCGATTTCCAAGGTGACGAGAATTGATCCGGCGATGGTCTTTAAGAGCTAGTTGTCAGTCGTCCGTGGTCCGTTGTCCGTTGTCAGTAGCAGATTGAGGATGGTGACAGCCACACCACTAAAAACCAACAACTATCCACGGACCACGGACGACGGACAACGGACAAGCGAAAATGATGACTTCCGTCTCAACTCAGACCGTCCTCCGGCTTGACCACGTCAGCAAAACTTATGGCGAGGGCGAGTCGTCCGTGGAAGCCGTGCATGACGTGTCGATGGACCTCGAGGCGGGAAAATTTATCTTTCTGATGGGGCCGTCGGGCAGCGGAAAAACTACCCTGCTGATGCTGATGGGATGCCTGCTGCGGCCGACCGCCGGAGCGGTACACATTTTCGATGAAGAGGTAAGCTCGCTGGCCGAAGCGCGCCTGCCGCGCGTGCGCCGCCACCGAATCGGGTTTATATTCCAAGGATTCAATCTATTCCCGGCACTCACCGCGCTGGAAAATGTGGAAGCCACTCTTAACCTGAAAGGGTACCGGGGCCAGGAAGGGCATGCCGAGGCCCGCAACCTGCTGGCGCGCGTCGGGCTGGCGAATAGGATGCACCACCTGCCGGAAGACCTGAGTGGTGGGGAAAAGCAGCGCGTGGCGGTGGCGCGCGCGCTGGCCGGCAATCCCCCCATCATTCTCGCCGACGAGCCGACCGGTATGCTCGACTCCAAAACCGGACGGCTGATCTCCGAAATTCTTCGCGACCTCGCGCATGAGGAAGGACGGTTGGTGTTTATGGTGAGCCACGATTCCAGAATCATCGCCCTGGCCGACCAGATCCTTAATATTGAAGACGGAGGGCTGAAAGAGCAGTAGGCAGTAGGCACTAAGCAGTAGGCAGAAAGATGAAAGCAGGAGTCAGGAGTCAGAAGCTAGAAGTGAGAAGGAACCAGCCATCGGTTGGGAGTTTTTCTCCTGACTCCTGGCTTCTGACTCCTGACTTCTAGCTCCTAACTTCTAGCTCCTAACTTCTAGCTCCTAGCTTCTAGCTCCTAGCTTCTGCCTTCTACGGACTTTTATGTCAAAGCCACATCGGAATGTTTATATGTTCGCAATGCTGGGCGCCATACTGATGGTTCCTCTGCTGATGTTCCTGCGTTCGGTTGCGCACAATTCCTCGGGGTTCGCCAACCAGTCGCGTGTCTCTCGCGGCAAAATTGATTCGCACATTGCGGCGCGCGGACGCGTGGAAGGCGCAACCTCGCAGGACATCAAACTGGCGTCGCGCGTGGTGGGCCGGCTGAAGGCAGTATCGGTGAACGACGGCGACCTTATCCGCAAAGGGCAGATCGTGGCGGTGCTGGAAAACAACGATTTGCTGGCGCAGGTGGAGCAGGCGCGCGCCAACGTGCTGCGCGCCCAGGCGGCGCTGGAAAAGCTCCAGAACGGGGCGAGGCCGGAGGAGCGCGCCGCCTCGCGCGCCGCCATGAACGAGGCCCAAGCCGCCGCCGACAATGCGCGCCAGAATTACCAGCGTTCGCAAAAACTCTTCCAGGAAGGTGGCATTATTTCGCAATCGGTTCTGGACCAAGCGGAGCGCGATTGGAAGATGGCGCAGGCGCGGCTGGATTCGGCGCGCGAGAACTACAAGCTGGTGATGGCGCCACCGCGCTCGGAGGATGTGGCCGCCGCCCAGGCGGAACTCCAACTCGCGCGCGCGCAGCTTGCCCAGGGGCAGGACAATTACGATAACACCTTCGTCCACTCACCCGTGGATGGCGCGGTGGTAAAGCGCTATATGAATCCCGGGGAGTCCATTTCCTATGAATCGCTCTATCAGCCCATCGTCTCCGTCTCCGACACGACGCACCTGAGGGTGCGTACGGAGATTGATGAGACCGACATCGGCAAGATTCAGATCGGCCAGCGCGCCACCATTCGCTGTGACGCTTTCCGCGGGCAAACTTTCTATGGGCACGTGGTGCGCATCAGTGGTGGGTTGGGCCCCAAAAAAATCCAAACCGATAATCCCACGGAAAAGATCGATATGGACGTTCTCGAAAGTTTTGTCGAAGTCGATCCCGGCACCCCCCTACGCGTCGGCTTGAGAGTGGACGTTTACATCGAGCTCGCCCGCAAGGATGACGTCCTGGTGATTCCCCTGCGGGCGGTGGAGTTTCAGGAGGGCGTGGCCACGGTGCACGTCAAGACTTCCACCGGCGTGCAGTCTCGCAACGTTCAGTTGAGCGCACAGGACGGCCTGAACATCGAAGTCGCCGACGGCCTCCGCGAGGGCGAGGAACTCGTCTACTGAGTTTCCGCGTCAGAGGTGTAGCGCGGACCTGTTTTGTGGGTCCGCGGCTTTTCCTTGCCCATCGGGGACGAGCCACGAGCCCCAAGAATAGGTCCGCGCTACATCTGCTTTTCTGCCATCTGTCAGCGACAATTTGGCGCCCCCTCATTCGGACAATTTGCACCCCATTTTCAGCTTTTGCAGGGTTGATTGTAAGTTGATTGTTTTCAGTATGTTGTCAGCTTTTGGAAGGAGAAAAATCGCCTTTTCGACCCTTTATTTTCAACAAGTTCTCAGCCTAGGGCAATTTGCCCGCTGAAAGACATAAAGTCGCAATGCCATTAGTACAGTTTGTCGGCCTGCGTCACCGTTCACCAACCGACTTGCCGCCGATCCGCCAGTTCCGCCGAGGGCGCAACCGGCCTCGACCTACACCCGTTCGTTGTAGCCTAAATTATTGGTCTTGTCAAGAAGAAAATGAATCGTGGTGAAAAGAGCCGTTCGGGCACTTTAGAGCCATCGGATGCTGGTGAGGAAACCGGGCAATGGCAATGCTGTTTGCTTAGTTGTCGTCAAGAACTAGCGAATCTGATTGCGGGCGAAGCCCACCTTGGACTGCGGTAGCAGCAGCTACCGCCTTCCGCCTCCGCCTTCGATTCATACGGTTTCGTGGCGCTGCCTCCTCGCGGTCAATTTCCTGAGTCAGCAACGCTGCCGGCCGAAGTGCCTCGGGTAGACCGCTCTGAATGGATTGCTGCCCGCTGAGCAGAAGCGCATCCGCGCAGGAGTTTATCGGCCGGTCCGCCATCCTCGACGCCGACATCGCTCGTGAGAGAAAAGGATCCTATGTCTAGACATTTCTCGCGACTCGAAAACCGACGTGATACCAAGGCTGATTGGGATCGAGGGGACCACGGTAATAAGAAGGGTCGCGATTCGAAACCCTGGAATGTCCATCATTCACGCTGTTGATGATGTCACCGTTTTACCCATTTCCTCCACGCATTCCACGGTAAGGCTTCCCATCGGGCATTAGAGTTCCGGTATCGGGGCCCTTGGGATTATCAATTGGACTGACGCTATAATAATCTTGTCCATACCAGTCGTTAACAAACTCCCATACATTTCCTGCCATATCGTAAAGACCGAAGGCATTGGCGCCGTTGGATGTTTGATAGGATGATGCGCTTCCGGGCCAGTTAAGTTCTGATTTCAAATGTAGTTCCCCATTATAAAAACCAACTGGAGTTGTCCACGGATAAGTAGAAGGATCTGCTCCTTCGTAAGGATCTCCGGAATCCGGCCAGTTGGCCTTTGTAATGTCCAGGTCATTACCCCATGGATAATTATAGTAGGGATTATACTGCCCGCCACGACCGGCATACTCCCATTCTGCTTCGGTGGGGAGTCGGTAACCATTTTGCGTGAAGTCACAATTCCATGTTTCGAGGTTGTAGCATTCTTGTAATCCATTCTGTAAGCTCAACCAGTTGCAATAAGCCGCACCTCCGCACCACATTACTCCCACCACCGGATGGTGCGCCCTGAAATCAACAATCGAAAATGTGTTTCGGTCAAAACTGATGCTGTAATAGGGTGCATACTCGTTTGTGTAATAGTAAATATCACTGCCACCCACGGCATAAACGGCGTTGGCGCGCACCTCAATCAAACCCTTCATGAACGAGTCGTTCAAAAACTCGAGGAATTGCGCGTGGGTGGTCACGGCGGTTGCGATATAAGCGGTAGGCTTGCTTCCATCGTTCACCCTCCGGGTGTGAGTCTAGGATTTCTCCCAAAATCTCGATAACACACATCCCGCGAGGGTGAACGTCTTTTCTGTAGTTTCCCGCTCCTGTCAATCGCGATTCTTGGGTCAACCCTGGAGGCCTGTATTGCCATACCGTAATTTCTTGTTTTGTTAGCAATCATTTTGCGCCTTTTGTAGGGGCACCCCTTGGGGTGCCCTGGGCAGGGTAAGCCCAGCCCCTACAAGACGTGTTTGGTTGCGGCCACGCCGCGCTGCGCTACACTCGCCGCCACATTCCCGCAATCAACATGATGCATCTACGGTGTTGTGAGGCACGCGTAGCGCCGGCCGCCGGGGACGGGTTTGAACTCGTACCATCCCTGTTTTGGTGACGTGAATTCGACTTTGCCCAGACTCTTGCCTTGCGGGTCATACGCCATCACGCTCGTGGCCTTCGCGGCGCCGAAGGCGATGCGGTCGTTGCCATAAATATCAATCAATTCCAACAGGCCGTCGCCAATATGGCGCATGGCCACGCTGCCGGTGGCTCCGATGCCGAACTCGGTCCACTGCCCGCGTCCATCGAGGAATTCGAATTCAGGGGATGCCACGTGGTCAGCCCGATGCTCGCCATACTGCGCCGAGGATTCTGAGAAGTGATGGCGAGTGTTGAACGCCCACCAACCTGATGGCGGTAACCAGCACAGTGTGTCGTCCGAAGCCCTGACGGTCCATACCCCTGTTGCCGCGCGATTCACATAAACCTCCGTGCCGTTCTCGTACACCACGTGCAGGTGGCCTTCCGCCAGCGCGCCGGTGGCAATCGCCTCGCTGGGGGTGAGGAACTTCCCGTTGTGGTCGGCGTATTCGATCACTTTAGGTTCAGAGAAGGCATATTGCTGTTGCAACTGTTGCATCATGTAGTAAGACCGCGCCATGGCCTCGGTATGGAAAGGCTCGGAAGAGCCAAAATCGGTCACCAGCCAGCCCATGTGTCCGTAAGCGATGGTCGTGGCCAGGAGAAGATCGAGATATTCGCGCTTCTTCGGCGACGTGGACCAGTTCTTATCGATTTGGTTCAGGTAGTACGACGTGTCGCCCATGCCGTAATCGCATTCGAGGGGATGAATCTTCCGCAGCGTGAAGGAAACATCCAGAGGTTCGGTCAGCAGGTTCACCTTGGTGTAAACCCAGCCGTAGCTTCCCGACGTCAATCCCGCGTATAACCACTGGTAGGTGCCCTCGGATTGGGTGGGCCCGTAGACCTGCTGGTCGTTGCGCAGCAATTGCCCATAGGCGTAAAACGTTGCCGCAAAGGTTCCCGCCCCCGGCACGCGCGCGTCGAAGTCGCAATAGCTCCACGGTTGGACGGCGGTGTGAACATCGGTGTAAGACATCTTCACGCCGAACTTTTCCTTGATGCGTTGCGCGTAGTAATCATCGAACTCGACGGCCTTGGCAGGTTTGAGCGCGTAGGTGCGCGGCCAGGCGCGGCGCCATTCGCCGTCCGGCGAGCGTTGCACGTCGTCCGGGTTCCAGTTTTCGTTCACCGGATTGAAGTCGCAATAGTTGGTGTACACGCCTTGCAGCCACCCCAAGCCGTTCTGGGCCTGGATGTACCATTTCAGCATGGCATCGCCGCCCTTGAGCGGCGCGGCATGGAGCTTGAGCGTGTAGCTGTCGCCCTCGTCGCGCCACGTCACCTCGTGGCTGTGCTGCATGACTTTGTCCAGACCATAGGCGCGTATGGCTTCGCAGCGCTCGTGGTCTTTCGCGAATGACTCCGGCCCCGTCACGGTCCACAGAACCTGTTTGCCCTCCACTTGCCGGATCGAGGGGGGATTGGCGATGGTGGGAAGCGTCTCCTCGTAATTGGGCGAGTTGGTAATGAAAATCCTCTCGTAGAGGTTGTTGCGCAAACCGTCGGTCTTGGGTAAATACCGCATCCCGCCGTTGATCTCCGCGCTATCGCTGGTCACTTTCGGGCCGGCCGTGAAATAAGGCTCCGAGGCGTTCGACCGGTACCAATCGAACCAAATGGAGGTGAAGACGGAATGGGTCTCGTCGCCGGAAATCAGCACGCGCGGGTTGGTGCGACCGTAGGTGATGTAGGGGACGGTAATCAGCCGCGGGTGGGCGACGCCGGAGACGCGCCCGAAGCTCAGGTCGGTGGCTTCGCCGCCCTCGCACCACGCGTCGAGCACCAGAGACTTTTGCCACAAGTGCATCTGGTAATCCACCAGCCGCGAGCCCATACGAAAGCGGGCCTCGACGGCGTAGTTGGCCAGTTCGGCGGAAACTAGTTCACCTTCCGCCACACTTCCCGTGACGGTGTCGACGAACCGGACGCCTCCGCCATCAAGAGGTTCGAACGGCGCGCCGCCATTGACGCTTACCGTTAACTCACTCAGGCGGCCCTTCGCCGGACGATATTCGTAGACGACCGTTCCATCCCGGCCGTCGTAGCGCAGTTCAAAGCTGCGAGGCCCGGCTTCCCGCACCGATACCTTAAAGTTCTTCTCGAAATTCGCCGGCAGGATCGTTTCCTCGCGCGTGGGAAATGGCAACGTCCCGGGGCCGGTGTTGGTCCCTACTATTTCGTCGCGATAAGGTTTGAGAGGGCGCTTCGGCTGGGGTTGGAAGGTGAGGGGCTTCAATTCTTCCGTGTAGAACGCCAGCGAATCACAGAAGAAGTAGCGAAGTTGCGGGTTCGTCGCTTTGCTGATTTCGATTCCGGAGAAGCGGGCCGGCAGGACGATTTGGGCCAGAACATCGCGCGGGATGCGGCGATGAATCAGCCACCACTGTTTCCATCGGATGTCCGTAAGTTGAATCCGGAATTCCTTGCCGCGCGCGTCCTGGACCAGGACGGCGACCTCGGCGGGAGGCGTGGTGGGATCGGATTCCCATCCCCAGCGATTTCCATAGCCCCACAAATCAATCGAGTCGAAAGCACCGGGGATAAGGACCGGCTGCGGTGGCCGGGCAATCACCCGGCTTTCCGGGCGCGCGCCGGAATAAACAATCTTGGCCACATGCTGGCCCCACAACTGCTGCTCGCGGCTGCGCCGCAATTCTCCCTGCGCGCCATCGTAGAGTTCCAAAGTCCAGCCCTTGAGATCTTGAAAATCCACCAGGGTGTGCGGGTTCTGCTCACGCTGCGTCCAGGTGAATTCATAGGGCTGCTGCCCGACTTGCTGCCAGGGCTCGATTTCGTTGATGGCGGGAATGACCTTCTGCTGGGCGAGGAGTCCGGCAGGAACGAGTGCAAGAACGAAGAATGCTTCAAGGAATTTACGCATGGGTTATGAAATCCTCCGGGATAAAAAGCGGTG
>Ga0187849_1003213_pt1 | contig 14671 bp, 16 predicted proteins | sample June2016WEW_4_10_2_FD_132412 | JGI IMG/M metagenome (GOLD analysis project Ga0187849, IMG submission 132412) | Peatland microbial communities from SPRUCE experiment site at the Marcell Experimental Forest, Minnesota, USA - June2016WEW_4_100 | ecosystem: Environmental > Terrestrial > Soil >... | reverse complement strand
TGGCGAGAAACAGTATGGCTACGATAGCCAGTTTGGCCACGCGTAATTTCATGCTACGCCGCCAGATTCTCAAGTAAATTCCTAAAGCCGTTAAAAGCCTTCTCGTGTGCGTACTGTATTACAAGACACCAATATTGGATCGCAATTCTTCGTGTGTGTGCGCACCATTAGACCCGCGCCCACAAGATTTGAACCTGACATAGCCGCGATGGGAATTAGCCCAACGTTATGACAGAACGCACACATAGCCTGAGTTAGGCGTCTCTCTTTTCATCTTTGTAGTTACTTTCCGCTTGGGTCTTGAGGTTTCGCAACCACGTATCCAGCGAATTATCGAGAAACTTTGGCATTATGAGTTTCAACAACCTAACCGACCAGCCTTCCATGGACTCTTCTGTCGTAACCAGCGTGCCGTTGTTTTGCGGTGTGAATTTCCAAATATGTTTGGCTTGGGCACCCAGCGATTTGCCTGTCCAGCCAATCAAGTCATTCGGCTCGAGCACTTGGACAGTGGAAGTTACATTCAGACCCCCGGTTCTCCACCGAAAGACAGAGCCGACGGCGAGAGGGCTTCCGAGCTTGGATGCTGTTGTGGCAGGTTGCCACTTACTCCAATTGTTGATGTCTGTTTGGATGTTCCAGACGGTTTGAGGCGGCGCCTCGATGAAGATATCCTTGTGGGCGAACAAGGGAGCATCCTTATTGACTTCCATCAATTTTCACTCTGTTCGCTGTCCGTGTTGCCGCCGAGATATGAAGCGTGTGTGCGCACCAGTAGACCTCCTGTATCGTGGACGCCAATACAGATAGTTGATTGCTATTGCGAGTGTCGCGGGAACAATGATTGCAAAAACCATTACAGGCACAACATTCCATGTCGCTCCGAACTTCTGTATCAGCAGAATCGCCGTCACCACTGAAATCGACACAGTAACGGCGCTCACGATAAGCAATCTAGCAACGAGACTTATCATATGCTCCTTTGACTTTGTCATTCGGCCTCACTTCTCCTTCTGCTCTTCTTCCCTACATTCCATGTTTGATATCCACCGAAGGTTAACAACAATGCCAAAGGCTCATCCACTTAACAGAACCAACTTAACAGGAGGCAGCTTTCCAATGTTGGAAAACGTGTTGGCGCTTAATAGTGCGATTCTTCTCTCCGACCACGCATGAACGACAGGACTCTATTGGGCGTCGCAATCCTCACATTAGTGATCGCAGGCGCGTCCCTGACGCAAACTTTTCTCCTAACCGCGGCGGTGACCGACCAAAATAGGCATATCAATCAGCTGGCCTCACAATTTGGAGACCTTGCAGGTCTAGTATCGTCTCTCATGACGCAGAGCAGTCCCAACACTTCATCGAACAACGTCGTATACTTGGAGGTCGTTCCCGATTTCGGTGGGTCCACTTATGACGCTTTTGTTCTGCCCACATCCCTCAGTGGTAACACGCCAAACGCATCATCTAATGTCGGCGCCGCGCCAAACAACAACATAACTGTACAGCACGGTGTACCGATCAAATTCGTTATCAGCAACTTAGATACCGCACTGCTACAGAACTTCACCAGTCAAGTCTCAGTGCCCTTCACACTCTACAACAATACCGATTCCGGCCAAGTGGCCCTACAGTACACCCAGGGTGAGACAGTATCCAACATGGCGATCAGCCACACGTTCAGCATCCCCGATCTGCAGGTGAACATCCCCATACCCCCTGACACAATGGTCGTGTTCACTTACACCTTCACCACACCCGGTGTCTACGCATACGTCTGTGTTACTCCATGCGGGCCGGGTATGGGATTAGCGGGCTACATGCTAGGTTACGTAACAGTCACGTAACCACGATCGGTGGCTCCAGATGGGGTTCTCTAGGCGTCAATTCCTCACAGTTGCGGCTTCAGCCGCGGGAGGAGCTGCATTTGTCAGCATAATGGAAAACCTTCGGCCCTTGACCGCTGCAGAAACAACCCAGCTTACTAGCGTCCAGGATCCAAGCGTCAAGAAATGGATCTGGGTAATCGATCTGGGGAAATGCAACGGATGCATGAAATGCACGGAAGCTTGCACAGTTGAGATGCGAGTTCCGCCGGCTTGGGGCGAACCAGAATATGAAGGCTACCAACCATGGATACAAGTCTTCGGCACAGTAGGTTCGGATCAACGAGCCTTCTTCATGCCTGTTCCATGCCAGAACTGCCAGAACGCGCCCTGCGTGAAGGTGTGCCCCGTGGGGGCTAATTACTACAGTGATGACGGTATCGTTCTCGTCGACCAGCTTAGATGCGTGGGAACCAGGATTTGTATAGGCGCATGTCCGTACCAGAGACGTTTCTTCAACTGGTTCGATCCTCCCGTTTCTGAAGAAGAGAAGAGCATACCGTACTCACCCGACTACAACATTCCCCACCGGAGGGGTGTTGTGGAAAAGTGCATTTGGTGCAGGCACCGTATCGTTGACGGTAAAGTTCCTGCATGCGTAGAAGGTTGCGCGAAAGCTGGAATGAAGGTACTGTGGTTTGGAGACGCTGCCCAAGACGCTGTAAGTGACGGGGAGGAAGTGGTTAGCCTGTCCCAGATGATCAAAGATAGAGGAGCATACCGACTGAAGGAGGACCTTGGGACGGACCCGCGAGTACTCTACCTCCCGCCCCAGGGAGGCTCTAGCTGATGCACCAGGCAAAGGATAACACCGAACTGCTCCTAGATCCACTCACCCGTCGTTCGAATAGCTACTACCTGTTAGTTTCCGTGCTCCTCGCCATAGTCGGCTGGGGAGCCTACGCCTATGCTGTCCAAGTTACAAGCGGCATCGGCGTAGCGGGCATTAGGAGCGAAGTGATGTGGGCGATTTACATAACAAACTTCGTTTTCTTCATAGGCATAAGTCACGTTGGCGCATTAATGTCCGCTATACTTCGACTGACGAGCGCCGATTGGAGAAAACCAATCACAAGGCTTGCTGAGGTTGTGACATTTGCGTCTCTGATCGTAGCTGTCACGTTTCCCATTATTCATTTAGGAAGACCCGATCGTTGGATTAACCTATTCATCTGCCCGAAACTCCAGTCTCCGCTCGTGTGGGACCTACTTTGCATAGGAACTTACATGATAGGCAGCACCATTTTCCTTTACCTACCGTTGATACCTGATATCGCAACGTGCAGGGACAGACTGCCAAACGTCTCAAGATTCAGGCGACGAATCTACTCTGTCCTCTCACTTGGTTGGACAGGCTCAGAATCTGAAATGCAATCCTTGGAGAAAGCCATTGGGATCATGACGATCCTGATCATACCCATCGCGATTTCAGTTCATACGATCGTATCGTGGGATTTTGCGATGCAGCTTAGGACAGGATGGAACAGCACGATATTCGGACCGTACTTCGTGGCTGGGGCACTCCTGTCCGGCGTCGCTACTGTACTTCTGGTAATGGCAGCGTTAACCAAATTCTACCATCTTAATGACTTCATTACGCGTAAGCATTTCGACAACATTGCAACACTCCTGCTTGCGCTTGACATCGTGATGGTATACCTCACGATTAACGAGTATATGGTTCCAGGGTACAAGGTATTAGGCCAAAATAACTTGGAAGGGCAATGGCTCAGCAGTCTTCTTTGGGGACTTTATTGGCCCAGATTCTGGTTCCAGATACTAGCCGGGTTGATCATGCCCGCCATCATTTTAGCAGTACCCAAAACTAGGACAATCACAGGTTACTTGGTAGCTGCGCTTCTTGTTGATATTGGGATGTGGGTAGAGCGATTTGACATAGTGGTCCCAACCCTGGCATTACCACAGTTACCCTACGCGTGGGGACAATATTCGCCTAGTTGGGTCGAGATCTCGATAACGGCAGCCGCATTCGCAGGCTTCGCACTTATCTATCTAGTTTTCACCAGAAACTTCCCCATAGTCTCAATGTGGGAGACTGCCGACCAGTCACCGCACGAGGAATTCTCCGCGAAAACCCTCCCTGAACCTACCAGAACTCTGATCGGGAGGAGCGATTCTGCTTTCGCCTCCCGCAGACGCTTCCTGAGCTATAGCGCCATGATGGTAGCAGGATTCGCGCTTGGCTCCCTTTCACCTAGCATTGCAACAGCTATGGTTCGCGGTGTGAAAAAGAGCTCATCTGATGTCATCGTACCGATTTCGAACCTTGGCGAAAGTGTTTCGGTCAACGATGTCAGGTCGATGGCGAAGTTTCAGGTGGAGAAACCGGCGAGAATGCCGACGGGAAGCAGGCTCGACGACGTAAGAGTTGGAAATAACGGGGAACTAGTTACATTGCTTTACGTCAACCCAACCGTTCCAACGATCCCTACGTATTCCTCCGCCGTGGGCTTTGCAATCCTAGAGATGCTTGATCCTAAGCTGGATAGTCCACCAACGTATTTACCGAATGGGTTCAAGCGAGTCAAAGTCAACTTGAACAGTGGTTTCGCAAGGGAATCCAGTGACGCAGAATTCGACAACAGAGGCGAGCCTGGCCAGCTTCAATGGTGGCAGGGCGGAGTACACTTCGTGATGCTCGCGAACATTCCCATCGAACAACTCAGGCAGATAGCGGAATCGATGGAGCCAATCTAACAATGATCAGAAACATCGCCCGCGTACTTGTTCTGCTTCTGCTCGCAATAATGGCAATGGGGTTTTCCACACTTTCGGGTTACGCCACCGGAATCGCCTCCCATTCAGGATCAATGACCATAATCACCGGTCAAACGACCGGAGAAGTTCCCGGGTTCAAAATATTCACCGTGATCGTTAGTAGCCGCGGATTCAACGGTTCATCCAACACGCTCAACCTCCCTGTTTCCCAGGGAGACCAGGTCAGCATAACATTCGTGTACGACGACCCGACAGTCAATACCGCTCACGAGATGGCAATCGTAGGTTACAACATTCGGACCGCTATAATCGACCAGGCCAACCCGATTAGCAAAATTCAGTTCGTAGCCGGACAGGTAGGAAGTTTCCAGATCCAATGCATTATTCCATGCGTGGGAATGGACAACCTTCAAAACGCATGGCTACTCGTCAAACGATCAACCGGGACGTCAATAGGAACGACTTTAACGTTACGAAATGGGCTCTCACTGGCTCTCAATGGCTCTCTACTCAACATCAAAGCACGTGTGACTGACAGAGCAGGAAACCCGATAACCGGCCTTATCGTCAGCTTCTATGTTAGCACCGACTTCGGTATGATGAAAATCGGCGACAACGTAACTGACACAAGTGGTTTGGCTCACTTTGCTTACCCGTTACCCTCAGTTCGCAATATGACGGTTGCAGCGTACTTCCCCGGAAGCGGCATCTACCAGAGCGGAAATGCAACCGCTTCCTTAATCCCACCATCGAACTCAGGCACAGGTCTCGTTTCCATTGGCGGTGACACTAACCATCCCCCCGGCGGGGAAGGCGCCTTTTTCGATCCCCGACTGATCGGTGTCCCCACCGATGTTAGTGTGGTTTTGGCTGCGCTCGTGTTGGTTGTCATCATCTGCGTTTGGTCAACATTCGCATACGTGATAAGTCTGGTCTTGAAAATAAAGAGACAAAACTCGAGGAAGATTGGAGGCAGCTAGTGACATGAAGTCGAACATTCTGTCCGACAAGAATAGGAAGTATATTGTACTCGCACCAATCGTCGTTCTAGCCCTAATGATGCTCTTTACTCAAGGGTTCTTCCTGAGCCCCTGGCTCAATGAGCGGAAGATGTCCAATGAGGCCGATTTCTGCCCGCAGACCTTATGCTTAGTCAACTACAACTACAACAGGGATCTCATCCAAATCTCCGTAACACTGTACAACGCCGGCACCGAGCCTCTGACGATAATGGATGTATTCTATGACGGAAACAGGCTTACGGAAGGTTTTGTGGGAGCGCCTAATGACCCTACGATCATGCCTCTCCCGGGGCCTTCCATGAATTCTAACGACATCATTTTTCCAGCGGCTAGCCAGTGGAACATGAACACAGAAGGCCCCACGACTCCAACTATATTGCCCGGAGGCATCGCAACTCTATACCTCGGCGTTGCCACCTTCAACACGGGGTCGCCACATATCCTGAAGATCGTTGTACAAGGTGGAAGCTATGCGTTCATCATCGAGTCCAAGCCATTGGGCTGAAGTTGGGCTAGTTCCGAGTGCTTAGGTGCAGATTCTGCATTCCACAGGCTGACTTTCTAAAGCAAGCGTTATTCACAACAGTTGTCGAAGTATGAACCAACCCGTGTTTCGCTACTGAATCAGTTGCAGAAATTCCACTTCTTTTGAATGTAAGTTATGAAGTGACCTTCAGGAAATCGGTCGACACTAGCCTCCCGCAACGATCGGTATGAAATTAACCACGTCTCCGTCGTTCAAGGTAGAATCCAGCCCTGTGGCAGGAGCATTGTTTACGAGTATTAGCATCGTGGTCATCATCTGTGGCGATAGGGACGAGTGCCTCTGCACGATGGTATTCAACAGGTTACGAAGTGAAGCATGGTCCGGCAGGTCATAGTACTCATCGCTTATGTTAACAAACTGCTGCATCTGGAAGTAGATGACTTTGACGGTGACGAGTGCAGGCCGTTGAAGAAAACTAATCAAGTTAACCGTAGTAAGAGCGGCTCCTCCCGCGATTACCGAACCAATTACCCATCGCAGGAAACTTCGTCTCTCCAATTGCCAACCCCAGCTTTCGTCAGCGAGGCAACGCGCTCCGCCGAACCATATTAGCCTATTGAATGGGTTAATAGTCAACCTACATAATGCAGGATGACATATAGGCGAATACGAAGACCGATGTAACCTAATTCCAAGTTTGGAAATCAGCGATTACGATGCAAATCAACGAAGACGATCGAAAGAAGGCTGTAATCCGAGCCTTGCTAGATGATCACTCAAGATTAATACTTACTTCGACGATGCTTGTTCCCAAATCAGTGATCGACATCACGCGCGAGCATGAAATTCCGATAACGTCGGCTTATAGGAAAGTCAAGGAGCTGAAAGAATTCGGGTTGTTGGAAGTTGACCGCATCGTACTGACCCCGGATGGCAAGAAATTCGAGATGGTGAGGAGCACGATAAGGTCAGCCAGCGTTCAATTTGATAAGGGAACGTTAAGTGTAGATGTAACAGCTGGCATTGAGGCAGACGAGAAGCTGGTAAAACGATTCTTTGCGCTCAGAGAGGTGAGATAATGCAGGACATTTACGTGCTGCGCGCCCTCAAACTCGTCATAGTTATCCTCGGATCAATTTTGGTGTATCTGGGTGTCAAGGGTTATCGTAAGAACCGGGGTAAGGACATGGTATTCTTGACGGTTGGATTCGCGCTCATCACCGCGGGGTCAGTCGCTGCTGGTGTGCTGTTCGAATTTCTGGGGTTCCAGTTAATCGACGTTGAGATCGTCGAATCAACGATGGTAATTCTTGGGTTTGCTTCTTTGATCTATTCGATTTTTGGGTTTGACTAAACTTGCCTGACTTTTTCGAACTCACAAGCTTTCTTCTAATGTTTTACGCAGCCGGGATTTCATTCTACATTGCGAAGCGGGCTGTTATTGTGGGACGCCGGTACCTGTTCCTGTCTCTTTTGCTCGCTTTTATGGTTCTGTCCCATGGCATCCACCACCTATTCACTTTTCTTCAGTACGTAGACTTGGAACAGGTTTTCGAATTCGCCGCTTCCGTGTTTGCGTTGGCCTTGGCGCTTGATTACGTGTATGTTTCGAGGCGACCATGAAACCATGGAGCAGTTAATCGTTAGTGCAACATTGGTACTGCTCATAACGGCTGCTCTGATTTTCGCGTTTCAAACGTTCCGTCAGGCCAAGAGAAGTTCGCATAAAGACGCAAGCTTCCCTACTGTACTTCTGCTTGCCCTGGTGGGTTGGATTGCTACTGAAGCAGTAAGTGATTCAGTCGGGGCCTCCTTAGGAGATGTCGGAAGATGGACGCACATGTCGGTAATGATTCTTTTTGCTGGAGCTGTGACATTTCAACTGAAACGCGCTCGAGAAGCATGAACAGCCATGCGGACGGTTAATGCCGCGGCTCATCTGCGGCCTGACAGCGTTTTCTTTGCCTGCTCTATGTAGTCTTCGAGCGCATAGTTGGGCGTCTGAACGAACGTCAAATTCAGCCTACCGTAGAGCTTTCTCGCCACGTCGTCTCCGATTGTTTTTGCTCCAATCACATCGAATTTGGTCTCAAGAACCTGATAGAGCACACTAAGTCGGTAGGGAATCTCGTCTGGACCTATGTCGTAATGATCTTTCAAATGCGCGTACAGAGTTTCCAAATTACGACGCCCCAACAGTTCTGAAAGGAGATCATCTATTGACTTCAGGACCTTTTGGTTGAAGTCCCTCTGAGAACTGAATGGTATTGACAAGATTTGAAGTTCGAAGATTCCTTCTCAATAATAAACGGGTACTCCCTAGAATGTCGCAGATAACGAAACTTCAGGTTAATTACCCAGAGAATCGTTTGGCGGATTACGTTAGTTACTCACGGAATGCCTCGACGCTCTCCTTTCCGACAAACGCTAGAATTATAGCTGTAGCCAAATAATCGACCCAGCCTAGTTTGAAGAAATAGTTAACGAGCAAGCCTCCAAGCAAGGCAAGAGCCATGAGGAAGCAGGTGGCGGATTCTATGGCATCGATAGAAAGAGGTACGCAGTTTGTCTCCCTTCCTATCTTTCTCTTCTCAATCCATAGGATAGGCATGATTAACACCGCACCTATGGCCACCGCTATACCGAGAGGAGAGGATTCAGGTCGTATGCCCGCGAAGTACGAATAAGCAGCACCCAAGCTGATTACTGGAATCAATGCAACGAGAAGCAGTTTCGTAAGTTTCTCGGCTCTTTCACCTCGCTCGCTCGAACCCCCAGAATTACCTTTCAGATGACTTAGAACTATGAACCCAGAAATCAATTCGACAAGGCTATCGCTTCCAAATGCGATCAGAGCCAAACTACTCAAAAACAACCCGACACCAATTGAACCGATAACCTCAACAGCCATCCACCCCAAACTAAAATATTCCACCACAATCCCAAGATGAATCCTTCCAAGCCTCCAAGAGATGTGAGTCGGCGAACAGCAACAAGAGACACAGCTTGCACATTCGCTAGGGTTCAGGCAATTCTCGCATGACTCAGCCTCACACTCACAAATCGTGCAGGTGGAGCCATCTTGCATGGGGGCCATTTTCTAGAATGCCTCGGCTCCCTCTCTTCCTCAATGGATCGTTTAAGCGCCCCCAAGTGTCACTATGAGATCTGTTAGAAATCCTGCGCACAATCCGACGAAGATTCCAAGCATAAGAAGGTCGTTTGCTGCCTGTCTCCTTGCCACATTGTACATCAGCAGGTAAACGTAAATCAGCGAACCGCCCGCAATTGACAGGAACAGTATGTATGCCTGAGTGGAAATCCACAGGCTGCCGACAACCGTTCCGATGAATGTTGGGCCTCCGCCAATAAGTCCCGCCTTCAACAGGAAACTTATGCTTGGCCTTTCCGCAAGTCCTGTTAGAGGTCCCGCTATCCCAAACCCCTCTGTGGTATTGTGGGCTCCGAAACCAATGATCAGGAGTACTGCCAGACCCATTGCTCCAGAGGCGTATGACTGGCCTATGGCAAGCCCCTCACTGAAGTTGTGAGCCCCGATTCCTATGGCAATCATCATTGCAAACCTGTATGCGTTTCTTCGTTCCAGTATTAGCGACTCCGATGGACTACCGGCAGCTTTCGGTGAAACGGGCAATCTTTCCTTCATCATGTACCGGGTTTCATACCACACCAACCCCAAGAGTCCAATTGCAAGCCCACCAAACACAGCCAGGAGGTCCAAAACAGCATCGCTTGGCGGTAACTGCCCCGCAAAAGCTCCAGCAGCAACGTTAGCCGCTGATTCCCAACCATGACTGAAAACATCGATGATGAGGAAGATCAGAATACCTATCGCAAGTGCGTTGAGAAACCCCTTCTTTCTCAAACTGATGTTCTGGAGAACTACAAGAGGTAAACCAAGAAATATCGTAAAGCCAGCGATAGCTCCGAGTAACAGCAAATCTGTGTAGTTCATCAACTTCTCTTTTCAACGAATCCGCATATGACATAAGCCATATTTAGGAGCGTGGGGGGGATGAAATCACGGGACCTGCCGAACTCTCGTTGCCGATAAAACTGACATTTTCTATCACTGCCAGCCACTTGTTTTCTACCTCAACTGTGATAACCGTAGACCTACAGAACCAACTAGACGGTTCTGTCAAGTGTTAGTTTGGTAGCATAGGGTTTGGGGAGAAGCTGTCAAGGATCGTGTGGTCAAGCTCCCACCTATCAAGTGTCGAAGAGATGTAAGATAGGGAACACTGGACGCCAGTGTTTAGTAACTTTCTTCGTTTTCTTGTCGCTCTCTAATTTGTTGTAGCAGTCTCCGCAGTAGCCAGAGTATTCGGCTGGGTTCTTATGGCACATTTTGCAGAGAGAAAGCTCTCGTTCCCGCCTAAGTTCTTCTATAAACGCTTGTCCTAAGTTGATGTTCCACTGCGTTTGAGGATTGCCACTCAATCTGAGTACTAGCTACTTGTTCTTTGTGAGATGTTGTTGTATTAGGGTTGTTTGTCTGTGCCTCTTTTGGTGTGGTTGCGAGCGCTTGACCCCTGGGCTAAGGGATGCTGGAATCATACAGTCGAGAGCAGAACTTCGAGTATGGCAAATGCTCCTTCAAAGACCGGGGGGTCGGTATTTCTCCCCATGTTTTCCAGTTTGTTCCCTGCTTTTTGTGCTATCGTTGGCTAGTGAATCTCACGTTTGGGCATAGTATTTTCAGTATTTACAATGCTTTCCCAATTCTTGAATGACCAATTCGCAACCAGTTCCACCGTGGAACAATGGATTTCTCACGCAGCAAACGGCAGGAAGACGTCGCGAGAAAGGCTAGACGTTTCGTTGAGGACCACGTTCAGGCTAAGGCTGACCGTTGGGACAAGAGCAACAAGTTCCCGCTTGAAGCATGGCGCGCTCTAGCAAAGGCAGGACTGGCAGGGATACCCATTCCTCGTAAGTATGGGGGAGGTGGGGAGGACGTCGTCAGCTATGCTCAGGTTGTGGAAGAAATCTCGCGTGCCTCAGCAGCGCTGGGGGTCACGTTGGCTGTGCATGTATCACTCGTCAGCCAACCGCTGCTGTGGTATGGAACTGAGAGACAGAAGATGCGCCACCTCAAACCCCTCGCCCAAGGAAAGCAGTTCGGATCCTTCTGCCTAACCGAACCCGGGGCGGGCAGTGATGTTGTTTCCATGGAAACCAAAGCAGTCCCGGACGGGGAGGATTATGTCATTACTGTCCGGAAGTATTTCATCGTCAACGCGCCCTTGGCAAGCACGTACTTAGTGTTCGCGATGACCGACAAATCCCTCGCACACCGTGGCATGTCATGCTTCATTGTCAAACGAGAGATGCCTGGCGTTAAGATTGGGAAGATATTCGACAAGATGGGCATTCGTTCATCGATGGTCTCGGAGGTTATCCTAGATCATGTTCACGTCCCAGCCGAGAACATGCTCGGCCAACGCGGGGACGGATTCAAAATTGCAATGGACACACTGGATTGTGGACGAATCAGCATCGCCGCGCAGGCGGTTGGAATCGCTCAAGCTTCACTTGATGCAGCCGTCCGATATGCTCGGTCGAGGGTTCAGTTCGGCAAACCCATCTCGGACTTGGAGGCGATCAAATGGATGATTGCCGATATGGCCACCGATATTGAAGCAGCCCGCCTCCTCACGTACAAAGCAGCGTACCTCACTGATCGGGGGCGCAAGCATACGAAGGAAGCTAGCATGGCGAAATTGTTCGCTGCGTCGACGGCTGTTGAGGCGACGAGGAAGGCGCTTCAGATTCACGGCGGGTACGGTTACATGACCGACCTACCACTGGAGCGGTACTACCGGGACGCTAAGATTACGGAAATTTACGAGGGCACCTCAGAAATTCAGCGACTGATTATCTCCAACGAACTCCTCTAAGGAGCAAAAAGCAGCCATGAAAACAAAACAACAGTACTTGCAAAGCATGAGGAAACTGAACGCAGAAGCCTACATGCGCGGCAAGCGCATCTCGGATGTGACCAAGAATTCGTTCACGCGGTTGGCTTTGGAGGGGATCGGCCAAATCTACGACCTATCAGAGAAGAAAAGATTCGCCAGCCTGTTGACCAGAAAAAGAGAGAATGGGGCATGGATTAGTGCGTACTGTTCAATTCACCGGTCCAAGGAGGATCTAGTGAACCGCGTTCGCGCCGCGCGGCTTGTCTGTCAAGAGACGGGGGTTTGTACTGCCAGCCGTTGTTGCGGGTGGGACGCTTTGAATGCCTTGTGGTATACGACCCATGAAATCGACACGCACCTTGGGACGAATTATCACAAGCGGCTCAGGCGTTATGTGGCGATGGTGCAAAACAAAGACCTGACCTGCGCAGGGGCGTTGACGGACCCGAAGGGAAACCGATCCCTGAAGCCCAAGCATCAGCCAGACAAGGACGTCTACCTCAGGGTGGTTGACGAGAACAAGAAGGGAATCGTTGTGCGAGGGGCCAAGAGCATGATTGGTGGAGCCATTGGCTCGCACGAAATCATCATCCTGCCAGGAACCGGGTTCACTGAGGCTGAGAAGGAGCACGCCGTTGCCTTCGCTATACCGCTCAACACCAAAGGGATCGTTCAGGTTGTGAACATGCAAGCGGGCGCGGAGAGAAAGATGCAGAACGGTTTCGATAAGGGTAATGTGAACTTCGGCTCCTCCGAATCCCTAGTCATCTTCGACGACGTCTTCATTCCCAAGGAACGCGTGTTCATGAACGGTGAGTACGAGTACGCTGCAGAGGCTGTTGCGAAGTTCGTTTTGTTGCACCGCATGGTGCTGGGTGGCTGCTTGGCCGGCTGCGGAGACGTACTAACAGGCGCGGCTGCGCTCCTCGCCGAATACAATGGCCTTTCCCGGCAACAGTCGGAACGGTTAACGGAGATGACGTACCTGTCGGAGGCGTTGTACTCGCAGGCTTTGGGCTCTGCCCATGAAGGACAGGGAACGCCTTCAGGCGCGTGGTTCCCGGACCCACTCCTTGCAAACGTCACCAAGATCAGTGTGGCACGCCTGCCCTACGAGATTCAGAAGATAGCCGAAGACATTGGAGGCGGCATGGTCTCCAGCATGCCATCAGAACTGGACCTGAAGAATGCTCGAGTCGGCCCCTTGGTTGAGAAATATTACCGAGGAACGGGCGGTGTTGCTGCTGAGAAGAAGCTGAGGGCGGCTAAATTGATTGAGAGCATGATCGCAGGCCCCGGAAGGCTTGGAGCCTTATGCATGCACGGAGGCGGGTCCCCCGCAGCGGCCCAAATGACCGTCAGGCAGCTTGCGGAACTAGAGCGAAAGAAGGAACTGGCCAAGAAACTCTCAGGAATCTAACCCTACACCCGGGTCAAGAGTTCGGATCCTCCCGGACCCGCCACATCACCCGTCATTTCTGCCGGCAAGTTGGGTTCAGCTCTCCTCCCCCGCACCACAAATTGGACGCCGCACCGACTTGAGACGCGGTTCGAAATCCCTGCCCCATCTCTCTCAATATTCCCCTAGAATTGGTGGAACTTTCTTCCTAAGCACGCTATGAGTTTCGGATCGAGTTTGCTGTTTCATATCCCATGATTCTACCCATTTCGCGGAATATGTCCCCAGCTTAGATCGAAAAGTATGAGACCTTAACGTGTGCCCAGCTCTTGCTTGATTACTTAGGAAACATCATTCGAACAGTTTTATCTTTGCGGGACCCTTGTCTCAAGCTGAGTCGATAGATGATGGGCATGTTAGCTTTCACGCTCCTAGGGGCAGTGATCGCAGAAGTGCTTGCAAGATATTTGATCTGGCGCGGCCGGTCAGAAACTTAGTTCATGAGAGAGAGTCGTTTTCCGATTTTCCAAATGGAGATGGGACGAATGAAGAGGATAGCCGTGGTTACAACTGGTGGAGATGCGCCTGGCATGAATGCTGCTATCAGAGGCGTTGTCCGTATTGCGTGTTCAAAGAAGTTTCAAGTTGTGGGTTTCAGGAGAGGGTGGGAAGGCTTGATTACAAATACGTTTACCCAGTTGACGCCTCGATCCGTAGGCGGCATTCTACAGTTAGGTGGAACAATTCTGCATACATCAAGATGCCAGGAGTTCGAAAAGAGAGAAGGAATCAGGAAAGCTGCGGAAACTCCCGCATTGAATCATATTGACGGACTTGTGATCATTGGCGGTAACGGCTCTTTCAAGGGCGCTCTTGACCTTAGCGCATACACGGATACAATGATGGTTGGAATTCCTGCGTCAATCGACAACGATGTCTTTGGAACAGATGAAACCATAGGTTTTGACACGGCTGCAAACACAGCAGTCGCCGAAATCGATAAGATCCGAGACACGGCAGTTTCCCATGAGAGAGTTTTCATGATTGAAGTGATGGGGCGAGAAAGAGGTTTTCTCGCGTTGGAGATCGGCCTCACCGTTGGCGCGGAGATAATTCTAGTTCCAGAAGTGAAATATCAAAACGAGAACCTCTTCGAGACCGTAAGAGAAAACATGGCCAAAGGAAAGAAG
>Ga0187849_1003208_pt1 | contig 14684 bp, 11 predicted proteins | sample June2016WEW_4_10_2_FD_132412 | JGI IMG/M metagenome (GOLD analysis project Ga0187849, IMG submission 132412) | Peatland microbial communities from SPRUCE experiment site at the Marcell Experimental Forest, Minnesota, USA - June2016WEW_4_100 | ecosystem: Environmental > Terrestrial > Soil >... | reverse complement strand
AGCGCTTGCACTTTGTCCGCCTCGTGGTCGCGGACGGTCAGCATGATGATTCCGATGTTCGGATCCGACCGCAGCGCCCTGCACGCGGCAATGCCGCCCATGCCAGGCATATTGATGTCGAGAAGAACCAAGTCCGGCCGGAACTCCCGCACCTTATCGAGCGCCTGCTCGCCCGTCTTGGCGTCGTCCACTTCGTAGCCCGCGCCGATCAGCGTAGTGCGCATGATGCGCCGGATCTGCGGCTCGTCGTCCACGATCAGAATTCGTCCCGCGCTCATCCCTGGTTTCCTTTCCCCTCCGCTGGAAACGTCATGCGGAACGCCGTCCGGCCAGGATCGCTCGTCAGCGTCAACTCGCCGCCGTGCGCCTTCGCGATGCTGCTGGCGATGCTCAATCCGAGTCCGGAGCCTGGAATCTGCTGGACGGAAGGGCTCCGGTAGAAGCGCTCGAAAATGCGCTGCCGCTCGTGAGCCGGTAATTCCCCGCCCTGGTCGATGACCTCGACGCGCACGCAGCCGTCCGCCGCGCACGCTTCGACGGCCAGCGGAGTGCCCGGAGGCGCGTACTTCGATGCGTTGTCTAAAAGCTGCTTAAGCGCAAGCTTCACCAAGCGCCTGTCGAGAGGCACATCGGGAAGATCCCGGCCGCACGCCACCCCGACGGCGCGGTCGGCGAGTTCGGCCTGCATCGATGCCACTACCTCGGCAATCATCTCCTCGATCCGCGAAAGCTCGGGATGAATGTCGATATGCGCGGTATCGAGGCGCGCCATCTCGATGGAATCGTCGATCACCTCCCGCAGATGGTTCGCTTCTTCATCGGCGATCGTAAGCAGTTCCTTTCTGCTCGCGAGCGGCTGGCCGAGGTCGGCAAGCAGGGATGTGGTAGCGGCCTTGATGGAGGTGAGCGGCGTCTTAAGCTCGTGCGCCATCGCGTCGATAAGCGTCGTCCGTAGCTGTTCGCTCTGCCGGGCCACTTCGATCTGATGCGCCAGGTCTTCCGCTCTGGCCCGTTCGAGGCCGATGGCGACCAGATTCGCGATGCCCTGCAGCACCGAATCCGGCATCCGCGCGCCCTGGAGCGCGATGCTGGCGATGGGCTCGGAACCCAACCGGACCGCGGTGATCACGCGGCTGTGTTGCGCGTCGCTGAACGTCGAGCCGCGCAGCGCGGCATCCCGAAGCTGGTCCTCGATTCCCTCGAAGTCCCGCGGACCCGCCCGGTAGATTTCCCCCGTTCGCCGGTCGAACAGTAGCGCGGCGTCGAGTTCGAATATCTCGACTAGCTGCCGGGCGAGTTGTTTGGGGAACGGCTCCGCGTCGCCGATCAACAGAATGGCCCGGCTGAAGCTGTACAGGCGTTCGACGTCCCGCTGCCGCTCGACCGCGTCGCGCGCGCGCTGCTCGGCTTTCACCGACAGCCGGCTTGCGATCAGCGCCGTCGCCAGAAAGCTGAACAGCGCAACCCAGTTCTGCGGATCGGCGATGGTGAACGTGCCGACCGGCGGGAGAAAGAAAAAGTTGTACGCCAGCGTGGCGGCGAGCGAAGCGAGCAATGCCTCGACGAATCCCCAGGTGCTTGCGATCAGAAGCACCATCAACAGATAAGCGAATCCCGCGGTCGTCGGGTTCGCCGGAATTACGGCATGGGCCGTGAACGTGACCACGGCCACGCCGGCCAGCGACCAAATCGACCGCAGGACGGTTTCACGCAAGGCGCACTCCCTCCGGCTCATATTCTACGAGAAACGGAAACCGTAGGTACTTTCCCCGAAGGAGCAAAGCCGCGCGGCGCCGCAAATATTCCTTGTATTGTGGCCAAAGGCGGCCAACGACACGACGCCTGCCATCGCGCCCGAACCTGCCACCGGCAGGCTGCGGAAAGGCTATTTAAACCCAGAATGACAGGAGAAACCGCCTGTCCCACAACGCAACATCAATAGTTTGCACAGCCAGTGGGACAGGCCGCTAGCCTGTCGAAGCCATTTTCCGCAGCCGCTGGCCGCGGCGCACCGTACCGCCAGCCGCCCCCCACAGAAGCGGGTATGCTTGCGGATGGCCGGAATTCCTGATAAATTGGGCCTCTTTGCCATTTTCCGCGATTGGGAGTACTCAATCCGGGCGCTAACCGCGCCGGCGGGTCCGCAACAGCTTCAAATACCACGGAGGTAATGTGCCCCTGAGAATGATCGTTCTGGTCAAACAAGTGCCGGACACGAAGAACGTTACCGGCGAAGTCATGAAACCGGACGGCACCGTGAACCGCAACGCGCTGGCGGCGATCTTCAATCCCGAAGACCTGAACGCACTGGAGATGGCGCTCGATCTGAAGCAGCGTTACGGCGGTGAGGTCATCGTCATTACCATGGGGCCGCCCCGCGCCGCCGACATCCTCAAGGATTCCTTGTGCCGGGGCGCGGACCGCGCCATTCTACTGAGCGACCGCCGTTTCGCCGCCTCCGACACGCTAGCCACTTCGTACTCGATCGCGCAGGCCATCCTCACGCGCCTGATGCCGTTCGACCTGGTTCTGTGCGGACGCCAGGCCATCGACGGCGATACGGCGCAGGTCGGGCCGCAGTGCGCCGATAAGCTCGGCATTCCACAGGTGACGTTCGCCGACAAAGTGCTCGATTACGACGGCGGCGTTTTCCGCATCCGCCGCGATCTCGGCCGCGCGCAGGAGTTGGTAGAAGCCAAAGCGCCGCTGCTCGTCACCGTACCGAAGACCGCGAATTCCCCGCGCTGGCCCAATGCGCATCTGCTTCTGAAATACCGGCGCGCGCGCTCGGGCTTCGAGTTGGAAGCCGAAGCCAAGCGCCTGGGCAAGAAAGTCGACGAGGTGCAGCAAGACTTGGCGAGTAAGAATTTGTTTATCGAGACGTGGGGCGCAGAAGATATTGGCGCGGAATTGGTGCGCATCGGCATCAGCGGCTCGCCGACAAAGGTCAAGAAGGTCGAGAACGTGGTGCTCGCGGGCGCCAATTTGAAGCTGTTCAAACCGGATGACGCGGGCGTGCGGGAGCTTGTCAACGAACTGGTCGAGGAGAGGACGTTCGGCTAATGGCACACGGAGACGTTTGGGTATACGCGGAAGTCGACGACGGCAAAATTGCCGACGTTTCGCTCGAGCTATTGGGAAAAGGAAAAGAACTCGCCGGGACGCTCGACGTGCAGTTGGGCGCGATTCTGCTCGGCCATAAGACGCGCGATCTGGCTGCCGTGCTTTTCGCGCACGGCGCGGACGTGGTGTACGCGGGTGAACACGCTTCGCTCGAACACTACACGACACTGCCTTACGCGCGCGTCGTCACCGAAGTAATCCGCGAACACAAGCCGGAAATCGTGCTCTACGGGGCTTCGCCCCAGGGCCGCGATCTGGCCCCGCGCGTCGCTTCCGCGCTCAAAACCGGCTTGACCGCCGATTGCACGGACCTCCAGATCGGCTCGTACGAATCCAGCGGGCGCGTCTACCAGCAGAAACTGCTGCAAGTGCGGCCGGCTTGGGGCGGCAACATCATCGCCACCATCGTCAGCCCGGACGTGCTGCCGGAAATGGCCACGGTCCGCGAGGGCGTGATGCACATTCCCGAGCCCGTCGAAGGCCGCCAGGGCAAGCTCGTCGACGTTCCGGTCCACCTCGATGGCGAGGCGGAACTGGTTCGCGTCATCGAGCATCATCGCCAGCCCCGGCGCGTCGATCTGCGCTCGGCCAACATCATCGTCTCGGGCGGTTACGGCATGGGCACCAAGGAGAACTTCGCCCTGCTGCATGAACTGGCGTCGGTGGTTGGCGGCGCGGCCGTGGGTGCTTCGCGCGCGGCCGTCGATGCCGGTTTCATCCACCAGGATCACCAGGTCGGGCAAACCGGAACCACCGTGCGGCCCAAGCTCTACATCGCCTGCGGCATTTCCGGCGCCGTCCAGCACCGCGCCGGCATGGAGGAATCCGCCAAGATCATGGCCATCAATAACGATCCCTCCGCGCCGATTTTCCAGATTGCCCATTACGGCATCGTCGGCGATGTGCGCGAAGTGGTCCCCAGGCTCATCAAAGCCCTTAAAGGAAAGCTCTAGGAGGCGGACGTGGATAATTTTTTCACCGGCAACGCAGACATCCAGTGGCACTTCAATCATCTAGGCCTCCAGGAACTAGTCGCCTCGCTTGAAGACGATTACAAGCAGGGGGGGCAGTTCAACGACGCGCCGCTTTCCTACGAAGACGCCATTGAGGGCTACCGCACGGTGCTCGATATGGCCGGCGCCATCACGGCAACGGAAATCGCGCCGCTCGCGCCCGAAGTGGACCGCGAAGGCGCGCACTTCGACCACGGCAACGTGACCTACGCGCAAGGCACCACGCGCGCCATGAACACGCTGGCGCAGGCCGGGCTCATGGGCGTCATGCTGCCGCGCCAGTTTGGCGGCTTGAACTTTCCGGGCGTCATCTACAGCATGGCCATCGAGATGGTGGCGCAGGCCGATGCCAGCCTGATGAATATTTTCAGCCTTCAGGACATCGCCGAAACCATTTTCGAATTCGGCAGCGACGCGCAAAAGAAAAATTACCTGCCGAAGTTCGCCAGCGGCGAAATCACCGGCGCGATGATCCTCACCGAGCCCGATGCGGGCAGCGACCTGCAAGCGGTGCGGCTCAAAGCCGTGCAGGATGAAGCCGGCGTGTGGCGGCTTTACGGCGTCAAGCGCTTCATCACCAACGGCTGTGCCGACGTCAGCCTGGTGCTGGCCCGCTCGGAAGAAGGCAGCGTGGATGGCCGCGGCCTCAGCATGTACATCTGCGAGAAAGGCCACGAGGTCGTCGTCCGCCGCATCGAAAACAAGCTCGGCATTCACGGCTCGCCCACCTGCGAACTACAGTTCAACGGCGCGCCCGCCGAATTGGTCGGCCAGCGCCGCCTCGGGCTGATCCGGTACGTCATGGCGTTGATGAACGGAGCGCGCGTGGCCGTCGCCGGGCAGGCCATCGGCATCGCGCAAGCCGCCTATGAAGAGGCCAAGCGTTACGCCCAAAAGCGCGTCCAGTTCAAACGTCCCATCATCGAGATGCCGCAGGTCTACGACATGCTGGCGCGCATGAAAGCGTCGATCCAGGTCGCGCGCGCCATCACCTACGAATCCAGCCTGCTCGTCGATGTCCGCCGGATGCTCGAGCACAAGGCCGAGCACTCGGACGATCCGGCGCTCCGGGCGCGGCTCAAGGAAGTCTCGACGTACGCGAGTATTCTTACGCCCATCGCTAAGGCCTACTCCTCCGAGATGGCCATCCAGGTCACCTACGACGCTATTCAGATCCACGGCGGCGCGGGATATATGCGCGAGTTCAACGTCGAGCGCCTCTCGCGCGACGCCCGCATCACCACGATTTACGAAGGCACCACCCAGCTTCAGGTAATCGGCGCAGCCGTCGGCATCACCAGCGGAATGTTCGGCAACTACCTGTCACAGCTCGGCGAGCGCCAGTTCCGTCCGGAGCTGATGAAGCTCTCCTCGATGGCCCGCGAGTCGCGCGAAAAAGTTGCCCAATGCGTTGCCTTCCTGAAGACGCAGAACGACCGCACTTATGGCGACCTCATCGTACGCCGCCTCGTCGATATGAGTTCGGATTGCCTCGGCGTGCACCTGCTACTTCTCCAGGCCGAGCGCGACGCGGCGCGCGAGCCGCTCGCCGAGAAATTCATCAGAGACGCCATGCCGCGCATCCGAATGCAGGCTGAATACATCACCAGTGGCGACCGTACGGTCATCGACCGGCGGGAGGCGCTGCTCTAAGAGGCTGCGGAAAAAGGCTACGACAGGCTAGCGGCCTGTCCCACTGGCTGCGCAAACTATTGATATTGCGTGGCGGGACAAGCGTCCTCGCCTGTTATTCTAAGGTGAAATAGCCTTTTTCAGCAGCCTGCTCTAAGAGGCGGAAAGAGGCTGCTTCCCCCCGCGAATGATACGCGAAGACGCCTGTCCTGCAATGCGGAATCGACAGTTTGCGGTCAAAGTGGGACAGGCCGCTAACCTGTCGAAGTTCTTTTTCGCAGCCGGCCAAAGGGGCTTCGGATCTTTGGCCGCCGGTTTCGGCAATCGATCGTTTCCTTAACGTTCGTTCAGGAACGTTGCCTGCCATGGTATAATTATCTGGAATTTGATGCTCTTGTTTCGAGTGAACCGAGTTCTGACAGTGACCTCGTTGTACACAGGCCCGCTTAAGTCGTGTTCTTAATCGATGCGGAGTTTTCAATAGCTCAAGTAGAAGAAGGAATTCAGTAAAGGAAAGTAACAGGATTAGCAACATGAAGGAAAAAGGTACTGTCAAGTGGTTCAATGCAGCCAAGGGTTTTGGCTTCATCCAGAGAGAAAACGGCGAAGACGTGTTCGTGCACTTCTCCGCTATCAACATGGGCGGCTACCGCACTCTGGACGAGGGCTCTCAAGTTGAGTTTCTGGTCAAGAAAGGTCCGAAGGGTCTGCAGGCGGAAGACGTAACCGCCGCATCCTAGGGAATACCGATTTTAGAGGAAGCCGGCCCAGTGCCGCTTCCTCTTCCGTACCGTAAACGAGCTTCGCCGGAGCCGCGCGTTACGTTTGCGCTTTTTTGGCCCCAGGGAAGCCGCCGGTAATTTGGCGCGCCCCTGCCTAGGCGGCGCGCCTTGTGTTTTTTGTGCCCGGTACGGTATGTAACCGCGTAATTTTGGTCCGTCCGCGTTTCTCACAGATCCGCTGCGCAAGTGCTTCGACTCCGCTGGTGGCGCACGCACTCGTGCGTGCCGTGTTGGCACTCATGCCAACACCATGCCCCGCCGGAAACCGGGCGGCGAGACGTGTCTCGACGCGGCACGCACAAGTGCGTGTTCCACAGGCTACCTGTGTTACGTGAGAAATGTGCAGCCAGCCGCCTCCTCTCCTGGCATTACTTCCGTCACGCGCTTCAGAAAATTTCCGAATAACTGCGGTCCGAAGTAATACGGCTGCGCGGCACGATTGCGCCCGGCCCATTCGAGAGCGAGCACCAACGGAATCCATCGGGTCGGGGCCTTCCCCTCTCCGTCCGCAAAACAATACAAGATGGTCGAAAGCTGTGCCGGCATTGGCACTGGCGCGATGGTATCGGGCCCCGGCGCGCTGCAATTGGCCGCGGGCGAGGTCACCAAATACTCGCGGCAGCTCATGGGCCGGTGCGGGTGAATCGAGCAGCTTTCGTCCTTGAGGAACGGACACGGCACTTTGCGCACGAAGTATTCCTTCCCGATCTCCCTCCGGGCATCCTTCTCTTTTAACTTCGAGGTCTCACGAAGCCTGCCAATCAGGTCTTCGCCCAGCGCCTCGATAGCCTGCTCGAAGCGCGCGCGCACCTCGGCTTGTTTGGGGGCGGGCATCGCGGCCACCAGTTCGTCGAGATAAAGCGCCTCCGCCTCGCTGATGGGCACGAGTTGGCGGCAACATGCGCCGCAACCGGCCCGGCAGGAGATTTTCTTGCCCTCGCTCTCCGCCTTATCGGCGCCCAGCGAAACCACCGCGCTGTCGAACGTGAGCAGGATCGGCAGCAGATCGGCGACGCGCATCCGCGCGTTTGGGACACTCGTATCGGCGTCGATAGTTTGCCCAAACGCCTTCAGCTCGATATGGAAAGGAACGCGCCCAGCTTCCGGCATGGTTCCCCCATTGTACGGGAGCCGCGATGGAGTTGTAACCGGTCTACCGCTGCGCCGTTCCACCGGCTGGACGCCGGATGCGCCTGTTGCCGTAGGCGATAGCGCCGATCCAAACGATTGCGGCGGCGTAGCCCGCGATCACGTCGCTCGCGTAATGTACGCCCAGGTAGACTCGCGAAAACCCAATAGCGAAGGCTATGACCGCGGCGGACAGCCAAATCGGAATCCGGCCCGCACGCCCGTGGACTCGTGACGCCGCCAGCGCCGCTACCATGCCGAAAAAGCATACGGAAAGCAGCGCGTGCCCGCTCGGAAAACTGTACGAGTGGGGAATCGGCGTGCCAAAGAACGAAACCTGCGGCCGAGGCCGTCCGAATCCCACTTTCAACACCCCATCGAGGATCGCCCCGCCGCCCATCCCAATTAAAAAAAGTGCCGCGCCCCGCCGCCAGTGCGCCATGACAAGCACCGCCACCACCACTGCGCTCATCGCAAGCAGCCAAAACGTCGAGCCAAGCGCCGTGAAGAATCGCATCGCACTCGTAAGCGCGGGCGTTGCGAGCCAGTGCAGGTCCGCCCGGATAGCGGAATCGAAAGCGATGGTGCGGTCCCGCAAAACCTCTTCCCCCAGCCAGGCAAAGAGAACCAGCGACAGAATTGCCGCGCCCAGGCCCACCGCAAAGTGCCGCGCGGATTGTGGCCGCCGAAGATCGGTGTTCCTATCGCTACGCCCGCATTGCCCAGTCACCGGCATGTCCTCGAATCTACCACTCTTCGTGCCGCCCGCCAGACGGCGTCCGCATTGTACGGGAGCCGTCATAGAGTTGTAACCGCGGACTGAGCAGTTTGCGGGAAAAGCTTTGCCGCCGATCAACCCCAATGACTTCGGCCGCCCTAGCAGGCTGCCGAAAAGGCTTGGACAGGCCAGGAGGCCTGTCCCACTGGCTGTGCAAACTATTGATATTGCGTGGCGGTGCAAGCGTTCTCGCCTGTCCTTGGCGGGTGAAACAGCCTTTTCAGCAGCCTGCTAGGGATGAAAGCGGGAAGCCTTTGATTCCCAGCGATGCTTTGTATCAGGGCTCGGCTTCAGCCGTGCCGCAAAAACACACGGAATGACGGGGCTTTAGCCCCCGGTTTCAAACCCGCACTCACTGGCCAGCTTCCGCCTCCAAAATTTTCCTGGCTTCGGCGGGCACGATGCGCCAGTTGTTTTGGGCGCGAGATGGAAGTTTTCCGTGCTGGCTGTAATAGCGAACGATGAGGCTGCGCAAATCCTCCGGCGACTTCCACACCACCTTGGCGCCGCGAAACATCCGGTACCCGCCGCTGCCTCCGGCCCGGTAGCTGTTGATGGCGATGCGCAGTTTTTCATCGGGCGCGAGCGGGCGCCCGTTGCGCCGCAGGTTCACGATGCGGCGCCCCTCGGGCTGGGTGAGGTCGATCTCGTACTCGACGCCGGACGCCATATCGTAGTTGAAGCCCGGCACGCGGCGGCCGGTCAGCGGGCCGTGGGAACAGGCGGCGTCGGGGCATGAAAGGAAATACGACGCGGCGTTTTCGAGCGCGTCCTTGACCATTCCACCCGTTCCCTCGATGGCGTACAGATCGTTTTCGTAGATATACAGCGCGGCGATCTGGCGCACGGTGACCGGACCCTTGCGCACGCTTACCCTGGGATTGAACAGCGCCGTAAAGGAAACATCGGCTTTGGCGTAATACCGCTCGACCGCCTGGATCGCGTCCACCAGCGGGGAATCCTCGATCCGCCCGAAGCGCCCGTCCATATCGATGGGCGAACTGGCCACCGGCGTATCCAGGTAACGCTCGGTCAATTCGTGATACGGCCTGGCAATCTCGATCATCGCGGGCGCGGCGGGCGTTTCCGGCTTCACCGGAATCAGGCGGCTCGATTTTGAAACCAGCTTCCAGCGGCCGTCCGGGCGGCTTTCGAGGACGAAATCGATCCGCCCGAGCGACATGCCCCAGTTCTTGGGCTGAACCAGCAGCTCGCCGTTCACTTCTTCGCCCGCCATCTGCTGGTGCGAATGCCCGTAGACGATGGCGTCGAGGCCCGGAATCTCCCTGGCTATCTGCAACACCATGTTTTCGCTACGAAAGCCCTCCCCGGCCCGTATGGTGCTGGGATCGCGGCCCAGCCCGGCATGAGCCGCCACAATCACCAGATCCGGTTTCTCCGACCGCCGCACTTCTTCCAGCGCGGATCGAACCGCTTGCACGCCGTCCGCAAAGGCATAGCCTCGATAGTGCGCCGGTTCTTCGAATTCCGGGATGGCCGGAGTGGTGATGCCGATGATGGCAATTTTGACGCCGCCCACGGTCTCGACCACGTAGGGCGGAAACGGTTTGACATGTGCGCCCGGTTCGGCGGCGATGTTCGCGGAAATCCACGGAAAGCGCGCATCCGCCCGCGCCCGGTCCAGGTTTTTTAGCCCGAAGTTGAACTCGTGGTTGCCCACCACCATGGCCCGGTAGCCGAGTTGGTTCATGGCGAGCATCATGGGGTCGTGCGCGAGCGGCCTTCCCGGCGCGCGCAGGCCAAGCGGCAGGCGCCCGGCGCTTACAAACTGCTGATAGAGGGATTCGAGCGGCGTGCCCTGAATGGTGCCGCCGCAATCGATCAGCAGCGTGTTGGCGCTCTCCCGCCGCACGCCTGCGATCAAGGTCGCGATCTTCGCCAGCCCGCGCGCCGCCGGCCGGTCCGTGTAATAGTCGATCGGATCGATGTTCCCGTGCAGATCCGTTGTCGCCAGCAGCGTAACCGTGATCCGGGAAGCGTGTGCGGCGGCACTGACCACGAGCGCGAGGACGGCGAGCCGCAGTTTCCGCATAACGAACAATTTAGTATAAAATGGCCTCATGCGCTCGATTTTGATCCTATACGTACTAGCAGTCCTGATGGTCCCGTGCCGGGCTCAAACGCCGGCTGCCGGACCGGTTCCTCAGACTACACCACAACCGGGCTTATACGCGACCATTCAGACGACCAGCGGGCCCATCACCGTGCGCCTGTTCGAGAAAGAAGCGCCCCTAACCGTTAAGAATTTCGCGGACTTGGCGCTGGCGCGCAAAGATTGGCGCGATCCGCTGACTTCCCAGATTGGACGGCGTCCGCTCTACGACGGCACGACGTTCCACCGGGTGATCGACAATTTCATCATCCAGGGCGGCGATCCGAAGGGTGACGGAACTGGCGACGCAGGCTTCACCCTCAGGGACGAATTCGTTCCCGCGCTCAAATTCGACGTTCCGGGCCGCCTGGCCATGGCGAATCGCGGGCCGGGCACGGCCGATTGCCAGTTCTTCATCACGCTTGTGCCTACGCCCACCCTCGACGGGAAAAACACGATTTTCGGCCAGGTCGTCGCCGGCATGGACACCGTAACCAGAATCGCGAAGGTGCCGACGGACAAGGAAGACAGGCCGGTGAAGCCGATAAAAATCCTGAAAATCACGTTCCGCCGCGAGCGGGCGCTTGCTCCACTGGCCAGTAGCACTCCCGCCGTCCCGCGAATGGAGATGGCAAAGCAGTAGCATCCCGAACGCATTTCGCCGTCTGGCGCTCACTGCCCGATCTTATCCAGCGGGATTTCGAAATAGAAAAGCTCCACACCGGTTGCCGCGTCGCGTAGACCGCGCAGGTACAGCAACGTTCCACTGCTATAGGGCGCGCGGAAATAAAAGAACCCGCTCGCCGTCTCGTGCGGCGGGAGCATCCGGGCGCTGAAGGCGCGTCCTTCGATCTCCCATGCGTTCAGAGGGTTCTTGCTGTGCGAGACATGCATGGGATCCTTGGAAGGCTTATTGGGTAGATCGAGACCGGAAAGGTAGCGGACATCGGCGGCCGGCGTCGCATCGGCCCTTTCACGGTCTACCGTCATGAACTCGACAGTCATGCGATCGAGCGCTAGAGTCTTGTTGCTATCGTTCCGGATCACCACCAGCACCGGAAGGACGCCGTACTGATTCGGGTCCAGCTTGCCGAACGCTTTTTCCGTATCGGCTCGCATATTGAAAGGAGCCGCGGCGATGGTAACTTTATCTATGGTCTGCCGGGCCGGATAATCGGTCACCGGGCCGGGCGTGAAGTTGGATTTATCCTTCTCGCCCGCAAACGCCAACGCCGCGATCGGGAGTACAATCAACCACTTGACCGTGAGTATTTTCATATACCGCCTGCTGCAGATCGTCGCGATTCCCTTCCTCTTAGTGTATTTCTTCGCGCGCGGGGTCAAGGAGCGCGGCTATTTACGCCTTTTTCCCGAACGGCTCGGCTTGCTGCCGCCGTCTTTTCGCCAGACGGCCGACGGGGCGATCTGGTTGCACGCGGTTTCGGTGGGCGAAGTGCTTTCGGCGGCGCCGCTCGTCCGGCGCTTGCGGGAGGAACTGCCGATGGCCCGCATTTTTGTCTCTTCGACCACGCTGGCCGGGCGTGCGGCGGCCGAACAAAAGCTCGGTGGCCTCGCCGATGGCGTCTTCTACACGCCCATCGACTATTGCTTCGCCGTGCGGCGCGTTCTGCGAACGCTGCGGCCTAAAGCCGTGGTCGTTCTCGAAACCGAGATCTGGCCGAACCTGTACCGCGAAGCCAAGCGCCGGGGCTGCGCGCTGGTTGTCGCCAACGGCCGCATTTCGGATCGCGCCGCGCCACGCTACCTGATGCTGCGGCGGTTTTTTCGGGCGGTACTCACCTTGCCTGACGCCATTCTCGCGCAGGACGCGCAGAACCTGGAACGCTACCTGTCGCTCGGTGCCCCGCGTGGGCGCGCGAGCGCGGCCGGCAACCTGAAATACGATTTCCACCCGCGCGACGCCGCGCCGCCCGACGCCGTGCGCGGCCTGATCGAGCGCGCGCATCCCAAAGAAATTTGGATCGCGGCCAGCACCACGGCTCCGGCCCGCGAAGGCGATCCCGATGAGGATGCCGTAGTGGTGGAAGCGTTCCGCAAGCTGGCCCCGGCGCACCCGGAGCTGTTATTGATCCTGGCGCCGCGCAAGCCCGAGCGTTTCGATTCCGCGACCGCGTGCCTGGATCAGGCGGGCGTGCCCTTCTTGCGCCGTTCGGCGCTCGGGGATTGTGAAAATAAGCCGCTCCAGCCGCAATCGACAGCCGGGGACGCCTATCCCACGACACATAGGCAGTTTGCGGACAAAGTGGGACAGGCCTCCCGGCCTGTCGAAACCTTTTTCCGCAATCCGCCTGAGTCCGGCGGCGATTTGACGTTGCCCGGCGTGTTGCTGCTCGATTCGATTGGCGAACTGAGTTCGCTGTTCGCGCTAGCCGATGCCGTCTTCATGGGCGGAACGCTGGCTGATCGCGGCGGCCACAACATTTTGGAACCCGCCTTTTTCGGATGCGCCACCGTCGCCGGGCCGCACATGGAAAATTTCCGCGAGATCGCGCGACGGTTCACCGAAGCGGGCGCGCTGGTGCGGATTGCGGATGGCGCCGAACTTGCGGACGCGGTCGGCGCGCTGCTCGATTCACCCGAGCGGCGCGAGCGGATCGGCGGCGCGGCCCGCCAGTTGGCGGAAAACGAACGCGGCGCGGCGGCCCACATCGCCGCCGTGATTGCCGGTCAATATTGGGGCGCTATCCCTCGCAACCTTCCGGCCACCCCGGCGCGCGCGTTCTTGTGGCTGCTTTCGAGGTTGTGGCTGGCGGGTGCGCGTGCCCACCGGCGCTTGTGCCTGGCACGGGCTTGCAAGCTCAAAACGCCGACCATCGCCATAGGCGGGCTGGCCGTGGGCGGAGTGGGGAAAACGCCCTTCGTGCTCTGGCTCGCGCAGGCGATCGAGGATCGAGGCTTGCGGCCCGCGATTCTGACGCGCGGCTACCGGCGCAAGTCGCGCGAGCGCATCTCGATTTTCGCCGCCGGCGAAACTGCCTCGCCCCACCGCACCGGCGACGAAGCTCAGTTCTACCTGGCATCCGGCACCGGGCCGGTCGGGATTGGCGCGAACCGCTACCGCGCTGGCCGCGCTATCGAGGCGCGCTTCCACCCCGGCGTTTTCCTCCTCGATGACGCCTTCCAGCACCACCGGCTGGAACGCACGCTCGATATCGTTCTTCTCGATGCGCTCGATCCCTTCGGCGGCGGCGCGTTGCTTCCGCTCGGACGCCTGCGCGAACCGCTCGACGCTCTCGGCCGCGCCGGTATCGTCGTCCTGACGCGAGTCCAGCCGGGTCAAAAGATCGACGCTATCGAAGCCGTCATCAGGCGATACAACCCAAGCGCGCCCATTTTCACGGCGCGCATCGAGCCCGCCGGTTGGATCGATGCCGCTACCGGAGAGCCAGCCGTCCCGCCCGCCAACGCCACGGCCTTCTGCGGTCTCGGCAACCCGGCCTCCTTCTGGCGCTCGCTCGACGAACTCGGACTCAAACCGCTCCGCCGGAAAGCCTTCCCAGACCATCACGCTTACACTGCGGGAGAATTGAAAGCCCTTGCGGTGCGTGGAACCGGCGCGCTGCTCACAACCCAAAAGGACTTGATGAACCTTCCCGCCGGGTGGCCACAGGCGATCGCGCCCGCCCGCCTGCTCTGGCTCCGCATCGCGCTGAAAGTGGACCGGGAGGTGGAGCTACTCGACATCCTAACGGCACGGCTATCGCAATCTTCCGGAGCGGATAGGTAACCGCAGGAGGAAGCAATTCACTTCTGGCTGGCAGGGAGTGCGTTTATTTTCGTCAGCAGTCGCGCTATTCCCCCGGGCGCTAAGATAGGAACTGAACCTGCCGGACGGGTAGTCGCCCCGTAAGGGGAGGAAAGTCCGGTCTCCATAGGGCAGCGTGCCGGCTAACGGCCGGGGGGATTCGCTCAAAGCGGATTTTACGGAAAGTGCCACAGAAAATATACCGCCCGTTACCGGGTAAGGGTGAAAAGGTGCGGTAAGAGCGCACCGCGGCCGGAGTAATCCGGCTGGCAGGGTAAACCCCACGCGGAGCAAGACCAAATAGGAGGGGAGGAGCGGCCCGCTCCGTTCGACTCTCGGGTAGGTCGCT
>Ga0187849_1003206_pt1 | contig 14692 bp, 16 predicted proteins | sample June2016WEW_4_10_2_FD_132412 | JGI IMG/M metagenome (GOLD analysis project Ga0187849, IMG submission 132412) | Peatland microbial communities from SPRUCE experiment site at the Marcell Experimental Forest, Minnesota, USA - June2016WEW_4_100 | ecosystem: Environmental > Terrestrial > Soil >... | reverse complement strand
GTTTCATATGAATCCTCCTCTTCCCATCATGATTTGTGACTTGCCTTACGGCAACGCGGCTGAAGGGAACTAAACCGCGCGCCGGAAAAATTACTCTCCTTTCGGGAGAAAAGAAAGCAATTTTGCGGGAGGGCAAGGCGCAGGAGCGCCCGCCTACAAACCTGCCCACTCGACCACGATGACTCAAGACATGGCTGCGATGGGAGTATTTCGCAGGATCCAATACAGCAGGATCACAGCCAGCAGAATCCAGATGTAAGCAGGCCGGATGAACACACGCGGCAACGCCTTCCCGAATACAGCCTCCAATGCCGAGGAAGCTCCCGAATATCCTACGTAGGGCAATAACAGCATCATCAGGGGATTGAGCTTGAAGGCTGCGCCAACGTTACCGTTCAGGAGTTCGTGCAGCGCCCGCAGGGTTCCGCACCCGGGACAAAGAAAACCGGTAAGCGCTCGGAACGGACAGGGTGGAAAAAACCAGGTCGTCGCGGGATTGAAGACTCGCAGCATGCCCGCGGCGAGGGCCACCAAAGCCACCGGGACGCCAACCAGAAAAAGGCGTTCACCGAGGCGGTTTTTATTAGGGATGAAAGTTCGCAAGCGCAACCCTCATCGGTGTTGAAGCAGGACGGAGATTATCCCGAAGGCGGCGTAAATCAGACCGAACGCTAACCCCCCGCCGAAAGCGATCCAGCACCACATCTTGGCGTTTTTCGACGAATGGCGCGCCCCGAGATCCCTCAAGGCAATTCTGTTCCGTTTAGTCTGACCAAGCTGCGTAGCCGGGGGCGTGCTACGTCCCGTCAGCTACCTTTGCAGGTTCCATACTAATGCGACGACAAATAAAACAACGATCCAGCGAACAATAAGACAACGAGCAAACCGATCTCAACCCAACCGAGAACTATACCTGCCGTCGCCATACCCCGCCCTGTGAGGTTCCCACGCTCCCGGTCGATTTGGCTCTTTGCCACATATCCGAAGACGAGGGCCAGGATTGAGCCGATCCAATAAACCCATAGGAGCCCCATCACCAAGCTCGCAATAGCCATGCCGCTGGCGGTTGATGGGGCAGGTAGAGCCCAGGCGGCACCGGAACCTGCAACCGGGCCCGCTCCGCAGAACCGGCACCTGACCGCCTCATCCTGTATTTCCTCCGCGCAGATGGGACATCGTTCCACAAGCCACCTCCCCCAAAACGTCATCCAGCGATAGGTGCACTTCGCTCATTCGCAGGCCCAACGCTTTCTTGCCGGATGACGCCTGTCTGGTCGGTGAAGTAGTGGTTCGTGCCGGTTGAGCTCGTTATCGGATCGGCGTGGATTGCGTACGTATTAACCCTCCCCTGGGCATCTCTTTCCCCGGCGGCGTAAGTGAATACGTAGCCACTCTTCGTACCGGAGGCGAGCACCTCATCGATTAAGCCGGCGGCGTTAGCGTCCGGCGTTGCGCTGCCCACGGGGGGGCCCAGCGCCGCAATCGCTGGTGGGAAGCCCACGTTATATGTCGAAGCATAGGTTATCGCCGCCGTGTTCAAAGTCCGCAGAGATCCGACTGCGGAGGCTTGGTTAGCAGCTATCCTGGAACGCAAGAGGTTGGGGATAGCAATCGCAGCGATGATCAAGAAGGGAATCAGCGCCACGCCGGAATACCCGAGGATAAGCCCAGCAATCGCCATGCCCTTTCCTTTCAGGCGACCGGCACTACGGTTTATCTCAGAGTACGACAAATGGCCGAAAACAATGGCGAGTATCGAAGCCGGACACAGGATGAAAAAAAGGCCAAGGATGAGGCTCGCGATAGCCTTACCGCTGGTTTCAGGTTGAATTGGCTGGCCCAGCGGCGCAGCCGGCTCCAGATTCGATTTGCAGAACCTGCAGAACTTGGCGTCGTCCTGGATTTCCTCAGCACAATACGGGCACTTCTTCATGGTGGCCTCCCTAATTCTCGGCAAGAATATACGCGGCGACTGTGGCTGAGCCAACCGACCGAGATAGACAGTTGGCAGCATTAAACACCCCTTTTATTGACAAGGCAAGCAGAAGAAAGGGCAGAAGAAAGGGCACGAGTCAAGGAATACTTTGCTCTCCGTTTGCCGCAAAAATGCGGAGCCGAAGCCCGATTCCGGTACAATAGTGCTCGGCTGACCCGGGGGCGATTTTCCCGGAGCAGCCGATTCTTCCGGCCGGCCGCACACCCGTCTATCTGCGCGTCACGCGTGCACCGCTCCGTGGCGGGTGTGGGTTGGACGATCCACCCCCCACCTGGCCTAAGGTACTGACTGGAATCGGGGGCTCGCAACTACTCGCCACAGATCGCGTACTCCATTTGAGAAAGCGACCGACATCAAGAGCACAAAGAGCATTGACAGAGGGTTGAATCGAACTGCGTCCTGGACGCGACCATGGACCAGGAAACATACGCCACGAGTGAGACCGCAACCGAGGCATTGTTTGTGGAACAGTGCTCTCCAGATACACAGATTTGGTCCCTCTTGACAGTATGGGTAGTAAAACCAAGCGGCGAGGAGTACGGTCGGGAAAAGCCACATATCGAAATAGTCCAGCGCAAGATCAGTGCACGTACCGAGAATGCTTTTGTTGGACAAGTGCATGCCCGCTGCGCTCCTTCAGACCCTTCGGACTTCTCTGCCCAGGTCATCCTTCATCCGACCTTGCAGGAGGAGGATGACATCGATAATCCACCAGACCAAATATCCCCCGAAGGTAAGGAGTTTTAGGATTCCCAATCCGATACGGCCAAGATAGAATCGATCAGCGCCAAAGAGTCCTAAGCATACAGAAAGGAGAAATGCCGTGGTCCAGTTTTTCGTGCTCGCATTGCGCTGTAGGCGCAGCGAGCCGATCCAATCACCACTAGGGCGCGTGGACATGGAATCCTTTAAGGAAGCGCCGCGAAGAAGTTCTCTACTAGTTTTGCCGCGTGTGGTGGATGACTCACCACTACCTCGCAGCCCCCATCCTTTGGGGTTGTCGTGACGACTATATTTTGGAGTTGGCGCGCCTTCCTTATCACGAGAATGTAGTAAATCAAACCGGGTACGATCAGGCACAACGTCAAGAGAATCGCTATCAGGAGGTGGAGCCATGGGATTTTTGGCACCCCAACAAAAGTTGCGATCCTGTTGGTCTGGGATTGTGCGCGCCAAGTTTCGGTCGTAAAGAACTGAACGGCGCGAACCAATACTTCCTCAGGCGGCAAGCTAGTCGTTCTTGTGATTACAATGTCTGCCATCTCATCCTCCTTGCTTCCGTAAGTGTGCGCGTCAAGTTTCGTGTTTCCCTCTTGCGAGCTGGTCGGACGTAGTTAGCCGGAATTTCCATTATCCACTGTCCACCGACGCAAAAGATACTCCTGACCACCGCCCAATGCAACTGTGAGTCGGGTTTGTGGGGAGATGAACTGGAGATAATCAGGCAGCAAAAGAGCATCGCTTCTCGCCGGCGCCTCACAGGATGGCGTGCACACTCCTAGGGTGGCAGGAATTTCCTTCGTTTTGGGCGCGGCCCTGATAGCCGCTCCCCTTGTGGCGCTGAAGCTTCGCCCGCGGCCCTACTTCCAGCAGGACTGACTCCTCCGGGGGGCTATGCCCGAGTGCGGCGAACTCAGACCTGGGGAATCCTCATTCCACACGACGGCCCCAGCGGCGCGCACGCCGGGACCCTCAAGAATACTGCGCCGCTTTTAGTCTGCCCAAGCCAGGTAGCCAGGGACGATCAGTTGGACTACGGGCACGATCGTCAAAATCCCCCACCAGTTTGGCTTCTTGCGGGCTTCGGCAATAGCCATCCACAGGAGGACCATAAACACGATGCCGACGAGGGGGACGAGGCAAAGGATGCCCCACCAGATGGGTTTCTTGGCGATATTCGCCCACAGGATAAGATTGGCGATGGGGATCCAAGCCAGCCAGCCGTTCTCGGTGTTGGTTTTTTTGGCGATGGTCTGGGTCGCCAACGCAAAGTAAATGTAGAACACGGCAAAGATCACGAACATGAACAGGAACGCGACGCCCATCGCCGCGAACTGGGCCCCACTCGGTTCGTCCGCGAAAACGGGGACTGCCGTCAGCAGGGTGAGACTGGCAAGAATGGATAGAGCAACGACCATCAGATTTGACCGACGCTTGGGGAGTCTACTCATGGGATGTCTCCTTGTTAATTTAGATCACGATCAGACTCACTGGGTCTGACCGGAATTCCGCCTGGGATTCTTATCTGGTCCGAGAGGCCACGATTTCTCGGCCTTTCACGCCCGCCGCCCAGGCACGCATCGCCGGGGAGACCCGCATTTCCCTCAACCGGACGATGAAAGAAGCGCCTAACCTATACGCTTCACGAAATGCGCTCCTGACCCAACCTTGGGCTACGCGGCTGTATACACCCGTTCCGCCTGTAAAGCAAGTGGCATAAACGTACCATTCTCATGCTTGCCATTTTGCCCCCGTTTCTGACATAACGGATAGGCGTCGTTCGGCTATCCATAGCGCAAGAGGAGTTGCAAACCCCATGTTTCTCCTGAAGAAGATTGTCTCCCGTTTCCTCTTCCCTTTGCCTCTGTCCTTGGAGTTTCTGTTTGTGGGACTGTTCCTGCTTTGGTTCACGCGCCGGCAGCGGGCGGGGAAGGCGCTAGTGACCTGCGGGGCGCTGCTGCTGGTGGGGCTCAGCAACATCTTCACTTCGAACGCTCTCCTTCGCCCGCTGGAACAGCGTTATCCTCCTCTCGTCGTCGCCCACATCGGGGCGGGCGCTCCGGCCGTGGGCTTCATCGCCGTTTTGGGGGGATGGGCGGACGACGATCCGGATGTTCCCGTCACCAGCCACATTTCCCCTGGCCTGATGGTTCGTTTGATTGAGGGCGTGCGCCTGCACCGGGAAATTCCCGGCAGCAAACTCATCCTTTCGGGAGGCAATGATTCCGCTGCGGGCATGGCGAAAATGGCGGAGGTACTCGGCGTGAGCGGGGAGGATATCCTGAGCCTTTCTGAGCCGCGCGACACCGAGGAAGAGAGCCAACAAATTGCGCCCATTGTGGGTCTCCAACGATTCATTCTGGTGACCTCGGCCTCGCACATGCCGCGCGCTATGGGACTTTTCAGGAAAAGGGGCTTGCAGCCGATTGCCGCTCCCACGGATTACCTCGCTCCCCGCCATCGGGCGGAATCCGACGATCTCTTTCCCGATGGCTCCAACCTTCTCAAGTCGCAGGTTGCCTTTTATGAATACCTGGGGCTGGCATGGGAGACACTGCGGGGGAAGATTTGAGAGTGGGTGAACGCTAAACGGGCCGGCGGATCTGCCGCCCTGGTTGTAGGGGTACGGCTTGCCGTACCCTCTTCATTTTTATCGCGCGACCGAACCAAGAGGGTACGGCAAGCCGTACCTCTACAACTAGGCAGCGCCGCGCGACCCTTGTCAAGAATTGTACAGCACACCAGGGAACGTGCAACCCGGTTGTAGCTTTACACCTCTAAATGCTTATGGGATAATTTCTTCAAGCCATGACTGGGCAGGGCAGAAAGGGAATATGAAAAGACACGTCAGGAAGATTGCGGTAGCTATAGGTCTTTGTGCAATGTTGGCGGGGAGTTTGTGGGCAGCGAAGAAGCCCGCCCCGGCGGGTTCGGGACAAGCTTCCGAGCCGGCTTCTAAACCGGCATCCACGGCCTCTCCCACCGTTCCCGACCACGCCAGTTCTTACTATCACTTTATGCTGGCGCGGCGCTACCAGGAGATGGCCGGATACTATAACCGCCCTGACTACATTGACCGCGCGGTTTCCGAATACAAGCAAGCTATCGCCGCTGATCCTGATTCTCTCTTCCTGCGCATAGAACTGGCCGACCTTTATGGGCGCTCCGGCCACACCACCGAAGCCCTTCAGGAAGCCGAGGGCGTGCTGAAGGAGAATCCCGATTACCCCGACGCTCACCGGGTGCTCTCACGCATTTACTCCCACCGGCTGGAGACCACCCAAGGGAACCACGCCGCCGACAAGGAAAACCTGGCCAAAGCCATCGAGCATCTGGAAGCCTTGGTGCGAGTGACGCCGAGTGATACGGATTCCTTGCTGCTTTTGGGGCGGCTGTATCGTGCTAACAACCAGCCCGCCAAGGCGGAAGATGTGTACCGCAAAGTCTTGCAGGCGGATCCGGATTCAAGGGCTGGGCTCGTCAACCTGGCGGAGCTCTACATCCAGCAGGGCGCCTTTGACCAGGCCATCGAAGCGCTCAGCAAGATTCCCGAAAGCGATATGGATTCCCAGCTTTTAGGCATGATGGGTTATTCCTACTCGCAAACCCAGCATTTCGACAAAGCCATCGCCACCTATCAGAAGGCGCTGGCGCAGGACCCCCAAAACACGAACCTTCGGCGCTATTACGCTGAGGCCCTCCTGAGCGCCGGCAGGAATGCCGCCGCCCGCGCCGAGGTGCAGAAGATTCTCGAGAGCGAGCCCGAGGACGGGTTGAGTTACAAGCGCCTGGCGATGCTCGATCGCGAGGAAGGGCGCTTTGACGACGCGCGCCAGGAACTCCAAAAGGCCAAGTCCTTGAGTCCGGACGACCTGGAAATCCCCTATCAGCAGGCGCAGCTTGAGAGCACGGTGGGTAACGACGACAAGGCCATCGAAATCCTGCAAGGGCTGGTGAAGCAGTCGGAACGCCCCGGAGGCCAGTACACGGTGCCGGAAACCAACAACCGGGCGCTTTTCCTCGAACGCCTGGGTCTGGTGTACCGCGACCAACAGAAGTATGCCCAGGCCATGGACACTTTCCAACAGATTCAGGCGCTGGGAACGTTGCAGGGGCCCCGCGCGGAGATGCTGATCATCGAAACTCTGCGCATCCAGCACCAGCCGGCCAAGGCCATGGCGGAAGCGGAGGCGGCGGTCAAGACCTATCCCAAGGATGAGGATCTGGCCATCCTGCACGCCACCATGCTGGGCGAAGGGGGTCACGTGGATGAGGCCGTCGCGCAACTTCAAACCTTCCTCACCCATCGCCCCATCGATCGAGGCATCTATATTTCCATTGCCCAGGTTTATTTGCAGGCCAAGCGCTTCGACGCCGCCCAACAGGCGGTTCAAAAAGCGTTGGATTTGAGTCCGACCCCCGAAGACCAGAAATACGCGCTTTACTTGCAGGGCTCCGTCTTCGAGCGGCAGAAGAAGTACGATCAGGCGGAGCAGATGTTCAAGAAAGTGCTCGCCGTGGATCCGCAATACTCTCCCGCGGCGAATTACCTCGGCTATATGCTGGCGGATCGCGGTATCCGTTTGGAAGAGTCGGTCAAGTATATTCAGAAGGCGCTGGAACTTGAGCCGAGCAACGCAGCATACCTCGACAGCTTGGGTTGGGCATACTTTAAGATGAGCCGCTACGACCTGGCAGCGCCGCCCTTGGAAAAGGCCGCGAGCAAAATCCAAGATGATCCGACCATCCACGAGCACCTCGGCAATCTCTATCTGCGCATGGGCAAGAGGGCCAAGGCGCAGGAGGAGTGGCAGCGCGCCTTGAAGGAATGGCCCGAAGCCGTCTCCAACGATTTCGACGCCGAGCAGGCCAAGAAGCTTCAGAAGCAACTCGACGAACTCAAGAGCCACTCGGGGCATGGCAAATCTTCGGACAAGTGAGTGTCCGGAAGCCTTGAACTGGAAACCTACTGCCCTCGCCCCCTTGGGGGAGCGTGGAATTTTCGGAACATTCCACCACGTCAGCAAGCAGCATCTTCACCGCTACTTGAGTGAGTTTGACTTTCGATATAATGCGCGAGATACTTCCGACGGCGAGCGTGCGGAATTGGCAGTGAAGGGTGTATCAGGGAAAAGTTTGACCTGCCGGGACTCATGCGTGAAGGCATGAGGATTAGAAAAACGAAAGGCCGTGATTCGGCATGGCCAAAACAATTAAACTTGTCTTTTGCGGGGAACCCCATTTGGCTTCGGTGATTTCGGCACGGAAATCGCCGGCTCGTACTGCTCCGCCGAAGCGTGTTCCAAGAACCCACCTCTACCTGCTCGTATCGTAACCCGAGGAGTTTGGGCATGACTAGCGTAACGACCGCTCGCATTACTCCGAGGTTGGTACGGTGGGCACGCCAGCGAGTACGTGCCACACATGAAACAATCGCAAAAAGGTTGAACGTCGAACCACACCAAGTCGTTTCTTGGGAGCATGGCGAAGTTCATCCAACACTTAGACAGGCGCACGAACTAGCAACGTGCCTGAGCGTGCCATTTGGCTATCTGTACCTATCTTCTCCCCCTAGCGAAAAGACGCCATTACCCGACCTGAGAACATTAGGTGGTAGGGCTATAAAGAGGTTGAGTCCTGAGTTCCGCGACACCTTGAACGATGTGATACGTAAACAGCAGTGGTACAGGGAATACTTACAAGAAGAAGGGCGAAGCCGGTTGGAATTCATCGGAAAGTTTTCGGTGGGCGATGATATAGAGCAAGTCGCTGCGGAGATTCAAATAGCGCTCGGAATAGACGACAATCTTCGCCGCGAAACGTCGAGCTGGGAAGAATTTTTAAGCGCTCTCGTGCGTCATTGCGAGTCGAAAGGGATCCTCATTTTCCGAAGTGGCGTTGTGGGTACCAACGTTCATCGCCCCCTTTCGGTAAAAGAATTTCGTGGGTTCGCCATATCCGATGATCTTGCGCCCGCGATCTTTATCAATACCCAAGATTCCAAGACGGCACAGGTTTTCACATTGGTTCATGAAGCCGTGCATCTATGGGTCGGCAAGAGCGGGATCTCCAATCCCGACCTAAGAAAGCGCACGTCGGATCCGATGAATACAACTGAACGCTATTGTAATCGACTGGCTGCCGAGATTTTGATTCCGGGGACAGGACTCCTTGAAAGTTGGGATGTTGGCCAAACCATCGAACAGAATCTCCCGCGACTTTCCAAAGTCTACCGAGTGAGCACCTCTGTCGTTCTTCGCCGCGCCTACGAGTTGAATGTTTTGGAGTACACTGATTACTTGCGCTTCCTAAAGCGCGAAGAGGCTAGATGGAGACGGACCCAGGCCAGAAAGCCAGAAGGTGGTGACTTTTATAATACGTTGTTATCTCGGAATAGTAGTACGCTTACAAAAGTTCTCGTCGCAGCAACGTTGGAAGGAAGATTCCTTTCTCGCGATGCGGCTCGCCTGCTTGGAGTTAAGTTATCGGTTCTCAGTAAAATAGGTGAAAGGCTCGCAGGGGCAGCGTAAAAGTGCAAAAGTTTTGGCTGGACGCCAGCGTCCTCATTGAGGCCAAGAGAAGGTACTATGCTTTTGACCTTGCACCCGGCTTCTGGCAGCTTCTCGACCAACAGTGCGATGCGCATGTAATTAAGAGTCCGCTCGAAGTTTTCCATGAGCTTGCCGACAGCGGAGATGATCTATCTGATTGGGCAAAGGCCCGCAGGAATGGGAACCTTTTTGTTGAGCCTGACGACGCGGTGCAAGAAGCTTTAAGGGAGATAGCAGATTATGTTATTGGATATTACTCGGAGGCCTCAGCAAATGACTTTCTTGACGGTGCTGACCCATGGGTCATTGCACATGCGAAATGTGATGGCGGAACCGTGGTTACGCTCGAAACACTCGTGAGTGCCAATTCAAGCAAGGCCAAGATTCCAAATGTTTGCCGGGAGTTTGATGTTGAATATGTTGATACATTTGGAATGCTCCGGGAGCTGGGTTGTTCGTTTGTCCTTGAGTGACAGCCATTTGGGAATAAGAAAGCAAAAGGGCCTCGCCCTCCAAGAGGTTTTCACAACCCCCCAGATGATAACGGCCCTTTGCCGCGTTTTTGAGGTAGAATTCACCTGTCTGGACCCGCTCCGTGTTTTGCCGGGGGAGCCATCTCAACGAAACTTGGGGTTGGCCGCACGTGAGGCCGCCCGGCTGGGCGTTCACTTTGCCAAAGACACTTCGCCTTCGCGCCTTCGCCAAAATCAACGCCGGGCTTAAAATTCTCTGCCAGCGGCCCGATGGCTACCACGAAATCCGCACCATTTACCAGACCATCGCGCTGCACGACCGTATGGGAATCAGCATTTCCAAAGCCGGGAAGGGAATTGCCGTTGCATGCGATAACCCGGCGATTCCCGGCGGGCCAGGCAATTTGGTTTACCGCACCTGCGAAGCGTGGGCGCAGGCGCGCGGCTGGCGCGGTAGGATTAGGGTTCAAATCGAAAAGGTGATTCCTCTCGGCAGCGGGCTGGGCGGCGCCAGCAGCAACGCCGCGGCCACGATTCTGGGCCTCGAGCGATTGACCGGCGACCGTCTGGATTATCCCGCGCGGCAGAAACTGGCTGCGGCGCTGGGGTCTGACGTCCCCTTGTTTTTCCTCGGCGGCCGGGTGCTGGGCTGTGGCCGGGGGGAAGAGGTTTATCCTCTCAGCGATCTTCCTCCCCGCGCCTGCCTGGTCATTTTCCCCGGCTTCTCCGTTTCCACCGCGGAAGCTTATTGCCAAGCAGGTTTGCGGTTGACAGAGCAGGCCGGAACCGCTTACATTGGTAGTTTCGGTGCGTGGCCACAATTTCCCCTGATGAGTTGGGGACCGGCCGAGAACGACTTCGAGCAAGTCGTTTTCGCGAGGTGGCCTGAGTTGGCGCGATGGAAGCGCCGGCTTATCCGGGCCGGGGCCGAAGTTGCCTCCTTGACGGGCAGCGGATCTGCTGTGTACGCCCTCTTTTCCTCGTCTCGTCAAATGGCCCGCGCCTCGAAACTCATCCCTAAAGGGTGGCTCTTGTTCCCGACGCGCACCCTGGTGCGCGCCGACTACCACCGAGAGCTATTTGTTCATTGAGTCATCGGGTCAGTGAATCATTAGTTCATTGGGTCATTGATTCATTGAGTTATTGATTCATTGAGTCATTGAATCATTTAAAGGGTGTCCGTCGTCCGTCGTCAGTAGCTTCAGAGTGTCGATCACCGCGTAATGCTTGCAACGGACAACTGACCACAGACAACGGAAAGCTTTTCAATGAATCAATGACCCGATGATTCAATGAATCAATGTTCTTGGGAGGTCGTCCAGTGGTAGGACACATGCCTTTGGAGCATGGAACCCTGGTTCGAATCCAGGCCTCCCAGCCAGGTTTCATACCTAACTGTTGAGCAGGCGTGCGAGGATACGATGAAAAGTCAGAGCCTTCACCACACGCTGAAAATCTTCACGGGAAATGCCCATCCGGCGCTGGCCCGGGAAATTTGCGCGGAGCTGGGAGTGCCGCTGGGTAAGGCCCAGGTGGGACGCTTTCCGGACGGCGAAGTGCGGCTGCAAGTCCTCGAGAACGTGCGAGGCGCTGATGTTTTTGTCATCCAGCCCACCTGCCGCCCGGTGAATGACAATCTGGTGGAATTGTTGGTGATGCTCGACGCCCTCAGCCGCGCTTCTGCCTCGCGCATCACCGCCGTGATGCCCTATTTTGCTTACGCCCGGCAGGACCGCAAGGACCGCCCGCGTGTTCCTATTTCCTCCAAGCTGGTGGCGGACCTGTTGACGTCCGCCGGCGCGGACCGGGTGCTGGCGCTCGAGCTGCACGCCGGGCAGATCCAGGGTTTCTTCGACATCCCGGTCGATCACCTTTACTCGACACCCGTCACCGTGGCTTATTTCCGCCGGCTGAGGTTGAAGAACCTGGTGGTGGTTTCTCCTGACACCGGGGGTGTGGAACGCGCGCGGGGATTCGCCAAGCGCATGAACGTTCCGTTGGCGATCATCGACAAGCGGCGCGAAGACGCGAATGTAGTGGAAGTGTTCAACGTCATCGGCGACGTCGAAGGCAAGACGTGTTTGCTTGTCGATGACATGATCGATACGGCTGGAACCCTGGTTCAGGGCGCCAAGGCCTTGAAGGAAAAGGGTGCAGACAAAATCTATGCCTGCTGCACGCACGGGGTCTTTGCTGACCACGCCATCCAGAAAATCTGCTCCGCGCCTCTGGAGCAAGTGGTGGCGACCAACTCGATTCCCTTGTCACCGGAGGCGGAGCAGTGCGGCAGGATTAAAGTTCTGAGTGTGGGCAAGTTGCTCGCCGACGCTATTCGTTCCATTCATGATGAGACTTCCGTCAGTAAGCTCTTCATCTGAGGAGGCGGGGAAAACAGAAATTGGAAATCAGAAACTGGAAAATGGAAACTGGAAAATAGAAGCTGGAAATCGGGAATCGAGGCCTAGCTGACCAGTTTCGAGTTTCGAATTTCGAGGAGTGGAAAGCTATGAGTCAAACATTGAGCGTGGAAGCAGAGCCGCGCGAGGTTTTTGGCAAGAATGCAGCGCGGCGCACGCGGCGCTCGGGACGCATCCCGGGCGTGGTCTATGGAGGGGGCGGTCCGGTCATCCCGGTCACCGTTGACCCGGAGGGAATCCGCCAGGTTCTCCACTCGGAGTCCGGCCACAACGCGATCTTCACGCTGCAAGTTCGCGGCAAGGCGCCGGCCCGGGCCATGATTCGCGATTGGCAGTGCGAGCCCGTCCACGGCGGGCTGCTGCACGTGGACCTGGTGCGCATCGCCCTCGACACCAAGTTGAAACTGAAGGTTGCTATCCATGTGACCGGGGAACCCCAGGGTGTGAAGGTCCAGGGGGGAATCTTCGAGTTCATGTTGCGCGAGGTGGAAGTGGAGTGCCTTCCGGACGACATCCCGGAGGCCATCACCGTGGACGTGACGCCGCTAACCCTCGGCCATAACCTGCGCGTGGCGGATCTGCCCATAGGGCCCAAGGTAAAGGTTTTCACCGACCCGAACCGTGTGGTGGCTCATGTAGTGGTCCTGAAGGCGGAAGAGGAGAAGCCCGCAGAGGTAGTGGCGGAGGCGGCTCCCGCTGAGCCTGAGGTCATTCGCAAGGGCAAGGCGGAAGAGGAAGGCGCCGAGGAAGAAGCCGGCGGAGAGAAGAAAGAGAAAGGCGAGAAGAAAGAGAAAGGCAAGGAGAAGGCCTAAAGGCAGTGACGAGTGGCGAGTGACAAGTGACGAGCAAGCGGAAGTCGTCAGGTTCCTGGCCATTCTTCTAAACGAACAGTGACAAGTAAATGATGGGGCGGGTCTTTTAGCTTGTCACTCGTCACTCGTCACTTGTCACTGTTCTTATGAAGCTGATCGTCGGTTTGGGGAACCCCGGCTACGAGTACCACCTGACGCCCCACAACCTGGGGTTCATGGCGATCGACCGCTTGGCCGACGCTTGCGGCAAGGAATTGTCGCGCCGCGAAGCGCAGGCCCTGACGGCTTCCACCGAACTGGCGGGCGAACGCGTGGTGCTGGCGAAGCCGCAAACTTATATGAACTTGAGCGGCTTGGCGGTGGCGCGGCTGCTCCAGAATTACGAATTGGCGCCGTGTGACTTGCTGGTACTTGTGGACGAGATCGAATTGCCGCTGGGCATGTTGCGCATCCGGCCCCGCGGCAGCGCCGGCGGGCATAACGGTTTGAAGTCCATCATCGGGGCTCTTGAGGCAGATGATTTCGTCCGGCTGCGAATGGGCGTAAGGCCGGACCGGCAAGTGGAGGATTACGTTTCCTACCTCCTCAGGCCGTTTCGCCCGGCAGAGACGGAGTTGGTCGCGGAGATGCTAGGCCTGGCCAGTGAGGCCGTCCGCGTGATTCTTTCGGAAGGTGTACAAAAGGCGATGAATCGCTTTAATCGGAGGGTTCCGCCTACCGAGTCGTGAGGTCCCATGCGTAATTACGAAATGATTTTTATCGTCCGGCCGGATGTGGCCGACGACGAGGTTCAAAAGCTCATCACGCAGATGGAGAGTGTCGTTGCCTCCGCGGGCGGCAAAGTGGAGAAGGTCGAAAAGATGGGCCGCCGCCGGCTTGCCTACCGCGTTCACAAACAGCGCGAGGGCTTTTACGTTCTCTTCCACGTGCAGGGTACCGGAGACACGGTCAAGGAATTTGAGCGCCGTCTCAAGGTGACCGATACGGTGATCAAGCACCTCACCGTCTGCACGGACGAGATTCTTCAGCGCGCAGAGAAATTCAAAGCCCTGCGGGCCAAGCAGGAGGGTAAGCGCCGCCGGAGTAAGCCTGCTCCCGCGCCTGCTGCGCCCCCCGCTCCCGCGGAGAACGTGCAAGCATAAAGGAGTCAATCACCATGCCAGTTCCCAGAGAAGGCGCGCCCGCCGGCGAACGCCCCCCACGGCGGGAAGGTCCTGGTGGTGGCCGGAAGCAATACTTTCGCCGCCGCAAGGTCTGCAAGTTTTGCTCAGAGAAAATCGACGTGATCGATTACAAGGACGTGCGCCTGGTCAGCGAGTTCATCGCCGAGCGCGGCAAGATCCTGCCGCGCCGCCTGACGGGCACTTGCTCCACGCACCAGCGCGCGCTGTCGGAAGCCATCAAGCGCGCCCGGAATATCGCCCTGCTGCCTTTCGCGGCGGGAGCGTAAACAACTAGGAAGTAGACGGCATACGGTAGATGGCATACGGGAGGAGGCACTCCGTGCGCCGGTCGGATTGGAGCGAGTCATTTGACGCGACCCCGTCTGCCGTCTACCGTCTACCGTACACAGGAGTTTCAATATGGAAGTTATCCTTCTTGAGAATATTGATAAACTTGGAAGCCGCGGCCAATTGGTGAAAGTGGCGGACGGTTACGGCCGCAATTGCCTGTTGCCCAAGAAGCTGGCCGTGGCGGCCACCCCCCAAAACCGCAAGTGGGT
>Ga0187849_1003202_pt1 | contig 14709 bp, 13 predicted proteins | sample June2016WEW_4_10_2_FD_132412 | JGI IMG/M metagenome (GOLD analysis project Ga0187849, IMG submission 132412) | Peatland microbial communities from SPRUCE experiment site at the Marcell Experimental Forest, Minnesota, USA - June2016WEW_4_100 | ecosystem: Environmental > Terrestrial > Soil >... | reverse complement strand
CTTCGATCTCACCAGCGATATGATTGCGCACCCGGCTTTCCAGCCCGCCGAAATCGAGCGCCAGCGGAAGCAAAGTCTTTCGGGTTTGCAAGTCGCCCAGGATGACATCGCGTACGTGGCGGACACGACCTTCCAGATGTTGATTTTTTCCGGCACCGCCTACGGGCATCCCGAGGACGGCACGTTGGAGTCCGCCGAGCGCATTACCGCCCAGGATTTGCGCGACTTCCACCGGCGTTATTACCAGCCCACGAATTGCATCTTGGCCGTGGTGGGAGACATCAGCGCGCAGAAAGCTATGGAGCTTGCGGCCAAGTTCTTTTCCGGGTGGCAGAATGGCCGCGAACCGGCTGCGGCGCCGCCCGGCACGCCCACTCCCTCCGACGAACACCGGGTGGTCGCGATCGACAAGAGCGATGCTGTCCAGACGGAGATCCGCATCGGCAGCCTCGGCGTGCCACACGATAGTCCCGATTACCTGGCCCTCAGCGTGGCGAACGAAATCCTGGGCGGCCCCTCGGAGAACCGCCTTTTCAAAGCCCTCCGCACCCGCCAAGGATTGACCTACGGAGCGTCCAGTGACCTCGTCTGCCGGCGCCACCTGGGCGCTTGGGTGGCCAAGACCTTTACCCGCACGCCGGAAACCCTGAAGAGCACGCACATCGCGCTGGAACAGATTCAAACGCTCCAGGACCACGGCATCAACCACCAGGAATTGGAGACGGCTCAGAGCTACTTGGTGGGGCACCTCGCCCTGGAGTTCGAAACCTCTGACAATGTCGCAAGCAAGGTTTTGGAGCTGATCCAAGATGGCCTGCCGCTCGATTATTGGAACCATTATCCGGAAAAGATACAAGCGCTGACTACCGACACGGTCGGCGCCGCCGCCAAGAACTATTTGGACACTGATCACGACGTAATTGTGCTTGTTGGGAGTATTTCAGACTTCAAGAAAGACTTGAAGAAACTCGGCCATTTCCGTGTTATCCCCTTGACTGACATAGACTTCGGATCAGCAGACCTGGTACGGGCATCGAGCAAATAAGTTTGCGTTCCCCGAAGGGGAACAATATCATTAGCCGTAGGTGAAACCTACGGAAGGGAAGTAAAAGCAATTTTTCTTCCCTCGCCCCCTTTGGGGGAGAGGGGGGGAGGGTAGTGAATTCAAATCACCCCTCTGCAGCCCCCGTAGGCTTCACCTACGGCTAATGATTTTCCTCCCCTTCGGGGAGGGTTGATATGAAAAAAGGCCTACAGATTTTTCTCGGTTTGACCCTCCTCGCCGCCTTGGCTGAGGGCCTTATCCTTAATCAGATTCGAATTGATCCGTGGCGGACGGCCGCTCTGCTGGAAAGCGTGGCGCTGCTGGTGGGTGCATTTGTGGGGCTGACGCAGACGGCGTTCGTCAAGCAACTGCGCTACTGGGCGATAGCTTCGCCAGCGCTGGCCGCGGGCCTGCCTTTCCTGCTTCTCGTCCCCTACCTGATTTTTGGGCTGGGGACCCGGACGTTTTCGCTGATCGCGCTTGGCAAACTAATAGCCTACATTTTGGTGCCGACAGTTTTGCTGCTGCCCGACCGGCTGCACCATCGCGAAAGCTTGACTTGGCGCGACGGGGTGGCCATGCTGGCATTGGCGGTCCCCGTCTCGGCGAGTTGGTTGCAGGGAATTTGGACTTGGCCGCAAGACATTTATGTTTTCCGTCCCATTTTTTGCGTTCTGGTGGGCGGTTACGCCTTCATGGTGCTGCGCAACCTGGAAGGCGTGGGGTTTCGCCTGGTATGGAGGAAGAGCGACGTTTCCGACGCATTGCTGAACCTGCTGGCGTTTGCGCTATTGGCGATCCCGATTGGCATCGCTTTGAACTTTATCCATCCGCATTCCACCGCGCCGCTTATGCACGGCCCGATCTTTCAAGTCCCTTGGTTGGAGAACATCGTGAGCGGTCTGGGCCCGGCGGTGGACTTCTTCCTCGTGTTCATGGGAATCTACCTTACCGTGGCAATTCCGGAGGAATTGCTCTTCCGGGGAGTCCTGCAAAACCTCCTGGTCCGCACCATCCGAAAGGGCCCGCGTGGCCTTTACGGCCTGCTGATCGCCTCGGTCGTGTTCGGCGCCTCGCATTTGCACCATTTGACCGGCAAGCCGCCGCGCCCCAACTGGCGGTATGCTATTATGGCCACGCTGGCGGGAATCTTTTACGGGAATGTCTACCGCACCCGGCAGCGCCTGTGCGCCTCCGCTCTGACCCACGCGCTGGTGGATACCCTATGGCACTTTTGGTTTTAGTTATGATAATGTTTGGTTACGATGCCGCGAGTCTAAGCCCAGCGAGCCGCGCATGACATGAGTTTGTCCAGCGGTCGAGGCATGTGTGAGTTTGGATATTGAAGTCCTGCAAATGACCGTGGACGAGTTCGCGGATTACCAGATCGCGATTGGAAGCGCGGTGGAGCGGTATGGTGCCCTTTACTGGCTGCGGAAGAAAGGTCTCTTCTTTCGGCCCTTGCTTCTTCACGAAGCCTTTTCACCCTCAGCATCGGATTTACCTCCTCTTGGTCTTGGAGGATTTCAGTACATTGTGCCGGATTGGCACGAGGCGAATTCGACCATGAGGTTCCTCATACTCGACGACGTGCATGCTTATGCTTTGGGAAAACTTCAGTCCAAGCGAAGGCTGTTGATAAAGAATGCGGCCAAGCTTTTCGTGGTCCGTCCGATTAAGGAAATCGCCGAATTCCAAGAACAAGGGTTTCACGCTTATTCTTCGTTTTACCAGCGCACTCGCTATCAATATAAGCCGGAACGGACGAGAAGAAGCCAATTCGATCAATGGGCCGATGCCGTCCTCAAGTGTACCAAAGCCCTGGTTCTTGGCGGTTATGACCAAGGTGGGAAACTGAAGAGCGTCTCGATTTCACATTGGGTTGGGAAAAGCCTCTTGTACTCAACTTTCTTCAGCGATACCCCCACTTTGCAGAAGGGCATTGGAGAATTGATGTTCCATGTGTTGCGGGAGACTGCCAGTCGAACCCCCGGGATCGAAGATGTCATGGTCAGGAGATATCAAGGCGGGAACGGCATGGATAACTACTACCTTTTGAGGGGTGCCAGGCTCGTGTGTAGGCCCGCCAAACTCCGCCTCCATCCCGCGGCCAAATGGATACTCAAGTCGTGCTTTCCTGCAAGATATGCCACGCTAGGCGAAGGTCAAGAATTGGGACTCCTATCCGAAGAGGGTCACGGCACTTGCGGCCCTTTGAATGCTTGAATTTACGAAAATTGGCTTTCCGAGTGCAGCATAGGTCCTTGATGCAAAATGACTTCCATTCAAGCATCCTTGAACCGACAAAGCGGGTTGGAACCATGCTACGACGAGGCGCTTGTGACCAAGACAGATGACGCGCTTTGCCATAGTCATTTCGGCGGGGAGAATGCTACGCCCTCCACCGGAGTGCTCCTCGAAAGAAGGATGATCCTAGGCCGACATGCCAACGCTTGGCTCTGTCATGAGACTGCCTGCCCGGCATGGGATGATTTTCTCCGCGGTTGTGGAATGGGGCAATTCCAGCAATCCAGCCTCTGGGCTCACGCCAAGCAAATCGAGGGCTGGCAGAACCTTCGGGTGATCTTCGAACAGGAGGGACGAATTGATGGAGGTTTTCAGGTTCTGTGGCGGGCTACACGTTTTGGAAGGGTAGGTTATGTCAGCAAAGGACCTGTCTTGTCCTTCGAAGAGCCCGAGAAAGTGCAATTTAGTTCGGACTTATTGCTCAGGGTTATTCACTCTTATCAACTTATGGCAATGATCGTTCAGCCCCCAGACGAAACTCAACTGCTCGGCTTTTCTCTTGCGAAGAGCGGATTTGTCCCCGACCAGCTCATGAACGTGATTTCCTCAACCTGTATGGTGAATCTGACCGGGTCGTGTGGAGCATGGGAGACAGGCATCAGGCGGTCCAGGAAGGGGGAGATTCGCCAAGCGATACGCCGTGGGGTCACGATTCGAGAAGGTGGCGATGCCGACATTCCAAAATTTTTCGGCCTTATGAGCGCGACCTGTGCTCGACAGCGCGTGCGGCCCAATCCGGCGAGCGTGGAAGCGCTGAGGGATTTGGTGCGAGCATTCCATCCCCGGGGAGAGGTCCGCCTATCGTTTGCCTACTGTCAAGGTGAAACTATAGCGTGTCAACTGGATCTGAAATTTGGACGCCGCGCGACCACCTGGAAGAAGGGCTGGAACGGTTCCCATCCGAACCTGCACCCAAACGCGCTGCTCACTTACGAGTCGTTGCGTTGGGCCCAGCGCATGGGCTGCGAGTGCTTGGATTTCGCCGGAATGGATCGCTCCTTGGCCGAGAGCCTTTTGGCGCGGCGGCCGTTGACGGAAGCTCAAAAAATGGAACGTGATACATTCAACTTGGGGTTCGGAGCGAAGCCGCGCTTGCTGCCCCGCGCGGTTATCTACTGGCGGAATCCGCTCCTGCGGTTCGCATATTCGAAGGCCGTCGCGTGGCCTTGGGCTGCGCTCCACTGGGGGGGTTAGCGAAGCGTCTGGGTTCTTCATAAGTTGCCAGGTTCTGATCATCGGGCGTAATCCGACTGGACGCCCGGAGCAAGGCGCAGTAGAATGCCCGCACTCGTCGTCCTCGCGAGCGCGGTCGCCCGCCTTGGCCAGGTCGACGGTAAAAGCCTGAGAAGGAGTACGTATATGAAGCGGAACCTCATCTATATCGGCATCTGTATTACGGTAATATTTGCGGCAAGCCTGGCGATTGCGAAGGACAAGAAAGGCCCTATGACCGGCACTTGGGACTGCCAAGCTCACGGCGGCTCGCAGGGTGACATGGCCTTCACGCTCATTTTGCAACAGAATAAGGAGACCGTGGACGGAAGCATTTCTTCACCCATCGGGGGCACTCAAATCAGCTCCGGGACCTTTAAGAAGAACATGCTGGAAATCCACCTCGACACTCCCCAGGGCAACTACGTCCTTATGGCTAAGTTCAGCAAGGGCACACTCTCCGGAAAATGGTCGAGCGACAATGACAAAGGAACTTGGGAGGGCAAGAAGCAAGCGCCGGCTTCCAAATAGGCTGCCGCCCGTAGTTCTCTGGGCCGCTCCGCAACGACTGTTCATGCGCGGGGTGAACTCGGGTAATTGGACGAGGGGTGGGCGGATCATTTTCGTTAGTTAACATAATATACCTTATCAGACGTCATAAACACGCTTGAACCTGCCGATCACCAACATTGGGTTTCATGGTTTTCGGGGCTCTTCCCTCACCCGGCGTAGCCGGAACCAAAGAGGAAAGCTCGACGCTTTCGAAATTGTCGTCCTAAGCCGCATAAACAAAGGGTGAACCGGAAGTGGCTCAAAATATTCTGCCCGAAAGAGCCAGTCTACGACATAGGTACTGAAAGCTCCACCCCGGAAGCCTTGGTCAGAATTCGGAAGCCACCCGATGCTAACGGAAGTGCCGCCGCAACTCCGAGGCATGACGCATTCCCAAAAGGTGTGCATGGCGGCTGGCCCACTCGCTCAAGTGAGTTCGGCCCGTCGGCTGAGCCTAAGAGACGAGCAATCCCGCCATCAGCCCCTCGACTTCCTCCTGGGTCAGGAGCACGTCGTGTGCGCCTCGGCCCACCAGGCGCGAGAGGAAGAGACCTAAGGCCGGGCTCATGTGGAGGATTTTGGCGCGGCTGCCCACCTTGCCGGCGATGAGCTGTACCAACTCCTGAAAGGTGTAGATTTCCGGCCCCACGGCATCAACCACCATATTTCGCCCTTCCTTGCTCACGGCCACATCCATGTCGGCCACGTCCACCACAAAGACAGGTTGCAGCCGGTATTCGCCCAAGCGTGCTTTGGCAAATGCCGGGCATTGGCGAAGCAGCCAGGCGATGTTGTTGATCAAAACGTCTTCCACCCCGAAAATGATCGTCGACCGGAGGATGGCGTAGGCGAGTCCCGAGCCCGTAACCAGACGCTCGGCCGCCGTCTTCATCCGGAAGTAGCCTAGCATTAAGGCGTCCAACGGGTGAATGATGCTGAGGTGCACGATTCTGCGCACCCCCGCTTCGTTGGCCGCCGTGATAAGGATGGCGGAATTCTCTACCGCAACGCGCCGCTTCCCTTCCTCGCGGAGTCGGCTCGCTGCGCAGTAAACTGTGCTAGGCTTGGCGTTCGTCCTTAGGCCGAAAGACCTGCGTCAGGATCACCCCGATGGACACCAGGACAATCCCTATCAGCATCAGCCAATTGAGGAATTCGTGCAGGAAGAAGTGCGCAAACAAGGTCGCCACCAACGGCGTAAGCGAGGAGAACGCGTACACGCGCGCCACCGCCATCAGGCGCAGCGCGGTGAACATGCAGTAGATAGCGAGGACACCGGAAAGCACTCCGCTGGCGAGAAGAGCCAGCAGGGCGCGCCAAGTTGCCGTCTGCAAAGCGGGAAGCCGTCCGGCCACCAGCAAGCCCGCGAAGCCCACCGCCACACTGGTGACGAACTGGAGGAAAATCGCAACCGATTGGTGCGCGCCACGCAGTTGCCCATCGCGCCACAACACCCCGGAGATTCCATAGGTCAACGCCGTGGTGAGTCCTAGCGGAATGGCCCAGTACCAATGTGGCGAAATCGGCTGCCCGCGTGACTGGCCGAGCGAAAGTCCCACCAAGCCCACAAAGATCAGTAGCACGCCGGCAAGAGCATAGCGGTGAATCCGCTCGCGGAGAAAGATCCAGGCGATCAACGTGCCCCAAATAACGTAGGTCTCCTGCACGGGGATGGTAATGGTCACGCCCCCGAAGCTCATGGCCAGGTAGTACAAAAAGACCCCAAAAGTGGAGATTACGCCCGCCGCCACGAAAGCAACAATTGGGCGCAAGCCGACATATTGCGGGGAGCTCGGACGCAACTGGTCCAGCGTGCGGTGCTTCCACATCAAGATGATGCCCAGCGCCAGACTGGGCAATCCCCGCAACACCGGACCGATCAACGGATCAGCTTGCACCACCGCCACGCGATCGAAAATATTCGCCGAGGCGTAGCCCACCACCGAACCCATCGCCCATGGCTCGCCGCGACGGCGGACGTTATTGGATGAACTAACTTCCATGCACACCCATTTCAAGAACGACGCAATTTAATGAAAGAGCAGCGATTATATCTGGTTGATGAGCTTGGGCAAGTTTAATCGCAAAACGATCCCCTCAACCCTTCGGGGTGATGACTCCGTTTGCGGTGGTGGCTCGCATTGAGCGCCGCAGGTGCGGGTGAGTCAGCGGCGGCGGTGACAGACAAAAGGTCGAACCGAGCCTCTGCGGTTTCTTGAGGAATCCGCCGCGAGGTGATGAATTTGAAATGGAAGCAAAACCTTCGGGGTAGGGTGAGGATTTGCGGCTCGACATTTCGTCCACATTTCCAATTCCCGATCGGCGGTGCAGCCCGCGATTAGAGGAGTGCCCTGCACTGCTTCGAAGAGTCTGGGTGTGCAGGGGTTGCGAGCAAGCCTTCACATCAACCACGCGCAGGGAACCGAATTCCGCCTCACGCTGGTCCGCGAGCACGGTTGCTCGCGGCCTGCTTTCCGGGCACCGCACGAAGCGTTTCCTCAGACCCCACTTCCATTTCAGGAAAACCCGCACCAAGTTCGTTGATTACTTCAAAGGCACAACCGAACACGCCCTTGGTGATCGGCGCATGCTTCAATTCCCTACCCTGTCCATCCTGTTTATCCATGTTTGAAATCCTTTATTCACATGGATGGGCAGGATAGACAGGATAAAAGGACGAGACAAGAAATCCTGAATATCGTCTCCATCCCTCTTTGAAATCCCTGACTTATGGTGAACCGCTTGTAGCGGGTAGATTCTCTCTATAATTTCAAACGAGAATCTACCCGTTGGCCTTCTGCTTCAGTTTCTCGACGCAATCGTCCTTGAGTTCCATTCGATCGTGCAAACTCTTGATCTGTTCCAAGACGCCACCGCTTACAGGAGGTGTGTCAGGCTCTAAGAGGAAGTCGCAAAGCGCGTGCAGGGCCTCTCCCAGTTCGTTGGCGGCTAGCGACTCCTCAAAATACCTTAACCGCTGAGCATCGGTGAGCAAGTTCTTCATGCCTCCGAGTTGGTCGCCGAGAAGACGGTAATGGTCCTGCAGCCTGTGCACCGTTCCTCCTACCAGCTCATACTTCGGTTCTTTATCCTGTCCATCCTGTTTATCCATGTTCAGTCTCTCATTGCTAATCTTCCAGCGTGGAAAGGTCGCCCGTCGGCAACCCAAGTTCCCACGCTTTCAGGACGCGGCGCATGATCTTTCCACTGCGCGTCTTGGGAAGCTTCGCGCGGAATTCAATCTCGCGCGGCGCCGCGTGCGCGGCCAACTTTTGCCGCACAAACTTTTGGATTTCCTCCTTCAGCTCGTCGCTGGGCACATGGCCTTCGCGCAGTGAAATGAAAGCCTTGATGATGTGTCCGCGCATGGCATCGGGCTTTCCAATCACGCCCGCCTCCGCCACGGCCGGGTGTTCCACCAGGCAGCTTTCGACTTCGAACGGCCCCACGTTCTCGCCCGCCGTGATGATCAGGTCGTCAACACGTCCCTGAAACCAGAAGTAGCCGTCCGGATCTTGATAAGCGCTATCCCCGGTAACGTACCAACCCGGAATGCGGAAATAGGTCTCATAGCGCTCCGGCTGTTTCCAGATTGTCTTCATCATGCCGGGCCACCCGGGCTTTACGACCAGGTTGCCGAGAGTATTGGGCGGCAATCCCCTTCCCTCGTCATCGACGATGGCGGCATACACCCCAGGAATGGGTCGTCCCATCGAGCCCGGACGGATGGTCATGGCGGGATAATTCGAAATCAGGATATGACCTGTTTCGGTCATCCACCAGTTGTCATGGATCCGCCTCCCGTAGGTTTTCCAACCCCACCACACCACCTCAGGATTGAGCGGTTCACCCACGCTCAGCACGTGCCGCAGGCTGGAAAGATCGAATCTCTGCGCCACCTCCTCCCCCGCGGCCATTAACATGCGGAACGCCGTGGGAGCGCTGTACCAGATGTTCACCCGAAAGCGCTGGATGGTTTCGTACCAATCGCTGGCATTGAATCTGCCGCCACGGATCAGGTTGGTGGTGCCATTGAGCCAGGGTGAAAAAATTCCGTAAGACGTCCCCGTTACCCAACCGGGGTCGGCGGTGCACCAATAGACGTCGTCTTCACGCATATCGAGCGCCCAGCGGCCGGTCATCAGGTGCCCCAGCATCGCCTTTTGCACGTGCAGCACGCCCTTGGGCTTTCCCGTCGAACCCGAGGTGTAGTGCATGATGAGTGGGTCATCCAGCGTCAGCCATTCAATCTCCGTTTTGTCGGAAGCCTTTTCCATCAGCGCTTCGTAACTCTTCTGCCCTTCCCCCAACTCGCTCGCCGAGGCGCCCACCAGAATAATGTGTTTCAAGCTAGGCAGATCGTATTGCGGCACGCGTTCCACGAGCGCCGGCGATGTCACTAAAGCCACGGCTTCCGCGTTGGCCATGCGGTCACGCACCGCATCTTCCATGAAAGCTTCAAAGAGCGGGCTGGGAATCGCTCCAATTTTCAGGATGCCGAGGATCGCGATGTAAAGCTCCGGCCGCCGCCCCAGAAATACGAACACGCGGTCACCCTTCCCCACTCCCAGCTTGCGCAGGACGTTGGCAAAGCGGTTCGACAGGAGCGACATGTCCTCGAAAGTGAAACGCTCGGTGCGTTCCTTGTCGGTGTAGATCAGCGCCAATTTGTTGCGGCGGCCGCGGGTCAGGTGCCGGTCGATGGCCTCGTGCGCCACGTTTACCTTACCTGTCTTCGACCAATCAAACTCCTCGTGAATATCTTCCCAGCGGAACGATGCGCAGCACGCCTCATAGTCCTTGAGATGGTGGGTCTGGGGATTGTCCAACGGCCTCAGAACATTATTCGAATCCACGGAAACCTCGCTTTTTTAATTGTCGATTGCCGATTGTCGATTGTTGATTGATGATTGCCGACGTAGGATTGCCGATTTTCAATTGACGATGTCGGATTTCCGATTTTCGATTGCCGTTGGACGATTGAACCGACTGAAATTCCCAGTCTTCGATTCTGAGGTTTCAGTAAATGTTTCTGCTGACCCCTGATACGTGACAACGGAGGATTTTCAATCGAAAATCGGCAATCGAAAATCGACAATCATCAATCGGCAATTCTATAGGCTTCGTCCAGCAATTCGATCACGTGCATCACACGCCGTTGGTTGCCCTCGCGCTTCACCCCGGCGCGAAGCTGTAACAGGCAACCGGGATTGGCGGTCAGAACCACTTCCGCCCGGGTCTCGCCGATGCGGCGCATTTTGCTTTCGAGCAACCGATCCGACATCTCGTTGTGAACGACGTTGTAAACACCCGCGCTGCCACAGCAGATTTCCGCTTCCTTCAGCTCGATCAGTTCCAGTCCCGGGATGGCCGCCAGCAGCTTGCGCGGGGCTGTCCGGATGCGCTGCGCATGTCCCAGATGGCAAGGATCCTGATAAGTCGCCCGAACCTTCATTATTCCCAGTTCCCTGTTCAAGTCAATCCCTGCCAGGAATTCTGTGACGTCGCGCAACTTGGCCACAAAGGCTTTTGCCGGTTCGAGGAATTCCCTGTCTTCTTCCTCAAAGAGGAGCGGATACTCCTTGAGAACTGAACCGCAGCCGGCGGCATTGGAAATAACGGCGTCAAATTCCCCCGCCAGGAAGGCCTGGATATTGCGCTTGGCCAAATCGCGCGCGATGCCGCGAATGCCCGCGTGAACGTGCAGCGCGCCGCAGCATCCCTGGCCACCCGGGATCACCACCTCGCAGCCGTTCTTGGCCAGCACTCGCACCGTGGCGTCATTCAGCCGGGCAAAGGAAAGGTTGGCGATGCACCCGGCGAACAGCGCCACGCGGTAACGCCGCTTCCCTTCCGCCGGAACCGTCGTGCCCAGGCGTTCGTAAAAGAATGGCTTCTCCATGCGCGGGGCGAGTTGCGCCACTTGCTCGAGCCGGCCGGGAAGCAACTTCAGCACCCGTGAAGCGAGCACCAGCTTTTCCAGTCCGGAGCGCTGATACAGGCGCAGGAGCTTCCCCACCCATTGCAGCCGCCGGGGATACGGCAGAATTTCGTAGTAAAAAAGTTTGCGCAGCAAAGTGGTAAGCGGCGGCCGGTGATAGTACTTTTCGATCTGCCCGCGCGCAACTTCCACCAGCTTCCCGTACTCGACGCCCGATGGGCACGCCGTTTCACAAGCGCGGCAATCAAGGCAAAGATCGATGTGACGAACGAAACTCTCGCCCAGCGCCAGCCGCCCCTTTTCCACCTGGATCATCTGGTAGATGCGGCCGCGCGGCGAGTCCATTTCGAGTCCCAGCTCGCGGTAGGTGGGGCAGGCGTTCAAACACAGACCGCAGTGCACACAGCGGGAATAATCCCCCCAGCGCGGCGCCTCGCCCGCGCCGTAGCCCGAGCGCTTCTGGGCTGTTTCTTTCGCAGTTGTGGGATTTCCGCTTTTCACAGTTTCAATCACTCAATCGCCCCGGTAGTACGGGTACGGCTTGCCGTACCCTCTGCATTTTGGTCGCGCGACCGAACCATGGGGGTACGGCAAGCCGTACCCCTACAACCTTCTAAATGCCACCCACGAACCGCCACGGCACCAGAACCTCCTTGCGGTCCCAGGCATATTTCATTTTGCGCATGGCGGCAAGATCGTCGCCGCCCGCGCCCCAAACGTCCACGTGGCTTTTGAGGTCCACCGGGCAATGTTCGATGACCAGCGTACCCCCAAGGTCTGTCGCCGCTTGGCGCAGGCGGGTCACCCAACCCGCAAGACTGGCGCTCATCGTCTCCTGCAATGCACACAGGTGGACAATACCCACGCCCACCTGGGCGAAACTCGCGAGCGCGATCCGCTCAGCTTCGGCTTCCTGTTGCGCGTGGCTCAGGAATTCCTCGCTGGCCACCACGGGCAGCGCGGCCTTCAGAAGGGTGACGTCACGGTATTTGTGCTGAAGCCAAAGGGCGAGGTTTGAAACGTGCTCCCACGCCTCCTCCGCTCCTTCCAGGCGCGCCAGTGGCGCCCCCACGGCAGAGGCGAGTTGCCTGAGTTCACGCTCGCAACGCTCAATAACCCGATGCGATCCGCCCACTTCGATCCACAATTCCGCCCCCAGCCGCTCATGGGCCTGGGCCGAATCACCCAGCAGCGCCGTGGCAAGCGAATCGACCAGCACAAGCCGCATGGGATCGACCGGCGAGCGCAGAATGCTCCTGCGCAAGTCCCTCGCAATGCCCAGTGTGCCGGCTCGCATCGTAAAGGTGGCGCGCTCCGGTGGCTTCGGAAAGAGCTTCAAGCTCGCCTCAACAATCACGCCCAACGTACCGAATGAACCCGTCAGCAGTTTTCCAAGATCGTAGCCCGCGACGTTTTTCACAACTCTCCCGCCGGTCTTGGCGACTTTTCCGTCCGTGGTTGCGATTTTCAATCCCAGAACCATGTCGCGGGGGCCACCGAAACCCTGGCGCAACGGCCCCGCCGCATTCGCCGCGATGATTCCACCGATGCTCGACTCGGCCCCCCCGCGCGGGTCGAGAGGCAACCACAAACCGTTCCGGCCGACGAGGTTCTGGAACTCTCCGAACGTCATCCCCGCCTCGACGCTGATCGTCAGGTCCGCAGGCTCGTAATGACTGACACGATTCAATTCGCGCAGAGAAAGGGCAACGTCATACCGCCGCGCGAGATTCCCCATTGAAAGTTTCGTGCCATGGCCGCGCGGGATCAGCGCCAGATGATGCTCGCTCGCGTAACGCAGGACCGCAGCCACCTCTTCCGCCGTGGCCGGAGCGACGGCGCAATCCGGGATCTTGCCATCCACCGCCAGAGCTACGCAGGCAGCGGGATACGCCAGCACGTGGGACGGGCCCACGAGCGCCGCCAAATCCGCCCGCACGGAATCTACCGCCAGGGTCACACCGGGCCTCCCCCCGCCAACCCTCCTCGCAGCTCCCCGCACATTTTCCCCGTGGGAAGAAGCTTTCCTGGATTCAAACGTCCCAGAGGATTAAACAGGTTCTTGACTCGGCTCATCAATTCCAAATCATCATCAGAAAAGATGAGCGGCATCAGATCGCTCTTCTCGAAGCCCACACCGTGCTCGCCGGTTATCGACCCACCCATTTCCACGCACCGCATGATGATGTCTTTTGCCGCCTTGCTCACACGCGCGGTCTGCTCCCGGTTGCGTTCGTCATACATGATGAGAGGATGCAAGTTTCCGTCCCCCGCATGAAAGATATTGCCAATGCGCAAGTCATACTTCTTTTCGATGCTTCCAATGAAGTCCAGCATTTCCGGCAAGCGAGTGCGTGGAATGACGCCGTCCTGGACATAGTAGTTGGGGCTGATGCGCCCCAGCGCACCGAAGGCATTTTTTCTTCCCTTCCACAACAGGTCGCGCTCCTCGGCTGATTTCGCGCGCCGAACTTCGCGTGCCTGATTTTCCCGGCACACGGCCTCGATCTCATCCGCGTGCTCTTCCACGGCTTCCTTCAGGCCTTCGACCTCGATCAGCAGCACCGCAGCGCAATCCATGGGATAACCGGCGTGAGTGGCTTCCTCCACAGCGCGCAAGCAAAAACCATCCATCATTTCAAGAGCCGCCGGCGTGATGCCGCGCGCGGTAATGGCCGCGACCGTGCGCGTTGCATCCACAACCTTATCGTAAATCGCCAGCAGCGTCTTTACCGCCTCGGGCTTGCGAGACAATCGCACGGTGGCTTCCGTGACGATGCCGAGGGTGCCTTCCGATCCCACAAAGACTCCAGTAAGGTCGTATCCCGGCCGGTCCCAATGGCTGGCTCCGGTGTGAATCACCTCGCCATCTGGCAACACTACTTCCAGCGCCAAAACGTGGTTGGTCGTAACTCCATAAGCCAAGGTGTGGGGACCGCCGGAATTCTCCGCTACGTTGCCGCCAATCGTGCAGGCCTTCTGGCTGGAGGGGTCAGGCGCGTAGTAATAACCTTCGTCCGCGACGGCGAGGGAAAGGTCAAGATTCACCACTCCGGGCTGCACCCGCGCGCGCTGGTTCTCCAAATCAATTTCCAGGATTTGCTTCATGCGCGAGAAGACCAGCAGGATGCCACCTTCCGTAGCCACCGAACCGCCGCTTAAACCCGTGCCAGCGCCGCGCGCCACAAGGGGAAGATTGTGCCGCAGCGCCACCTTCGCAATCTGCACGACGTGCTCAGTCGATCGGGGAAAAGCGACGACGTCAGGTTGCCGCAGCGAGGACAGCGCGTCGTACTCATAGAGCATCAGATCTTCCTGACGCCACAATACGCCCTCCTCGCCTACGATCCTGGCAAGCTCTCTGGAAAGCCCATTGGATTTCATACCGATGCCCGAGGGAACTGAGTAACCGCGGGGAGAAGAATCACAAGCCGGTTGCAAATGCATGAAACGTGGCTAACTCAGCCCCCAAAAACCCTCTGGCGCAGTATATCTCCCTCCCTTCAAACGGTCAACGCGATGGTACTCACCGGGTGCGCGACATAAAAGTGGAAGTCACGCTGCGCGCCGGTCCTCCCAATAATTCTCAAAGCGGCCGTTGAGGTGGCAGGAGCGCAGGGCCAGGATGGCGTTGGCTCCCCGGAGGGTCCAG
>Ga0187849_1003194_pt1 | contig 14726 bp, 11 predicted proteins | sample June2016WEW_4_10_2_FD_132412 | JGI IMG/M metagenome (GOLD analysis project Ga0187849, IMG submission 132412) | Peatland microbial communities from SPRUCE experiment site at the Marcell Experimental Forest, Minnesota, USA - June2016WEW_4_100 | ecosystem: Environmental > Terrestrial > Soil >... | reverse complement strand
GCACAAGGGCTGGCCTTTCACAAGCGAGTGCGGGCCGGGTATCTTGCCATCGCCCGCAGCGCGCCGGGGCGCATCAAGTTGGTGCGCGCCGACCAGTCCATCGACGAGCTGCAACGTCAGATTCGCGCGCTCATTGACGAGCTTTTAACGCAGCCAACGAGGGAGAAAGCTGTAGGCATGAGGGAGTAACTCGATTGTTGTGCCAATAGATACAACGTTAGGTTGAACAATCCGAAATCCGTCTGGCAGAATACAGACGGACCGTATGGGTTTCCGGTGGTATACTGGTGCGCATGACGCCCGAAGAGAGATTCACGAAGATCGAAGAGAATCTGCTGGTCACAGCGGAAATGTGGCGCACCGCCGACCGCCGCTGGGAAGAGCGCTTCGCCCGGCACGACGAGCGGATTGAGGCGCTAATCCGCATAGGGGAAAACCATCAGGCGAGAATGCAACAACTTGAGGATTCAAAGCTCTCGCTGGAAGCTGCTATGCGCGCGCTCTTTGAGCGCATGGATCGCTTTATCCGCGGCCTGGAATCAAACGGCAAGAAGTAAATGAATTGCTCCCCGAGATCTGAACTTCCCTTGCACAACTCGGCAGTCTGAATTCTTCATTGGAGACCATGGGCTTCGATTCCTTTCTCGGCAATCCGCAGGCGGTGGCGGCAGTCCGCGAAATGGTCGTGAGCGGGCGCGTGCCGGGAGCCTTGCTTTTTGCCGGGCCCGAGGGCGTCGGCAAGAAAACCCTGGCCCTGATGCTGGCCAAGGCCCTGGTGTGCGAGCGCGGCGCCGCGGACTTCTGCGCCCAGTGCGCGCGCTGCCGCAAAGCGGAGCAGATGTTTGCCACCGCGCGGGAAGATTTGGCGCGCCGCCGCGAAAGCAAAGAATCCGCTCGCCGGGTTGAAGGCTTGGTTTACTTCGATCTCCAGATCATTGAGCCGCTGACGAAATTCATCCTCACCGAACAGATCCGCCAGTTGCGCGCCATCGCTTACACGCGGCCGTTCGAATTCCCGCGCCGCATCTTTATTCTCGATGAAGCCCAAACGATTCATTGGCAGGCCGTGGACTTGCTGCTCAAAGTACTGGAGGAACCCCCGGAGACGACGAGCTTCATCCTGATTTGCCCAAACGCCTTTGAGCTGCGCTCCACCATCCGTTCGCGCTGCATGCGCGTGGCCTTCCACCCTGTAGACCAAGCCCTCATCCAAGACTTACTGGCGCGCGAGAGGAAACTCACCGAGCCCCAAAAGGCGCTTGCCGTGCGCGTGGCGGCGGGCAGTGTGGCCCGAGCGCGGACCTTCGACCCCGCCGAGTACGAACGCCGCCGCCAGCCTTGGCTGGATTTTCTGGAAGCGACGGCGCGCCGCGCCGCTCCCGGTGCATTGGTGGACTGGCGGCTGCTGTTTGACTCTGCCCGCGCCCTGGCAGAGAATCGCGACGATTTCGAAGGAACACTGAAAGTCGGCTATTCCCTTCTTTCCGATCTTCTGCACATCCTGCTGGACCCGGCAGCAGACGCGGTGGTGAATGTTGACTTGGCGGCGCGCCTCAAGGGCTGGGCGCCCAAGCTGACCCTCGGCGGAATCGAGAAACTCAAGGCCGGCCTCGATCAGGCTTACCGCCTGCAAATCCGCAACGTCAATCCCCAACTCGGTTTTGAGACGCTGGGCATCGACGTTCGATTGTCGATTGACGATTGACGATTGTCGATCGAGGATGTTTTTTCAATCGACCATCGACAATCGGCAATCGAAAATTCGGTGGATGGGCAACGAGGGACATCCACCGGCCATCCAATTCTATGAATCCCGAGCGGCCCGCGCGGTGGGTTCAAAGACCAAACTGAAGCGTGTCCATCCCGGCTAAAACGGCTAAAAACGATTGCCACCGGTGTTTGCCTATGGTACAATGCATTCTATCCGCGGTTGTCTTCCTCGCACGGTCGTTTTATTATTTGCCGTATGAAGCCGGGACGCCATGTGAAGCGTCTTAGGTAAGCAGAGGCGACCCGCGCATTTCACGGGGACAAACTAGAATACTTGCCCGTTCGTTCGGGCTTCAGGAGCAGACCAACATGAATCGACGATTGATCCGTCCCACTCTGTCCGATGTACAGGACCAACTGGGCGCACGCATGCAGCGCAAGAAACCGGCTCCGCCAGAGCAAACCAACGCTGAGAATTTCTATTATCTGAAGCAGATGCAAGGTCGCACGCCCATGGTTGTGGTCTTGGATCAGGGGGAAACAATCCGCGGGGTGATCGAGTGGTATGACAAGAATTGTATCAAGGTGCATCGTCCGAACGAACCCAACCTCCTGATCATGAAATCATGCATCCGGTTCATGTACAAAGAGGGCGAATCCCGCAGTGGGGCAAGCAGCGAAGGGGACACCCATCACCCCCAAGAAGCAGATTAGGAAGAATAGTCTATGGAATCACCTCGGGTTTGCGTCTAATCTCCCCTCGAAGAAGACCGCCGGGTGGTTTCTTGAATTCCCAGACGAGCAAGGGCGGCGATCCTGTCAGGCGCAGTTGCCGCCCGCGGGGCGTGCCCTACCCACCCCCATCCCGCTCGGCACTTGACAGCCTGCCGGGGCTCGCCTAGCATGAATTTGTGCCTACGGATCTCATAAGGGATTCCATCGTGAGGGTTCTCACCTTTTCCCACATCGATCTGCAAGCGGTTCGACGCCAGGTGCCGCGTTTGCGAACCTTGCGGCGCGCAAGTTGGCGCCTGGCGGGGGTGGTTCCAGCTATTCTTCTGCTCGTGTGCGTAGCCGCGGCGCAGCAGCAAGAAAAGCCCAAGATCCCGGGCCTCGACAAGATCATTGCCGCCAACGAGCACTTGGCCTTTCACGGCACGGTTAAATCGGTCGACGAAAAGCACAACATCCTGAGCATCAATTCCGTGGAGGGAGGAGACACGGAGATCTTCCCCATCAAGCATAGCACCCATGTCGAAACCGCCGACGGCTTTAGGAAGAAGCTGGACGTTCTCTCTCCCGGCACCTACGTCACCGTCTATTACGACCAACGCGCCGACCACCGCACGGTAACGCGCATCGAACTGCTTACTAGTGAATCCAAGAAGAAGGAGCCGCACTCTTAGTCCGTCAGCCGACGGGCGGCCTGGCTCCTGATTCCCGCAAGACCACTATGCGCATCGGCATTACCTGCTATCCCACTTACGGCGGAAGTGGCGTGGTCGCGACCGAGCTCGGCATCGAGCTGGCCGCGCGCGGGCACGACGTACACTTCATCAGCTATGCGATGCCCGTGCGGATCACCGAAGCCGCCGGCCGCATCCACTTTCATGAAGTGGAGATGCTGAATTACCCGCTCTTTGACCACCCGCCTTACACCTTGGCGCTCGCCACCGCCATGGCCAACGTGGCCATCAACGAATCCCTCGACCTGCTGCACGTGCACTATGCGATTCCCCATTCAGTCAGCGCCTATCTGGCGCGCGCCATGCTGAAGCCGCGCCGCCTCCCCTTCGTCACCACGCTGCACGGCACCGATATCACCCTGGTCGGCTTGGATCGCTCTTATCTCCCCATTACCCGTTTTTCCATCGAGGAAAGCGACGGGGTCACGGCCATCTCCCAATACCTTCGGGATGTCACGCAGCGCGAATTTGAAATCCGCCGCCCCGTCGAGGTCATTCCCAACTTCGTCAACTGCGACGTCTTTAGCCCCGCCAACGGCAAATGCCGACGCGATGAATTCGCGCCGCAGGGGGAGAAGATTCTGGTTCACCTGTCGAATTTCCGGCCCGTCAAGCGCGTGCCCGACGTCGTTGAAATCTTCGCGCTCGTTCACCGGGAAATCCCCGCCAAGCTTCTGATGATCGGCGACGGGCCTGACCGGACCGTGGCCGAATGGATGGCCCGCGAAAAGAAGCTCAGTCCCGATGTGATCTTCCTCGGCAAGCAAAACCAAGTGCAGGACCTCCTCAACTGTGCCGACGTGCTGCTGCTGCCCAGCGACAACGAATCGTTCGGCTTGGCGGCGCTGGAAGGAATGGCGTCCGGCGTCCCCGCTATCTGCTCCCGCGTGGGCGGCGTGCCGGAAGTTCTCCGCGACGGCGTGGAGGGGTTTCTCGTCGAGGCGCACGACGTTCAAACCATGGCGGCGCGGGCCCTCGAGATCCTTTCCCACCCGGCACGGCAGGCGGAGATGTCGCGCGCCGCCCGGCAACGTGCCCTCCGCCACTTTTGCAGCAAAAATATCATTCCCCTCTACGAAGATCTTTACCGGCGCGTCCTCAAGAATGCCTGAACGGACGCCCCGAGCGCTGGGACGACTGCACGGCAGGACACACACTTCCGTGATGGCGCCCCTCAAATAAGGGTAAGGAAATCCCTGGCCTTGCGCACAGCCTGGCGCGGTGACCGAGCCCCTTCCCCTTGCTCCTCACCCGGGCGCCGCAAGGGATTACTTGGGGGTCACATCGCCTTCGTAGTGTTCCTTCCAAGCGCGGTTGTACTTATCCAAGTAGTCAGCGTCAATATTGAACTTGATGAGGAGGCCGGAATCTTTGGCGATCCAAGCCGTTCCCTTACAGTCCTTGATGGTGGTCAGCACCATGCGGGCTGCTTCCAAGCCCACCTTCTGGGAGGGGGTGGCGGTGGCAGTGTCAAAGGTAAACTTATCGGCGGGAGTGGCTCCCACCAGATCGGTGCTGGGCGGAGAAGCTACGCTGGATCCCACCGCGATGACAAAGTCCGGACTGGTCATCACTCCGAGCGTCGTCAAGTTCGCCATGCTCCAATCAAGCTCATCGCCCTTCTTGGCCTTGGACGTCTTGGTGGTTGAGCCGCGCGTCTCCGTCAGGTTGATTTCCTCCGGGGAGATATCCGCTTGCAGAACCACGGGGCCAACCTGAGGCTGCTGAGTCTGGTCCCTCAGGAACTTGTCATTGATGTTTTCTTGCCCCGTAAAGGAAAAGTGGAACGACCTCGTGGGCTTGTTCATCGCGTCCATCAGTTTGTTGGCGCCGTCGCTGAGCCGTCGAGCATCGGTCATGTTCGGCTGGGAAGTTCTGGTCGCCGGCGCAGAACGTACCGTGGGGGTGGAATTGTTACTGCACGCCAAGAGAGCGGCCACCAGCATCAAGCCCGCAAGCATTGCAAACACCTTCATATATGGGTTTACGCGTTTCATCGTGGTATGACTCCTGTCTATGAGAATCCGCCCTTGGGAGCGGCCTGAAAGTCTGTTGCGCATTCTATAAGGAAGGCCGAGGGGGCGCAACTGACATCATGCCTCGGCAGGGGGTCAATGTGATGTAGCGGCGGCTTTATGCCGCCATTTGGTCCGTCAGTTGACGGATAAACTCGCCGCTACAGCGTGGGAGCAGCCTAACGGCTTTGGGTCGTGGGCGGCGCGACGGGTTTGCAGACTTCCGCGGTGGTGACAATGCCAACGCCGGCGGCCGCCATTTCCTCGAGCGCCTTGTGGCCGTCAGCCACGGAGATGGGTTGGATGGCATCGATCACCACGTCCACCTGGAAGCCTCGCCGGCACAGCGCCAGAGCAACGGCGAGCACGCAGTATTCCGTAGCCACGCCGAACACCACGGCGCGCCGCGAGCCCAGTGCGCGCAGTAGAGCATCGAAGTTGGGGTTGTCCTGCGCAGAATAACTGGGCTTTTCAACGATGAACTGGCCCACCCAGCGCGCCGGAGGCTGGAAGGCGCCGGGGCGGCAGGGAATAACCACGGGGTCAGGAAACAGTGTTTCGGGAATGCGCTGCTGTCCGGGAGTGCCGATGACGCAATGGGGCGGCCAGATTTTAAATTCGGGGTCGTCGGGCAGGTGCGCGTCGGCCGTGGAAATTACGGGCGCATCATTCCCGCGCGCCCAGTTCATCAGCCCCTGGAGATTGGGCACGATCTGTTCCGCGCCCGGAACGTAAAGCCTCCCCGTCGGACTCATGAAATCCACTTGCGTATCGACATCGAAAAAGACCAGCGACTCACTCGTGACGCTCACTCCTCAAAGTCCTCCCTCTGGATTTGATGATTTCACCGCGCCGAAGTGCTGCACGCGGATTTCTTCCAGCAACTGCTCGAGTCCCGCGCTCTTCTCGACGGGATAAACGGGCGCCCCGCGCAAAGCCTTGGAAGCTTTCGGCAGGCAGGCGAGATTGGCCAGCGTGCGCCGGCGGATTTGTTTCACCGGGGGGGCCGGGGCCAGGCGGCGGCCGGCACGCATGACCGGTTCGAGCAGGGGCGAAGCCTGCGGGTAATCTTCCTGGGCGCGGGCGAGCAAGTCGTGATGGTATTGCCCGCCCTCGGAAAAGCGGAAGACCTGCTTGCGGCCGGGCCAGTAAACCTTCTCCTCGCTGAATTTGGTTTTCGGCTCCACCACCCCGTCCGTCAGCCGACGGATCTCCACCAGTTTATAAACCACGCTCAGGGCGGGCACGTCGCGCGAGGTGACCAGGTCCGTGCCCACCCCGAAGGAATCAATCGGTGCGCCACGGGTCACCAATTCTTCAATCTTGTATTCGTTCAAATCGCCGCTGGTCACGATCAGGGTGTCGCGCAGGCCGTGCCGGTCCAAGATCTCCCGGACGCGCCGGCTCTTCTCCAGCAGGTCGCCGCTGTCGAGCCGCACTCCAGGGACGGGGGTCCCCAGCGTGGCCGCGATCTCTGCGCCCACCAGAGGATCGTAAGTATCGACCAAGAGGATGGCGGTATCGGGAAAAGTCTCGAGCAAGGCTTCGAAGCTGCGCCGCTCGCTGGGAAAAACCTGCGTCCACGAATGCGCTGCCGTGCCCGCCAGGGGCAGATCGTAGAGCGCCCCGGCCAGCACGTTGGAGGTGGCCACGCAGCCCCCCACACACGCTGCGCGCGCGGCGCGCACGCCGGCTTCCGGCCCGTGCGCCCGGCGCGTTCCGAACTCCAAAACGCTGCGCCCATGCGCCGCGCACACCGCCCGCGCGGCCTTCGAGGCGACCAGGGTTTCATAATGGATAACCGAGAGCAGATAGGTTTCCGCAATCTGCGCTTCCAGCACCGGCGCGGTCACTTGCAGCAGGGGCTCTTCCGCAAAAACCAGCGTGCCCTCCTCCACCGCGCGCACGTCTCCTTGGAATCGAAATTCCCGCAGGTAGTCGAAGAATTCCGGCGAGACCGTCTGGAAGGCGGGCTGCTGGCGCAGAAAGCGCACGTCATCGTCCGTGAAGTGCAGGTTCTCCAAATACGTGAGCGCTGAGTCCAGACCCGCCGCCACCAGATACGAGCGCTGCGGCGGCAAGTGGCGCACAAACAGCTCGAAGGTAGCGTGGCAGTCAATGCCGTGCTCGAAATACGCCGCCGCCATCGTCAACTCATACAGGTCTACTAGCAATCCTCGATCGGTATTCATCTCACCTCTGGCCGCCGTCCACCCTTAGATTGCCCGGCACTCGAGTCTCCGTAAAAACCTCCCTGGAAAGGCGGTCGCGCCGCCCTGCAACGAGGCTGGCAAATCCAGTATGTCGTCGAGAGTCGAAAAGAGTCAAGGGCGGGAGATTAAGTGCTCGGGCCATCGGGCCATCGGGCGATCTGGGATTTGCGATTTGCGATTTGGGATTTGGGATTTGCGATTTGCGATTTGGGATTTGCGATTCGTGATTTGCGGACGCCGCGCTGCCCGCTTCGCTGTCACCCTGAGCGCGGGAGATTAAGTGATCGGGTGATCGGGCCATCGGGCGATTTGGGATTTGCGATTTGCGATTTGCGATTTGCGGACGCCGCGCTGCCCGCTTCGCTGTCACCCTGAGCGCGGGAGATTAAGTGATCGGGTGATCGGGCCATCGGGCGATTTGGGTCATCGGGCCATCGGGCGATTTGGGATTTGCGCTTTGCGGACGCCGCGCTGCCCACTTCGCTGTCATCCTGAGCATTGACAGCCTTTCGGCTGGCCATGATGGGCAGAAACTCGGGCTGAGGAAGGGTAGCGCGGACCTGTTCTGTAGGTCGGCGGCTCGTCCCCTATGGCAAGGAAAAGCCGCGGACCTACAGAACAGGTCCGCGCTGCCCGGTATCATGAATGCGGCCCCAAAACGAAGCAAGCGTAGCGCAGACCTCCGCCTTTGAGGTCTGCGGTTCTTCCCGAGACTCGCGCTCCCGAACCCGAGGGCAGGCGTCCGTCTTTGAGATTTGCGGTTCTTGCCAAGGAAGAACCGCGGACCCCAAAAACGGGGGTCCGCGCTACACGTGCAGGGTATTGTGCAAATTCTCCCTCGTGATTTCCTATTCTGAGCCATTTGCCCCATCTAACGTACTGAATCGGCGTGCCTTGGTCCCCATCAGGTCCATTTAATCAGAAAAACCGCGTCCTCATCGCGCTGGGGGTCTGGTCATAAACGTGCGAAGCCAGCCAATTTGGCAGGCAAGGGCTGCTTGCCATCCGTTTGTAGGGCGTAGGGACTCGCAAACCGGGAACTTTTCAGTTGCGGAAACCGGGCTGCCCGTAACTTATTGTTTTTATACCATGTAATACCTCATACATGGTTTCCGCATACAACTCTACCCGTAACCTTCGTAAGCCGGGTGGGGAAGCTGAACGTTACCGGAGGCTTGGTGGAATCCGTCAAAAGCCCTGCGAGGTTTCACTCCCTTAATTGTCGATTGACGATTGTCGATTGTCGATTGACAACGAAGAGACCAGCCTCGAATTGTCGATTGACGATTGTCGATCGTCGATTGACAACCACGAAATCAGCCTCTGCTGTAAATCCTCGATCAGCAATCGGCATTCGGCAGTTGACAAATGGTCCATTGACGCTTGTCGATGGCCGAGTCAATCCTCGCTCGGCAATCGACAATCGGCAATCGAAAATCGAAAATCGAAAATCGAAAATCGGCAATCGAAAATCGGCAATTCACAAATGATGGGCCGGCAAAAACTGCTGCAAGCGCTTCCTGCAATCGAGCGGTACGCCTCGACCGTCCTGGCCGTGGTTTGCACCTTAGCCATACGCTTGGTTTTTGACCCGATGCTCGGTGACCGGGCGCCCTTCTTGCTCTTTGTCCTGACAATTGTGATAGCCAAGCGCCTTTGGGGCCGGGGACCAGGGTTGCTGGCCACGCTGCTGGGGGGAATTGCCGCCTGGTACTTCATCATCGAACCCCGATTCTCCTTCACCATCGCGCACCGCGCTGACGCCCTCAGCTTGGCAAGCTATTTCGTGGTTGGAGCCGGCGTCAGTTTCCTGGGTGAAGTGTCAGGCCGCTTGCCGTCTTCCATGGCCGTAGGGGGGAAAACCATTAAGCTGCGCGTCATCCGCCAAACCGCGGTTCTAGCCGGCGCAGCGGTGGTACTGACAGGGATGGTCCTGCTCCTCCTGCGCGACTTTGCGCGCACCCAGGACGCGGAAGGGTGGGTGGTACACACCTACCGAGTGATCAACTCCGCCGAATCTCAGTTGTCCTTGATGAAGGACGCCGAAGCAGGAGAGCGCGGTTTCCTGCTGACCGGTGATGAGAGCTATCTGGCACCCTACAATTCGGCGATCGCTGCCCTCCCCAGCGGCCTGAGAGAGTTGAAGGATCTGACCTCCGACAATCCTGCACAGCAGGCGCGTTGGGTCGAGATCAATCAGCTTACCGGCGAGAGACTGCGCGTGTTCAAGCATGCCATAGAGCTGCGCAAAGCCTCGCAAGTCGACGTGGCTCTTGCCCTCGTTCGCTACGGCCGAGGAGAGCCCTCCATGGATGAGCTGCGCTCCACCTTGGATGCCGTCATGAGCGAGGAGCGCCAATTGTTGGTGGAACGTACGGCTGAAGCCGAGAGCCGCGCCTCCCGCGGGCGTTGGGTGCTGGGGTTGGGGAGCGCGGCGCTGGTACTTCTCCTGGTTTTTGCCAGCGTGGGTATTGAACGGGAAACCGTCCGGCGCGAGGAAATCACCCAGGCTCTGCGCCGTCACGCGAACCTGCTCGAACAAGCCCACGACTCCCTGTTGACTTGCCGGCTGGGGGGCGCCATTGACTACTGGAGCCGCGGCGCCGAAACCCTTTTTGGCTACACGCGGGAGGAGGCGGTGGGCCGTTCCAGCCACGAGCTTCTGCACACCGATCATCCCTTGGGCATGGCCCAAATCGACGCCATGCTGGAACGTGACGGTCAATGGAAAGGAGAATTGACCCAAACCACCAAGGATGGGCGAAAACTCATCGTCGAGGGCCAGTGGACGGTGGCAGTGGACGCGAAGGGCAACAAGACGGTTTTGGAAGCCAATCGCGACATCACCGAGCGCAAACGGGCGGAGGCCCAGAATCTTCTTCTGGCCACCGCCATCGAGCAAGCCGCGGAGATCGTCGTGATCACGGACCGCGAGCCGAAGATTCAATACGTCAACCCGGTTTTCACCCGCATCACGGGTTACACCCACGACGAGGCCCTCGGCCAAAACCCGCGGATCCTCAAGTCAGGCCGGCAGGACGCCAAATTCTACCAGGAGCTGTGGGCCACCCTCACTGCCGGGAAACTCTGGCGCGGCGAGTTCACGAACCGGCGCAAGGACGGCACGCTCTACCTGGAGGAAGCCACCATTGCCCCGGTGCGCAACGCCTCTGGCGAAGTCACCAACTACATCGCCATCAAATCCGACATCACCGAGCGCCGGCAGGCGGAGGAAGCCCTGAGGCAGAGCGAGTATTCGCTTCGGGAATCCCAGCGGGTCGGAAGAATCGGGTCGTACGAGCTCGACATTGCCTCCGGGCGCTGGTCCAGCTCCGCCGTCCTGGACGAAATCTTCGGAATTGCCAGCGATTACCCCAAGGACGTCAGCGGCTGGAAGGCGCTGGTGTACCCCGGCGAACGCGAGGAAATGGCCGCTTATCTCGAGCAGATCATCGCGGAGAAGAAGCGCTTTGAAAGGGATTATCGCATTGTCCGCGCCAGCGACAGGGCGGAAAGGTGGGTGTCAGAAAAAGGCGAACTGGTCCTGGACGGCCAATCCCGCCCCCTCAAGATGATCGGTACCATTCAAGACATCACCGAGCGCAAACGCGCGGAAGAAGAACTCCACCTGCTCAATGTCGGACTCGAGCAGCGCGTGCGCTCGCGCACGGCGGCGCTGGAAGCGGCCAACCGGGAGCTGGAAGCCTTTGCGCACTCCGTCTCGCACGACTTGCGTGCTCCGCTCCGCGGCATCGACGGGTGGAGCCTGGCGCTGCTGGAAGATTATGGCGAGCGCCTCGACGCGCAAGGGCACAAGTACCTTGAGCGCGTTCGCTCCGAAGCGCAGCGCATGGAAAGGCTGATTGATGACCTTCTGCACCTGTCGCGCGTCAGCCGCTCGGAGATGGTTCCCCGGACCGTTGACCTCACCTCTCTCGCCGAAAGCATTATCGCCCGCCTGAAGGAGGCGCACCCCGACCGCTCCGTCGAATTCATTGTAGCTCCGCAGCTAGAGTGCACTGGGGACGCCCGGCTTCTGGAGGTCGCGCTGACCAACCTGCTCGAGAACGCGGTGAAGTTCACCGGGCCACGCAACCCGTCAAGGGTGGAGTTTGGCCGGACTGCGTACGAAGGCAACCCTGCCTTTTTCGTTCGCGATAACGGCGTGGGTTTTGATATGGCCTATGCCGGAATGCTTTTCGCACCCTTCCAGCGCCTGCACAAAACCAGCGAGTTCCCCGGCTCGGGCATCGGCTTGGCCACCGTGCAACGGGTGATTCACCGGCATGGCGGCCGCATTTGGGCTGAGGCGCGCGTCGGTGCAGGGGCAACGCTATATTTCACGCTTGGAGCAGACAAATTGTGAACACCAAAACTATTCTCCTGATCGAAGATAATCCCAGTGATATCGGGCTCACCAAGCGCGCGCTTGCGAAGGGCCATATTATCAATGAGTTGGTTGTCGCCTCCGACGGCCAGGAGGCGTTGGATTACCTCTTTGGCATGGGCGCCTACGCGGGCCGCGACACCTCCGATTTGCCCACCCTTACCCTGCTGGATTTGAAATTGCCGAAGGTGTCGGGCCTGGATGTGCTGCGGAGAATTCGGGCGGACGTGATCACCCGCCGCATGCCCGTGGTCATTCTCACCTCCTCCCGGGAGGAACAGGACATGGCCGCGAGTTACGACCTGGGGGTCAACAGCTATATACGTAAGCCGGTGGATTTCGGACGTTTTGTCCAATCCGTGGCACAACTGGGATTGTATTGGTTGGTCTTAAATGAGGAACCCCCCAAGGTGAAGTGACAAATTGTCAGCAGCAGCATCCGCGGTTTCCTAAGCTATACGGATGGGCACTGCACATCTAAACTTAGGTTGTAAGGTCTTGTAAGGCTTTGTAAAGCGAAGTGAGGCCCCATGAGCAAGCCCTTGCGGCTGTTACAAATCGAGGATTCGGAAAGCGACGCCGACATAGTACTCCGCCTGTTGATGCAGGCCGGATTCGAAGTCTTTTCCCAGCGGGTGGAAGACGCTGAGGGTCTGCGCCACGCGCTGGAGGATCCTGCCTGGGACGTAGTCATTGCGGACTACTACATGCCGGGGTTTGACGCGCCCGGCGTCCTCCGCCTTCTCCAGGAGTGCGGCCGCGACATTCCCTGCATCGTGCTGTCCGGCAAGATGGGTGAAGACACCGCCGTCGAGATGATGAAATCCGGGGCGCAAGATTACCTCACCAAGAACAACTTGACACGCTTGGTGCCTGCCGTCGAGCGCGAATTGGCGGAAGCCGCGTCGCGGCGAGAAAGCAAGCAAGCACAGGAAGAATTGCGGGGGAGCGAGGAACGCCTGGCGCTGGCGGTGGAGGCCACGCAGATCGGCACGTTCGATTTCTATCCCCAGACCGGCAAGCTCATCTGGTCAAAGTTTGCCCGGCAACACTTTGGGCTCTCCTCGGAGATGGAAGTCACCTACGACACCTTCCTGCGTGCTCTCCACCCTGCCGACCGCGACCGCGTAACGCAGACGTTGCTTGATGCCCTGCGCTACGAGAGAGGCGGGGACTACGTCGACGAATATCGAACGCTCGGCATTGAAGATGGCCAGGAACGCTGGCTTTCCAGCCGGGGGCGGGTGTTTTTCGATGCGCAATCGCAACCGGTACGCGTGGTGGGGGTGATTCTGAACATTACGGAACGGAAGCGGCTGGAACAGCAACTTCTGCAAGCGCAGAAGCTCGAGAGCATCGGCCGGCTGGCCGGCAGCATCGCGCACGATTTCAACAACCTGCTGACCATTATCAATGGCTATGCCCATTTGGTCTTGGCGGAGATGGGCCCGCAAGACGCCTTGCGGGACTCGATGGAAGAACTCTCCAAGGCCGCCATGCAGGCAGCGGCCCTGACGCGCCAGTTGGTTTCATTCAGCCGACGGCAAGTCGCCGAGCCCAAGACCATTGCGGTGAACGAGTTCGTCAAAGATTACGAAAACATGTTGAGGCGGCTGCTCGGTGAAAACATCGAGCTGGTCCTGTCGTTGGACCCGCAAGCGGGGGCTTTTCGCGCGGACCCGGGGCAGATGGGGCAAGTTCTCATGAACCTCGCCGTGAACGCCAAGGATGCCATGCCGGCCGGCGGCAAGCTGGTGATCGAAACCTCCAGCATGGTGGTGGACGATCACTTTGCGCGAACCCACCTCTACGTCAGCCCCGGCCAGTACGTAGTGCTGGCGGTCACGGACACGGGCACGGGGATGTCGGCGGAGGTGAAGTCCCACGTTTTTGAACCCTTCTACACGACCAAGGAACAGGGAAAAGGCGCGGGCCTGGGATTGTCAGCGGTCTATGGAATCGTCGTCCACCAAAGCGGCGGGTCCATTTGGGTCTCGAGCGAACCCGGCCGGGGAACAACCTTCAAATTGTTCTTACCCTTTTTCGGTCTTGAAACCTCGCCCGGCTCCGCGGCCAGCATCGAACGAATCTCCTCCAAAGGAGAAACCATTCTGCTGGCGGAAGATGAGGCGGGAGTGCGGAAATATACGCGGGAGATCCTCGAGCGCTACGGCTACATCGTCCTGGAAGCGACCAACGGCCTGGAGGCTCTCTCCGTGGCCCGAAACCACCCGGGGCCGATTCATTTGTTGCTGACGGATATCATTATGCCGACGATGGGCGGGGTGGAATTAACGGAGAAGTTTAACGTCGAGTTCCCCGGCATACCCGTACTCTTCATGTCCGCCTATACCGATCAGATCATGCGGCATTGGAGCGCCCTCAGCGCCTACATTCAAAAACCCTTCACCCTGTCCGATCTCTTGACCCAGGTGCGTGACCTGCTGGATCGGACCGCGCCAAGTTCCATGCGCGCCGAAGATCACCCGGCGGCAGGTTGATCTCGGCGGGTAGGTGGTAGATGGTAGGTGGTAGGTCGTAGGTGGTAGGTGGGGTAGCAGGATGTGGGAGGCAAGTCCCCCCCCATCTACCACCTACCACCTGCCACCTACATTAAGGGTGATGCCCATGACAAAAGCCATCGGGGTGAGTCGAAGAGAATTCCTGGCGGGGTGCGGCGCGGCCATGGGAGCCGCGACGCTGGCGGCGGGCGCCCGTCATGCCCAACCCGAGGCGGGCAACGTGCGCTTCGGGGTACGCGCCCCCCTGCCCAGCGACTTGACCTTGCGCGAGCAAGCGCAACTGGTGAAACGGCTGGGCTACGACGGCATTGAACTGGGCGGCCAATGGCTCAACCAGCCGGTGGAATCCCTTCAGGAGCAACTCGCCGGCGTCGGGGTCGCCGTCAGCGCCATCGTGGGCTCGATCAAACTGT
>Ga0187849_1003188_pt1 | contig 14740 bp, 13 predicted proteins | sample June2016WEW_4_10_2_FD_132412 | JGI IMG/M metagenome (GOLD analysis project Ga0187849, IMG submission 132412) | Peatland microbial communities from SPRUCE experiment site at the Marcell Experimental Forest, Minnesota, USA - June2016WEW_4_100 | ecosystem: Environmental > Terrestrial > Soil >... | reverse complement strand
TCATCCGAAGGGGGGAGAGAATCGCCATCGTAGGTAGTTCGGGCGCCGGGAAATCCACACTGCTCAATATACTGGGCACCCTGGAAAAACCGACCGGAGGGAAGGTCCTTTACGGGGGGGAGGATGTATTTCTCTGGGGCGAGCGGGAGTTGGCCAATTTCCGCAACCGCAACATCGGGTTCGTGTTTCAGTTTCATTACCTGCTGCCGGAGTTCAACGCGCTTGAGAATGTGATGATGCCGGGTTTGATCGCCGGTCTTCCGAGGCCGGAGGCCAAGTCCAGGGCCGAAGAGCTGCTCGACACGCTCGGTTTGTCCGCCAGGCTCAAGCACCGAGTGGGAGAGTTGTCCGGCGGAGAGCAGCAAAGAGTTGCAGTGGCCAGGGCGCTTTCGCTTCGCCCGAAATTATTTTTGGCCGATGAGCCGAGCGGAAATCTCGACAGCCGTACAGGGCGCACTCTTCATGAACTTTTGGTTTCGCTCAACGAAACGCTCGGTTTGACCATGGTAATCGTTACGCACAACCAGGAGCTTGCTTCCATGATGCACCGGGTCTTGCGCCTGAAGGACGCTCATCTGGAAGAGGAACGGGATCGATCTGAGGTATGTTCGACAGCTTCAATATGATTCTAAATTTATGTGGCGTGAAGCGGGGTTGCGAATATCAGAAAAAAATTGTGTTGGGCTTGTGTGGAGAAGGTGGTATTAGAGGGAGCACGAGACGGGCGGTTGCCTTAAACTTAAAACGGATTCAGGGGTGCGCGGCTTCGGGTTTTGGTTAGACGGGAACCTGCATTAGCGGAGGGGCTGTAGGTCATGGTGTGCAGGAAAAAAGCGGGGGGAGTTGCATGGTTTTTGGTTTTCTTTGTTCTGGCCCTTCATCCAGCGTCGTCTGAGGGCCAACAGCCCAAAGTCGCCGTCTTGCCTTTCGTTATGCACGGCCAGCAAGATGTCGTCAAAACACAGAAATCCATCGATGAGGTTTTCACCCGGCTCGGTGCTCGGGAAGGCATGAAACTGAGCGATCCCCAGGAGGTTCAAAGAACAGCGGGCGGTCCTGTCAGTTCCGAAGAACAGGCGCGGTCCATCGGGAGCAGACTGGGAGTTGCTTATGCGGTATTTGGCAGCTTCAACCAGATCGGCAATACGATCAGTATCGACGCCACGCTGGTGGATGTGTCCGGCAGCAAGAAGCCAGTCGTCCTTTTAGCCGAAGAAAAAGGGGCCGAAAACCTGGCTTTGGCCGTTGGTAAAATTGTGCAGCAGATGAGCGTCTATGTACTTTCGAAGGGATTGATCGCGGATGTGAAAATCAGAGGAAATGACCGTATCGAGGCTGAGGCGATAAAACGTGAAGTCAAGAGCAAGAAAGGTGAATTACTCAAGTCTGAACAGGTGAGTGAAGATATTCGGGCTATTTACAAGATGGGCTTTTTCGAAAAAGTGGACGCTGAAGTCGGCGATTCCCCTGCCGGAAAGATCCTTACGTTTGTCGTACAGGAAAACCCGATTGTCCAGGAAGTCAAACTGAGTGGCCAAAAGAAAATAAAGGAAAAGGACCTCCTGGCTGCAATTGTCACAAAACCGTATGCAATTCTGCAGCGTAACGTGGTCAGCGACGATGTTCAGAAGATACTCAAGCTCTATCAGCAAAAAGGCTATTACAACGCTGAAGTTACCTCTACAATCGATTTTCCTAAAGACCCACACAAGGCAGTGGTTAGTTTCAACATTCAGGAAAAAAATAAAGTTTACATAAAAGCGATAGATTTTGTAGGAAATAATAATATTAAAGCACGCAAACTGCGAGGAGTGATGCAAACAAAAGTCAAGAGCATCCTTTCGTATATAACTGACAGGGGGGTTCTCCAAAAAGACATTCTTGAAACGGATATTGAGCGGATAACTGCATATTACCATGACGAAGGGTATATGGATGCGAAGGTTAGCTCGCCTAATATCGTTCTTAAAGATGACGGATTTCACATAAGCATAACGGTTGATGAAGCCGAGAGATATAAAGTGACCGAAGTCAAGATGACTGGAGATCTTCTAGAAGGTTACGAAAACAAGATCACGAAAAAACTCGCTCTTAAACCCAAAGACTATTTCAGCCGTGAAAAAGTCCGCCACGACATGGACCTTATAAAGATGGCCTACATGAACGAGGGCTATGCACGGGTTGATGTCGACCCTCGAATCCAACGCGATGCTGCAGCACATGTGGCCACAATCACTTTTAATGTCACTATGAAGGAGAAGGTGCGGATTGGTCAGATTTTTATTACGGGTAATACGAAAACGAGGGACTACGTCATTCGGCGCCAGATAAAGGTGTTTGAAGGCGATATTTTCAGCGCGAAGAGAATAGAGGAGAGCGTGACCAGGCTCAAGAAGCTAGACTTCTTTGAAGCGGTCGACGTTATTCCGGTCGATACGCCGCAAAAGGATGTGATGGATCTGAATGTAAAAGTAAAAGAAAAGCAGACCGGTACGATAAGCTTTGGCGGCGGCTACTCTTCTGAGGACGGCGCTTTTGTGACAGGCCAGATACAGCAGAAAAACCTTTCTGGAACGGGCGATTCTGTATCCCTCAAGGCCTACCTGGGCCAAATGGCCTCACGTTACATACTGAGTTATGATAAGCCGTGGATTTTCGGAACTCCGCTGTCAGGCGGAATTGACATATACGACTGGATCCGGGGATATCAGGATTTTACAAAGGACTCCGCCGGCTTCAAGTTGCGTGTCGGATATCCTGTAGGTCTGTACAGCAATTTGACCGTGTTCTACGGGTGGGAAGCCGCAAAAATTGATAACTTGGATGCGGTGGCCGGGGTCGATCCCTTTTTCCTGAGGAATATTCACTACGAGGTGAAGAGCGGGTTTGGCGTTGCGTTTGAACGAAATACAACCGACCATCCTTTTGTGCCCACCAAAGGCACCTATTTGGGCGCCACTGTCGAGTACGACTCTAAAGTCTTGGGCGGCGACTACGACCTTCTTAAGCAAGAGTACCATGCGGGCCTTTATTATCCGCTTTTTTGGAAATTCGTCGGGCATGTGCGTGTTGAGGTAGGGTGGGAGAATTGCCCTGGAGGCATGAATGGCTTTCCTATCTTTGAGCGTTATTTCCTCGGAGGAATAAATTCACTTCGCGGCTGGCAGTTCGGTCAGGTTGGACCATTGGATCCTAACGGCCTGGTGTATGGTGGCGACAAGTACGCGGTCGCCAACTTCGAAGTCCTTTTCCCTTTAGTGGAAAAGTATGGCATACGGGGAGTGCTGTTCTTCGATGCCGGAAACGCATTCCCCGAGGGTCAGAGTATAGATCCTTCGAATTTCAGGTCAGACGTTGGCCCTGGTATCCGATGGAATTCGCCGTTCGGACCACTTCGAATCGAGATTGGGTACGTGCTTGACCAACGTGCGGGTGACCACCCTTATCAGTTTCAGTTTACTGCCGGAGCTTTTTTTTAAGGAGTCGAAAAAAAATGAAGAGATTTTTTCAATGTGTCCTGGTGGCGGCGGGCTTTACGCTGGCCTTTTCTGTGAACGCGGTTGCAGCCGGTGGTTCGCTGAAGATTGGTTATTTTGATCTCCAGACGGCGATAATGCAATCAGATACGGGTAAAAAGTTTCTCGAGGAGATGAAAAAAGAGGAGGACAATTTGAGCAGCGCGCTGGAGGCGAAGGGGCGCGCTTTTATGACCGCCAAGGATGAATACGAGAAGAAGAAAGACGTAATGGACGAGAAAGCCAGGAGCCGCAAGGAGAAAGAATTAACCGACATGTACACGGAGTTGCAGAAGATGCGCTCCGATTCGAGCGCTAAGCTCAATGAGCAGGCAAGTGCCGCCAGGGCGCCTATCCTCAAGAAAGTGCGTGAGGTGGCGGGCAAGATCGGCAGAGATGAGAAGTATGACTTTATTATTGAAAAGAGCGTCCTGTATTTCGAAGGCAATGAAAAAGAAGATCTGACCAAGCGGATCGCCGCCGAACTGGACAAATCGTCCTCTAAATGATTGAGCATTATCGAGGCCGATTTCCTGTATAGGGCGGGACCGGGTCCCGCCCTTTTAATGCCGGGTTGAGATGATTCCTTGCGGAGATAGTGCAGGGCTGGCCATGCCCGCGATTTATCGGTCATTTTTCCTCCAGGCGGTCTATTTTGCCATATGGAAACCGGTGCGAAGAATAATCTAAGGTACAGGGAATCCTTTTCGCTTGGCGAGCTTAGCTGTCTGCTGGATGCGGAGGTCAAGGGGGACCCGGATTTGCTTGTCACCGGCATAGGGGCGCTGGAAAGCGCAACCTCCGGGCAATTGAGCTTTCTGGTTGATTCCCGCTATCGTCATCTGCTCTCAGGATGCAGGGCATCGGCTCTGATTGTGTCTTCGGAATTTCGGGAACTGGAATGCAATCTTCTCATCACCAAAAATCCCTACCTGGCTCTGGCTAAAGCGGCCCAGTTGTTTCTGCCCGATTCGGCAGAGGCAGCCGGAATACATCCGACCGCTTTTATCGGCGAGGGCGTGTTGTTCGGGGAGGGAGTTTCGGCAGGCCCGTTTGCGCATGTTGGAAACTATTCGCAGATAGGCGCCGGGACAAAGATAGGTGCTGGCGCTTACCTGGACAAAGGGGTCCGAATCGGCGAGAGGTGTCTGATACACCCCAGGGTTTGCATCCTTGAGGGGTGCATTATCGGCAACCGAGTTATCATCCATGCGGGCGCTGTAATTGGCGCGGATGGATACGGCTACGCCCAGGACGAACAGGGCAGGCATGTAAAAATCCCCCAGACCGGCATAGTCCAGATCGACGATGACGTGGAAATCGGCGCTAATGCTACGGTTGATCGGGCAACTTTTGGCAGGACATGGATAAAGCGCGGCGCAAAAATCGATAATCTCGTCATGATCGCGCACAATGTCGTAGTGGGCGAGGATTGTCTTCTGGTTGCACAGGTGGGTATTTCGGGAAGCACCCGGCTTGGAAACCAGGTGGTCCTGGGCGGACAGGTCGGGGTAGTCGGCCACGTTCAGATTGGAGACGGAGTGAAAGTCGGCGCAAAAGCCGGCATTCATAATTCCATCAAGCCCAACCAAATTATTGTTGGCAGCCCTGGCGTCCCCCGTGATGAGTGGCTCAGAACTTACGGTAATATACAGCGCCTGCCCAGGCTCAGGGAAGCCTTGAAACGACTGGACGAGAGGGTGCACAGAATCGAGGAGGTACTGAAAAAGGATGATGGACATAATTCAGATTAGAGAATTGATTCCGCACCGCTATCCTTTCCTCTTCGTGGATAGAATCGTCGAATGTACCTCCGATTCGATAGTGGGGGTCAAGAACGTTTCAGCTAACGAGCCCTTTTTCCAGGGACATTTTCCAAACGATCCGATTATGCCCGGCGTCCTCATCTTGGAAGCCATGGCCCAGACCGGCGGCATTCTTGTTTTCACGGTATTTCCCAAGTATATGCACAAGCCTTTTTATTTTGCGGGTTTGGACAAGGTCCGTTTCCGCAAACCCGTTCGACCCGGAGACCGGCTTGTTATGAAAGTCAAACTTCAGAAACAACGCAGCGGGTTTTTCAAAATGCTGGCCGAAGCTTTTGTGGATGATGTGCTGGTGGCCGAGGCTGAAATGATGGCAAACGTCGATCTGAACTCAGGGGAGACTATAGGCGACTAGAAAGGGTTGCGCCCGGCCGAAGATCCTGTTTCAAAAACAGTGGAGAAAAGATGCCGATTCACCCGACTGCAATAATTTCCTCGAAAGCTGAACTTGCCGAAGACGTTACCGTAGGGGCATACAGCATTATCGGCCCGGATGTTAGCATTGGTTTGGGAACCGAGGTGGGACACCATATAGTAATAGAAGGCAAAACTACAATAGGCGAAAATAATCGCATTTTCCCCTTTGTTTCGTTAGGTCTTTCTCCGCAGGACATCACATACGCAGGTGAGGAAACAAGGGTAATTATTGGAAATAACAATATAATTCGCGAAAATGTGACGATTCACCGCGGCACTGCCAGAGGTGGGGGAATAACCCGGATCGGTAACGGGGTCTTTCTAATGGCCTATGTTCATGTTGCCCACGACTGCCAGATCGGAAACGGAGTTTTAATGGCAAATACTGCTACCCTGGGGGGGCATGTGGAAGTGGGCGAGTGTGCTGTAGTCGGCGGGATTGTGGCTGTTCATCAGTTCGTAAGAGTAGGGGAATACAGTTGTATCGGAGGGTTTTCAGCGGTGCGCATGGACATTGCTCCCTATATGCTCGCCACCGGCCCCGCAGGCGCCAAACTCTACGGCGCCAATCTCATCGGCCTCAAGCGCAACGGTTTTTCCGAAAAATCTATCCATGCGATCAAGAAATTTTACAGGATATTCTTTCGCTCAGGCCTGGCCTTGAAAGAGGCGGTTCAAAAAGTCCGCGAGGAGATTGAGCCTTTGCCGGAAGTAGAAAAACTTATCGAATTCGTCTCATTTAGTTCCCAACGAGGTTTAACCAGGTAATGTCTTTGGAAAATCCGCAGAGTTCGGAAGGCAGGATTAGAGAAGTGGGACTTATTGCGGGTAGCGGGCAATTTCCGCTTCTCTTTGCCAATGCGGCACGCCAGGCTTCGGTCCGGGTCCTTGCAGTCGGCTTCGAGGGCGAAACCGATCCGGCGCTTTCCAAATACGTCGACGAATTCCATTTGCTTAGACTCGGGCAATTGAACCGCCTTGTAAAGACTTTCAGGAGCGCCGGAATAACCCAAGCCGCCATGGCAGGAGGAATAAACAAGACCCGGCTGTATTCGAAAATCCGGCCGGACTGGAGGGCCGTGCGATTTCTGAGCAGGCTGAGAAACAGGAAGGACGACTCTCTTCTGAGGGCCCTCGCAGATGAACTGGAATCCGAGGGTATACTTATACAGCCTTCCACCATTTTTCTGCCCGAACTTCTCGCGCCCGAAGGCATACTCACGCGCCGAAAACCAAACCGCCGCGAAAAGGCTGACATAGCTTTCGGATGGACCCTGGCCAAGGCGATCGGCAGACTCGACATTGGGCAATGCCTCGTGGTGAAAGACCAGGCTGTGCTCGCCGTTGAAGGGATAGACGGCACCGACGCCACCATTATGCGCGGAGGGCGTCTTTGCGGGGAAGGCGCGGTAATCGTCAAGGTCAGCAAGCCCATGCAGGATTTGCGCTTCGATGTCCCCGCCGTTGGTTCGGACACCATTGAGGTTATGAAAAGAGTCAATGCACGGGTGCTTGTCCTCGAAGCGGGGAAAACGGTGATATTCGACCGGGACAAAATGATAGACGTCGCTGATTCTGCCGGGATTTCGATACTCATCCAAAATGAGGGATTTCGGCCCCAGGAAAACCAGGACAATGACGCGCTGGCGGTCTTGGAATCGAGTCTTTCGGATCAGAACGGATGGCGGCGTGCGGAGTATGCAGAAGAACAAACGGAACCCCCAAAAGCCATTTTAGTCCGCAGCCCTCGGCCTGACGCCGTGCGGACAGCCGTGATCGGAGTTGGATACCTCGGCCGCTTTCACGCTCAAAAATATGCCAGGCTGCCTGAGGCCAATCTCGTTTCTGTAGTCGATATAAACAGCCAACGCGGGTCTCAGGTGGCAAGAGAGGTCAATACCCAAGCCTTAACCGATTACAGGGATCTCATCGGCAAGGTCGATGCGGTCAGCATCGTTGCGCCCACGCCCCAGCACTTTGCTATCGCAAAGGAGTTCCTCTCGTCGGGGGTGCATGTTCTTCTCGAAAAACCGATGACAAAAAACCTGGAGGAAGCCGACGAACTTATCGCAACGGCAAAAAAGAGCGGTGCAATTCTACAGGTCGGCCACCTGGAGCGGTTCAACTCCGCATTTACGGCCATTCGCCCGCGCCTGCGCGATCCAATGTTCATCGAAGCCCATCGGCTCACTCTTTTTAATGAAAGAGGTCTGGAAGTAGACGTCGTACTTGATCTGATGATTCACGACATCGATATCGTCCTCAACATCATCAATGCCCCTCTCAAAAACGTTCATGCTTCCGGCGTTTCAGCCCTCAGTCATCTTCCGGACATCGCAAGCGTTCGAATGGAGTTTGACAATGGCGCCGTCGCTAATCTCACAGCAAGCAGGATCTCGATCAAAAGCATGAGGAAACTGCGCATCTTCCAGGAGAATTGCTATTTTTCGGCCGACTATGCCACGAAACGCGCCTACGCGGTCTACAAGGAAGCCGAGTCGGGTGAAGACGGCTTTCCCCAGCTTTCGATGGAAGAATTCGAAATAATCGAGAAGGATTCCCTTGAAGAAGAGATCGTCGCCTTTCTGAGGTCTGTCAGAACGGCTGCCCGGCCTGAAGTGGATGGCGAGCAGGGGCGCAGGGCTCTTGCCGTTGCACTTGAAATATCGAGCCGGATCGAGGAACAAATGCGCGCTAAACGCGTTTTTCCGGAGAGCGGGAATTGGAAATTTTCATAAGCGCCGGAGAAGCCTCGGGGGACCTGCACGGTTCCCATCTTGTCCGCGCAATATGGTCTATCGCCCCCCAAACGCGCCTCTCCTGCCTCGGGGGACCTCACATGCAAGCCGCAGGCGTTCCTCTCATCGTTGATAATCGAAACCTTTCGGTTGTGGGCGCAACGGAAATCGCCGGTCATATCCGGGCCATATATGGCGCCTGGCGAAAGATCAGGTCCCACCTTCTTGTAAGTCGTCCCGCACTGGTCGTCTTGATCGACTTTCCCGATTTCAATCTGTTTCTTGGAAAGTTTGCCAAAAAAATAGGCGCCAAAGTCTTCTACTATATCTGCCCCCAGCTTTGGGCCTGGCGGGGAGGCCGCATAAATAAAATCAGAAGGCTTGTTGACCGGATGGCTGTCATACTGCCGTTCGAAAAAGCCTTCTATGCCTCTCACGGCATGGAGGTCGATTATGTCGGCCACCCGCTGGTGGACATAATGGCCGATTTGCCTGACAAAACTCAATGCGACAGCCTCTATCACCTTTTCAACGGACCTCTTGTCGGACTGCTCCCCGGGAGCCGGCGGAGCGAGATTAGTCTCATGTTTGACATCTTGATGGATGCCGGCCGAATCATTTCGCGCTCGTTCCCGGCGGCCAGGTTCTTAATCCCCCTGGCACCTTCTCTGAAGGTACGCGATATGGAAAGCATGGCTGCCCGATGGTCACTGCCGGTGCAGGTCGTGCACAACGACACCTATAGCGCAATCAGGGCGTGCGACCTGATCTTGACCGCTTCCGGTACTGTGACCCTGGAAGCCGCAATTCTCGAAACTCCCATGATAGTGCTCTACAAAGTCTCCAGGCTGAGCTGGCAAATCGGTAACCTGCTCATTAGGGCCAAATTCGCCGCACTGCCCAATCTGATAGCGGGTAAGGCAATAGTCCCGGAATTCGTGCGGGAGGAGCCTACCGGACCACGCGTGGCTGAGTGCGCCATCAAGCTTTTGATGAATCCGGCTCTTCTTGACGAGCAACGGCTGGAGTTGAGGAACATCCGCAATCAGCTCGGCGCCCCCGGCATATCAGAACGGGTCGCGCGGCTCGCCCTGGATACGGCGAGGGGCGTGCTGTGAGGTTTTGCCGATAGGCCACATTAACGGCGTACGAGACGCGGCTTTGTGTTTTGGCCAGCCGGCGCTCCACTTATAAACATCCCTCACTGAGAAGGGTTACGATCTCATCGGCGATCTGGATCGACTGTTTTCCCTCTGTATCGATTTCGATGATCGCAACCTGAGCGTAGAGGGGTCTGCGCTCGGAAAGCACTTTTAAGATCTCCTCCTTTATCGGCAGCTCGGAGAGCGAGGGGCGTGTTTCAAGTGATCCAGGGTCTGAGCTTAATCGAGCGTAAATTGTTTGAGGCGTGGCCTTGAGCCAGACCGTTAAAAAGTGCTTGCGGAGCACTCTGCGGTTTTGTGGATCGAGGACAATTCCGCCTCCGGTGGCGACCACAAGTCCGTTTTGCTCGATGAGGATCCCAAGCAGGGCGGATTCTGATCTTCTGAATGAATCCCATCCGTCCTGTTTCACCCATGTTGCTATGTCGCGCCCGGCTTCCGAGGTCAGGCGCTGGTCCATATCAACGAACTGCCTGGCGAGTTTGCGGGCAAGAATTTCCCCGACGGTGCTCTTGCCCGTTGCACGAAATCCAATAAGTGCTATATTACGCAGTCTCATTTAGAGTCCGATAAGCGCCAAAACAGATGCAAAAAATTATGGATACCCAATCTTCAAATATACCAAATATACACGATAAATTGCAAAAACGCCGCAGTATCGCGAATTACATCCCATTTTTACCTCACCTTACAGCAGCGGCTCTTAGAGTTCTTCATTGGACCTGCCGGTTTGAGATCGTTGGGGAAGAAAATTACCTGGCGTCAATGAATGTCAGGGGGCCCAAGATCGCCGCCTTCTGGCATTTCTCCTATCCTTGCATCCTGTATTTTTTCCGCGATCGTGGCTACCTCACCATAATCAGCCGTAGCCGCGACGGAGAGCTTGCCGCGCGGATGGTGCAAAGGCTTGGGTATTTTCCTTTCAGAGGCTCCCCGGGAAAGGGCGGGGTCGCCGCGTTGAAAGGCATAATTTCTGCTTTTGGAAACGGTCCCGGAGGCGGGTTCGTGGCAGATGGGTCTCAGGGACCGGCGCAGGTGGCTCAAAGAGGACTGGTGCTTCTGGCCATGTACTCAGGCTGTCCCATATTTCCGGTCAGCATAGCCGCCGACAGGTGCTGGCGATTCCGAAGCTGGGACAAGACCTTGCTCCCGAAGCCTTTTGCCAGAGTGGCTATTTCTTTTGGCCCCAAGATAGAGGTCGAGCGGGGGGCTTCATCGGTTGAAATCGAAGAGTACCGGGTCCAACTCGAGCGAACCCTCAACGAAATCACCGGGCAAGCTGGGAAGGCCGCAGGAGCGTTTGCATAAAGTGGTAAATCTGCTAATATATTATAGCGAAGGGATTGCCCTCCGGAGAACTAGGAGTATGTCCGGAGTAGGGCAGATGATCGCCGGTTACATTTCATTTGTGGCTGGAGGAAAGTCCGGGCTCCACAGGGCAGGGTGCTGGGTAACTCCCAGTCTCGGTGACGAGGAGGAAAGCGCAACAGAAAGCAAACCGCCTCCCGCGCTCGCGCGAGGGGTAAGGGTGAAACGGTGAGGTAAGAGCTCACCGGTCCCGGTGGCGACATCGGGAGCCAGGCAAACCCCACCCGGAGCAAGACCGAATAGGAGAGCGTTTGAGGGCTGCCCGTCCGATGCTCTCGGGTTGGTCGCTTGATCCCGCCGGTAACGGTGGGGCCAGAGGAATGATCATGCCCTGTTTGCCTTCGGGCGTTCAGGGAACAGAACCCGGCTTATGCCCTGCTCCGGGCTCCCTTTAATTTTTTCTCGCTGGTTATTTTTAAACATGCCGAAAACATGCGTCATCGTGCCCGCTGCGGGAAGCGGGACCAGGATGGGGGGCGCCATACCCAAGCAGTTTATCCGGTTGGCCGGAAAGCCGTTACTGGCTCATACCTTGAGCGCGCTCGCAAACCTGTCCTTTATCTGCATCATTTTTCTGATCGTTGCTGAAGAGCATATTCCGGATGCCGGGGAGGTTGTATCCGCTTGGAGCGGGCAACGAACTTCGAGCGTGCCCGAGATTTCAATAATAAGGGGAGGCGCCGAGCGGAGGGACAGCGTCTATAACGGACTCAAGAAGCTTCCGGCCGAATGTGACTGGGTGATGATTCATGACGCTGTGCGCCCTTTCGCAAGTCCCGGCCTTATCAAAACGGTGTGGGAAGGCGCCCTGACGGCCGGCGCCTGTATAGCGGCCATCCCCGCAACGGACACCGTCAAACACGCCCGTGACGGCATAGTGCTGGAGACTTTGTCCCGAGATGAGATCTGGCTGGTGCAGACGCCCCAGGTTTTCCGGAAACAGATTGTCGTTGCCGCCTACGAAAAAGCGGTTGCGGGAGGTTGGACCGGGACCGATGACGCCTCTTTTGTCGAACGCATGGGAGTCTCCGTATCCATTGTGCCAGGTGAGCGCACAAACGTAAAGGTAACAACCCCGGAAGACCTCCAGTGGGCGGAATGGTTTCTATCCGTAAGAGCCGGAAAGGGGGGGATCTGATGCGGGTTGGATTCGGCTATGACGTGCACAGGCTCGTTCCGGGGCGCCCGCTGATCCTCGGTGGAATTGAAATTCCATTCGAACGCGGTCTTCTTGGCCACTCGGATGCTGATGTTTTGCTCCACGCCATTTGCGACGCCATGATCGGCGCGGCCGCCCTGGGGGACATAGGCGCTCATTTTCCGGATACCAGTCCCGAATTCAAAGACATATCCAGCCTGATACTGCTGCACAGGACGGCGGCTCTTCTAACGGGGCGAGGGTTGCGGCTGAGAAATATCGACTCCACAATTGTGGCCCAGAGGCCAAGGCTCTCTCCTTTCATACCTCGAATGGTTGAGAGAATTTCCGGCCAAATCGGGCTTGCCTCAAACCGTATCAATATCAAAGCCAAAACGACAGAGACCTTGGGGTTTGCTGGCCGCGAGGAGGGGATTGCGGCATATGCGGTCGCGCTCATCGAAGAACCTGCAGAGCAATAAGAGGGCGGTGGCTCGGACTCCCTTAAAGATTTAAATTAAATCCAGTAAATGATAAATAATTTCCTTCCGTTGTTCGGAGGATAGTTCAAAAGGCCTCCCGCTCCCGCCCCGCCTCGCGGGTGGGTAGGCGGGCTGTCGAGAATGCGCGGTCGGCCCCCGCGCTACGCGCTCACACGTCGCAAAGGGAGGCCGGCAAGCATGCTTCACCTTGTGAAGCAATGCGAAGCTCGCGAAGCGTGATCTATACACCGGAGGCACTTTACTTTTTGGAAGTGCCTCACATTTGGCTTGCCTCCAGCCGCACCACATTTAGTGTCTGCGCTGTCTGCATGGCTGCGCGGAAAGAGTCGATTCTTTTTTTTGAGCAGGGTATTATATAAGTCTATCATACGAGGGGATTGGCAGTTAATGGCTTTGCAGATCTATAACACCCTGACAGGGAAAAAGGAGGAATTCGTTCCTCTGGAACCGGGCAGGATAAGAATGTACGTGTGCGGGATCACCGTGTATGACTTATGCCACATTGGGCACGCCCGCTCCGCAATTGTCTTCGACGTTATCTACCGGTTTCTGTTGAGCCTCGGCTACCAGGTTACTTATGTTCGCAACTTTACAGACATCGACGATAAAATCATCCGGCGGGCGGCCGAGGAGGGGACCGATTACCGTACGATTGCCAACCGGTATATCCGGACCTTCTATGAGGATATGGACGGCCTGGGTCTTCTGCGCCCCACTTTCGAGCCTCTTGCAACCGAGCACATTCCTGAAATGATCGAGATCGTCCGCAAGCTGGTCGAAAAGGGCGTTGCGTATAAGGCTGGAACAGACGTCTATTTCAGGGTTGACCGGTTCCATGGCTACGGGAGGCTGTCCGGGCGCGATACGGAAGACATGATGGCGGGCGCCAGGGTCGAGGTTGACGAAAACAAGATAAATCCGCTCGATTTTGTGCTTTGGAAAGGAAGCAAGCCGGGAGAACCTGCCTGGGAAAGTCCTTGGGGGCCGGGGAGGCCGGGCTGGCATATCGAGTGTTCCGCTATGGCGACCAAGTATTTAGGGCTGACCATCGACGTGCACGGAGGTGGGAAGGACCTGATCTTTCCTCATCACGAAAACGAGATCGCTCAGAGCGAAGGGGCTTTTGAGGTGCCTTTCGTGCGCTATTGGATACACAACGGCTTCGTGAACGTCAATAATGAGAAGATGTCCAAGTCGCTCGGAAACTTCTTTACCATCCGCGATGTGCTGCGGCATGTGCATCCTGAATCGCTGAGGCTGTTCGTCATCAGCAAGCATTACAGAAGCCCTGTGGATTTTTCGGATGAGGCCGTAGGGGAAGCCGAACGTGGGCTCGATCGCCTTTACGGCACTATCGAGTTCGTGCGGCAAAAGGCGGCTGAAGCGGAAGGCGCCGAGTATTCCGATGAGGTCGTGAAAAAGCAGGACCCGGAGCTGTACGAAAAGGCGGAGTCACTCCCCGCATTATTTGCTGGAGCCATGAGCAACGATTTCAACACTGCCCAGGCAATAGGCTATATTTTCGTTCTCCAGAGAAATCTTCAGCGCTTTCTGGACAAATTCGGAAGCAGGAATCTTAAAGGCTCCGCCGCGCAGCTCGCCAGAAAGGCGGCAGATTCTCTGTCGAAACAGTGCAATACTCTGGGGCTGCTGATGCTTGAACCCCAGATCTTTTTAAACCAGCAAAGAAGGCTCAAACTGAAGACGACCGGCATTAGCGAAAATGAGCTGAACGACCTTATAGCATTGCGCCATAAAGCCCGCCTGGAAAAAAACTTTGCCGAAGCCGACCGAATCAGGCTGGAACTCGAGGCAAAACATGTCCAACTTGAAGACTTCCCCGAGGGAACGAAGTGGCGGGTGAGTTTCTAGTATGTTGTCAACAAAGTTATCACATGTTGCAAGGAATCGTCACCCCGGCGAAGGCCGGGGTCCAGTGCTTTCAACCACCTGAAAAAGCGCTGGATTCCGGCCTTCGCCGGAATGAGTGCGCCTGGGAGCAGGCGCGATCTGGGAGGTGAAAGTCCTCCTCCGGGAAATGCCCATTCCCGATAGCCAAAGGTAACTGCGTC
>Ga0187849_1003187_pt1 | contig 14744 bp, 17 predicted proteins | sample June2016WEW_4_10_2_FD_132412 | JGI IMG/M metagenome (GOLD analysis project Ga0187849, IMG submission 132412) | Peatland microbial communities from SPRUCE experiment site at the Marcell Experimental Forest, Minnesota, USA - June2016WEW_4_100 | ecosystem: Environmental > Terrestrial > Soil >... | reverse complement strand
TTCCATCGTTCACCCTCCGGGTGTGAGGCTAGGATTCTTCACAAAATCTCTATACCACACATCCCGTGAGGGTGAACGTCTTTTCTGCGGTTTTCCGCTCGTACCAATCACGATTCTTGGGATCAGGTGTTCGTGGGTCAATGTGATGTAGAGGCGGATGTAGAGGAATTCTGCAAAGTCGTAATCTTTCTGTAGGTACGTTTCATTTGTTTCCGGCGCGGGAGTGAACTGCCTCTTTCTTTCTGAAGGTCTTGAGCGCCTTGAAAGACACAGTTTCCCCTGCCTTTGTCTTAAACCTAACAGTGGCGGGTTTGGTCACAGTTTCGACCGCAGTAAACCTATCGTTATTCCTGGCCATGTTCTTACGATATCACCGTTCGGCGAGCGTGGAAAATACCGCCGAGATCGTGCAAAACGGTCGGCACATGCCAAGCAATCGTAGCACGGTTCTGTTTTGTAAAGCCCTTGAATCATCAAACGGGATGTGCGTTATAATTGACGTAACTCACTAAGAGGAGAATCCTTACGATGAGCAACCTACCGTTTGTTATACAAAGAGCAAAGCTATCGGCGGTGACGGATGCGGCCCTAGGCAGGGACGTGCTCACAAGCGAAGACCCGCTCCCGATGGCCGTCACAATTGACCCTGCTGGGTATGCGTTAGAGCGCAAGACGCGGATTACGGCGGTGGAAGCGGAGACGCTAGATGACAACTGACAATTCCGAGACAAATGTATTGACGGTTCCATTCTTGTATCGTTTCGCGCATCGCATGCCAGAGGTTTCGCTTCGCCCCCTCCGGTATGATGCCGCGCGTCAAATATCGCAAACGCTAATTGGCGGACGTTGGATTGATACGCCGGACGCATCGCTTGAACTGATCGGGGCCACCCGACTCACCGAGGTCAAGCGGGAAACCACAGATGATGAGTGACCGTCCCGTGCTCATTGTGAGCACGATAAGGCGGTGCGTTATAATTAGCACAACTCACTTAAAGGAGAATCCTGATGATGAGTGACCTACCGTTTGTCGTGCAGACAGCTCAGCTATCAGCGGTGGTAGGTGTCGCCCCAAGCAGCGACTTGCCCACAAGCGAAGATCCGCTCCCGGCGGCTATCACAATTGACGCTTCTCAGTATGCGTTAGACCTGTCGCCCAAGAGGAAAACGGCGGTCAAGGGGGATACTCTTGATGGCAACTGAAAGTTACGAGGAAACGCCCATGAATGTTCCTTTCTTGTTTCGCTTTGCCCAGCCCATGCCAGAGGTTCCCCTTCATCCATTGCGTTATGATAATGTGCGCCAGATATCGCAAATGCTAATTGACGGCCGCTGGATTGATTCGCATGACGTATCGGTGGAGCTGATCAAGGCTACCCGATTTACCCGGGTTGAACGGGAAACCTCAGATGATGAATGACCGCCACGTGCTCATTGTGAGCACGATAGCTGACGTGGCGACCGATGAAGTGGTCCGGTGTCTCGCGGCCCGCGGTGTGCCACACCGGCGTCTAAACACGGAAGACTATCCATTTACGCGCACTTTCGTGTATCGTCCGGAACCGAACATAGGCGAAAACTGGCTGGTGTCTGAGGGGGAACCACTCCCGGCGCCAACGACCATTTGGTACAGGCGGTTGCGGACCCCGGCTAAACCAGAGGGCATGGACAGTGGCATTTACGCATTTTGTCTGCAAGAAAACCGGGCCGCACTGTTGGGAAGCATTATGAACCGAGACGCGCGCTGGATGAGCCACCCTGCCGCCGTTTGGCAAGCCGAGTACAAGCCTTTCCAGCTCTCCTTGGCGGCAGATCTCGGTCTTTCTATCCCACGCACAATAGTTACGAACGATCCTGCGGCTATCAAGACCGCGTTTGCCAATTTTGGGTCCATGGTGGTCAAGCCGACTAGGACCGGACATCTGATCCAAAATGGGCATGAATTCGCGATTTTCACGTCCCGCGTTTTAGAAGAGCATCTGGATCAATTGGACAATGCAAGGTTGAGCCCGGCCATTTACCAGGCCCTTGTGCCAAAGCGATTTGATCTGCGCATCACAATCGTCGGGAGGCAAATCTTCGCTGCGGCTATTGAATCGCAGTCAGACCCCATGGCGGTGATCGACTGGCGTCAGACGAGCAACCCACAACTCCCGCACCACCCGGTACATCTGCCGGAGGCCGTGGCGAGCCTGCTCCTCCGTTTAATGGATTCACTCCGCCTAACCTTTGGAGCTATCGACATGATCCAAACCCGCAAAGGTGAGTACGTCTTCCTTGAGGTGAACCCAAGCGGGCAATGGCTATGGCTAGATGATGTGCTGGAGTTTGGAATTTCTGAAGCGGTCGCGAATTGGTTGGCAGGGCCGACGTCCGTATGCAACTAAGAGATACAGCTTGGTTCATCAACGATTGCATCTTCCCGCGCGCAGAACCACCTTCTAAGGATGAATCCCAAAAACAGGAAGAACGGCTCCGCGAGGAAGCGGAGGGACGTGAAAAACGAATTGCGGGCCTTTCGGAGGATGAGAACGTCCTCAGCGAGAATTTGAGGGAATGCGCCAAATTGTTGGAGGGCGAGAAGGCGCGACAACAGAGTGTTGAGGCGCGCCTCACAAGCATCATGGGGCTCTCTTCAATTGCCGGGACGATTGTGTTCGGCGGCCTGCTTGCCCAAGCAACTGGGGCACTGCAGGTCCAAAGAGGTTGGCTCCGGTGGACGATGGCTTTAGGTGCGCTGTATCTTGCCATGCAGCTTTGCTGTGCAATACTAGCGGCCGTGTCTGGGCTAGAAAGGCAAGGCTACCTTTCAGCAGAGACGCGCGACATTCTTCCGCCTCCGGGCGGGGAAGCCCGGCCTATCTACTTACGCCGACGGATCAGAGAGTGCTTGGTCGAGCTTGAAGACCACGAACGTTTAAATAATAGGAAAGTGACGCAGATGGCTATCGCTCACCGCGCAATGAAGAATTTCATTTGGGTCTTGCTCTTTATTGCCTTGATCGGCGCTTATGGTGGTATTACCCAATCGAGTCGCGGCGATGATTTGATCGAAAGACTTCGGAAAGACCGCGAAGTCCAAGAATTGCTCCGCGGTCCCCAAGGGCCACAAGGTCCACGAGGTGAACCCTGCATAGTTCTGCCTCAGCCACCTCCCAAAAAATAACATACAGGAAAGCGATGACTGCCTTTCACAGGACGATTCAGAGCGGGTAGATACAAGCCACGGTCAATCGTACTCTGATTGACCGTGGGCCTTTACCCATGACCACTAAATGGTTGCCGGCAGCCCAAGAATGTTTATAGCCTCACTCTGTGTCAGATGCACAATCGTCCAACAGATCACTTGACAAGTGCAACGCAGTAGCCTTATTTTGGAATCGAGGCTATTGCCCTTGTGCCGCGGGGCGTGGCATGAGTCTATGCCCCACCACTGCAAGCGCTCGCCACACGCAGAGAGGTTCGCATGTCCCTGAGGAAGAAACTGGCGATGACCGAAAAGAAAATTTCCGTCAATCAGGCGAACGGGAGGCGGTCGCATGGCGCCGCCAATCCGGAGGGGAGGGACCGGATTCCCGTTGCGGACTGGGCCCCAATCAATCCGCGCGCGGTGCTCATATTGAGGATGGAAGATTTCAACTTTCGCCAAGTTTGGCCATTGCCGACCCGCTTGTGAAGATTAAACGCCACGAGCAGTAGTTGGAAGGCTCAGAAAGGGTGACGAAAAACACGCTCTCGTCTCTGGCGATATACTAGAAAATAAAAGGGTTATCCATGGAGAGTCGGAACCTCCAAAAACTTTATCTCATTCATATAAAAAGAGTTAGCTTGAGCGCGGGAGCCGGGGAGAAAAAACGCGGGGGGAAAAAATGCAGGATGGTCTGGCGATGTTGTTGAAAACAAATGGAGAAAAAATGTCCGATAACCGGCCTCTCGCGATGTTGATGAAAAGAAATGAGTTAAAATCGCTCTCTGGCGATGTTGATGAAAAGAAGGGAGATGGAAATTATGAATTATAAATTATGAATTATTAAATAATCCTATAACTTACTCACTTAGTAATGGCACTACTTAACAAGGAAGTGGCGAGTGGAAAGCGACCTGTGGCCAAACACCGGCAAAGGCTCAAGGTGGAAACGCCGGCAGCGCGGCACGGCGCGGCACGTTCGCATTCATGCGGGCCGCCCACACTCCCCCGCTTCGGTTATCGGTAGTTTCAGGTGAGCAGATGAATCAATTTGCCGACTTCGAGAATCGAAACTGGAAACTGGAAACTGGAAACTGGAAACTGGAAAATCGAAACTCGAAAATCGAAGATCGTCCGATGACCCGATCGACCGATCACCCGATGAGCCGATGGGCAAGTGACCCGATGCTTCAATCGAAACTGGAAACTGGAAACTCGAAAATCGCAAATCACAAATCGCAAATCACCAATGACCCGATGACCCGATTCTTCTCCCTCAAATTGACGGCTTGCAAAGTCAAGTGTAGACTGGCCCTTCGCATTGAGGTATGGGGCGGGACCGGCTCCGATGTGGACCGGACGGCTCGCTCGTCACTTGTCACTCATCACTTGTCACTGCATCTGAGAGGAGGACTATGAGCACAGCACTTTTCGACTACTACCAGGCGAACAAGGAACGCCACTTGGAGGGACTTTTCCAGCTTTTGAGAATTCCCAGTATCAGCACCATGCCGGAGCACAAGCCCGACATACAACGCGCGGTAGATTTTCTCGCCAACGAATTGCGCGAGATGGGCATGAAGAACGTGGAGATCATCGTGGGCAAGGAAAATCAGCATCCCTTGATTTACGCCGAGTGGCTGGAGGCGCCCGGCAAACCCACCCTGCTCATTTACGGCCACTATGACGTGCAACCCGCCGATCCGCTGGACGAATGGATCTCGCCGCCTTTCGAGCCCACCATCCGCAACAACAACGTTTATGCGCGCGGCGCGGTGGACGACAAGGGCCAGGTCTATCTGCTGGCGAAAGCGGTGGAAGGCTTCTTCAAGACGGAAGGGAAGCTGCCCCTCAACGTCAAATTCCTGATCGAGGGCGAAGAGGAAGTGGGCGGCGAGCACATTGACGAATACGTGGAGGAGCACCCCGACCGGCTGAAGTGTGACGCGGCGCTGGTGTGCGATACGGAACTGTTTGCGCCGGAACTGCCCACCATCACCACGGGCTTGCGCGGCCTGGTTTACACCGAACTCGAAGCACGCGCCGCCGCGCACGATCTGCACTCGGGAATGTACGGTGGAGCGGCGCCCAATCCCATGCAGGCTCTGGCCGAGATGATCACTCGGCTCAAGGGACCCGACGGCAAGATTCTTATTCCCGGATTCTACAAGCGGGTGAAGAAGCCCACGGCGGCAGAGCTGGCAAGTTGGAAGCGGCTACCTTTCAATGAGAAGAATTTCATGAAGAAAGAAATCGGCACCACGGCGTTGGTGGGAGAGAAAGGCTTCACCGTGCTCGAACGCCTGTGGTCGCGTCCGACGCTGGAAGTCCACGGCATTCGCGGCGGGTTTACCGGCGAAGGCGCCAAGACCGTGATCCCCGCCGTAGGCACAGCGAAAATCAGCATGCGGCTGGTTCCCGACATGAATCCGAAAGAAATCATCCGCCTGTACAAGAGCTATGTGAAAAAGATCACCCCCGAGGGCATCCGCACATCGGTGCGCATTTTGAGCTCCGCGCCGGCCTCGGTGGTGAGCACCGACAGCCGCTGGATCGCCGCCGGCGCTGAAGCCCTGGAACAGGTCTTCAAGAAAAAGACCGTGTACATGCGCTCGGGCGGTTCCATTCCCGTCGTGGGCACCTTCCAGAAGTTCCTGAAGGCGCCCAGCGTCATGATGGGCTTCGGCCTTCCCGACGATAACCTGCACGCCCCCAATGAGAAGTTCCATATCCCCAATTTCTATCGCGGCATCGAGACGGTGGGGCGATTTTTGGAATTGTTGGGACAGTGAGGAAGGGCAGTCCAAGAGTTGAAGAGTCGAAAAAGTTGAAGAGTGGTTGACAAGAAGAGTAAGACACGCGCTGAAGAAGAGATCCGCCGGCACAAACTGAGTTAAAGGAGGATCTCGCTATAATACGTAAGGCAAGTGATGGGCGAAGTTGGACACAAATGAAGATGAGGGAGCATGCATGAGAACTTTTTCTGCGTATGTCGAGTGGGACCCCGAGACAAAGCTTTATGTGGGAGTTATCCCCGGTATTCCCGGTGCGCATACACAGGGAGCGAGTTTGGACGAGCTACAGGGGAACCTTAAAGAGGTTCTCGAATTGTGTCTTGAGGAGTATAAGGGCTCACTCAATGACGTCTTCCCCGCACGTCCTTGATAAATTCGTCGACGCGGGTGTAGCCGAACTCTTCAAAGCTCTTCTTACACCGACCCTTCCAACGTGTCAGGGCGAGCTTTCGCGGCTTCTTGCGCAGGATGATCGAATTGTTAACGACCTGGAATTCCACCTCCGTTTCGGGCTTCAGACCAAACTTTTCCCGAAGCTCCTTGGGTATGGTGACTTGACCGCGTTCGCCTATTTTCATATTTCCTAGTATGAATGGAATTGCATACAGATACAAGACCGTTAAGAACAGGGCTCCGTCAAAGTCCAATGGGCTTGAAAAGGACCCCTCACCCGCCCTCCTCCGTCGGGCACCCTCTCCCCATGGGAGAGGGAAAGGAATCAACATCACTGCCCTCTCCGAGGGGAGAGGGTGCCCGACGGAGGAGGGCGGGTGAGGGGTCCCTTCGCGGGTAGTCTCACTAGTTGATCCTAGATGGGGGTAGACGCTTGGCCGAATTCAAACCGTTTGTTCCACACGACTCTAGCGAGCGCGAGTTCACGCTCAAAGCTGTTCTTGCCGGCATCATCATGGCGGCGATTTTTGGGGCGGCCAACGCCTACTTGGGCATGAAGGCCGGGCAGACCGTTGCCGCCACAATTCCCGCCGCGGTGATTGCTATTGCGCTTTTCCGCCTGCCGTTTTTCCGCGGCGGCGTGTTGGAGCAGAACCTGGCACGCACCGCTGCCTCGGTGGGCGAGGCGCTGGTGGCGGGCGCCATCTTTACCATCCCCGCCTTCATGATGGTCAACGTGGGTGGCCACCGCCTGTGGACCGACCTCCGCAGCCACTTTTGGACGGGCACGCTGATTCTCCTGGCGGGCGGGCTGCTGGGCGTTTTCTTCATCATCATCCTGCGCCGGCCGCTGTGCGTGGAGTCGGATTTGCCCTTTCCGGAAAGCACCGCCAGCGCTGAAATCGTCAAGGCCGGTCAACAGGGCTCGACCGACGCCCCCAAGTACATCTTTGGAGCGATGGGGCTCGGCGCTCTGCTGCAATTGCTCAAAGATGAAAAGGGCTTCCAAATTTTTCAGGATTCCGTGAGCTTCTTTTGGGCTTTTCCCAAGTCGGTGGTGCAATACTTCGGCTATCAAAAGGAACTGCTTGGCAAAGTTGATTATGCCGGGGGCGTCGCCTTTGCCACACCCTCCGCTTCGCCGGCGCTAATCGGCATTGGTTACATCATCGGGCCGCGGCTGGCGGCCATCAACTTTTCCGGCGGAGTCATCGCCTGGCTGGTACTGATTCCCTTGGTGCTTTTTATTGATCCGGAACTTCCTCACCGCGTGGGTACGACGACGGCGGGCGGCCTTGCGCCGTGGGACCTGGTGAGTTACACGGTTTGGTACAACGTGGTGCGGCCCATCGCGGTCGGAGCGATGCTGGTCGGCGCGGTTTATACGCTCTATAGCATGCGCGAGTCGATCCTGCGGTCCATCAAAGGCGCGTTCGAGGCCGCGGAGGCGACAGGCGAAGGCGGCGCAGTGCGCACGCGGCTGGACATTGACATCCCCATCAAGTGGATCATCGTTTCCATCGCCGCCCTGGTGGTTCCCATCACCATTATCTATTACTATTTTGCGCACAGTTGGGGCGCGGCGCTGGTGGCGGCCGTGGTGATGACCGTCACCGGATTCTTCCTCTCCGCCGTGGGCGGCTACTTGGTGGGATTGGTGGGCTCGTCGAACCAGCCGGTCTCCGGGCTCACGCTCGCGGCCCTGGTGATCGCGGCCCTCATGATGGTGATCATCGGGGCCAAGGGTCTGGGCGGCGTCGCCGCGGTGCTGGGCGTGGCGTCGGTGGTTTGCTGCACGTGCTGCGTTTCCGGCAGCCTCATTCAGGACCTGAAAGCCGGTTACCTACTGGGTGGCACGCCCTGGAAAATGGAGGTGGTGGAAGTCCTGAGCGTCATCGCGGTTTCATTTTTCCTGCTGTTACCCATCATCGCGCTGCACGAAGCAAATCTCGCCACCGGCGGCATCGGCGGCAAGCTGCTGCCCGCGCCGCAGGCCGGCCTGATGGCGCAACTCGCCCAAGGCATCGTGGGCGGGCAGATGGCCTGGGGATTGCTGATCATCGGCTGCTTGTTCGGCCTGTCGTTGGTGATGATTGGAGCGCCTTCGCCCATGCTGATCGCCGTCGGCATGTACCTGCCGCTTGAAACCACCGGCGCTATCTTCGTGGGCGGCGCGATGAAGTGGGTCGCCGACCAGTGGGCCGCGCGCCGCAGGCTGGCGGGAGACGAGAAGGCCAAATTTGAGGAGCGCGGCACGCTGCTCGCCTCGGGCTTCATCGCCGGCGAAGCCATCACCGGAATCCTGCTGGCCACGCTTTTCCTCACCGGCGTCAAATCAATTACCCACGTCTTCACCGGCCAGGATGTTTTCTCCTTCGTCGAGCGCTGGGGCGGTTGGATTTCGCTGGCCGCCTTCGCCATCATCGCTCATGTGTTGATTCGCATTCCGGTGGAAAAATCCACCAGCCCGAAGGATTGAGGCGGGCGTGTCCCCACCCTGCCGATTCGCGGTGAGAGATTCAAGCAAAGGGCGGTGCATCCCGCCCTTACTCGTGAGAAATCCGGACGAGTACCTTCAGCTTCCCCCCTGGAAAAGCGGCATCACCGGCCCTGCGCCAGCGAGACGTTGTTTGTGCGCGCCGGCTCGCTTACCTGGGAATGCGGCACGGTTTGAGGCGAAGAGGCGCGTATGGCCGACGCGGGCTGTGGGCCGAAATGGTGCCACTGGCCGTCCCCCACGTAGGCGCTGCGCGTTGCCGGCGAAATGCTCCTCTGGGAATAGGTCGACGGTGAAACGCTCCTTTGGGAATACGTCGCCGGATTTGGTCCAGCCGGGGCGGGGTCGGGCGCAGATGCAACTGGGCCGTACCCAGAAATACGACAATCGTACGGACCATAGGGATAGCACGGGGAAGACGAGTAGTAAGGATAGTACGAATAGTAGGGATATCCCCACCCTCCGTAATAGCCATACGCTCCGGGCCAGTAGGCCCAAGGCCCCCAGCCTAACCCGAAGCCAAACCCATACCCCCAACCGCCACGGTAGCCGTAACCGTAACCATATCCCCTGCCACCATAGCCGCCTCGAAAACCTCCGTAGCCACCGCTGAAGCCTCCGCCGCCATAGCCACCGCGGAATCCCCCACCGGCGGAGCCGCCATGGAAACCACCCCCACCCCTGCCGCCACCGCCGCCATGTCCCCCGCCGCCTCGTTGGGCCCAGGCGTTGGTGCCGACAGCAATTGCCAACGACAATAAAACGATATGCAGCCTGCGCATATGCCCCTCCTGCTTGAAAGCGTAGCATTCTCGACGGCACGAGGCAAGAGGGGCAGCGCTACGGCCCTGGGGCGCCAATGCTTATCCACATCCTGCGCGATCCTGCGGCTGGATCGTTGGGTGTAGCTCGCCCTATTCAGCGATGGGAAACGCGGGCGAAATGGTCATAGCCGTGGGCTTTGACGGGCAGCGTCTTGCCATCCGGGGTGACCAGGTTGATCCCTCGTGAGGCGCGGGTTTCTCCAATGCAGTGAAGGGGGATTCGGCCAAAGTGGCGAGGGATCTTTGAGGCCTTGGCCGCTGAGACGGTGAAAAGCAATTGGTAGTCTTCCCCGCCGTGAAGCGCCAACCCCAGGGCGTCCTCGGTATTGGGGATGGGAGGAGCGGGCACTCGATTGGCGAACAAACTTGCTCCGACCTCGCTGGCATCGCAGAGCCGCCGGAGATCGATGGAAAGGCCATCGCTCAGGTCCATCATCGCGCTGGCCAAACGATGCTCGGAAAGGAATCGGCCTAGGGCGCATTGGGGCTGAGGAAAAAGATGAGCGCGGAGGGCCGCCCGCTCCACGGGTTTTCGAATGCGGGTCCGCGACCGCAGCAAGCGCAGCCCCAGCGCGGCCATGCCGAGGCGTCCGCTGACGAAAATCCGGTCTCCGGGCTGGGCGCCCGAACGGCGCAAAGCCCGGCCACGCGGGATTTCGCCAGCTACAATCACGTCGATCGCGGTGGGGCCAATGACGACGGCAGTGTCACCGCCGATGACAACCGTGGCAAATCGTCGGGCGAGAGCGAACAAGCCATCAAAGAAGCCTTCCAGCCACGCTCGCCCGGTGCGCCGCGATGCGGCCAGTGAAATCAAGGCGAAGCGCGGTGTTCCCCCCATCGCGGCAATATCGCTCAAAGAACGCGCCAGCGCCCGATGCCCTACCGCTTGTGGCGGGTGGAGGGTGGAGGTAAAGTGCACGCCCTCGATTGACATGTCGGTGGTAAGAATCAGTTCTCGCCTGGGCGGGACCGCCACCAGTGCGGCGTCATCGCCAATTCCCAGGGTAAGGCCCGCCGCCCGCCGCGGGGTCTGGCGGCGTATCCAGGTAACGAAGTCCGCTTCGCTTTTGAAAGGAGACTTGTCGCGCATGAAGTGCTCGAAATGAGAGCCCGCCAGACTCCCGGCTTCCCATCTTAGCCTAAACTTCAAAGGGAGGGAGGGGAATCGTCCCCGGTGGTGACAATAAGGCAGTAGAAGCATGGGTTTGATGTATGCTGTAGGATTCAGGGCGCCCGGCAGGGAATTGGGAACCTGCAAACGGGTTGGCCGTCCGCACGATAATGCCATGATGGTACGTGGGAAAGACGAGCACGCGCACTTTGAGCTCGCCGAGCTACCGGAACGCGATACAAGACCTGGGGAGACATCCACTCATGCCGAAGCGTTGCGCCGCAAGGCAGCCAACATCCTTCCGAAGGACGCTCCCAGCTCGAAATAGACGGGCCGAGCAAGTTTGCTTGACCGAGGTTGATGGAATGCTCGGTATTCGGACACATTGATCGAGCGGTGTCCTCAGGCCGCCGGAAGTCATTGAGAATTCGGGTTCGGGGATCAGAGACCGCCGCTTCAAGAATCAAAGTGCATCAGAACCGAATTCCTTCGTGGCTTTGGCTACCACACTTGGCCCCTGATGGTGACAAGGGGGGAAGACGTCCCAAGCCAGTCGCGATTAATGGTCTGGCCGGACTAAGAATCAACCATTTCCGCCCCAAGGGGGGAGGAAAACTTAAGACGCGTGTCATATTCCCTTGACAATCGTTGCGATCTTCAATACGATGCACCGCGTATTTCATATAAGGTTCTTGTGTGACCCATTTCTAGCCCCTTGCTGGTAAGTCACGTGGGGGCAATAAGCTTCGAATTAATCTATTTTAGGTGATCTAATAAATGGATAAGAAGTTTTATACATTCCTGATCTTCCCGGGCGCGCATGGGAAGCTCCACAAGATTCGTCTTCCATTTTATGTAGTCCACATGGTGTTGGCGTTCAGTGTCGTGGGAATTATGACGATCGCCGCGTTGGCCAACAGTTATGCCCGGATGTTGCTGAAAGTTTCGAATTACAACAATCTTCGGACGGAGCGAGAGGCCCTCAAGACGCAGAACCGAAGCCTGGAAAACGCCGTCACCACAACCAACGCAAAGTTGGACTCCTTGCAATCATTGGCCTCGGAAGTTGCCTTGACGTATGGTTTCGGCGAAGCCCGTCGCCCGCGTTTTCCCGAGGCGGCGATGGCGCTGGCGACGCAGACCAATTCCACCCTGGAGTCCAGCTACCGAGCTTCGCTTTACGCCTTCAATTTGATCCGGAATTCTTCCCTAGTTCCTTCGCGTCAATCCCCCGCCTTGGGGTTCGTCCCCACCGCAGATTTTGGGCGTGAAACCATGCCCTCCATCTGGCCGGTTCGGGGGCGGGTCACGGCGGGCTTTGGCCAGCGCCAGGATCCATTCAGTGGAGAAGGGGTCTTTCATTCGGGAGTGGATATTTGCGCCCCATTCGGCACGCACGTTGAGGCCGGCGGTGATGGCATTGTCATGCAAGCGGGGTGGGATTCCGGCTACGGTAACGAGATTATCGTGGATCACGGATATGGGATAGCGACCAAATACGGGCACCTCAGCAAGATCTTTGTTGTCGTGGGCCAGGAAGTAGAACGCGGGCAGGTTATTGGCGCCGTGGGAATGACCGGCAGAACGACGGGTCCACATCTGCACTACGAAGTGATGGTCAACGAAACCCCTGTAAACCCGATGAAATACTTGCACGAGTAACCGGAGACCAGCGCACGTCGTCCTGATACTAAGGGTGTCCGTGAAAGACGGCGCGGACGGATCGTTCGCTGGTCGAGTGTCGTATCGCGGCCAGCCCCGATCCAAGACCAGTGAATCCGCGTGCCGGTTCCCGTAACTACAAACGAGCAAAGGGTTTCGGGGGATTGAGAGGGAAGGTTAGTGTGGGCGGGAAATCCCGGAAAGCAAGTGTCTCAGCAGCCGAAAAAATCTACCGGTTTTCCTTGCAATTTGCCTGCCGATTAGTATAATAGTAAGTTTGCAGCGGCTGGCGTAGCTCAGCCGGTAGAGCATCTGATTTGTAATCAGAGGGTCGGGGGTTCGAATCCCTTCGCCAGCTCCAGTTTGAGTGAGGTCAGTCGCAAGGAATCTGGCAAGCGGTCGCCGGTCGGTAGATTCGGGAGCGGGTTTACCAAAATCTGGATTACTCAATATTGCGCGGGCAGGCGTGTGTGTCCGCGCCCAACCGCATTCTCGACCCACTTGGCTCAAATGAAACCGATTTTCGGGGCTAAGCGCAAGACTGCGCCCGCGCTTGCCAGGGTGCTTGGAAGGATGAAGCGGAGCGGACAGGTGGCTGAGTGGTCAAAAGCAGCAGACTGTAAATCTGCCGACCCCTGCGGTCTACGGAGGTTCGAACCCTCCCCTGTCCACCAGAAAAATAGTGGCAAGTGGCGAGTGACAAGTGATGAGCAAGCTTGACTGGATGGGCGATTCTGGCTGGTCACTTGTCACTCGCCACTCGTCACTGCGGTTGGGATGCGGGAGTAACTCAGTGGTAGAGTCACAGCCTTCCAAGCTGTTGGTCGCGGGTTCGATTCCCGTCTCCCGCTCCATAAGTACAGTGACCAGTGGCAAGGGGCGAGTGACCAGCGAGCGGTCTTCTGGGGCTCGTCACTTGTCACTCGTCACTGCTCTTACGGGCCGATGTAGCTCAGTTGGTAGAGCACGTCCTTGGTAAGGACGGGGTCAGCGGTTCAATTCCGCTCATCGGCTCCAGAGTTTTGTAACCGGGGGAGGTGTCTTGAGTTCGACGGGAAGCAGTGTTGCGTCGAGTCACTTGAGACTCGCCGACGGCTTAATAGAAACGGCGAAAATTAGCCGAGACTGTTCGGAATATGACATAAGGAACGCGTACTCGCGTTCTTACTATGCGCTATTCCATGCGTGTCATGGTTATCTCAGGGCGATCGGATTTGACGTCGATAGCCTCGAGAGAAAGCACCCCAGGTTGCACGCCGAAATGGCAAGGCAGATGGGCAAGTGGCTTGGACAGTTCTTTCGGAATGCATGGGAACGGCGATGTGACTCAGACTATGCTCCCGGGTGGTCAGTGCCTCCGTATTATTCCTGTGTCAAACAGTTGAAAGAGGCCCAAGACCAATATGATTCAGTGAGGCGGAAGACCAAAGGTCTGATTTCCCAGGCCGCGCATAGAGAGAGGTAGAGGCGAGGATGACCAGCTTTGAGCTAGGGAACCTGATTAAGGATCGATTGGCATCCATCGGGCTATCGCAGTACCTTGATGATGCTCGTGAGCAATATCTCGAGTTTCCCGACGGCTTCTTCGCTGAGGTCGTTTTGAAGGATGGTTCGAAGCTGTTCGAGGCGCAAAGGCTGGTCAATAGCATCGAGGAGGAGCTTCGGAAGCGGGGCGTGGAATTGAACGCAATTGTGCGTGCGACATGGGAGGTTGTCTCAGTCGAAAGTGCTGGAATGGCTCCGCACCTCAATGCTTCCCTGCAGCAGGGCCGTACGGTTGCACTGCCCGGTTCCGCTGGAGCCCAGCGGTTCATAGCTACCGTGCGATCTGGAGATCGGGAATGCAAGATTGCAGTGGACGTGACCGCCGGCGCTTGGGGTATGGTGCTGGCCGCGTTCAACCAAGGCGCTCTAAGGGAGTACGGGACGGGCCGAGATGAGGTCGTCATTAACATTGTGGCGGAGTTCGTGCGGTTGGAGCTGTCTTACGGCGGGGAAAGCTATTGGGACCCGACGCTGAAACCGGGACTAACATTGAATGAAGATGCGCTGGAATATCTGACGCATCGTCCAGTAAAAGCGGGCTAGCGCGAGAAGCTCCCTTTACGGTTACCAGGAGGCTGGAACAGGTATGGCCAAAGAAAAGTTCGATCGATCGAAGCCGCACATGAATGTGGGGACGATTGGGCACATTGATCACGGCAAGACGATGTTGACCTCGGCGATCACCAAGGTATTGGCGAAGGGGAATCCGAAGGTGAAGTACCGGCCC
>Ga0187849_1003182_pt1 | contig 14759 bp, 12 predicted proteins | sample June2016WEW_4_10_2_FD_132412 | JGI IMG/M metagenome (GOLD analysis project Ga0187849, IMG submission 132412) | Peatland microbial communities from SPRUCE experiment site at the Marcell Experimental Forest, Minnesota, USA - June2016WEW_4_100 | ecosystem: Environmental > Terrestrial > Soil >... | reverse complement strand
GAAGGCACCGATCGGTGTACCGTTCACCTTCACGTTTGCTTGAGCATGGTCATGCGAGTAGAAGTTCCAGAAAATCGTGCTGTCCAGCGTGATGGTTGCGCTGGAGGACGAGCCTTCATTCGGTGGAAGCGCGCCAAGATCGCAATCGCCCGTACTAGCTCCGTGGTAGTAGTCCGGCTGGTCACTCCAAGCGCACGTGCCTTGCGTACTGGAGAACAGAGTGGGAGTCATCAGATCCAGCAGATCGAAATGTACGATGAGCGGCGTGGCTACACTTTGCCCGATATTGCTTATCGTGAGCGAGTAGCTGAAGGTGGGGGCCGGCGTTGCTGACGGGTTCACGTACGTCCCGGAGGGAGGCGAAACGCTGCTCTGATATGACAGGGCAGGAGTAGGCGTGGGGCTCTGCGCTTGCGCGCGAGCCGGCGCCGGCAGGTGAACCGAGGCCAATGTGAGGACCAGACCGGCAGTTGAGGCAAGGGCAATTCGTCCTTTTGCAAGCTTCATCGGGCTTCCCTCCTCGTCTTGCACGCCTTCCGATTCAATCTGAGCCGGACGTGGATATTCCTATTATACGCGGCCTGTCAACGGCGTTCGAACGAAAAGGAAGCCCTCCTCGGATAGAAGGGCTTCCAGTATCAGTTGCTGACGGTCGACGAGACTGCTTGTCTCCGCCGCTCCTGGCAATCCGCCTGTCAGGAGCGCATTCCGCCCGTTGCCGCGCCGACGGTCTTCGGCAGGCCGAACTCCTTGTAGACGGAGAACTCCTTCACGCTCGGTGTCGATATTCCGGCGCTCTTCAGCGCCCACCCCAGATCGCCGTCGAGGAACCGGTCGAAGTCGGCTCGCGTCTCCCATACATCCACGACTTCCCAGCCGTTTTCAGTGGGACCGGCAATGTGCAGAATCATCCCCGGCGCCGGCCCGCTAGCCTCAAGGTCGAGGTCTTTCATCACTCGGTCGTACTGCTCCCGACTCACGTCGGTGAACTCAATCACCAATCCGACAGCCATTTCCTTTTCCTCTTTCTGCGCCGGCCATTCTCCCTCTACCGGCAACACCCTAGTGTACCGCCGCGAAGTGCAAGGCGCGTGAGTTAAGCCGGTGTTATGTGAAGAACGGGTGAAGGCAAGCCTGCGGGACATACGGGAGCCTATGTAAGAACCAGCCTGTCGATCTCGAACTCACGATGCGTGAAGGGCGGCAGCGCCGCGACAGCCTCGCCCACCGCTCTGATGCTCCTGACCCCCGCCACGTGCTCCTCGTAGGCCTCGCGCGATTCCCAGACGTCCACCACGAACAGCCGTCCGTCGCTGATGCCGGCGAAGTGGACGAGCAGCCCCGGCGACTCTTCTTCGCCCATCGCCGCGCTCACCCTGGACGGTTGGCGCAACCCACGGCACCCGGCCGCGAGCGCTTGACAGCCACATCATTCGGAGTCTATTATTCAGCGCGAAAGCGGGGTGCATGGATGATCCCACATCGATTGCTTCGTCGTTATGTCTACTCCCTGCCGATCCTGCTGGTCGCGATTGCGACGCTATCTTCCGGCTGCATGTGGGGCGTCGTCACGGATGCCACCACCGGTGCCCCGATCGTTGGCGCGAAGGTCACGGTGACGGATGGGCGGGGCCGGAACCTCACGACGACGACGGACGAACAGGGAGTCTTCAGCTTCAGTCCAACAAATCTCGCACTGTTAGCCGCGGGACCAGCCAATTCCGAGGTTGAAGCGACAGGCTATGGCACAGTCACTCACTCTATCTCTCTGGGTAGCCCGTTCTTCCTGGGTACCCCGTTCTTATGGAGCCCGCTGGACTTCGAATTGCTTCGCGGCACGCTCGTCTACTGGCATGACAAGTTGATGCACCTTTCGCTCCTGTTTCCGGCGGGTTGGACGACAGCCGGCACCGGTGAAGGAGGGGGCATCGCCTGGGCACCCGGCATCGACGACAAGGACACATTCTGCTCGTTGTCTCCATTCTCCCAAATTGGCGGCAGCCTAGACTTCACAATGGAGGATTTGCTGGGCATGATAGGCGCGTTCGGCACCAGAATTCGGATGGTTGATACCATGGTAAGAGGTCTGCCTGCCGTAAAGACCACCGTCCCTGGCAAATTCTCATCTGAAGACCTGATCTACATGATCGGCCTCAACGACAAATCGGCATGCTGGATTTCGTGCCAGGCCCCTTCATCCAAGTACCACGAGTGGGCACCAAAGTTCGAGGCGATTGTCCACAGCCTAACGGTGGACAAGCAGTGGGCGAATCCAGCCTTCGGTTTGACTAACGATTGTCGACGCGGGCTAAACGTTCTAGCAACTAGCTTCTTAGGAGGGGAACAATGAGGTCTGAGAAACGTCATCTGCGGTACTGGATGCCCTGCCTCTTCTTGCTGAGCGCGGTGCTTACTTTCCTGACCTCCGCTTGCATGTGGGGAGTCGTCAGGGACGCCACGACGGGCGCGCCGATCGCCAACTCCGTCGTCGCGGTGCAAGACTCGCAGGGGAACACGCGCGTTACCACGACCAACGAGTTCGGCGTGTACTACTTCGACCAGTCCGGCCCCTCGCTCGCCCTCGGCGACGCCACCTTCTTCGCCAGCTCGCCCACGGAGGGCAGCCAGAGCGAGAGGCACAAGATCGACTACGGCGAAAATCCTAACGCTACTTTCGCCGACCCGATGAGCTTCTGGGACGTGCAGGTGATACACGTCCCCGGTCAGGCGGGGCTTTACCACGATCAGGACCAGCGCTTCTCAATCACCTTCCCTAATACCTGGATCGTCATGCCCGCCGGACCACCAAACATGAGCGCCCTCTACTCCAACGTCATGGCAATGGGCATGGACAACGCCACGATAAACGAATGTCAGGTGGAGTCGGACCAAATGCCGCCGGGCGGACTGCCGAGCCCGCATGACTGGCGCAACGCTCCTAGCGATATAACAGTCAAGCACGTAAGCAGTGATCAAATCGCGGGAACGACGGCGACGGTGATCGTAGCCTCGTTCAAGTCGCAAGACCGGTCCATGCCCGGTGACGTCGATGCCGATATGTGGGTATTCGGGCATGACCAGCAGTACTGGCTCATAATTTGCGCGACGACCCCCGCCAACTTCACGAACGAAGGGTTTGCCTATTCGACGATAGCGAAGAGCTTCAAGTTCGACCAGTAGCGTCACTTGCCGGCGGCTGCCGCGACACCGAGCCGCGCGTTCCGTCCAAAGGCGCTCTCGTCTATACTGACGCTGCTCGACCTCGACGAGATTGAGGGGAGTCAACGTCCTGCGTCGAGGTCGAAGGGGCAGCATGAGAACGCCTTCCCAGCTCGACGCTATCTTCTTCCCGCGCAACCTCGCCGTCATCGGCGCGTCCGCGAACGAGGATGCGTGGGGCAGCCGCTTCCTCAAGGCGCTGCTCGACTTCGGCTTCAAGGGCCGTCTCTTCCCCGTCAACCCCAGTGGCGGCGAAGTCTTTGGCCTGACCATCTACCCGACCGTCGCCGACATCCCGGAGCCCATCGACTCCGCCGACATCATGGTTCCGGCGCCCCTCGTGCCGCAGGTCCTCCGCGAGTGCCTGGCCAAGGGCATCCGCGGCGCACAGATCTACAGCTCCGGCTTCTCGGAGACCGGCGATCCGGAGCGGGTGGCGCTGGAGCAGGAGGTCAAGCGCATCGCGGCGCAGGGGATTCGCGTCATCGGGCCGAACTGCTTCGGCGTGTACTGCCCCGCATCCGGCCACACTCTTTTGCCCGGCGGCAACTTCCCAAAGGAAAGCGGGCCAGTCGGTTTCATCTCGCAGAGCGGTGGCCACGCGGTCGAGCTGGGCCGCCAGGCGAAGGGACGCGGACTGCGCTTCAGCGTCGCGGTGAGCTACGGCAACGCCTGCGACGTCAACGAATCGGACCTGCTGGAGTACCTGGCGAACGACCCGGAGACGAAGGTCATCACTATGTACCTGGAGGGCCCGCGTCAGGGCCGCCGCTTCTTCGACCTGCTGAAGGCGACCGCAACGCGAAAGCCCGTAGTTATCTGGAAAGCGGGGCTGACGGAGGCCGGCGCAAGGGCGGTGCGATCTCACACGGGCTCGCTCGGCGGCGAGGAGGCGGTCTGGCGGGCGCTCTTCCAGCAAACGGCGGCGATACGGGCCGGCAGCCTGGAAGAGCTGGCCGACACCGCGGAGGCGCTTCTCGTCCTGCCCCGCAAGACCGGCCGGCGCATCGGCATGGTCGGCGGCGGCGGCGGAACGAGCGTCGCCGCGACCGACGCCTGCGCTGCGGTCGGCCTGGAGGTTCCGCCCTTCGAGGATGCCATGCGCCGGCGGCTGCTGGAGCTCCTGTCCATCGCCGGAACGATGATGCGCAACCCCGTCGACGTCGGCGTGCCGCTGGTGCCGCCGCCTGTCTTTCACGGCGTGCTCGAAGCCGTCGCGGCGCATGAGAGCGTCGATACGGTCATCGCGACCCAGCCGCTCTTCTACATCCTCGGCGGCCACTTCCCGATGCCGAATCCGGGCGAGGCCGTGCGGGCGCTGGTCGACATTCCTGCGGCGGTACGCGACAAGTTCGGCAAGCCGGTCGTCATAGTTCTGCCGGTCGGCGGTGAGGAAGTCGAGATGACGGAGGCAGAGGCCGGCCGGCGACGGGCTCGCGACCGCTATCGGCAGATGGGCATTCTCGCGCTGCCGAGCCTAGAGCGGGTCACAAAGGCGGTGGCGAACGTGGTCACTTACTACGAGAAGGCGTCGGCCACGGCCTGATCGCGGAAGAAAGGAGACAGTAATGACAGAGCCTTCGTTCGACCTGAGTGGAAAGGTGGCAGTCGTGACCGGCGGGTCGCGCGGCATCGGGCGGGCAATCGCGCTCGGCCTGGCGACCTATGGCGCCGACGTCGTCGTAGCGAGTCGTAAGCAGGAGGACCTGGACTCGGTGGCCGGCGAAATTCGAGCGTTAGGCCGGAAGGCGGCGGCCATCGCCACCCACATGCGCAATCGCGAGGACATCGACCGGCTGGTGGCGGCAACGCTCGAGCAGTTCGGGGAGATCGATATCCTGGTGAACAACGCCGGCACCAACCCCTACTTCGGGCCGCTCGTCGATATCGAAGAGCGGACGTGGGATCAGATAATGACCGTCAACCTGAAAGGCTACTTCCTGCTGGCGCAGTCGGTGGCGAAAGGGATGATGGAACGGAAGTCGGGCAACATCATCAACGTCGCCTCGGTCGGCGGCAAGCGGGCTTCGCCGGGCCTGGGCTGTTACTCGATCAGCAAGGCTGGCGTCATTATGTTAACTCAGGTGCTGGCACAGGAGCTAGGCGAGCATGGCATACGCGTGAACGCAATCGCGCCCGGCATCATCCAGACGAAATTCGCGCAGGCGCTGTGGGAGAACGAGGCGATCCTGCAGCGAACGCTGACGCAAACGCCGCTGGGTCGCATTGGGCGAGCGGAGGAGATGGCGGGCGTTTGCGTCTGGCTGGCCTCGGACGCCTCAAGTTACGTGACCGGCCAGACGATAGTACTGGATGGAGGGCAGTCGGCGTAGGGGAGGCGTCAGTTTGGTTGACAGGACGCTTCGCGCGCCCATACAATAAACTTCGCTGGGCAGCCAGCGACAAGAGTGTGCGGCCCCGTGGTGTAGCGGTCTAACATGCCACCCTGTCACGGTGGAGATCGGGGGTTCGAATCCCCTCGGGGTCGCCAGCCGCAAACCCTCATCAGCCCGCCTTCTTCTTCTGCAATCTCCCCGAACAGAGCGGCGAAAGTCGCATTCGAAGGCAGCCCCTTCACCTCTCCCATCCGGACATCGACGTTTACCTCAGAGAGAACCAGCGTCGCCAGGTCGAGCTGTCCTGACCCGTCATCTGCGGCCACTCGCGAATGTCCGCCAGACGCTCCCACCCGGTGATCTCCAGGCTGCTAGGCGGACATGGCCTTGCCCCCTACCGGAACAGCGTCTTGACTCTGTCGAAGAAGGACCTCGACTTGACCTTTCGCAGGAGATTTGCCCATTCCGTCTCTGCTGAAGCGCTCCGGTTCAGGTCCCTGATCCTCTCTTTCATGAGGTCAAGAACTTGAACTTCTTCCCCTCGGTCAAGCCAGAAGCCATGCTGCTTCTCGCAAAGGTCGAGTTGTAGATTCCAGGCGCGATAGTCAAAGGTCGTCATGGGGCCCCCGCACTGTGGACAAGAGATGTCGCTGGGTCGCGGGTCATAGATCAGCGTTCCCTTTTCTTCGTCTTCGTCCAGCGCCACATCCTCGAGCTGGTCGAGCTCGGCATAGCTCAGCCAGAGGCCTTGGCAGTCGGGACATCGATCCACCTCGATTCCTTTGTACTCTTCGGTCCTGAGTTCGGCGCTGCATCGAGGGCACCGCATTCTTCCGCCTCCTTCCGGTCCAATCGAGGGAAGCCGGCCGCACCTTGCTCCTGGTTGCTGACCAGCCTCACTCTCAAGTTGTGGCGCGCTAGACGGTTATGGCCATCCTACTCGCAGCCGCGAGGGGCTGGCAAGGGACCCGTCTCATTTGCGGTCGCAGGGGCGCCGACGGTATACTCCAGCACAGCCGGCCTGCCGATTCTGCAGAAGATCTACAGAAGAAGCCCCGGCACACTCTTATGAATGCGTCAAACACCGAAGAGAACAAATGGCAAGGCCTCGACCTCGCGGCGGCGGCCCGACTCGAGACCTCAGCCGTGCTCGACCAGTTGGGCAGCTCTGAGAATGGGCTCAGCGCGGCAGAGGCGACGATCCGCCTTGCGAAAGTCGGGCCAAACGCTATCCGAAGTCACGGCGCCAACGCGCTCGACGTGCTGCTCCGCCAGCTCAAGAGCCCTCTGCTGATCCTGCTGGTCGCGGCGGCTGCCGTCTCAGTGTTCGTCGGCGAGCGGACCGACGCCTACATCATCTTCAGCATTATGGCGCTCAGCGTCGGGCTCGGGTTCTTCAACGAGTTCCGGGCCGCCCGCGCCGTCGAGGCGCTGCACTCTCGCGTCCGTCATGACGCCCTCACGTTTCGCGACGGCAAGGTCGTCCAGGTCAGTGTCACGGCGCTCGTGCCCGGCGACATCGTGCGGCTGTCCGTCGGCGATATCGTGCCGGCAGACCTGCGCCTTCTGGAGGCAAAGGACCTGACCTGTGACGAGGCGGTGCTGACGGGCGAAGCGACGCCGGCGGAGAAAAGCGCCGCAGTCGCACCTCCTTCCGATTCGCCCCTCGATCTGCCATCCTGCGCCTTTATGGGCACTGTGGTCCGCACGGGCAGCGGCAGAGGTGTTGTGGTGCAGACCGGCAGAGGCACCGCCTTCGGTCGCATCGCCGTTCGTCTCGGCGAAGCGCAGGAAGAGACCGGCTTTCAGCTCGGCCTGCGCGATTTCTCCCTTCTGCTCGTGAAGGTCACGGTCGTTCTGACCGTTTCCATATTCGTCATCAATGCGGCGTTGCAGCGGTCGCTTCTCGATTCTGCACTCTTCGCCCTCGCAATCGCGGTAGGACTGACGCCGCAGCTCCTGCCGGCAATCGTCACGATCAGCCTCTCAACGGGGGCGCGTCACCTTGCCCGCAAGTCGGTCATCGTCAAGCGGCTCGTTAGCATCGAAGACCTGGGGAATATGGAGGTGTTGTTCACCGACAAGACGGGCACGCTGACAGAAGGAGAGATCACCTTCCAGGCAGCCCTCGATCCCGCCGGCAATGCTTCTGATGAGACGCTTTTACTCGGGCTGCTCTGCAACTCGGCTGTTCTGGAAGGGGGCGCCGTCGTCGGTGGGAACCCGCTCGACCGCGCCCTGTGGAACGCTCCCCAGGCAGCGACTGTCCGAGCGTCCGACTTCGCCCGCCTCGCGGAGGCACCCTTCGACTACGACCGTCAGCGGATGTCGGTGCTGGTACGGGACAAGGATGGCACCAGCCGCCTGATCACAAAGGGGGCGCCCGAGTCGGTGCTTGCTCTCTGCCACGATGTGCCGCAGAGCGTGCGCGGCCTGCTGAACGCCCAGTTCGACGCCGGCAGTCGCACGATTGCCGTGGCAACGCGCGACGGGAGTGGCCTCTCGACCGTAACGCCTCAGGACGAGCACGATCTCCAGTTCGGCGGTTTCCTCAGCTTCGTCGACAGGGCAAAGCCCGACGCCGGCGCTTCCATCGAACGGCTCAACAAGCTCGGCGTCACCGTAAAGATCGTCACCGGCGACAACGACCGCGTGGCGAACAAGCTCTGCGCCGACCTCGGCGTTCCCGTCGCCGGCACGCTGACCGGCACGCGCCTGGACGCGCTAAGCGAGGCCGAGCTGGTGGCTGCGTTGCCGTCAACCACGATTTTCGCCCGCGTAACGCCGGAGCAGAAGTCGCGAATTATCCGCGCTCAGCGGACGCTCGGCCGCGACGTCGGCTTTCTCGGCGACGGCGTGAACGACGCCGTGGCGCTGCACGACGCCGATGTCGGTATCTCTGTGGATTCCGGAGCCGACGTGGCCAAAGATGCCGCCGACATCGTGCTGATGGACAAGGACCTGGGCATCCTTGCGAACGGCGTCGTAGAGGGCAGGCGCGTCTTCTCCAACACCATCAAGTACGTGCTCATGGGGACGTCGTCCAACTTCGGCAACATGTTCAGCGCCGGCGGCGCCTCTTTCTTCCTCTCGTTCTTGCCGATGCTGCCGCCGCAGATCCTGCTCAACAACCTGCTGTATGACGTAAGCGAGATGACCATCCCGACGGACAACGTTGATGAGGAGCTGCTGGAGCACCCCGCCCACTGGGACACGTCATTTATCCGCAGGTTCATGATCTTCTTCGGCCCCATCAGTTCGGCGTACGACTTTCTTACCTTTGGAGTCATGCTGTGGGTCTTTCACGCGGGTGAGACGCTGTTTCACTCCGGGTGGTTCGTCGAGTCGCTCGCCACGCAAACGCTGGTGATCTTCGTCATCCGCACCAGGCGGGTCCCGTTCTTCCACAGTCGCCCTAGCCGCCCTCTCCTAGCGACGACGTTGGCCTGCGCCGCTGTCGGTGTGGTGCTGCCGTACTCGCCGCTAGCGAGCGTGCTCGGGTTCACGCAGCTGCCGATAGGCTTCTTGGGAATCCTCGTGTTGATGATCGCCACCTATCTCGGTCTGGTCGAGGCCGGAAAGTCGCGATTCTTCCGTCCGCAACCGGACAAGCCCCCTCTTGCCCGAAGAAGAGGTAGCTGGGAGAGGCGCATTCATCGGGTGGCGGCGCGCTGGAGCCATCCCAGGCTTCCCGGGGCCAGAGCCGCCCCACAATAGTCTGAGGGCCCACGCTCAGGGAATGCTCTATCGCTCCACGTCCGGTGAGATTGCTGCTTGACGAGCCGCCAAAGTAGAATAGCGCGTCGGCAGAGCGCTCTGCACTCGCGAAGTTAACGGCCAGCCGAAGGCCGCTTGAAAGGAAGCCCAGGAATGATTCTGCTGAACCCAAAGAAGCTTAGCCCACGCTATCCCGACGAGCGGTCGCTGCAAGTTATGGCCCGCACGGTCGACTTCTTCGAGAAGAAGGGGAAGAAGCGGCTCCTGGAGGACGCTCACCAGCGCGTCTGGTACGGCGACTTTCTCGAGTTTGTGAAGGATGAGAAGATCTTCGCCACGCTGCTAACCCCTCCTGCCTATGGAGGCACGGACTCGCGCTGGGATACGTTCCGCAACGTGGCTTTCAACGAGATTCTGGCGTTCTATGGCCTTCCCTACTGGTACACCTGGCAGGTCACCACACTCGGCCTCGGCCCGATCTGGATGAGCGGGAACGAGGAAGCGAAGCGCCGCGCCGCCGAGCTGCTGAAAGACGGGGCGGTGTTCGCTTTCGGGCTGTCTGAGCGCCAGCACGGCGCAGACATCTACTCAACGGAGATGACACTTACGCCACAGGCCGACGGCAGCTACAGGGCAAATGGCGAGAAGTACTACATCGGTAACGGAAACGTCGCTCCGATGATCTCGACCTTCGGAAAGATGGTGGACAGCGGGGAATACGTGTTCTTCGCGGCCGATTCCACGAATCCCCACTTCGAGCTACTGGGCAACGTTGTCGACTCCCAACAATACGTCTCGGCATTCGCCCTGCGTAACTACCCGGTCAGCGAGGCAGACATACTCTCGAAAGGGCGAGAGGCGTGGGATGCCTCCCTCAACACCGTTAACATCTGCAAGTTCAACCTGGGCGCCGCGTCAATCGGCATCTGCACGCACGCCTTCTATGAGGCGATCACGCATGCCGCCAACCGCCGCCTCTACGGCATGTGCGTCACGGATTTCCCGCACGTCAAGCAGATGTTCACCGACGCCTATGCTCGCCTGGTAGCGATGAAGCTCTTCACGCTTCGGGCCGCCGACTATGTCCGGGTCTCCTCGCCGAACGACAGGCGCTACCTCCTCTACAACTCCGTAGTGAAGATGAAGGTCACGACACAGGGAGTTGACGTCATAGAACTGCTCTGGGATGTCATCGCGGCGAAGGGTTTCGAGAAGGACATGTACTTCGAGCGCGCCGCGATGGAGATCCACGGCCTCCCGAGGCTCGAGGGCACAGTTCATGTGAACATCGCTCTTATCCTTAAGTTCATGGCCAACTACTTCTTCAACCCGGCTGAGTACGCCAATATCGGCCAGCGCTCTGAGCCGAAACATGACGACTATCTGTTCCGGCAGGGCCCGACGAAGGGTATGGGGGACATCCAGTTCCACGATTACAACGTTGCCTACAGTGACTGGGACTTGCCCAACGTGAACCTATTCCGCGAGCAGACTGCTGTATTCTCGGAGATGCTCGCTGCGGTACCTCCCGACGAAAGTCAGAGTCGTGACACGGACTTCCTTCTGACCGTCGGCGAGATATTCACGCTGGTTGCCTATGGGCAGCTCATCTTGGAGAACGCACGCATCGATGACGTGCCGGCTGACATCGTTGACCAGATGTTCGATTGCTTCGTGCGGGATTTCTCGAAGTTCGCGCTGCAGCTCTACAGCAAGCCGAGGTGCAACCCAGAGCAAGCGGGGTATTGCCTGAACATGATAAGAAAGCCGGCGGTGGATGAGGAACGCTACGAGCGCGTTTGGCGCGACCACGTGTACGCCCTCAAGGGTTCCTACGAGATGAATCCGTAAGCGTACCGTACGAGGCAGGTCGGCTTCCCCGCGGGTCCCCACTGTTCCGGCGGCACTCGGTCCAGGCAAGACGACAGTGGCTGCCTTGTGCTTTCGCGTCGGGAGCGGCTAGATTGCAGGGGAGGCGCTCGCTGCCGCTATCTTGCCGCAACGAGTTCAGGTGGAGAAGGATCAGATGCAATCGAGAACCCTCGACTCTATCATGGCCATCGCAGTCGTTCTTGGGGCTGCACTGTTCGCGTTCGTCATTACCTTCAGCTACCTCGGAGCGTTTCTGAACCCGGACGGGAACATCCACGGGATGCCTCTCGCAATGGTCAACGAAGACCAGGGCGCCGTGGTGGCTGGACAGGCCCATAATTACGGCCAGGAGATAGTCGCCGACGTCACTTCGCCGACGTCGGAGCTTGGCGACCGCGTCGATTGGACGGTGCTTCCCACGCGTGAAGAGGCCGCCGCCCGCATCGACGACGACAAGTCCTATGCGGCAATCGTGATACCCGCCGATTTCTCCGCTCGCCTCGTACAGATCGCCAGCCCCGGGACGTCCACCCCTGCCGCGGCGGAGATTGAGGTGCTGACGAATCCGGCGTCCGGGGCTTTTGCTGATCTGGCCTCTCAAGAGATCGTGACGGACATCGTTAGCCGCGTCTCGGACGCGACGCGACAGCGGATCTTGGAGACGGCTGCCGCCGCCGGTCTGACGATCCCGCCCCAGTCCGCCGTAGCACTAAGCGATCCCGTGCAGTTGAAAGCGACTGTGGAAGCGCCGGCGGGGCCGAGAACCGGACGCGGCATGGCGCCCTTCTATTTCGCGCTGATGATGACGCTCGCAGGGTACCTGGGCGCCATGGCGATCAGTTTCGGCGTTGACTTCCGGGCCGGTGTGAGGGACCTACTGGTGTTTTCCAGGCGGGTTAGCCGGCCTTCTCGCGAGCTATCGGCCTTCCGACTCTGGTTGGCGAAAGCACCCCTGGTGGTCATGATGGCCGTTCTCGCTGCCACGCTCGAAACGTGGATGGCGGTCGGCCTGCTCGATATGCCCGCGCCGCACCCCATCAGGCTGGGCTTCTTCGCGGCCCTGGGGATACTGGCGGTCGCGATGCCCACGCTGATCTTGCTCACCTCACTGGGAGAACTGGGGATGACCGTCGCCCTGCTCTTCACCACCATCTTCGGCGTCCCCTCTGCCGGCGGCGTCTACCCCATCGAGATGCTGCCCGCGTTCTTCCGCTTCCTTGCCGGATGGCTTCCCTTGCGTTACATGACCGACGGCGCTCGGGCGCTGCTGTTCTTCGACGCGAGAGGAGCGGCCGGCCTCACAAAAGCGTTAGTGGTGCTCGGGGTCTATGCGACCGGGGGGCTGGTTCTCGGCGGCCTCGTCGCCTTCGGCATCGACAGAGTCGCTGGCCGGCTTACCAATCGGACATCCGTCTCCTAGGTGTAGGGCTGCGATGAGTTCGGGCAACCGGTAGGGAGATGCGACGGACACCTTGCAGGTCCCACTGACACACCTCGATTACTTCGCCGAATCTACGAAACTCACAGGCTCGATGTCTAATGCCGTCGACGCGGTCTCCATGTCCTTGTCGCCGCGGCCCGAAAGACAGACGACGACAGTCGATTCGGGCGGCAGCGTGGCAGCGAGGTCGACCGCATGCGCGACGGCATGCGCGGATTCGAGGGCGGGGATGATGCCCTCGCTGCGGCTGAGCAGTTCAAAGGCGCTCAGCGCGTCCCCGTCTGTGACAGCGACATAGCGGGCGCGGCCGGACTCCTTGTAGAAGCTGTGTTCCGGCCCGACTCCCGGGTAGTCTAGGCCCGCCGAAATGCTGTGCGTCGCCTCGATCTGGCCGTTCGCGTCCTGCAACAGATACGAGTGACTTCCGTGCAGCACGCCCGGTCGCCCTCGGGCAAGGCTGGCGGCATGCAGGCCGCTGTCGAGGCCGCGTCCCGCCGCTTCGACGCCGACGAACCGGACGGATTGGTCGGCGAAGAAGGGATGGAAGAAGCCTATTGCGTTGCTGCCGCCGCCGACGCAGGCCACGAGCTCGTCCGGCAGTCGGCCCGTCTGCGCCAGGGCCTGCACCCTCGTCTCCTCGCCGATGACGGACTGCGCTTCGCGCACAATCAGCGGATAGGGATGCGGACCGACGGCGCTCCCCAGCAGATAGTACGTGTCGTCGACGTTGGCAACCCAGTCGCGCATGGCCTCGTTGATGGCGTCTTTCAGGGTGCGGCTGCCGGTCTCGACCACCCGGACTTCCGCGCCGAGGAGTCGCATCCGGAAGACGTTGAGCATCTGGCGACGCACGTCCTCCTCGCCCATGTAGACGGCGCAATCGAGGCCGAGCATCGCGCAGACGGTGGCTGTCGCGACGCCGTGCTGGCCGGCGCCCGTCTCGGCGATTACGCGCCTCTTGCCCATGCGCTCGCAGAGCAGCCCTTGCGCCAGCGCGTTGTTGATCTTATGAGCGCCGGTGTGGAGGAGATCCTCGCGCTTCAGATAGATGCGAGCGCCGCCGCCGCGACGCGTCAGACCTTCGGCGAAGTAGAGAGGCGTCGGACGGCCGGCGTAGTGATGAAGCAGGCCGTCGAGGCGACTGCGGAAGGCGTCATCGGCCCATGCCTGGCGGAACGCCTCTTCGAGCTCCGCCAGCGGCCCTATGAGCACCTCCGGCACGTACTTGCCGCCGAACTCGCCGAAGCGACCTCGCTCATCAGGGAGAGACGTCATGGATTGCCTCCTTTGCAGCGGCGATAAACGCCTGCATCTTCCGTGCGTCTTTGCGGCCGCCGGTCTCGACGCCGCTGCTCACGTCAACCGCCCAGGGCCCGATGCGCCGGATCGCCTCGGCCACGTTCTCGGGCGTCAGGCCGCCGGCAAGGATAAAGGGCATCTTCGAAGCAGCGGCCGCCAGTGAATCCCAATCGCCGCACTTGCCCCGACCGCGGCTGCCGTCGAGCAGGAGAAGCGATGAATCGGCCCCTTCACTCATCTCGTTCAGAGCATCTTCGCCCTCGACGGCCCGGATGATGGGAACGCGTACCCAAGGACTGGAGAGCGGCTGTCCGTGAAGCTGAACGGCGTCGATTCCGGTCCTCTCTAGGATCGATTCCACTTCGTCCGCGCGCTGCCCCTCGAACACGCCGACAAGCAAGGGTCGCCGCGTCGACAGCAGCCTTTGCAGGCGGCTCGCCACGCCGCACGACGAGTCTACGTCAGTTCCGATCGCAGGGCCGTCGCGACGCAGGGCGTCCGCGATCCGGCGGGCGGTGTCGACGGAGACGCGGCGGCGGCTCTCCGCGAAGACCAGGCCGATGAAGTCGGCGCCGGCGTCGCGGGCGGCGAGCGCTTCCTCAACCGAGCGGCAGCCGCAGATCTTCACGTAGGTCACTGCAGCAGCTCCCGCACCTTCGCTGCGACGTCGCCGGCCCTGATCAGCGCCTCGCCGACCAGCATGGCATCGACGCCGCACTCCGCCAGCCGCTGCGCGTCGGCGCGGGTGTGAATGCCGCTCTCCGCGACGACGACGTGGTCGCGCGGGATGAGCGGGCGCAGCCGCTCGGTGGTCGCGAGGTCGATGTCTAAGGTGCGCAGGTCACGGTTGTTTAGGCCGATGATCTCCGCGCCTG
>Ga0187849_1003176_pt1 | contig 14768 bp, 9 predicted proteins | sample June2016WEW_4_10_2_FD_132412 | JGI IMG/M metagenome (GOLD analysis project Ga0187849, IMG submission 132412) | Peatland microbial communities from SPRUCE experiment site at the Marcell Experimental Forest, Minnesota, USA - June2016WEW_4_100 | ecosystem: Environmental > Terrestrial > Soil >... | reverse complement strand
CCAGTGTATTGACCGTGGAAGCGACGTGATCCTGGCCGATGCGCAGCCCTTTTTGATAGAGCGACCGCAGCCCGAGGGCCGGGTTCGCGGCGTGCAGCTCAAAAACGGCAGAGGCCTGCGTGATCACCAGGTCATCCAGCACGCCCAAGGCGCCGATGATCATCCCCCCCAGGAGCAGCCCGCGCAGGTTGATCTGGATTCCCGGCTCCTGGACCAGATACAGGGCTTCCTCGCTGCCGTTGCCGGTCAGAAAGGCCACCTGAATGAATAACCAGGCCAGCATCCCGGTGATCGCCAGTATTACCAGAATGGCGACCACGGCGGAGTGCGTTTTTAAATTCCATCCATAGGTCAGATAAAGGGTGACCACCAGCAAAATCATCGAGCCGATGATGCTCACCCGCACAGGGTCCTCCCCGTGCAGGATGTGGGGGATGACATAACCGATCACAACCACGAAACTGAACACCAATGCTAGCAGGCTGCGCAGTCCTTTCCAGCGAGCGACAACCAGCAGGGCGGCAATAAAAACCGCTAGCAGGATCAGGATCGGGCGCACGCGCATGACGTCTGCATAATTGGCCTGCAGGGTGTTATTCTCGTCCGTGCCGAGCGTGACCAGGATCTGATCGCCAGGTTTGAAGTGCAGGCCTTCGGGCTGGATCTGTCCTTTGCCATAGTCCACCTGGACCACGGTACCCTGATACTGTCCTTCCAGGATTTTTACCTGCAGTTCCTGGTAAGGTTGGACCGTCCCACCCAGGTTTACGGTCCCTTCATCCAGGATCGCGACGACCTGTGCCGCCTCCATCTCCGACCCGAATCCGTTCCCGGTCGGGGTAGGTAGGGAGGTGTCGAAAAAATACGGGATTCCCCAGATGATAAAGGCGATCACGCCGGCTGTGACCAGGATGGTCGAGCCGATAAAGATGGTCAAGGTTTTTTTCATGACAGGCCTTTCGGATAACGCTTCGTAGGTACTAATGATACAAATCGCGGCAGGAATTAATGGTTGGGCACGGGCTCGGTCAGGGTCCCGGGTGTGATCGGAAGGGTGTGCGCCCGTACGCCGGTGGCTTGATAGACTGCATTAGCGATTGCTGGGGCGGTGGGCACCACGCTGACCTCCCCAATCCCCTTGGCCCCAAAAGGACCGCTCGCCTCCGGGATCTCCAGGATGATGGTCTCGAGGTTCAGGGGCATGTCCTGGGCGGTCGGCAGGAGGTACTCGGAAAAGCGGTCGACCCAATTGCCGTCTGCTTTCAGGCACATGTTTTCAGATAGTGCGTACCCGAGGCCCATCGAGACACCCCCTTCGATCTGTCCTTCCACCCCGGACCGGTTGATCGCCCGTCCGACATCATGTATGGCGATGATATGGGTGACATGGACGGTGCCCAGCTCCGGATCGACCTCCACCCGGGCCACCTGACAACCGAAACAGAACATGATGTGCGGCATCCCGATGGGCAGGTGCTGCGGCGTCCGGCTCTCAGGATACGGAAAACGAAAGGTAGCTTCGCTGATCATTTCACAACCATTCTCAGCGGCTCGGCTGATGATCTCTGCTGCTTCAATCCTGTCCCCATCCGGGGTCGTGACCGCCCCGTTTCGATAGGCGAGCTGTAGGCGCGGCATGCCCAGCAGGCTGGCGGCCTGGTCCAAGAGCTTTGCCTTGAGTTGTTCCGCCGCGACGAGCAGTGCGTTCCCGGACAGGTAGGTCATGCGTGAAGCACAGACCACATTCCCATTGGGGCTGATCGCGGTGTCAAGCGCAACCGCCCTGACGCGGTCATAAGGCAGCTCCAGGGCTTCCGCGGCGATCTGCTCAGAGGCTGCGGCCAGTCCCTGCCCCAGGTCGGGAGAGCCAAGGTAGAGTTTTACGTGGCCGTCGGGCTGCCAGACCAGGCGCTGAGTGGATTCGTCCGAGACCTTTGCCCCCAGGCCCATGCTCTGCATCCCGAGGGCTACCCCAACGCCGCTCAGCAGGCCCGGGTAAGGCTGGATTTCCATTAGGCGTTTCCGGGCTGCCTCAGCATGTTGAAGAAGCAGAGGTAGGCTCGCGGCAGTTTCGTCGATCACCACCCCGGTGGACAGCCTGTCGCCCGGGAAAAGCATATTCTTCCTACGCAGTTCAATCGGATCCATTCCCAGCTTTGCCGCCAGCATATCGATCATACTTTCGACGGCAAAGTGGGCTTGCGGGCTTCCGAAACCACGCATCGCCCCACAGGTCGGGCCATTGGTATACACCACCTGCGTCCTCAAACGCACGTTCGGAACCCGGTAGGAGCCCGCCATCATTTCAGTGAGCAGGCTTCCGACCGCAGGGCCGTAGGAAGCGTAGGCGCCCGTATCCAGACATGCCTGGGCGTCCAAGGCAACGAGCGTGCCATCCCTTTTCGCGCCCAGCCGGTAATGAAACTTTACCGGATGACGCTTCGGATGAGCCAAAAAAGATTCCTGCCGATTATTGACCAGGCGCACCGCCCCTTGGATCGCCCAGGCCCCCAGCGCAGCCAGGATCGATAGGCTGGAATCTTCCTTGCCCCCAAACGCGCCACCGATGAAGGCTGATTTCACCTGAACTTGCTCGAGGGGCAGCCCTAGTACGGAAGCAATCTGGGCCTGGTCGAGAAAGGGGTGTTGGGAGCTCACCCACACCGTGATGCTCCCATCCTTATTCCACCGGGCAGCCGCATTTTCCGGCTCCAGATAGGCGGGAGCCACCCGCGGCGTTGAAAAGGTTTCCTCCAGCACGACCTCCGCTTGCTTGAAGCCGGCTTCAAGATCCCCGTCATCGATGGCGAAAGAGGCAAGCACATTCCCTTCCGCGTGCACCAAGTGGGCGCCTGGGGAGGCGGCTAGCTGGGGGTCAAAGACCGGTTCCAGCACCTCATAATTCACTCGGACCAATCCCAAGGCGTGACGGGCGGCGGATCGGGTTCGGGCGATCACGAGGGCGACCGGTTCGCCCCGATGCCGCACGACTCGGGCTGCCAGCACCGGCTGGTCGAGGACGCCCAGGTACCCGAATAGCCGACTGCCGGGGATATCCTCGGCGGTGAGCACCTTTAAAACGCCCGGCGCCCTCTCAGCCGCTTCCTTTTCAACATGGATGATCCTGGCATGGTGATGGGGAGAGCGGACGAGTAGGCCCTGAGATTCCCCCGGAATCGGGACATCTGCGGTGAACCGGGCAGCGCCCGTCACCTTTTCGCGGGCATCCTTGCGAATTTCAGCTTTACCGATGGTTCTCATCGGATCGGGCATGTTGTGACGGCCTCCTCTTCAGGATGGGGGCGGGAAAACACGGTGTGCGTAAGGGGCCGATCCTCATTGACCACTGCACTCACCTAGCGTGCCGCGAAGGAAACCCATTATCGTTGGCTGGGTTCGTACCGGCTGCTTATAGAAATGGCATATCGAATGAATTCGAAGGTGCTGCGGAGGTCCTCCGGGTCCGCTTTCTGCCGGACCTTCAGGGACGGATTGGGTCGCTCTAACCAAGCACGCTCGATGAGACCTGACCAGTGCTGGTCCAAAGCAATTTTCGCCCATTGTGCGCCCGCCGGTTTTGATCCGATCCTTCCTGTCTGAAGCGCATGCAGCATCCGACAGTAACTCAGGACGACAAACGGCTGCGCCCAGCGGTTTTGGAGGTCATAGCGGCCGGCAAAGATATCCTCTGACCAGTCGTGCATCGTCGCCAATACCTCCCGGTGCAAACCGTCTGGGGGTATGGGATCAATCAACTCATGAGGATCGGGTCCGGCCAGGGTGATCCTACATTCCCGCACGACCCAGCGAACCACCAATTCGTTGTCGTGCTTCGACCAGATCAGCTCACGGTGAGTATTATCCAGAAAAAGAAGCGGTGTTCTGGCAGGATCCTCACGCTTCAGGATCTGTTTCGGAACGTAGGACCCCTCCAAATGCTTTGCCCAGTGGGAATCCAGGTCATAGATCCTGGCATGCATTTCTTGCAAAGCCAACAAATCCGCCTTGGAGACATCCTGCTCCAGCGCGATCAAAAAATCAACATCGCTGTCGGTATCCCAGTCCCCGACCGCAAACGAACCTTGTAAATAAGCACCGATGAAGTTATCGCCCAGGATGACCTGGACGTTCTTCACCAATTCATTCAGAACTGTGTTTAGCCCAGGATCGGTTGTCGGGGGTTTCATTTTCATTCATTTTGAAATATGTATCTGCCAGCAGGTATCCGGCTTTATCAATTTTCGGCTGAGCCCTGAATTTCATGTCTTAGTCAATAGGTGTTATTCGAGGCTCTAAGATTCTTTCCGGCAGTCCGGGCAAAGCCCGTACAAGGTCAGGGTGTGCCCCTCGATCACGAAATTGTTCTGCTCCCCGACCTTTTCAAGCGACTCTTCCGCGAGGCAGACATCTACATTCACCACGCGGTGGCATTGAACGCAGGTCAGGTGGTGATGGTGCCCATCCCCACAGGCACGGTAGACATGGCTCCCATCCGAGAACTCGATGCGGTGCAGGAGCCCCTGACCGACCAGCATCTCCACAGCCCGGAAGACAGTGGCGCGGCCCAGGTGGGGATCCGGCCGCTGAAGGTCATGCCACAGCTCCTCCACGGTGAAATCGGTCCCGCTCTCGGCCAGTTCTGCCAACCGGCCGGCAATCAGGCTACGGGGTTGTGTCTGCCGCTGACCCTGTTCCTCAAAAGCGGTGTGGATCTTTGCGGCGATGCCTAAGGTGTTGGTTTCGGTTTTCATAGAGGGTTTCTCATCAGTTCGTAGGCTACGAATTGGTTCTGGGAGGGCTCTCTTGCCTTCCGGTACAGGCTCCTGCGGAGGCGAGGCGGCCTTCCAACGGACCTCAGCGGGCAGGAGGCAGCACCTCCCGGCCTGGATGCGGCGGCTCCTGATACCGGCTGGGGAAACGCACCGAATGAATCGCCAGGGAAGCAAAGTAAAACAGGGAAGCCAGACTCACAATATAAAAGCTGGCCGGCCAATGCCCGACAAAGGCCAGGACCAGCCCGCCCCAGGTACTGATCAGGCCGATCAGCACTCCGAGGAGCAGCGCGGCGAGCGGCCGGTGGGTCAGGTGTTCCGCGGCTGCCGCCGGTACCACGAGCAGAGCAAAGACCAGCAGCACGCCGACCACCTTGATGGCCTCCGACACGCTGAGTGCCATCAGCAGCAGGAACAGGACGGACAGCTTCTGGACCGGGACGCCGCGCGCTTCGGCCACTTGCGGGTCGATGGAGGCAAAGAGAAGCGGGCGGTACAGAAACGCCAGCAGCGCTATCGTCAGCAAGCCGCCCCCCAGGGTGATATATACATCCAAACGGGTCACACTGAGGATGGAACCGAACAGGACTCCCACGGCCTCCGACGCATAGCGGGTATACAGGCTCAAGAACAGGACTCCCAGCCCGAGCACAAAAGACAGGAGCATGCTGACTTCGATATCCCGGCCCCGCAGTCGTTTACCTAGGGCGCCCATGCCGATCGCTGCCAGGAAGGTAAAGAAGAACATGCCGATGAGCGAACTGACTCCCAGCAGGGCAGCCCCGGTGGCACCAGCGAAGCCGATATGGGACAGGGCCTCACAGGCGAAGGACTGGCCGCGCAAGACGATAAAATATCCCACCAGCGCTGAAAGGATGGCGATCAGCGTCCCGGCCAGGAAGGCATTCTGCACGAAGTCGTGCTGCAAGAGGTCAAGCATGGCGGTGTTCTTCGGCGGACAAGGCGGGAGCGATCCCTGCCGGGCCTTTCGGGCGCAGCGCCTGGTTTGCTCTAGGCCGCACCAGCAGGCGGACCGGCAAGTAGACGCCAAAGGAAAGCACAGTTATAAAAAAGCTGACCGGCCAGGGGCTGATCGAGGCCAGCAGGATCCCCAGCCAGGTGTAGGCCAGGCCGAGCAGCACGGCGATGGCGATCGCCATTCCCAGCCGGTAGGTCAGCCGGGAGGCTGTGGCGGCTGGGCCAACCAGCAGGGCAAAGACCAGCAGCACCCCCACCACCTGTACGGCAATTGAGATGGTCAGGGCCACAACCACCAGGAAAATGCTTCCCAGGGCACGCACGGGCATCCCGCGAGCCTCGGCCACGTCCGGGTCAAAAGAGGCAAAAAGCAGGGGGCGTGCCATGACGGCCAGGGCTGCCAGAACTCCCAAGCTCAAAAGGAGGCTCCGCAACACATCGCTGCGGCTGATGCCCACGATCGATCCGAACAGGATGCTGTAGGCCTGCTCGGCGTAGCCGTGGTAGAGGGACAGGAAGAGGATGCCCAGGCCCAGCGCAAAAGTCATGATCACCCCGATGGCAATGTCGCGTTCACGGACCTCCCGGCCGAGCAGGGAGATCACCAGACTGGCCCCCACCGTAAAGACCAGCATTCCGTACACCGGTGGGGCGCCGACCAGGACCGCGCCGGCCGCGCCGGCGAAGCCGATGCTGGAGAGGGCATGGCCGGCAAAGGTCAGGCCGCGCACGACCAGGAAATAGCCCAGGACGGCCGTCGCGATGGCGACGATCGAACCTGCCAGGAAGGCGTTTTGGATGAAGGCGAATTGAAATAATGCGAACACCGAATGAATCCTGTTTCCTATGGCTGGACACGCCTGCAGCGGCGCTGCTCGGCTCCCGAGGCCTACACCTCGGCACCGAGCACAAAATAGCGATCCTGCGCGTGGACGACTTCCACCGGCGAACCGTACAGCTGGCTCAGACTCTGGCTGGTGATCACCTCCTCCGGCTTGCCAATGGCGGTACGGCCGCGAGCGATGTAGATCACCCGGTCAGTGACGGTCAGGAGCGGATTAATATCGTGGGCGACCAGCAGGACGGTCACGCCGCGCCTCCGGCAGACCCGCTCGAACAGGGTAACCGCCTCCTGCTGGTGAGCCAGGTCCAGGTTGGCGAGCGGTTCATCCAGGAGGAGCAGGCAGGGGTCGGTCAAGAGTGCCTGAGCAATGAGCAGGCGCTGCTGTTCACCGCCCGAGAGCTGCCCGATCGGCATTTCGGCCAGATCGAGAGCATCCACCTCCCTCAGGGCTTGATCGATCCTCTCCCGACGTTTGCGGTTCGGCATGGGGATGCCCCAGCGGTGACCATCCAGGCCGAAGCCCACCAGATCACGGGCGCGCAGGGCCAGGTCGGCATCCAGGGCGCGATGCTGGGGGGCATAGCCGATCGCCTGCTGACCACGCTCAGGCGTTCGGCACAGAACCTCGATCCGGCCCGAGCTGGGCCGCACCAGGCCCAACAGGAGCTTGAGAAAGGTGGTCTTTCCGGCCCCGTTCGGTCCGAGGATCACGATGAACTCACCTTCGTTGATGGACAGGTTCACATCCTGCAGGATGAGCCTGCCATCCAGTCGAACACTGACTTGCTCCAGAAGAACAGAGGGCTCCGACATCTTCAAATTCTCTATTCTGCCCTTAGCGGCCCAGGGCCGACTCCAGGGCGTTCAGTTGGTCCAGCATCCAGCCCTGATAGGTCTTCCCGGACGGCATGGTCTCCGAAACTCCCACGATGGGGATGTTTAACTGCTTGGCCTCGGCCTGCAGGTTGGTCGTGATTGGTGTGACCGTCTGCAGGTTATAAATAAGAATCTTGACTGCATGCGTTGTAATCTGGTCGTTGGCGGTTACGACGCTCGAGGCGGGAGGGTCGTTGCCTTCCGCGATGGCTTTTTCAAATTCAAAGGGGGTCAGGACGTTCAGGCCAATCGGCTCGCTCTGGTAAAGGAAGATTGTTTCGGTCAGGCCGACCGGCGTCCCGGCATATTTGGCCTTGAGTTCGCTGATCTTCTGCTGGAGAGGGACGAGCGACTGCTGGAAAGTGACCAGGGCGGAATCGAAAGCCGCTCCGTCGGAGGGGTCGATCTTTTTCAAAGCTGCTGTGATGGCTTGGGCAACGGCCTGAATGTTATCCACGCCGTACCAGACGTGAGGGTTATCTGGCAGTTCGCGAGGGGCGAGGCTGGCTGCTACCAGATTGATCCGAGCTGGGTTTGGAGAGGCCGCGAGCAGCTTGTCCATCCAGGTGTCATAATCGGCTCCGTTCTCGATCACGAGCTTGGCCTGGCTGATGGCAACGCTATCCTGTACGTTGGATTCGTATTCGTGCGGATCGACATTGGGGTCCGAGAGAATGCTGATAACCGACACGTGACCGGCTCCTAACTGTTGGACAATGTTGCCGTAGAAATTTTCAGCCGCCACAACCGAAATAGCGGTAGAAGCGGGTGTTCCACTCACGGGAGGCTGCGAAACCACTCCCGAACAGGCGCCCAGCCCCAGGGCGATGACCAGGATATTTGCCAGTAGGATCCAAATGGGGGTCTCTCTATAGCTCGCCATTGATCGCACTCCTTGAACCGTTAAAGGTATTAATGGTACGAAGTATCATTAGCGAGCGAGTCTACTCGAAAACCCTGCCGGTTGTCAATATTGAGATGCCATCTCAATTGCTAAAGTGCAACCAGGTTATACGGGCGCATTTTAGGTGATCGGCAGCATAGCGATCCGAGCCAATCGGTTTCGATGGAGAGAACAGGGTGATCTGGGATTGGCAGTTCCGATCCCCCTTCCGGCAAAGGGCTATTGCGGGGGCAGGCTGCGCAGGAAATCGATCGCCTGCTCGGCAGTGGCGATTTTCACCACCTTGATGCTCCTGGCGACGGAGAGCGCGTCCTGGTAGTTGTCGACCGGGCACAGGAAATAGGTCGCCCCTACCGCTTCGGCGGCGAAGACTTTTTGCTTCACCCCGCCGATCGGCCCGACCGTGCCGTCCAGGTTGATCGTGCCGGTCCCTGCAATCCTGCGACCGCCGGTCAGGTCCGTGGGTGTTAGCAGGTTATACACGCTCAGGGTGAACATCAACCCGGCTGAGGGCCCGCCGTCGATCTTTTGGGGGACGATCGAGATCGGGAACGGAGGCTGGAAATCGAAACCGGCCGACTGGATCTCGATCCCGATCCTCGGCGTGGTGTTGGGGGCTTGGGGAGGCAGCAGCGGGACATCGACCTCGATCTGCGCCTGGCCGCGTTTCACCTGCAAATGCACCGGCGCCAGGGAAGGTTGAGACCCAACCAGGTTGATCAGGTCCGACATGGTCTGGACCGGGTGTCCATTCAAGGCGGTGATGACATCCTCCGGCTGCAGCAGGCGATTGGCATGACTTTCCGGCAGGATTGAAACCACCTGAGCGCCTCTGCCGACCGCAGCAGTGGAGTAACCGGCCAGTCGCAGCCCGACAGCGATGGCCGTCGTCTCGGAGTTATCCAGCATCTGGAAATCCTGGGTGGCCTGCTGTTGCGGGGTGGTGTTCTTGGGCACCACCTGTTCAGGGGGGACGATCTGAACCACCGGGGTCACCTGCCCAAGAAACCATTCACCGGCTGTGATCGGCGCCTGGGAGATGACCGTGGTCAGGAACAATTCTCCTGGATGGGAATGGCGGTATTGGGCCGGGATCTTCACCATCGGCTCCACTGAAAGTGCCACCCCGGGAGCATCCAGGCCGTTGTTGGTCAGCAGCAGGCTGGAAGCGGCTGCCAGGAGGAGGAAGATGACCAACCCGGCTCCCAGATAATCGAGAGGGTGTTTTTTTCCACTCTCTTCGCCTTGGTCGGGCTGCTCAGGGACCATGGCCGCACGCACGCGCAGGCCATCCAAGATCAGGAGCACCAGGAATATCGTGATCAGCCCGGTCTGCCAGCTGAAGCGTGCATGCTGGAGGACCAGGTAGATCCCCCAGAGGGTCAGGGCCGCAGCAATCAGCCAGCCGAGCACCTTCACACGCTGAGGCGTTGCTGCCGGTGACACAAGTTTCCTCCGGATCGTGGCACTGACCAAGCGTCCGCCGTCCAGCGGGAAGGCGGGAATCAGGTTAATAATGAAGAGCCAGACATTGAAACCCCCCACAAACAGCGCGCTGAGGTTAAGGACAGGATCGATCTGCGCATTCCAGAGGAGATAAGCCAGACCAGCGAGCAGCAGGTTGACGAGCGGCCCGGCCCCAGCGATGAGCACATCCTGCACGGCAGAACCGGTCGAGGGCCAGGCCTGGGCGGCTTCCCCAAAGGCCAGGAGGGTCACCTGGGACGGAAGCCCCGCGCCCATCCTCCTTGCAACCCAGAGATGCGCCAGGGTGTGGCACGCCAGGGAAACCCCAACCAGCAGCGCGATCACCAGGGTCGCGGTCCATGTCTTGGTGCGATCCAGGGCTTCGCTGAAAACCGGCAGGAAGTAGGTCACGATCGTCCAGATGCCAGCCGGGATGACAAGCACCCAGGAGAAGCCGAACGCAATCCTTGGAAAGCGTCCCGGTCGTGGCGGCAGAGCGGTTGAATGTGAGGTTGGCTGCGTCATCGTGGTAAAAGAGGGTCCAGACAAGGGATAATCAGACGAAATTAAGAGACGATATAGGTCGAAAATAGAGGCGTCCGACGATTTAAATCCAGCATTGACAATCTGTCAAGAGTCCCACCCTGAATCAGGCGCAACTCTCATCGCGAATTAAGCCAGACGACCCTGGAATCAGTAAATTTCGGTGTTCAGCATAACATCCACCCTTACGATCCAATGGTAGGCCTCATGATGAGGCCTACCTCTCAATGAGGTTATTGAAATTAACGTGAGGCATGCGGATGGAGGGGATTCGATCTCCCCGAACTACCCCCAGGGGGTGAAGCAATAATAGCAGTTGCCATAACGCCGGGCCCGGCGCATGGCCAGACCGGTATTCCGCAACAAGGACTCGGCGTCCTCCCCCTGATCGGGAAATATCCCGATGCCGATGCTCACGGTGACCATGATTGCCTGATCGTTGAGCAGGAAGGGCTTCTGAAAGACCGACTGGACTTTTTTCGCGAGCTGGGTCGCCTCTTCATTGCTCTCGAGGCTCTCGAAGAGCAGGGTAAATTCATCGGATCCGGTACGTGCGATCGTATCGGCCTTTCGGAAGCAGTTCCGCAGGCGGTCAGCGACATTCTGCAGCAGGAACGATCCTTCCACGTGGCCCAAATGGTCATTGACCGAGCGAAAATGATCGAGATCGAGCAGGAGCACGGCCACTTTCCACTTTGCATTCTTTTTTATTTGATCCCGCCTGGCGCGCTCGAGGCTGTGTACAAGCCGGTCCTGGAATAAGGGCCGGTTCGGCAGCCTCGTCAGGGGATCATGACTCGCGGCGAAATATCGTTCGCTTTCGGATCTCCTCCGTCCGATGGCGGATCGAATGGCGCGCAGCAGGAGGGCCCCGGTCAGCTCTTCCTTGACCAGGTAGTCCTGCGCCCCGCTTTGGACTGCTTGCGAGGCAAGTGCCTCCTCGGCGAGTTTGGTCAAGATGATAATGGGAAGGTCGGGGGCTGCCGTCAAGACATGTTTAAAAGTGTGCAAACCACTGCTGTCAGGCAGGAAGAGATCCAGTAAGACAGCTGCAAACCTTTCCTCATGAAGATGCATCAAGGCCTCATGAATCCGGCTAGCTTGCTGTATCTCGTAAGTGCCTTTAGGCTCGCCCGCCAGCATCTCCCCCATCAGGCGGATTTCGTCCGGTTCATCCTCCACCAGTAAAATTTGGTTGGTATCCGGCCCTATCCCAGCATTGAAATCGACAGCAGTCAAAATCGTCATGGCGCACCTTCTTTACCGCTAAGGCCGGGAACATCCCTCCTGATGTACCGGGATGGATCAGGCTTGCCGCGCGCTGCCTTAGGAATTCAAATTTCCGTGAAATCAGCAGCTCAAACCCGATAAATTCAGTCCAAATATAACTCATAGTATAGACCTAATGGGCGTGAAATTCAATGGGTTATAAAGATTCTCTAATCATGAATCGAGGTGGAATTGATCCTCTGAAATCCATTTGAGGTTGGAAACCAGGAACAAATGCCCGAATCGCCGGGTTTTACGGTCCGATAGTGCCCGGCGATAGCACCAGGATGAATCCTTTGCAGATGCGCACACCCCTATCAATCACGTCCTGTCCGCGTTTCCCAGCTTGAATATCGGATTGATGAACCGCACTTCGTAGGCCCTACCAAATAAAATCCGCGGCAAGACTGGTGACGAACCTCTGATCTTTCCATGATCAGCCGATAAAGTTCGCCTCGGATAGGGTGCCTGCTTGTCATACATTTATAATTTTGCCAGGAGAGATAACAGTTAAAATAAATCCAGCCGTTTTTTGTTGACCCCGAATCAGTCGGTAACGGAACCGAAAGGCCTCTTGTATCTGGTTTGAGCGTGTTGAGAAATGGCGCTTTAACACCCGGTTTATGATGACCGATCTTTTAAGGGCACCTCAGCGGTTAGATGATGATGATCTCGGGGTGTCCGGGTCCGCAGTTGATTTTTCGAGGGCACCGGCGCTGGCGGGGCTTCCGACCGAAAAGAGGACGGTTACCGGATCCGGGCGAGCCCGGCAGCGGCTGATGGCGAACTGTGGCTATTGCGGATCAAGCCCCCACATGCAATAATATCCATGGAGCAGGGAAAAGGACCCCAACGCCTGCTTTGCAATTAAGTATTAATTCTCATTTGGAGATCTTTGTTATTGGGAGGCGTGGATCCGGTCTACCGGATGGGCCTCGACCTGCAGGGGTCAGGCCAGGTGAGCTACGGAGGCCATTACGATACTTTTGCCTTAATTAAGGCTGGTTTTGAGAATCACTCATGTCCCTATCTTCCTTCCTTTCTCGTTCCTGGCGCGGATGGGTGGTCCTGGTGCTGGTTCTGGTCCAGGCTGCCTGGCAGCCTGTCCTGGCAGCAGTTGCCGCCCCCTCACCTTCTCCCGCAGCCCAGCCTGCGTCACAGCCTAATTTTGCGCCACCTCAGGCGAACACCGGCCTGAGCGTTCCTTCCAGCCCTTTACTTGGGCAGGATGTCTCTTTCACAGTCACCTTTAATAATGGCGGGCCGAACACTGGCTACGGACCGGTCATCGACCTGATCATTCCCGCCAGCGCTGGCCTGGGGACCTCCGCTTCCAACATCCACGTCTCTTATGCAGGTTCGGCTTTTACCCTGAACCAGGATTACTTTGTAACGACCTTCGCTGGTGGATTGACCACCGAACCGTTGATCCGCGACGGTACCGGTGCCCTGGTCACCGTGAGTACGAGCGCGGCCGTGTTCGGCGGTGTGGTAAAGAACGGCGATAAACTGGTCACGATCAAGCTCCCGTTTGGCAGTTTTGGCCCGACCCAGCCGCCCATTGTGATCGACGTAACGGTGAATATGGCGGCACCTGCGGCCGTAGGCAAGACCATGTATATCTGGGCGCGAGGAGGATTCCAGTACGGTGCCGATCCGCTCGATAACTGGTGCTGTGGCGATACCCCTTCCGCCACCCTCTCAACGTGGGTAAGCCAGCCGGTCACGCCGGTTCTCTGGACCATCTCAAAGACCTACTCCGGCCCGGAAAATGAAGCTGCGACAGGTCCGAACTTCCGGACTTACTACCCGTTACAATACAGCATCGCCGTAGATATTGCTCCCTCCCAGACGATCACCAATCTGGTGGTCACGGATTTCCTGCCACCGGAGATCCAGCCGTTCAGCTGGGTGGATCCGGTGAATGGAACAGGTTGTACACCCAGTTCATTCAATATTCCGCTTGACCAGGGTACAAGCATCCAGTGTACATTTGGTTCGGTCACCGGACCGCCGAGCGGGGATGCCAAAGTCATTACATTTGATTTCTATATTCCACTGACCGAACCCGGCGGATCTTCGAATATCCTGAATCCGCAAACAGGCGCTTCGGTCAATTCGTGCAATAACGCTTCGGTCGGCGGGGATTGGAACGGCGTATCCCAACCCACGCTTTCGACCGGCACCGCGCCGGGTTCCTGCGGCCACACCCTGACCGACAAATCCCTGGCCCTGCAAAAAACCGCAGCGGTGGTCTCCAGTGGCACCCTGAAACCGGGAGCGATTATCCTGAATACGCTCACCTTTCAGGTTTCGGATTATTTCGCCTTCGACAACCTGACCCTGCTCGACATTGTCTCGGATGGCCAGCATTTTATTAATGATTCCGCGCACCTGCCGACCCTGGTGATCAACGGCCATGGCTACACCCTCGGTGCCCCAACGCCGGTCATTTTTGATCCAACCAATTACAGCGTTGATTGCTATTATAGCGGTCCAGGGTCGGAATGCACCACGAGCCATCCATCCAATTCGGGAAACCTCGATCAATTTGGCACAACCCAGCTGACTTTCGATATCACGGATGAAATCAAGACCGCCACCCTCGGCGCCCAGGATGGCAAGCTCTTTGGCGGCTGCGTCGACCCCGCGAATGGAAGTGTTGATTGTACTCTCCCCAATAACACCGGAGCGACTACCGGCATCATCGTTTTCTATACCCAGGCGTTGCACAATTTCACCGACAATTATCCTTCCGGAGATACCAGCCTCGACCAGGGCGATCTATTGAGTAATGTTGGCAAAGATATCCAGGGGGATGTCTTGAACTGGAATGGCAGCAGTTGGGTTCCGACCGGTTCTCAGGTGCAGGATGACTCGGGGGTTACTTTAACGGTTCCGCTGGGTACCCTGACCAAATCAGTCTACGCTGTGAACGGCAAAACGGTATCGGGTCCCGTGACAATCCAGCCGGGTGACCAGGTCACCTATGAGATCAGATATGATCTACCGGTGAGCAACGAGGAAAACCTGCGTTTCACGGATTACCTGCCATTGCCCATCCTGGATGTGACCAACCCCGCCGCGGATGGCACCATCACCTCCTGGACGATAT
>Ga0187849_1003171_pt1 | contig 14774 bp, 10 predicted proteins | sample June2016WEW_4_10_2_FD_132412 | JGI IMG/M metagenome (GOLD analysis project Ga0187849, IMG submission 132412) | Peatland microbial communities from SPRUCE experiment site at the Marcell Experimental Forest, Minnesota, USA - June2016WEW_4_100 | ecosystem: Environmental > Terrestrial > Soil >... | reverse complement strand
CTTCTGGCTCGACGGATTATTCACCTATACTGCAAGCACAAAAGACAAGAGATATGTGACGGGTCTAGCTTCCACCATGAGAGGATCAAAGCAATACCCTCAAATTCATGCCGCGATCTTTTCAAGAGAAAATATTTTACCTAATGGGGTACAAGACTTCGATCGCCTAGCAGATGAGATAGACATTCCCATACTTGTCCTTAGACGCTTCAGAAATCGAAGCTCGACCTCAATCTGGAGCCCTAACAAAGATCCTGCGACGGTCAATGAGCTATTCTCTATAAGCTGCGCAGAAGAGATGTCTATTCCTGAAGCAGCAAGGGTAGCTGATCTCATCGCAAATCAGTTATGAGAGCAGAATCAAGTAACGCTTAAATCAAACCTATCGGGGTTGGGCTAGCCGGTCGTTATTAGAAGTGCAATTTTGTCCGAAGTGTGGCTTGGCACTTTTGCCAACAAAAAAGTCCAAGTCGGTCGTGCTGAGCTGCCCAAAATGTGGCTATGAGACTAAACGGTCAGACAGGACTGTGCAGAAGCTAGAACAACAAAGAGAGAACGTAGTGGTCATAGGCAAGGAAGAACAGAAGATTAGAACGCTTCCAAAGACGAAAGTTGATTGCCCAAAATGTGGAAATCAAGAAGCTTTCTACTGGCTTGTGCAAACGCGAGGAGCAGACGAATCTTCTACACAATTCTTCAGGTGCACAAGCTGCGGCACTACTTGGAGAGAGAACTCTTAGTGCACCGCTCAATTAAAGTACGTATAGCACAATCACTCTAACTATCAGTTTCCGGTGAGACAAGTGTTTAAAGCCACAATTGGCGACGCCAAACTATGGAGGAACATGCTTGCTGCAATTTCCACTCTTATTGAGGAAGCGGACTTTAACGCGGCTCCAGAGGGAATTAAACTTAGAGCGATGGATCCTTCACACGTAGCAATGGTTGACTTTGAATGGAATAAGTCAGCATTTCAAGAGTATGATTGCCTTCAACCAACGAAGATTCGCTTGAATATTAGTGATATTGTTAAGAAACTACGCGGAGCAGGTTCGGAACCATTAGAAATGTCATATGATGAAAGCACGCGCAAACTAGGAATGATAATTAAAGGAAAGTGGAAAACCACATTCACTCTTCCAACCCTCGATCCTGGAGACGAAGAAGTCCCCACTCCCAAGATAGCGTTCAACACAAAGATCAAGATGGTTAGCTCGAGTTTTAAGGACATCATCGATCAAATTCAAACGGTCAGCGACAATGTGAGACTCGAAACAACTCAAGAAAAATTCATTGCAGAGGCAACCACTGAACTAAGCGGCGCAAAGATTGAATTGGAAAAAGGAACGGATGTGCTTCTTGAGTTAGAGGTCAAAGAACCAAGTAAGGCCACTTATAATCTGAATTACTTGGCCGAGATCTCAAAGGCAGGTTCGATGGCCTCTGAACTCGTGACTCTCGAATTCTCGAGTAATATGCCAGTCAAATTAGAATATGATATGCCGCAGCAAGGTAAGCTGCTTTACTACTTAGCTCCAAGAATAGAAGCTGAGTAGGTGCTACGACAACGTGGCAAGTGATTCGCTGGCTTGCAGACTCTTCTGACAAAACTCGATTATGCCAAGTACCCGTTCACTTCTGAGGCGTCTGAATATATTCGATCACGTAATATTGATCCTATCGAACTCACTTCGCCTGAACTGTTGCCAATTCTTGAACGCGCAAAGCATCGCATTGAGGACGCCATATTCTATGGAAAAATCTCTGAAAATCTAGAACAAGAAGATATAGAAATACTTGCGTACCCGACAGCGTTAATGATTGTTAGTGCCATAGGAGATGATAGAACACGTCGACGTTACGCATTGGCTGAAGCGAAACGAGCGTACCAGCTTGTTCGCTACGAACCTCCAGAAAAATTGCTTCAAATCGCGGTGGGAACATTCGAATGGAACGCACAATTGGTAAAAACAGATCTAGATGACACTCATTTTGAGTTCTCTCTCCATTTCACAGATTACATCCGCAACTCGAATAGAATGCGTGAAATCAAATGGAAATTAGTCAACAGACCACTTGTGCAAGGTTATGTACTGATTCCTCGCGACGATTTCGCAAGACTGCTTGAAGAAGAAGTCCAAGCTAGAGTTCTGCAAAAAACCTCGGACGTGCATATTACTCTCCCTCGTGACATTGAAAATCAAATAGCCCCACTACGTTCAAGGCTTGTTGCGAGATCTCAATCATTAGCTACAGAAGACATGCCTCGAGCTGTTGTCACTGAAGCAATTCCACCCTGCATAAAGAATCTCCTCAGCTTACTCCAAACATCTAAACATATTTCCCACATGGGTAGATTTGCCATGGCAGCATTCTTACTTGATATCGGTATCGGCGAAGACGACCTACTTGGAATGTTCAAAGCATTTACTGATTTCGACGAACGCCTCGCCCGGTACCAAGTGGAACATATCGCGGGCAAACGCGGTTCAAGGCGGAAATATACGCCGCCCAACTGCGCAACTATGCAAACTCATGGGCTGTGTGTTAATCCAGATAGTCTTTGTGCAACTATTAGACATCCGTTATCATATTACCGTAGAAAAGCGCGGAGTTTGTATAGTAAGAAAGTTAACAAAAAGTAAGCCGGCATCCTGAGTGTTAAGGTCAGACAAATTTCTACTAACGTTTCTGACATTTCTAATGGTCTTTCAATGCATGCCAGTATACGCGGTCCACGACTCAGGCAGTGTAGAACGAGTCTTGCTGATAAACAGCCATGATTTTACACTCGATGAAATAACCCTACTGCGTCTTTTTGGAGACTTATCGACGGTAGTTGGCCCAATAGCAGTTTTTCAAACAACGACCACAACTTTGGTGAATGAAGTGCAGACGCTACCTTTCATTTCGAGAACCATGCATCCTCGTCATCTAAATGTGCAACTTGATAGAAGCGTGCCAGATGTGGGAGCTCCATTAGTATGGCAGAAAGTCAAAGATGCAGATGGCAAAAACGTAACCGGCAATGGTGTGATTGTCGGTTTTGTGGACACTGGCATAGACACAACACATCCTGATTTTAGGCTTCCGAATGGAACAACAAAGATACTCTACGTATGGGATCAAACCAATCAGGGACGCCCTCCATCTGGATTTAAGTACGGATTCGAATGTTCCTCGATTGATATACAGAGCGAGACATGCCCTGAAGTCGATACTTTTGGGCATGGAACACACACAGCGGGCATAGCTGCAAGTTCCGGACAGGCAAATGGCAATTATACAGGGGTTGCTCCTGAAGCGAGCATCATTTTTGTGAAGAGTGGTTATCAGGTCTGCAATGGTAGCAGCTGGACCTTTGATGACGCAAGTATTCTTGACGGAATTAGGTACATCATTGAGAAATCCCGTGAGCTTGGAAGAAGAGCGGTGATCAATCTTAGTCTAGGCGGCAACATAGGAGGTCACGATGGCACCGACCCACTTGAGCTAGCTCTTGACACATTCGTTAGAGATGGAACGCCCATCGTCGTAGCTGCCGGTAATGAAGCTGCGTCCAATATGCATGTTCGAGGACAGCTGAAAAACAATAACACGGTAACGATCAAGTTAGAAGTGAAACCAAATACGACTGACATTCAAATTGATTCATGGTTTTCAACACGAGACGACATTAAGGCAGAACTCATTTCACCTGGAGGCCAAATCTTCACAAGCGGGGAAACTAATCCTTTGACTTTCGGCAACATCTCAGCCACCAAGACTTTCACAAGTCATGGCCAGGAAGCATATTTCGAGATAAGTTCCTCACGCGATATTCCTGAGATTGGTTGGAGTGTCAGACTTGCGGCTCAACAACAGGTTCGGACAAATGGAACATGGGACTCATGGATTGATGCAGAGTCTTGTTCGTTCCCGTCGGCATTCTTTCTCAGCGGCAACGGGTATGAGATTGACCGTAACGATACAATTGGCATTCCAGGGACAGCGCACAATGTTGTGACGGTTGGAGCCTACATAACAAAGACGACAAGATCTGGGCAAAATGTTAACGACCATTCAACAGACTTTCGAACTGGAGAAATAGCTTCCTTCAGTTCAATAGGTCCAACTCGCGATGGACGCATCAAACCAGACATTGTTGCTCCTGGAATGTTCATAACATCAGCAAGATCTCGGCTCGTGCCACTAGAACGCAATGATCCGGATCAATTTCATAGAGTATTGGCTGGTACGAGCATGGCTGCACCACATGTAGCGGGTATAATCGCACTAATGCTGCAATATTCGCCATCACTTTCAGCGATGCAGATTGTAGCTAGTCTAAGGGAAAATGCTCGCGAAGATTCGTTTACGGGTCTGCTTCCGTCAGGAGGATCTGAAATATGGGGGTCGGGCAAGGCGGACGCTAGAACAACTACTGGATTTTACCGATTCACTATCACTAGCTCGGGCTTACCAAGCTCCGTTGTCTTTCAAGTAAATATCGATAACATCGCGGCTCATCTCGTTGGAGGATCATGGTTTGACAAGTACTTCCTGAAAGGATCCATACACCATATTTTAATTAACAGAGAGGTAATCACTGAATCCGATGTTCGATATTCTACACCCGGAACCGACTTTACCGTATCCAGAAGTTCCACTGAGGTTCTTTCCTTCAGAGAGCAATACTACGTTAATGTTATCTCGAGTTTCGGAACTGCAAAGGGTTCCGGTTGGTATGATGCGAACACAACAACACTAGTTGAAGGACCACCACATCTCAATGCGAATAGATACGTTAACCTGCTTGGAGTGCGATTTACTCAGATTGGATGGTTAACTCAAGAAGGAAGAATTATGCCCAACGGAGAAATGAAGGTTGATCATCCTATGACCTTAACGGCATTATACATCTTGACATACCAACCATGGGTTATTGGAGTTCTATTACCGGTTGGTTCATTGTTATTAATTATTGTAAGATCACGTAAAAGTCGTAACTCAGAATCGAAGAAGCTTGATAATCTCAGTAATTCAGTTGAACGAAAGGCGGTCTAGACATTGCCAATCACTGAAAGCATACAGCGTCTCGATTTTCTAAAGCAGTGTTTCTTTGCATACTATAGTGAACATTTACCAACCTTGCAGCCACCTCCCTCTATGAAGCAGCGTGAATTCGGATTCCTAATGTTCCGCGACAAAATTATGATACGCCACAAGTCCTTTAACGACTTCGATCCCTTCAAGGACACACTCTTGTCATTAATCCCCTCTGACGTTTACTACTCCACCGCATATTATGAGAAACCCGACGCAGACATGTCTCACAAAGGTTGGCTAGGGTCTGACATCGTGTTCGATGTCGACGCAGATCATATAGACACTCCATGTAAAGGTAGCCATGACATGTGGAGTTGCCCAAACTGCAAAGAGACCAGAAGAGGGAAAAAACCTCCGAAATGTCCAAGCTGCAATCATGAGAAACTAGAAGATAGAGCATGGCTATGCGATCGATGCCTCTTCGCAGCGAAGGAAGAGATGATTAAGCTTAGAGACATCATGGTTGAAGATTTTGGAATAAGTCCCAAAGAAGTGCACCTATTCTTTTCCGGACATCGTGGATATCACATGCACTTGATGTCTGATAAGCTAATGAAGTTGGACGACTCTCAAAGAAAGGAGATTGTTGACTACGTGCTCGCTCTCGGACTTGATCCTGACGATCAAGGGTTGTATCTCGATGAAACAGACAGATCTTCGGATATTTCCTCTCCAGCTAAGTCCAAGATGATTGTGGGACCGCAAGCAACTGACCCTGGATGGCGAGGACGCCTCGCGAAGGGGGTTATACAGATAATAACTAGATTTGACCAAGGGCAATTATTAGACTTAGGTTTCTCAAAAGGAGCCGTTACTCAAATAATCAATGAACGGGAAACAATCGAGGCAGAATGGTTGAAAAGAATACCTTGGAGTTATTTCCAGGATCGATGGAGAGTGACAGAGAAGATTTGGAAGAGTGTAATGGAGAAGTCACTGGACTTGGTCAGAATGAGAACAAATATAGATACCGTTGTTACGACCGACATACACCGACTTATTCGAATGCCCGGTACTCTAAACGGGAAGACTGGACTGAGAGCCACTATGCTCGGACTGAACCAGCTCGAGATGTTTGACCCATTCGATGAACCTGCGGTTTTTCAAGGAAATCAAAAAGTGTACGTTAAAGAGTCGCCCGAGATCAGAATTCATGATAAGAGATATGGTCCATTTGTGAATGAACAAGTGGAATTGCCTTTAGCGGCAGCGGTATTGCTAATCGCTAAAGGCATAGCAATTCCGGTGTCATAGTATGTACAGTGAACTCTACAAAGCATGGAAGTCAGAAAAAACCAATATCGTGCCTCAACCTCTCCCTTCAGACTTCTATCAGCGTGCGACAGCATTCGTGAAAAATCTCGAAGACGAATTGTCATCAGCAGACACAAATACACTACAAAGTCGACTCTTGGCAAGAGAGATGAGTATATCCAAACGCCTTCTTAACGACCTTAAACAGGCAAGATTACACAAAATAATATCAGGAGTCCAAAGTCACATCCCGATTCAAACCGGTAATCTAATAGGAGAAGAGATCGCACTCAACGCTAACATCAGCCAATCATTATCCTCCCTTAGTCAAGAACACCAGCAATTAGCGCAAGATAACTCAGCTAATCCGTTGACTACTGTTCGGTTCCTTCAAGATATACCTGAAATTGTCGGAGTCGATCTCAAGATCTATGGACCATTCAACAAGGAAGATGTTGCATCTTTACCCCTCGCCAACGCGCAGGCGCTAGAAAAACAAGGAGCAGTAAAAGCAGTAGAAGTAAAGAACGTTTCATGAAAGCTGAATTCGTCAGAAATAAATACCACACACATCGCTAGGTAACGAAGCTAAGCTGATCAGTATGAAGTGCCCTAAACAAATGCGCACCTATTGCCCAAAGTGCAACTCACATACTGATCATCAGATCTCGATTTATAAGAAGGGAAAAGACCGCGCAATGGCGGTTGGCAACAGACGTCATGAACGTGATGAGCATGGTTACGGTGGCCAAAAATTTCCAAAACTTAAGCGAACCGCGAAGACAACAAAAAAGCAACTCCTGAGACTCTCATGCAAGACCTGTGACACTACAGTGTACCGACTTGGCATACGACTGAGGAAACTCGACTTCATCTGACTTGCCCATTCTCTTTTCCGAAACGCCATAACACTTATGTTATCATGCGACAATCCGTCACCTCCGACAGAGTGTGAATGAATTGGTTCAGCGTGAATTGATACCCAAACCCCAATCGAATTTTATCCGCGTGAAATGCTCAAAGTGTGGAAACGAACAGGTCATCTTCGACCGGCCATCCGTTGCCCCACGTTGCTCAGTCTGTGACGAGCTGTTGGCTGAAACCACAGGCGGAAAAGCAAAACTGAAGGCGGAAGTGCTTCAGTCTCTAGGTTAGGAACTATAAGTTATGTCTTCCTCAACAAACTATCCAGAAGTCGGCGACTTAGTGGTCGCGACAGTCACTCGCGTTGTAGATTATGGCGCCTATGTGAAACTTGATGAATATAACGGAGTCGAGGGACTGATTCACATTTCTGAAGTTGCCAGCACATACGTGAAAAATATTAGGGTTCACGTACGAGAAGGGCTCAAACTAGTACTGAAGGTGCTGCGGGTCTCATCCCAGAGAGCTCAAGTCGACCTCTCGCTACGCAGGGTAACAGGCAGAGAAAAATCGGAAAAAATGTTGGAATGGAAGAAAGTCAAGAAGGCCGACTCGATAGTCAAGGGAGCCGCAGAGAAACTTAAGGCTACTGACGAAGATACTGCAAAAATCCGAGACCTTATCTACGAAAAATTTGACAACCCATTCGATGCTTTCGAAGAGACCATAGATGAAGGCGAAGAGACATTCACAACCATCGGAATTGGCGAGGAATGGGCAAAAGCACTAACTGAAGTGTCACGCAGTAAGATTAGACTGGAAAGGGCGAAAGTGACTGGTACGGTTGAGCTTACATGCACTAAGACAGCTGGCGTGGAAGCGATACGTCAAGCACTACGCACAGCGAAGAAGGCTAAGAAGACTAGAGGGACAACTGTCAAGGTATATACAGTTGGATCACCCCGCTACAGACTAGAAGTCCGCAGCAAGGAAATCACCGACGCTCAAGCAACATTAAACCAGGCAATCACCGATGTATTATCATCGATCAAGAGCCTCGACGGTGAAGGGCGTAGAGTGAGTTGAAGTGGCTACTTAGAAAATGCCCTTCATGCAACACCTACACTTTGAAAGAAAAATGTTCAAAATGCGGAAATGAAACTATAAGCCCACATCCACCTAGGTTTTCTCCACATGACAAATACGCAAAGTTGAGACAACGCGAAAAAATTATGGAAACATGACCTGCACATTGGTTAGGTCTTATTATTCATTACCAAGACCGCCTCTGCAGGTCCGTAGCTGCCGCTGCCAGTATAGCTGGCGATTAGTGTGAATCTCCCGGATACTGGAACTGTCCAGACATAGCTAACCGTGGGAGAAGACATTGCAAAGATGCCAATTGGACGATAGGTCTGGTTATTTGTTGAGTAAGCAAGGGTCACGTTTGCATCCTTCACGAATGGAGTCATTGTCCATTGCAGCGTAACTGTTTGCCCAGCCGCAACGCTCGTTTGGGAGGCAGAGAGAGTTATAGCAACTCGATTGAACTTTACTTCGAGCCGTTGGGGCTGAGTAGTTTCATCAAAGTATACTCCCTGCGTGGCTGGAACAAAGTGAGCCCGAATCGTGTAATTACCAGGAATTGTAGGAGACCACGTGCCGCTAAACGATCCATCACTTAACAGACCTGTAGTTTGGAGTGTCGTCCATTGGGACTGCGGATCGAGAAACTCAAGGGCGATCCTTCCGGTCGTTATCGGGTTGCCGTCCGAGTCAGTTAGATTACCGGAGAAGCGCACATTCTGGCCGATGGTCGTAGCCTTAATCTGTGCCAACTTCATCGTCCCATGCAACGGAAAGCTTGCTTTAAACAGTAGCACGAAATTGTTTGATGAATGAAATACCTCTGTGAAGTAAGTATCGAACGGAGAAGATGGAGCACCAGCTTGTAGGGTGCCCTTGCTCATCATCCACCCGAGCATCGTCGCACCATTAGGAATATTATTTTCCGTAATGGTTTCGTTAGATATCTGCTTACCAGTCGTGGTATCTTGGATCACCCTGATGTATGTCTGAGCGTTTTGGGATTGGGTAGCCTGCGGATTGGTCTTAACTAAGAAGAGTACATTATAGTTATGGCCTTCATAGTTCCATACTGTACCATTACCAATCCGAGCCATCCAGTACCATTTCCCGTCCTCGCCGAATCCTTGGTAGCTACCTTGCCCACTTTGGCTGGAACCGCCTGGAGTTATGAATATTGCAACATAGGAGACATTGTATCGTTTGAGGTTAGGCACAGCAAATGTTGAATTATCAAGGAAGGTTTGCGCTATGACACTTATCTGGGTCGAATTCTGTGTGCCGTTGTCTGCTAGAGTACGGCGGTCTCCAAGGGCAGTTATCCAGTACCCGTAGTCCCACCAAGCGAAGACGACTGATCCCTGTGGAGTATTTGCCCTCATCCACGATAGCGCCTGTAACCAATCAGCATATTTGAATTCGTTACCGCCAGCGGGCGCTGTAGGAATACTTGATGTGACAATAGTTGCAGGCTGATAGGATGCTTGGACAGCCCGCCAAAATGATGGAACTATCAGTATGAGCAATATCAGGAATATAGCGACCCCAAATTCCCTCCCAATTCTAGCAATTACGCGCGTCTTCCTCTTCGGATATATTACGGCCTCTCTTATGATGTCAATCGCAGGTTTGCCGAGTTCCGCTGTTCCAATTCCAGCGAAAATGCAGAAGACGGGGGCCAGGAGTAGAGTTAAACGGACAAATGACGCGGCAAAATATACTGAAGTAACTCCCCAGAGAAATAGGAAAATATCATCATCTCTGGCTCTTTGGAGGATAAAGACGAAACCGAACATTCCGAGCAGCAAGATCGCGCCAAATTCGTAGAAGAACGACGACCACGTCGCAGGTTGATGCTCGGCAACGCTGGCAATTATTGGTACATCTCCTCGAACAAACGGATTGATGACGGCATAGAATTTCCCGTATGGGTTCGAGATTATGTTGAACTGGAGCAGAACAAGAATGGTCACGACTGATGCTAGAACTAGTCCGGATAGAAGATAAACTTGAGCTCTTCTGTTCGAGATGTAACTTGATACTTCTCGTCCAAGAAGAATAATTTCTCCTACGGGCACAGCAAGCCATGTTGTGTCAGACAGACTGGAAAATCCAAGCTTTGGCACTAGGAAAGGTGTGAAGAGCAGGAAGATCCCCATAACTATTGAATAGGTGATGAATAATTTTCTGGAAGATCGACCCATGATAGCGAGAACAACCACGTACAGTACTAACAAATCCAATGAAAAGTATGCAGCTGCCCACGAAGCCGAGAGATAGAATAATGAAAAACCGGCCAAAGCAGAGTAGGCAAGCGTTTTCCGAGTCGATGATGTAGGATTCATTGCCCGCCTGAAGAATATGAAGATCAGAAGCATGAGCAAAATGCCTAACGGTTCATGCCTTAGAAATCCAAGTTGAGTTCTTCCGATGCTGCTTGGATTCAACGCCATGAATAGGGCAGCAAACAACCCAACTCCTCTGCCCCAGATATCCTTACCTAGAGTGTAGGCAACAAGGGCAGTGAGAGTTCCAGCAACCACAGGAAATACTACGGCCACGTCAAAGGCGTTCACAGCAAATCCGATTGCGCGGAGAAATATCGTGATAGCGGCCACTACAAACGCTTCGCCATAAAGGTTCCATGTCGGCATGTCTGCACCATAAGGATACCAGCTCATTGTGTCATGCCATTTGAACCAAGCGAGAAAACCGTGGTCGACCACAAATTGGGACATACGCCACTGAAGATATGGGTCGAATTCGTTAAGGTAGAATCCCCACCGGATAGGCATCATTCTAACTATAACGGCTATGACTACGATTAATGACAGGGACAAGAGTTCGAGGACTGTCCCACGCGATACCGTGGAAGCAGACTTACGCATCCCCTGAACTCGGTCGGCTAGAACTTCGCGATTCACATATTTTCCCAAGAATCCTCCTATTCGCCGGAGAGCCCGTTTTGTAGCCGACACTTAGTATGCACCCGAAGATTTTGAGATTACAAATTAGGCCTGCTATAAAAGGTTATGAAGCAAACCTTCAGTCTCTTGAACTAGTGGATTTCAAAAATTTCTCCTTGTCATCTGGTGATGCGGTTTGGTTATTTCATGTTCTAGATGTAGGCGCATGAATAGTACAGACGCACGTTACTGCACAGGTTGCGGCTTCATACTTCAACCAATTTATTGTTCTTCATGTGGATCCGTAAATCCAATAGGCTTGCCTGGCTGTTTGGAATGCGGCAACCGGTTGCCGGAGAATACTTCGATACGATGGGGGCCCTTGGTCCGAGTAGTTAGACCAACCTCAGCCATGGCTGAAGATAAGCTGGTGGATAAATCGAATCAAGTCTCGATAATTACGCGTTTGCGTTCTAGACTTAAGCGGTCACGTTAGTGCCTATTCGGTTAGTTCTTCCTAGCGTAGCCGAATTTGCTTGAATCATAGAACGGTGGTTTAGTGAGTGTTGCTCTCTCCGAACGATCCCTTATCCTGACATCGAAGGAGGAAACCCCATCATGCGTCTCGTTCACATCTACGTAACCCATCGCAATTCCCTTGTCAAGTATAGGGGATAGCGATCCACTAGTAACTTCTCCCACTTTGCGTCCGAGTCGAAGGATTTCGAAACCGTGTCTGGGGATGACTCTGTTAACCATAACCAAACCTGTTCTGACTCGCTTCGGTCCGCTTCGCTTAATATCCTGTAGTTGTTGTCTTCCGATGAAGTCTTTCTGCAATTTGACTACAAATCCTAACCTGGCCTCGTAGGGATTGGTTGTCTCATCCATGTCTGCACCGTACAGACAGAGCCCGGCCTCTAGTCGCAAGAGGTCTCTGGCTCCAAGACCACATGGTTCTATTCCTTCTGGTCTACCTGCCTCTAGCAGTTGTCTCCACACAGTTTCTGCTCGAGTTGGATTTGCTAAAGGGGAGTCCCAAACAAAAATTTCGAATCCATCCTCTCCAGTATATCCCGTTCTTGAGATCAGTGATTTCATGCCCGCAACTTTATTCCATTTGCAACCGAATCGAGGAATCGACTTGACATCCTGGCTACTGATTCTTTCTAGAACCTTCGCCGATTCGGGACCTTGAAGAGCAAACATTGCAACCCGATCTGAGACATCCTCGAGCTCGACATCTTCGCCTTTGGCATATTTGAGAAACCAATCAAAGTCTGTTGATCTGTTTCCAGCATTATAGACTACGAGATATTCTTGATCAAGCAGACGAAAGACTAGCAAATCATCTTTGATACCGCCATGCTCATTGCATATCAGGGAATAATGTCCTTGCTCTATGTCGAGAGATGTAACATCGTTAGTCGTAAGCTCTTCCAAAATTTTAAGGGAGTCTTTGCCACGAATTAACGCCCGCCCCATATGGCTAACATCGAAGATGCCTACAGAATTTCGAACCGCTCGAGTTTCAGCAAGAATACCTTTGAACCAAAGCGGTAGGTTGAAACCGGCAAATTCGGTAACATGACCATACTTTTGATGAAATTCCTGCAATTGCACTGTTTCGGGCAAACCCGGTTTCTTCCTTTACAGTATGGAGGCCGATCTACTTCACGGGCTCCTCGTTAGGGACTATCTTTAGTTTCTCAGTTTCAAACTCAAGCTTTTTTTTGCACTGAGGGCATAGACCGTTATGGCGTTGAATAATCTCGATCGGAGTCTCTAACTCAAGTCCATGATAAAGAATTGACCCACAATCGCCACAGACGATCTTTTGAGGCAAGACTTAACCTCGCTATACAGCCAGCGTATGGCAACATATTTTAGCCTCGTGGTCGTTCCTTTGCCAAGGGATTTGGAAAATGTTCGATGGGTTAAAGATTAGACTAAGGAAATTGCCGTGGAGACTACAACGCCGACTTGAAAATGTTGGATATTCCTTCAAAATATTTAGATCGCCTGCGACTGCTCGTAGGGTGAAACCATCGACCACACTGTCAATTGTAATTGTGTTGGCTTTTGTCATATTTGTAATGGCGGGGGGGGTCTATGATATTCTTGAACACCCTATTTCACTGCTGCCTACTGCAACTGGTTATTCCGTGCTCATAAGAGGGACATTGGGACAACAAACTCTTAACGAGAGCTTGATTGCAGGTTTCCTTTACATGTTGGGCCTAGGAGGTCTGTACATGCTATTGCGAAGTACGAGATTTGCCTACAGGCCTAGGAATGCATATCTCCTGTTGATAATTGGTACACTCACAATTCTTATCGTCGCGTACTATTCTAATGCTCTCATAGTATCAAAGGTTAGCAGCAGCTAATTTCACGCTACCAGTAGGTCGATTTGAGTCCTAACTTATACGCACAGAAATTCGTGAATAGATGAATCGGTGGCGTTACACAGAATAAGATCACCAGAGTGCCTAGAGTAGGCACGGAGATCCACGAAACTGCGATAGTTGCTCCCAAAACAAAATCTAATTGATCAACACCGGGTAAGGGTTTTCCTGGTTTAATTCTTAACCGACGCTTAATGAAGGCTCCAGCCAGATCTCCCAGAAGAGCACCGATCGATGCAAGAATCGCCATTCCGAATAGTGAAGTTTCTGAAAGCATGGATTCAATCAACCCAACTATAACGCCAACTGCAAGACCACTTAGAAATCCTCGTATTGTCTTATGATCACCTAGCACTGGTTCGCCATCTGGAAGGATTTTGCCTAGATCGATTGGCATTCCTCCCCCGAACAATACGGGTGCTCCGTTGGTACAATAAATCGGAGCGATAATGTATAGCGCTGAAATCCAGTCTTGCGTCGACGGCCACAATGATCTCGCCAAATGTAACTTGTCTATTACTTGTTAAAATGGTTAGGAGGAGATGTTTGAGAGTCCGCGTTCAGTAATTTCCACTAGGCAGCGCCCTTCAGTGTGAGTTCCTTTAAGTCGTTCTAAGATGAATTCCCTCACTCTTGGATTGGGGGAATTCTGTATTCTGATGATGGTCCCAGGGAAATGGAGGAGAGCACGACGAGCTACTGGCTCAATTTGATTTCCTGGCGACTTGATTCGAGCGCGGACTTGACTGGTAATGAGACAAGCAGTTTTTTTTGTCAGAGTTAGATTCGCAAGATAGGCAAGCTGCCTCGTTAGATCTCTATTCAGATTAAATATGCTATCAACTCTCTGAAATTCAATTCTGTAGAGTGTCGAGATAGAATCAATTATGACTAATCCTAGATTTGGTGTTACATAATTATCTAACGATTCTACGAGCGTACGCTGCTCTTCGAACGTACTTGGAAAAAACAGCATTACGTGTTCGGTAAGAGACTTGGCATCATTCCCACCAATTTGGTAGAATCTCTGTGGAGTAAATGAATTATCACAATCGATGAACAAGACCTTAAGTCCTTTCGCTGCCGCAAAGGCCGCTGCTTGAATTGCTGCAGTGGTTTTTCCTGTCGCTGCTTCTCCATAGAAGAGAGTAATCTCTCCTCTCTCTAT
>Ga0187849_1003170_pt1 | contig 14776 bp, 13 predicted proteins | sample June2016WEW_4_10_2_FD_132412 | JGI IMG/M metagenome (GOLD analysis project Ga0187849, IMG submission 132412) | Peatland microbial communities from SPRUCE experiment site at the Marcell Experimental Forest, Minnesota, USA - June2016WEW_4_100 | ecosystem: Environmental > Terrestrial > Soil >... | reverse complement strand
CGGCATCGGTGGTTGAACTGCGGGAGCGGGCTGCTGCGACATGCCTTTTAGATCTTCCTCAAGCTTTTTTACAGCGTCACCATCCCCTTGCGGCTGGGCAGTATTCGGGTCCATACTTAAGACTAGCATATGTCTGCCAAGGGGGTCAACAATATTGCAATTGAACTTTTCCTATATGTAGCCGCGCTCTTTGTTTTACTTCTCGCCTCTGCAAATATTGAAAGCTACCTGTCTCCGAAAAAAGTTTTGGGAGCCGAAACGCAAATTAATTCAAATGAGAGCTTCTGGAATGATTTCTTGAGTAAAAATCCCGATTATATTCCGGGATGGATAGAAATAGGAAGATACGACAAGGCTCGCGAAATTGACCCCAATTATATTACGCCTTAGGTTCTTCTTTTGGTACTGGGGCGGGTGCACCTTCGGTGGGAGCGGCTCCTTCAGCAGGAACTTCACCCTCAGTGGGAGCGGCTCCTTCAGCAGGAACTTCCCCTTCAGCCGGGGTAGGAGGAGCAACAACTTCTTCTTTTTGAGGAGGTTCAACCTTAACAACAATTTCATCGGGGCCGGTTTTAATATCAACTTTGGTCCTATCCACTTTCAAATCTTTGACCAAGACTGATTGGTCTACTTCAGCCAGTCCGCTAACGTCCAGCGTAAACTTTTCGGGAAGATCCATCGGAAGGGCTTCGACTTTAATTTCATTTATGTATTGGACAACAGTTCCGATCGCCTGCTTCTCGGCAGGGGCCTCACCGGATAGCTCAACTGGAACGTCGGCTTCAACCTTTTCTTTAAGGTCAACTTGGAGAAAATCGACATGAACAGGCGCATCGCTTACGGGATTTACCTGAAGATTATGAATAAGAACTGGCCGTATTTTATCGCCTTCCGTGAGCTCAACAATTCCTGTCTCGCCAGCTTCGCTGTAAACTTTTTCGAAATCTTTAAGAACGACCTGCACAGCCTCGGATTTAATCTTTTTGCCGGAAATATTTCCGGGCAGAATTCCCTCCTTACGGAGGTTTTTCACCTTTCGGCCTGAAATTTTTCTTACTTCCGCTTTTAGTGTTTGTTTTTGCATTTTTTTACCAGGAAAAGCTTGAAAACAAATCCTGGCTCAGGGTTGTATTATAACTGTAACTGCCGTCTCGGGTCAAGGTAAATCTGGGGTCGGAGTTTACAGCGGCTCCGACGGGCTTAATATCCAGCGTTATCGGATCGGGATCGGTCCCTGCCTGTTTTCTAAAATATAGCCCGTAAGAGGCCGTGGGCAAACCGGATGGGAGCTGGGTCCGCCAAGAAAAAACGATGCTCTTGGTTTCGCTGGCAAGAACCTCAACGTCTACCCCGACCTCCTTTCTGCCTTTTACATCCGTTATCTCAGGAGAAAGGGTTTCCTCATTTTGACCCGAGATACTCTGAATCGAAATGATGTTGGCATCCTCAGGCATCAGAATTCTTACATAATCATTGTAATTGCCCGAGGGTCCAAGTCCGGGGTTGGCAGTATTTTTTAAATTTAGCGTCAAGGTTCTGTCAATTGTATAAGTACTGACATCAACCTTGAGGGACACACTTCTCTGAATGAAATAGTTTGACTTGTTAACCCCCACGTTGGCCTCCACTATGCCCGCCAAATCCGCATAGCAATTTGCACCACAGGAGGGTATATTAACTGAGCCGTCCCACCCCATTATATTAAGGGCGCTTTGAGAAACACCATCGTGAAGGAAAACCTGTAAATGTCTTTCTTCCAAGCCACTGTATAGAGAGGCCAAAACCGAAAGTTTTTGTTGTGAACTTAATTTTTCAACTTCGTTTAGAAGTGTTCCGGAAAGCGCAGTCAGAAAACTGGCTTTTTTGTGTGTCCCCGGGAAAAAATTATCCTGCACTTCGGCCTGTGTCTCTTCATAAAGATTGTCTGAAGTTATATCCAAATTGTAATCGGATAGAAATACCGGGCCTGTGTATTTCAAAATTTCCTTAACCGGGGCAAGGTCAATTGCCGCAACTCCGTCAACCTGCTTGCCTATTTCCTTATCCAAAAACCACTCGGCGCGTTGAGCCGAAGTCGGAAAATCAGGATCCCAGTTTGAATCCCTTAGCCACCAGTTTGCCTCACCAAGATAATTTTTAATCGGGGCTGGGGGTTCCACGTGTCCGTTAAGTTGCCCGTCGGCAGAATAAACATCGCTTACTGTAAGATCCGATAGCCTGCCTCCGTCAAAGGTCAACAACCCGTAAGAACCAATAAAACCGCCCGTGGGTCTTATTTCCATATTGTTTTCAAAAAGAATCAAATAGGTTTTACTTTGGGTTTTGCCCAAAATATCAGGCAGTCCGTCCGCAAGAATTTTACCTTCGGAAAGTGTTTTCTTAAATTTTTCAAGATCAACCCGTGCCAGGATTTTCTTTGCCAGCACAACATTTTGAGAAGCCCCCGCCTGCGTCAGTTTCTGAATCTGCACCGTATCGTCATAAAGATTTGCCAACGAGGTTCCCAAATTCAGCGAGTCGGGGGTCGGGTCATATAACCCGCTTCCCAGCACTCCATTAAAAAGCGCCGTGGCGTCTCTGACCACAGGAAGTGCATCTGTCGCAGTCACCGATAACTCGTCCGCCATATCCGACGCGTATGCCGTTTCCTTATAGATACGCCCGAGCAAAGGGACGTAACTCAAAACTCTGCTTTCCTTTCCGCCCGTAACCGCAAACGTCTCTGCAATTAAAATAGTGTTTTTTGTGAAATCACTTTTACCAGAAATAAATTCTTTATATGCCAGAAGCGAAAGCCCCGTGTATGCCAATAGAGTCAAAAAAGGAAAAATGAGAATTAGAATCAGAAGAAATATTGCGGTTTTTGTCCTTCTAGGAATTCTTGTGCTTACATGAAGACTAAAACCCTTTACGTTTTTTAAGCTGCCCGCGTTGCTGATATATTCCGTCCAGTTCTGGTTAATCCATTTATAAGTTTCCGCCAGACAAAAACTCGGGTCCCTATTCAGCCTCTGGGCTTCTATACCTCGGGGTAACACTCGCACCGTCGGAACGTCCCTTAATTCCGGCTCTATTTCCCCAATAAGCCTTTTGTTTCTCTCTAAAAACTCGCCTGCAGGGGTGTCGGGCCCGAGTAGTAACAACTCTTTTCCGTAAGGCCCGAAAGAAAAAAGCCACTTAATAATCAGTCTTACGGCATCGGGTGCAAAAACGGGATAAAACCGCTCATCGGCCGAGAGGGTTAACTTCCTGCTGCGGATAATCTCGGATAGACATTGCGGCAAAAAAAGGTTACTTGTTAAGTCAATTCTCGGTCCCAGCAAATCCCCCAAATAAATTACTGCCGTGTTGTCGTTTATTTTGATGCCGGAATTTCTTTTTGCATCAAATGTTTCAAAAGGAAAAAGAACGAGGGTTTTTGCCAATCTGAGGTTCAGCATCGAAATCATTTTCAGATACTCCGCGGCGGCTTTCTCTTTGTGTAAAAAACCTCCGCAGAATATTACGTAATCAAATCTTTGGGATTTATCCAAATTTTTTCTCTCACATAAACCAAATCTGTTCTTGTTCGGCAAATGCGAAGTTTTTTCTCTCCAACCGTCAACGTCTTCCGTAACAATATTGACCAAACAGTTTTTAGAAAGGAGATTTTCCAAAATGTTCAATGCAAAAAAATTTGCGTCGGAATAAAGACAAATAAATAATTTACCCTCGGAGTTCATATGATGCAAAAATTCACCGCAATAATAAATCTTTCAATTTATCCTAAAAACTTGGCGCAACGTGAAATTTTCACAGAAAAATTCCCGAAACGGTCACGCGCTCTTGTCAAGTTCGCTGTTTACCAAAAAGTCTGCCAACTTATTTTTATTTCGCGGTACATGAACAAAATCTATTTTTGCTCCGGAATTATCTATGAGTTTTCTTGCTTTTAAATGAAGGTCCAGAAGTTTCGGATTTTTAATTTTGTAAATTCCCTTTAGTTGCCTTACTACCAATTCCGAATCAAGAAAAAAAATTATTCCTTTGCCCGAAAAAGTTCCCGGGTCTTTGTTAATCCATTCAAGTGCAAGAATAACACCGTGGTACTCCGCTAAGTTGTTTGTTTCCCGGCCTAAAAATTTGGAGGCTTTATAAACCACCACGCTGTTTTCCTCGGCAACGAATGCACAGGCAGCAGGTCCCGGATTTCCTCTTGCACCACCGTCCGTATGTATTGAAAAAGCCGCCTCGTTCATGGAAACAGTGTAGCACAAAATTAGCTTTCGGCTGCAAATGAACTTCCGACAACAAACGCCAAAAGAAGCATGTTCTGCTGAAGTGTCAACCAGTAATGATCAAAAAGCCCGGTAATCATAATAAATATTACCGCCAGAAAAATACCTGTATTTCTACGGTATAGCAGGCCACCAAGAATCTTTGAAAAAAGAAAATATAACAGCAGCAAACCCCCGATGCCTACTTCACTCATAACCAAAAGGTAGATATTATGAACGGGTTGAAGAAGCCAATAGTGGGAGTTTGTTAATACCCCGCGGGCCTCTTCTATTATAAAAGTGTTTAATCCTGACCCAACCAAAAACCTGTGAGAAATAATACTTCCGGAGACCACAGCCAAATCAAGCCTTTGGCTAACGCTCTCGCCGTAGGTGATTCCCAGCGATTGCAACCACCCTGAAACCACCGGCAGGAGTAAACTTACGAGGAAAAACGCTAGGACAAACAAAAACAGGTTTGACTTCGTAAAAAACTTTTTGAGGTACATCCAATAAACGGCGGCACAAAGGATGGCGGTGAGAAAAGCGGCCAGAGAAAATGTTAATAAAAATCCCAAGGAAATTATAACAAGACCCGGAATTTTTTTGGAGAAACTTTTTTTGGAGTAATGACCCCAAAGTATTAACATCCCCGCTCCCAAAAATCCAGCAAAAGCGTTTGGGTGAGGCAGGGTCGAGTATGCCCTTAAAAAACTTCTTCCCCAAAGACTCACCAGGGCAATGCCCGGGGTCGAAAGGCTAAAGCTCCTCTCTCCCATGTAATATAAAATTCCTCCCAAAGTTCCGCCTTTAAAAAACTGGGCAATCCCGATTAATGAAAAAAATATTAAAGAAAGATACAGACTTTCATAAACGGCGCGTGAACCGAAAATGTCCCGCCTTGCCCAAACATAAAAGGCAAAAGCCGCCATTTCAATGGTCTTTATCCATTTGTAAACCGTGGGGAGGACGGAAAAAGAAAAGACAATATTTATAACGGCTATCAGAAGAAACAACAAAATAAGCGTTTTGTGTTTATTTATTAAAGACAAGAAGTTCTTATGGTGGCCGGAAAACCAAACCCCGAAAAGAATTAAAAACAAAATATCCGTTAAATAAACACTCGGGGCCAAATAGTCAACTCTTATTCCGAAAACAAAAGCCGAGGCGGGCCAAAAATGAAAAGCAATTTGGGTGGGAAGCAAAAACACAAGAAGGTAATTGAGAAACCTTTCTATCCTTTCGAAGTTGACGGTCACTTTTTCGGCTTAATTATTAAGTATCTTTCCTCACCCTCACCAACAGATTCTGTGGTTATGTCTTTGTCTTCGGAAAGGGCAAGGTGAATAACCCTTCTTTGCCAGGGTTTCAGATTATATAAATTCTGGGGTTCTCCTGTCTCCTTTGCCCGTTGCGCTGTAGAGGCGGCTAAATTGTTAAGGTAGTCCTCTTCCTTCTCACGGTAATCGCCTACATTTACAACAACCCGGTTCCACTCCCCTGTTTTTTGCTTAAGCAGGAGCCCCAAAACGGTTTGGATGCTTGAAAGCGTTTCACCTTTTTTGCCAATTAGGAGTCCTGTTTCATCCCCCGCGTCTATTTCCACCACAAACGCTTCATTTTCCTTATCATAGTCAACCTTTGCCTTTGCTTGCGTTGCCATAAGCGGCAAAAGTTTATCCGTCAAATCTTGTAATGCTTTAATTTTGTCCTTCATTTGTTCCTTGCAAGCTTCGATTTTATCAGATTAACCGACGGCGTCAAACTTCCCCAACCGGACATTGAAACCTGCTGCCAAACGTTTACTACCGAGAAAACCAGCCAGTAAAGCGCGAGCCCCGACGGAAATCTTAAGCCGAAGATAAGGGTCATTAGGGGAAGCGTGTAGGTCATTGAGCTTTGCATTGCCACCTGCATATCGTCAACCCCGCCCGGTGTTTTCTTGGCAAGTTTCTCTTCGGCGCTGATGAAGGGGGTTGTAATTTTTACTGATAAAAACTGGGCAAGAGTGGCTAAAATTAAAAATATTCCGGGAATAAAATTAGGAATTCCGGGAATCAATCTATTAAGCGTATCCGGCTGGGTAATGTCCATATATAGAAACCTGGTATTGAGTGTTTCATTCTGAGAAAACCTCAGAGCAGAATAAAGCGACTTGTTAATATTTTGAACGGTGTTACTGTTTGAAAAAACTGAAGTAAAAACTCCGAATAAAGCAATTAAAACAACAAACTGCAAAAGGTAAGGGAGGCACCCGGCAACGGGGTTTATTTTATTTTGCTTATAAAGTTCGGCTTGCGCCTGCGACATTTTCATTTTGTCTTTGCCGAATTTTTTTCTTAGTTTTGCAAGCTGAGGTTCCAACTCACGCATCTTCTTCATCGACTGAAGATAGGGTTTGGTCAAAGGCCTCATAAGAAAAATCAGCACGAGGCTAAATATGATAATTGCAACACCCAGATTTTGACCCAGAATTTTATAGAAAAAGACCAGGCCGTTGATAAGTAATGGTGTCAAATAAGGAATGGTCATAATTGGTTATTTATTAATCACCTCTGGAACAGGGTCAAAACCGCTTCCTCCCCAAGGATGACATTTTGCAACTCTTTTTAATCCCAAACTCAAACCGCGGACGGTACCGTATTTCTCCAAGGCTGTAATTGTATACTCAGAACAGGTTGGAGTAAACCGGCAGGCATTGCCAAACAATCTTTCAAGATTTGGCGAAATAAAATTTTTGTAAAGCTTCAGAATGTATATTAATATTTTTTTCATTTAAGTAGGCCGCTTGCCTTAAGTGCAGCTCTTACCTCTTTCATAACATCGGCCGTAGGAACTCTTGCTATCGACATTTTTGCTAAAAAGACAGCGTCAAAACCGCCTTTTAAATCTATACTTGAAAGCCTTACGGCCTCGCTCATCGCCCGTTTAAACCGGTTGCGGTCTACCGCATCTTTGGCAATTTTTGTCGAAACAACAAAAGCAAATTTGCTTGGCTCTTTGTCTCCTCTGGCATACCGCGCTATCCCAAAATTGGCAGATTGATAAACCTTTCCTTCCTTTTGAACACGATCAAAATTTTTGGCACCCGTGAGCTTAAATTTCTTTGCAAGCATAAGTCAAGAAGCTAGACCGAAAGGTGTTTTCTACCCTTTTCTCTTCTTCTTTTCAATACTTTTCTTCCGCCTTTCGATTGCATTCTTTTCCTGAAACCATGCACCCGTACCCTTTTAATTTTGCTCGGTTGATACGTTCGTTTTGTAGCCATGTTGTTAGTATAACTTGAAAGTTTATAATTGTAAATTGAAAATTGAGTAAATGCCCCTTGACGAATTGTGGATAACTTTGTAAATAGAACAGGAATGGACAACAATCAAATTTGGAAGGATTCATTGGAAATTATAAAGGTATCCGTCTCTCCCGCAATTTTTTCAACATGGTTTTCCCAGACACACCTTGCATCTGTTGCCGAGGCAGGTGACAGAAACATAGCCGAAGTGGGTTGCCCTACATCGTTCGCAAAAAACACCATTGAGACAAGATATTTCGGTTTGGTACAGGACTCTTTAAGTAAGGTGCTGGGGAAAAATTGCGAGTTAACTTTTACTGTCAAGGCAAATCCAAACAAGGTAAAGCTCTCCGATGAAGTTTTGGCACCGCTTTTCTCCACGGAAAAAGACGCGGATCTCCTTGAGGTTTTGCAAAGGGCGCGGCTAAGGCCAAGTTTTACTTTTGAGAATTTTGCGGTTTCGTCTTCAAACCAGATGGCCCACGCAGCCGCCGAAGCCGTATCCCAAAACTTGGGAGATGCCTATAACCCGCTCTTCATCTGGGGCGGGGTGGGGGTCGGAAAAACCCATCTTATGGCCGCTGTAGGTAATTTTGTTCTCCGAAAGAACGAAAATAAAAAAGTGCTTTTTTGTACCGGTGAGGATTTTACGAACGATATTGTTGAGGGAATCAGAAACAAAACCACGCAGGCGTTCAGAAACAAATACAGAAAGTTGGACCTACTCCTCATTGACGACATTCAATTTATCGCGGGAAAAGAAGGTGTCCAGGAAGAGTTCTTCCACACTTTTAATGCGGTTACCTCGGTCGGAGGACAAATTGTATTAACCTCCGACAGACCCCCTTCCGAAATTTCAAAACTGGAAGAAAGACTCCGGAGCAGGTTCGAGGCCGGCTTAATTGTTGACATTGCGCCGCCCGATTTTGAACTCAGATGCGCCATCACACAAATTAAGGCAAAGGAAAAGGGAATTGACCTGACTTCCGAGCAGGCCCAAATGATTGCGGCAAATTCGGAGTCCGCCAGAAAAATCGAGGGACTTTTAACCAAACTTTTGACGGAAATTCATGTCAAGAAAATTCCCGTGACCAACGAGCTTATCGAGTCTTCTTTCGCAAAAAACCTGGAAACAGGAAAAAACGTCACAAAAAGCACCCCAGATGAAGTTACCGAGGTTGTTTCCAAATACTATCAGGTCGGAAAAAGATTGCTTTTGGGAGAGGGCAGGGCACGTCCAATCGCCCGCCCCCGGCAGGTACTTATGTATTTACTGCGTACACATCTCGGGATTCCTCTTGAGGAGGTCGGAAGGGTGGTCGGGGGCAGGGATCACACCACTGTAATGCACGCTGTGGAAAAGATTACACAATTGGCCACAAGGGATGTGCAAATCCGCGAGGATATCTTGAGGATAAAACAAAGCATTTGAGGACAACTTTATAACTTGTACACTTATCAACAACTGCTGTAATTTTATCCACAAAGTTATTAACATTTGGTAAGGTACGCCATGAACACGAATTTGTCCCGAAATCCAAGTTTAAATTGCCCGAGTTATCAACTTATCAACACCGCCTACTACTAGAACTACTAGTTAATATATGATAAACAATGTAAAAGGAAAAAGGTAAAAGTTGAAAGAACTAAAGAAAAATATGAAACTGCAAGTACTTCAGGAAAATTTGGAAAAGGCGGTTAGCATAACTTCACGCTTTGCAAGTGTTAAAGCCCAGCTGCCTGTTTTGGGAAATATACTTTTGTCTGCACAGAAAAATAAGATTTTCGTGTCTTCAACCAATTTGGAAATTTCGGCTTCGGTTCATGTCGGCGCAAAAATAGAAGAAGAAGGCGAGGTCAGCGTTCCCGCTAAAGTAATTTCGGAACTTGTCGCAAACCTGCCGAAAGAAACAATTACTTTGGCAGCGGACAAAGAACAACTAAAAGTTTCCGCTCAGGGTTTTTCTTCTACCGTTCTGGGAATGAATTCCTCCGATTTTCCCAAAATTCCCAGCACGGTAAGTAAGGAGAAAGCTGTAACTCTTTCTCACGAAGAACTGGTTAAAGCTTTAGGACAGGTTGTTTTTGCCACTTCCACGGATGAAACAAGGCCTATTCTGACCGGAGTTTTATTTTTGTTCGGAAAAAATTTGCTTTCGCTGGTGGCAACGGACGGTTTCAGACTTTCGCGGAAAACCCTACCTGTTAGATCGGGAAGTGAAAAAAGGGAGAGTATTGTTATTCCGAAAGCCGTACTTAATGAACTTCTAAGGACCGTGCCGGAGGACGCCGAAGTCCTTTTTGATTTGCAGGACAAAGAAAAGCAAGCGATATTCGGGGTGGGGGACGTGATTTTGACCTCAAGACTTTTGGAAGGCGAGTACCCCGATTTTGAGAAAATTATTCCCAAAAGCTCTTCCGTAAAAATTCTGTTGGACAAAGAGGAACTTTTAAGAGCCGTTAAATTGGCCTCGATATTTGCAAGGGAGTCTGCGAATATTGTTAAAGTTAAAGTATTGAAAGATTCCGTTAAGATTTCGGCGGAGAGCGGACAAGCCGGTAACCAGGAAACCACTGTCGAAGCAAGGGTTGAGTCCGGGGAAAAAGATTTTGAAATTGCCTTTAACTACAGATTCCTGGAAGATTTTCTTCACTCGGTTCCCGGGGAAGAAGTAAAAATGGAATTTTCGGGAGCGTCTTCGGCGGGGATTTTTACCGACACGAGCGATTCAACATATCTTCACCTCATAATGCCGGTCAAAGTACAGACATAATTTGCCCTCTGCTGTAAAATTTCAAAGCTGATTACCATTTATGTCCAGAACATAATAACTGATGGGGGCGGGGACTCCAATAGCTTTCAGGTCGCCAAGCGCATTTTGTATAACTCCGTTTAGCTGATCGGAGGGGATTGCGACTTTTAGTTGAATTCTGAAGGATTTTTTATCGAAGTTATAAACAATTTCGTAGTCATCTTTTTCTACGGGGATTGATAAATACCAAGGTGAACCTTGGATGAATTTAGTAAAAGCGTCTCCGTAAATTTTGTCATTCACTGTTTGAGCCGCACCCTCCTCCCGAATTTGTTCGGGTGTGAAAATAATTGTTTCAAAGGAAAAGCTGTAGATTGCTTTGCCGCTGGAATTAATGACAACGTTATATAAAATTCCTTTCTCCAATGAGGTTTTTGGTGCAAGAACGAGCTGGTTACCCGAAAACTCGGAAGTCGTGTCTATTTGGGGGGAAAAGACTACCGAAATTTTTTGCTGATCGCTTTGGGTTAAGTTTCTGCTAAAAACAATGTCGATATTGGAAGTTTGCGGGACGTCGACGGTGTTGTTAACAGGGTTTGTTGTTGTTACCGTGAGGCTTGGCTGTCCCGTAAAAACAGAGACAAGAAAGACAATGGAAACCAACGATAGGAAAGCCAGTATTATCAGAGAGATTTTGCGAATATTTATTTGTTTCATGGTAAACCTATTCCGTCTATGTCAAGTCCTGTAAAACTCTCCAAACCAATTCCGCCGTCACCAAAAGGCAAAAAATCATCTTTTGTTGGGGCGTTAGCCTGAACAAAGTGTACCCCACCCTTATCAACAGAGTAAACAAGTCCGACATGATAAATACTGCCTATTTCTCCGAAAAAGATTACGCTTCCGGGAACAACATTTAGATAGGTGGTACTTGCGCGCGGGATAAACTTGCCGGTTCGGTTCCTGAAATCGGTATCCATATTAGGTGCGCTAAGCGTGTCGAGAAGGGCACTGTCACCGTTTTCTCTGTAAGCCTGTTGAATAAGCGATGTACACCAAAACATACAGGGGTTTGAACCGCAGTCTTGGTAATCCTTTTCGTTTCCGTTGGGGTCTTCTTTAAATTTTTCATAACTGAAATAGTTAGGGTATCCCGGAGGGTATAAAGTTACGTCGTTTGGAAAATCGCTCCTGGCGGGGCCGTTTGGTGAAGGGTTGTTGCTCGGGGGCCGGTTCCAATAACACCAAAAGCCCTCGTAGAGGTCTGCCGTTATTTGCCATGCCCGGAAAGCGATTTTGTTACTGGTGGTATTGGGAAAAGAGACGGGGTCTTTTGAATCGGTGCAGTGTATTTGAACACCGAATGTTTGAAGGGTCGGTGGAGTAATATACGCTCCGGAGTTTATGATAAAAAGGATTAAGACCACGATAACGGGGAATGAAAGCAGCGACACGAGCGCCACCATTCCGGCCGTTTCCAGCGTTCCGCCAAAAACGCCTCCAAAAAAGCTTGACATTCCGCTTCCAAAATTTGCCAAAGTTGAAGGAGAAGCATTGGCTGCTTTCAGTCCTGCAAAGGTTAAACCGCCGGTTATGAAAAATCCCGGGAATCCAAAAAAAGCTCCAAACGGAGTGGCGACAAGAAGGGCGGCTGCAAATTCGGTGAGGTTATTTTTTTTAAGGAAAATGCTAATTTTTGAGAAGGTGTCGGAAACAAACTTCCCGATTTTAGATTTGGCAATAAACGACGCCACCGCCGCGAGGAAGGGAGCGGCCGGACCGGCCCAAGCAAAAAGTGGTGTAAGAGTAGCGGTTAGTCCGGCGGCTCCGACGGCTTTACCAACAACTGCTTCAGTGACTTTTTTAATTCCGAAATCTATTCCTGTTTTTTCTTGAAATAAATTTAACACAGGTCCCAAACCCAAACCCATTCCAAGTTTTCCAATCAGGGATCCCTCGGCTGCCTCAAGCGGCACGGTTGTTACTCTGAGCACGGATAACCCCGCCCTTACCATTTCAGGGCTGTAATTAAGCGAGGGGTTTGCCGCTGGAAGGTTTGAAAATCTGTAATTAAAGAACGCATTTGAACGTGCGGTTACTTCAGATCCAATTTCGTTTAGGGTTAAGCCTGGGGTGTTGCCAACCAAGAGACCTTGCTGGATTAAGCTTTCAATGCGAGGTTCAATTACTTGTTGGCCAAAGTCAAAATCGGCAAAACCGGGTTGTGGAATGAAGGAATAATTGATGTTAATACTGTCCATCCCTTTTATGCCATCAATCTTTTGCAGGTCAACGAACAAGTTTGTTAAATCAAACTGTGCTTTCTTTTGCTCAATCAATACGTTTGCTGCATTTGTAAGGGTTGATTTGACTCCCGGGTCAACGGTAAATTTATTAAGAATTTCGGAATTAGAGACAATGCCGCTTATCACTGCCGCTTGAACAGCGGGGGAATTACCGGTTACGACGTCGTAAGTATTTATTGCAGCCTGGCCGGCAAATGTCTTTTTTTGTCCTTGGTTAAGGTTTTGGACAACCGGCTCTTTTTCAAGCAAAGTTGCCGAATCCTCAACAAATTTTTTGGGGCTAGCGGTAGCTTCCTCCTCCAACTTCTTTACTTGGGGGGCTTCTTTAACTTCGGGTTTTTGAACGCGGTAATAAATCTTTTTGTTTTTGACTGCGGCTTCAGCCTCTTTTAATTTTTGGATCTCCCGGCTATAGATTTCCTGCTGTCTTTTTGTTTCGGCGCTTCTTACGGCTGCTTCCTCGGCGGCTTTCTTGTGAGCGGTTTCTGTTGCCTGGCGCTGAGCTTCGAAGCGTTCGCGCTCGGCTTTTGTAGGGGCTTTCGCATTTGCCGTTTCCGCTTCCTCAGTGGGCTTTTCGGCGATTGTTTTTAGAGCTTCCCTGACTTTTTCGACAATTTTCGGGTCTTCGGGACTGATTGTGATAACGGCCGTGTCGGAAACGTCCTTAATAAAAGCCGCCCTGTCTTTCCAGTCGAAATCTCCAACCGAGAAAGGGAGATTAATGGGCGGTTGGCCTTCAGGGAAGAAATGGTCGTAACCGAAAGAAAGATATTGAAGAGTTGCTTTGGTTATGGGAAGTATTGCCATGTTATTTTACCTGATACGGATTTGTGTTTACTTTTATTACCTCCTGCGGTTTTGTAGTTATTAATTTGTTTTCTTCTTCGGAGGCAACAACCCTGATTGGTGCATGGTGCGGCCCGGCAAAAAATATTCCTTCTCCGACATTTGCGGCAAGAAGAAGTTGCTTCTCCCCCTGGCTTAAATAAAAAACTTCGCCGATTTTATCAATTGCGGCTGGAGATTGTTTCAGAAGAACCTGCATAGCGCTATTTGTAACGATTGCTTTGCCAATATCCTGCCCGAGGAAGTCTTCGACGTCCTGCGTTATTGTAGTGAGTCCCAGGAAGTATTTACGGGCCCTCTTAACGACACTCCAAAGGAATTGTGCTGTATCGGGATATCTCATCATATGCCATGCCTCATCAACTATTAAAATTCTTTTCTTCATGTCTTTTTTAACGCGCGTCCAGATGTAGTCGAGAATAATAAACATGGCAATCGGCCGGAGCGCATCCTGCAAATCCTTAACCGAAAAGACGGTAAAGGGATTTGTGATATTAATATTTGTTTGCTGGTCAAAAATTCCCACAAAGCTGCCTTTAACAAATTTTTCGACGCGGGCGGCAAGGTCCAGCGCATCAGGTACTTCCATTCCGACCAGAGTTTTATAAAGATCTTCCATAAGAGGAGGCTCTTTTCCTTGAGTGTCGGGGTCCATCGTTATTCCCTTGGCCCGGTAAGTCATTACAAGCGCCCGGTCCAGAAGCGCTTCCTGGGTAGGTGTAATTTCACCCATTATTACTTTCATTAGCGAATGCAGCGAAAGGATTTTTAATCCAAGTTGGTTTTCGCCTTCCTCCCTGATTTGAGAAAGATCGAAAGGGTTAATCTTTGCGGTGGAGTTAAAGGCAAATGATATGTATTCTCCGCCAACCGCAGAAGCAAGCGGTTTATATTCACTTTCGGGGTCAATTACGATTGCTTCAACTCCCGTCATAAGAGAGCGGAGCGCCTCAAGTTTTACAAGGTAGCTTTTTCCGGCACCGCTTGTTGCAAAAATTGTCATATTTGCATTTTCCAAAGAGAAACGGTCAAAAATAATAAAGGATTCGTTTTGGGAATTAATTCCATAAAGAACTCCGCGATCGCTCGAAAGCTCGGTTGAAGTCAGGGGGAAAGTGGTTGCAACGCTGGTCGTGTCCATATTTCTGGTAATATTCAGTCTGTCCAATCCGAAAGGTGCGGTTGAAAGAAATCCGGACTCCTGATCAAGCATCGCGTGCTTACAGACAATTAAAAGGGACCCGAGCTGGGACTCGACCTGTTTGGTTATGTGATTTAGCTCCTCAACCGAATTGGCCGGAATTGTTATGTAAAAACTGAATTCAT